>Ga0307511_10001134_pt1 | contig 28357 bp, 32 predicted proteins | sample 13_EM_MG_FD_200266 | JGI IMG/M metagenome (GOLD analysis project Ga0307511, IMG submission 200266) | Populus trichocarpa ectomycorrhiza microbial communities from riparian zone in the Pacific Northwest, United States - 13_EM | ecosystem: Host-associated > Plants > Roots > Unclassified | place...
GTGACATGTGGCCACACGGGCGGTCATGACAAAAGCGAGCTGAACGAGGGCAGTTTAACCCCGACCCCCAAAATTGTGCGTTTCCAAAAAGGCTCACGTCGTAAACTTCGGTGAACGGGTCGATTCTGCCGATCTTACCATCGTCACCCCACTTGTCGACCCTGTCGATAGTATCCTGAAGCAACGTGGGGAGGACTAAGTGGAGATGAGGACGATGCTCGAGATCAGCAGTTGTGGAACGAAGATCGCACATACTGTCTTGTAAGCGCGTCTTGCTCAAGAGCTTAGTCAACCTTTTGTTGAAGAGGATGAGGTTCCCTTCCGCGCTCTCTTCTGTCGCCGTGTCCACATCGCTGATCCGTGGTGCCTAAGATCATCAGGATCAATAGGATGCTCGGTTACTACGAAAATAAGACGCGCACGGCTCCCACAAGAATCTTATAGCCCTCGTTGAGGTTGATGTGCGGGTTAGAGAAGAAAGCTTGACGGGCGTCTTCCCCAATCAGAGCAATGATCTTGTGGTGGAGCACATTGAAGGAGAAGCTCTTTCCAAAGTTTCGCTCGAAGTTTGAGTGGAGGAAGTCATATCGCCGTTGGAAGAAGTTCCAAGCGTGGTAGAGCTGGACGCCCCGCAGCTTGGGGAACTCGTCCTCTCCCTCATTGGAGCTGAGTACATAGTAGACAGTGGTTGTCGCGAGGATTACCGCCGCCCCAACGGCACCAGCGGGGAGTTCGTTGTTCAGGATGGTAGAGCAAAGAGCGGACATGGGGTGGGCGGGGAAGACAGAACGAGAGTGAAACTGGGAGCTTCATTTCTTTCCACAGGGTTTGGGCGAGTATACGCCATCGGCATCCGGGAGGTCGTGTAACAGGTAAGTCCGTTGAGTGAACTGAGATCTCGCGCTGATGAGTGAATGTTGAACAAGTTAGAAAGAATCCGGAAGAAACGGCCGTCAGGAAAATACCGACTCAATTTCCACGAATTTGGAGGTCGTTGGGACGATAGGGGTAACTATGCGCTCCTGGTATCCTGGTATTGAATATTGACAGTCGAAGTCCGTGGAACCGCGCGGCCGAATACTATTTTTCTCGCCGGCTTGCCATACTTCCACCGGATTCAGACGGGATGGACAACGCTCGTGCTTGGAATAAGCAGTCATTTATTCAATTCTACATCACACAAAACTTCAAGGGGGCTTACCGGTGCGCTTCCTGAGACCGGGATTTAAACGGAAGTGCATGTAATCGCTCGGAAACACGTCGGGTGGATTGCAAGAGTGACAGAAGCGCGCAAATTTGATCCTTGGTTCCACTCCGGTCTCCACGTTCACCGAGTGGTGCAGAATTATCAGCGGACAAGATGTACCAAATTTTGTTGTTTTACGACCATTCAGAACCTCTCAGGATTCCATCTCTCACGTAGGAGCAGCGCTGGGTGGTTGATGCATTGAACTCCAGAACACGGGCTCCTTGGATCGCACGTTCGCCCCTCGCGGTTTCCGTCTGCGAAGTGCCTGGGCATACCGTCTTCGTTTTGTGCTCTTCCAGCCGACTAGGCCTCTCCCAGCTCCACTCTCTGAACCCCTGTCTCCGACTTCTTGGCTGTTGCCACGGACAGGATTTAGCTGGGGAATACCACGATACGATCAGACTCCTGTGAGTCGGCGGGCCTGACGCGGACGTGTCGATCGGTTTCGGCCGATCGATGTCCAACGTCGAGGGGTTTCGACGACCACGAAAGAGAGGTCACTCGAGCAGAAAGGGGACCGAACTCTGTTCGGAACTGGGAGTAACTAGTACAAGATTCGTAGCTTTATATACTAGTTTAAATGTCCAAGAAAACATAAGATAATCGTGAGAAAAGCATAGCAGTAACTCGTGCGTCGGGTCTGGACCCGCACGTTCGAACCGGTCGGGTGGAGTAGCCGGGCCGGACCTTACAACTCCCCTACGATCTCACCTCCTGCAGTGATGGGGTGGTGGTGTCAATATGTCTCGCTGATAGAGGGGGAGGACATGGCGGAGGGGAGGTGAAAGGTGGCGGGAGTTGAATATTGACAACATCGGTGCGGAATCCCAAGGCGGATTCATTTTCTTGGCGACGCGGACACGCCTACACCGGGCTCCAATGTAACACAGCATTGTAACAATTACCCACTAGGTCAACTCGCAATCGCCATACGCCGTAGCAAAGCTTAGATGCAATCCACCGGACCCTGCTGCAGAAAGACAATTGCATTTCATATCAAAATCCGCGGAGGTACAGAAAGTTTAAAGTTAAAGGCTTGGTTCTTTGGGTTTCGCCCTTGCGAAGGGGCTCATCAGAGGGCTAGTCAACCGCTACCCTGACCCACTAGAATAAACTAATATTATCGCGACGTGAGCCATAAACTATCTGAGATATGGTTTCTGGGGGTACTGTCTATCTGGTCGAGGCGGGCACTGTCCTTGGAGTAGTGGGGGTGAGGCGAGAAGGTAGAGTCCGAGAAGCGCCGGAAGGTGGTGAAGAAAACGGCCGTCGGACCAGGGAAGCAGCTGTCATGATATTGATGGGTCGATGTGAAAGTGAAGGCACAATGGATGGTACAGGAAAGAGTGGAGTCCCGCTCGGGGAGATTCAGCGACCTGTCGACGAAGGATTAGTCGGGTTTGTGGTGCGTCTCTGGCGTGAGGTTTGTATTCCTCTTCCGCACGGGTTTGTACCTTAAAATGATGGGAGTGTCAACATTAGTCGGCAGCAGATAAGCAAATTGATACTGACCGCAGTATCTCTGGAGAGGTTGAAGAATGGTGTCTTCTCCGTGATGCATTCGAGCATCAGCATCCCAAATGAGAATGTGTCGGAGCCCGTCGTTGCGAGGGCATCGCTGTTTTCGATGAGCTCGGGGACTAGGTATCTGACAGCACCTCTGGACGCTCTCTCGAGATCGTGTCTTCGGGCCTCATTCCGAAGTCACAAGCCTGCGGTTTGCCCTGTCCAACGCGTTATCAACCTCCAGTCCGGGAGTTGTAAAGATGGGAGTTTACCTCGTAAGAGATGAGCACATTTGTCTGCGCACGCCCAGCTGACAGGTTTTCGCGGGGGTAGGAGTGAAAACCCGTATTTGACTGTGGAAGTGGTCAAATCGTATACTCGCCAAATCTCTGTGGGACTCACCACTGCCGTGCACAATGCCCCGTGAGTGAAATGGTTCTGTTGCGTGAGACCTCGGTCCTGAGTCTGCGACTCGGGGGCAGGGTGGGGGGAGGTAGAGCATCTATGGCTCTGGTCATCGGAGGCGAAGATTTGGGAGGTAGAGAACGCGATATAGAGTGGATTCTGGAGGTGGGGGGTTGGTAGTACCATCGTCCAGCCGATGCCGTATTTATAAGAATCTGGAGGGTGTTGTCGCAACCACGGAGGAGGGGCGTGCTCTTTTCGGAAATCCGTGTTCTTGTGTTGTGGACCGTTTTCCGGAGCTCAGACGCAACGCAACGCCGTGGCGTAGGGCGAACAAGAGACACGGAGTTCTCACTGGAACATGCCAACACACACCATGGACTTTAACAAAAGATCGGACCTGCTGTGACTGCCACACGAGTGGTCGGTGAAAAAGACCTCCACCACGGTCATGGCCCAGACCACCCACATCTCCGTGCGGCGGACCGTGAAAGGCCCCTTCCAAGAGCGGAGCCACCGCGACGTTATTGTCCTATGCTCTCCCTTGTTCTGGAACCGAGTCATTGTGGCCATGATCCAAGCCTCAGGACACAATCTGGCCAACGCGTGGGTTGACAAGGTCACCAGTCCATGGACCGTTGCAGACCGTGGCACTGTAAGATTCTGCCCCGAAGGGACCAATACGCCGAGGGACTGAGAACGATTCTCATCTCGAGACGGGACCGTCGATCGCCTGAAATGTCCTCCGTCTCGGAGATATCACGATGGAGCGGGGTGACTTGACTCGAGCCAGAGGTCTCACAACCGGATGCAGGACCTGGAGCCCCGTGATTTACTGGGAAGGACGACACCTAATCTTCATCTATGGTCATGAAAGGCCGAGCGATGGCACGGGGTTGGTTGGCGGAAGCGGAGGGGTGGGTTCGGGACCGCAACGGCCAGCGGAGAGCGCTCTGGAGAGTAGTAGCCGAACGTTCCAGGTCCGGACGCGAAACTCAAAGCCTGACTGGTAGCCGGAATATCTAGAGAGAGTCTGAATCTTAAACATTCCAATTGGGAGTCGAGAGACAACAGGTTTTGAAGCGCCCGGCCCGGCGAACAAGGTTAGCGAAATCGAAACCGTGTCCGGGTTCTCCGGAAAACCCGGAGATTCCCGCCTCCCTCCGTCCCCAACGCTTTCCGTTGCCCACAGTCCGCTGCTTTCCTTTGATAAGATGGACCGCTGAATTCTGATAAGACTGTCCGTTAGTTCATGGTCCCCCCTTGCGTCAGGATCGTTGACGATTCAACGTTGAAGAATGCTGAGGAAGAGGTCGCGACCGTGCTCGTCCACCTGAAGAAGCTTTCCCGCGCCAAAAATCGACTGTGTTCCCCATTTTTGCGACTCCCCACCGAGATCGTCATTCACATTTTGTCGTTCCTCATGGAGGATATGGGATCATACACCGTTTGGCGGCCGATATTTACCACATGCTATCATATCCGCAGGATCATGCGCAACGCGACCACCCTGTGGTGGAAACTGGATATATCGTTTGGGCGGGAAGCGGATGTGGCGTTGATGAGGTCGAAAGGGAGCCCAAGGGTGGTGATCGCGAGGTTTTCTTCGTCGAACGAATGGGAGAACCTCGTGAGGGGGGACGTTCTAAACCATTGGAAGGATCAGTGGGTACTCCAAGGCCATAGACTCCACACTTTGGATTTCCTAGGATCCCCTTCGAACCTCCCCCATCTCTCCTGGATTTTCGAAGGGCCCCTCCCTTCTCTCAAGCGCCTGAAGCTCCACGTAGTTGCGGGTGGACACGATGACGCCGTGTTGGACCCGTTCATCTTGCAGCTTCCTATCGACACGCCCTTGCGGGCACTCGATCTTCGCAACGCCACGCTGCCTTGGTCGTCTCACCTTTTCACCGGACTGAGCGAGTTGCATCTTGACTTCAGAGATGTTACTGTGTCCATAGGGGAAGTTGAATTGTTCGAGATCCTCGACGCTTCCCCGCAGTTGGAGCGTTTATCGTTGTTGCGGATTGACCAAACAATCCCCACGAACGTCGACCAACGGCCTCCCCCTAAACGCATCGTACGACTCCCGGGCCTTGTGCTCCTCAAGCTGTACAATGATCCCAACGTGGTCGGGTATATTTTGGCACACCTAGATATCCCGGCCCTTACTTCCCTCGAGATCCGTTCGCGCGTTTCTCACTGGGATTTCGCGCGGTCTCTCAACTACTTCTTCCCCGATGACCGCCTTCCAAGAAGACTCTTCTCGGACCCTCCGTCACTCGTGCTTTGGAGGCATTTCGTGGGAACACCCTCTCTGGAATTCAGTATCGGTAGATTCAAGGTCCAGTTCGACCTCCAGGCTGGCAATGACGAAGCTAGTCGCAACGCTACCGCAGCTTGCGTTCTATTGGTCCCTCCATCCGTAACTGCTCTCAAACTCGGCTTCCCGAGGTTGGGCGTACGGGAGTGGAAACGATTTTTCAGGCTACATCCCGAGGTACGGTCGATCGAGTGTACGGAGTTCAAGGCGGACCTCACGTGCGAGCCATTTTGGGACGCATTATCATTGGCAGAAGACGAGGATCCAGTCATATTATGTCCAAGATTGGAGTCTATCGTATTGAATGTGCGCGCTGCCACAGCACATTTGATACCACTATTCCGCTGCCTTCAGTGTCGTGGCAGTGCTGGGTTCAGGCTTAGGCACCTTAAGATAGTGGAGCCTCGCCCGCGTATCTATAAGATGACTGACCATATTCGCCCCTTGGTCGAGGTGCTCGAGGTTGCCTTTCCCAGCGAGCTAGCACAAAAGGTGAGCCCAGTTTTTAATGGATGTACTAGCCGTGTGCTGAAGAACCCTAGTGGGGCGGGAATAATTTGCTGGGTGAAGACAGCGGAATCTAGGGCCTTGTTGTAGTCCCACGACTCGTAGCCACCCTCCTCAATTTATTCATACCCACCGGTGTATAGAATGGGACTAAAGTCCAACCCCCACCGGGATCGCTACCAAACCCTCTGTCAAACCGGAACTACCTATATATCATAAAGGAATGATACAATTGCTGATGGCTGAAAGCCAAGCGTTCAGGGAGGGCGAATTAACTGTGCAAAAGTCAACCCTCGCTCGTGATCCAATCCAAATCGACTTGCGGAGGAATGGAACGCGTCTATTGGCGGCTCGGATACGTTCTGTACTCAGCGGGAACCCACACTAGACGCGCAGTTCATCGTTTCTAATGTCATACACGATCCGTGAACCCACCGCCCCCAGTGGGGGGGATCTTCCGTTCCCGCAGCAGAAGTACGAAGCGACGACCACATTAAAGGCAAGGCGATGCCCTATGCGGGAGGCTTTCCGGCATGGTGTCCATATTTCCACTGTGCCCGGGTCGATAGCGGATCCAGGAAAGGTACAGCCATAGCCATACTAAAGCGTAGCAGCAGGACAAAGCGCTGGTTTCTCCTCCCCCTCCGTTCAAACATGGAACAGCCAGACCCCTACATTGCGATTGGATTCACGAAGTGGCATTGAGGGAGTCGGTCGAGGGAGTACTTCAGAAAAGGGGGTACAACACGGGGAAATCGATGCATAGTAAAGCGCCGAAACGCCCGTGACTTGTGATCCAAATCTCCAAACGATGCAGGAACAACAATACACGCGTGCGGTAGCTTCCCCCGCTGGCCCGCCGTTGATCGAGTAAGCCGAAGTAATGTGTCTCACGGCTGTGACAACGATCCGGAGGTGGTGAGGGGGACATAATCGGATCTGAAGAATTGTGCAATGAAGAAGTGAGGGAGTGAACTCCATATGGAATCGAAATGGAATCGGTGGGCCGAGAAGCGAGCGTCGTAAACGCGCAGCTACGGACATGGGAGAGGGAGCGCACAAACAAATCTCGAGTGGGATCCTGTGGACATCCGCTGAGGTAAATAAACTGAAATGGTTGATCAATCCGGAAGGGCTTACGGGTTAGAACCCCCAGAGTTTCACACTCCTGCCCCAGAAGTAGCCTCTTGAATCCATTGTATCGCTCCTTCGAGAAATTGACAGAGCGTCGATCGATACCTGGGCTATGCTGTTGGAGGTATTCCAAACCCTGATCCAACTCTCCCAGAACGCGATCCAGCAGTTTGATGAGATCTCCCCGGTGACGCCACATCCCAATTCCGTCAAAGTCCTCGCTGATTGACTCACATTGCACCAAAACCCCAAGGGGGTACCAGTCTGACCAGACAAGAAGAAAGTATGACTTGAGGATTTCGACATCTCCAAGCGCTTGAACTCTGCGAACGACAGGTCCAGAGGTTTCTAGCGTTCGTCCTGTGCGCCCATGTGGGAGAGATGGCAACTTCTTCAACCACGCCCAGGTGCCGATGGGGATGTGCAGTTGCGGGAAGTCGATGGATGCAACTTACAACAGCACGGCAACCACAACCTGGCTGGCCTCTTCCGAATACGGGATCGCCAGGGTTGCTGATGCCCACCGGGTGACCATGGTTCTGTTGAGACTCCAACTCTCCAGGGATACGTAAGGCGATACAAGCGTCAGAACCCGGTCCAAGGAATCAGGGGTCGCTCTGTCAAATAGTGTGTCAACAAACGGTCTGACTGCCTTCCACATAATTCCGTCCCAGTCGATTATTTTCTGTGTGGGATTCGAGGCCTTGGCAACACCTAAGAATGTTTCAACCACCCCGCAATCCCCGCACCGCCCCCGCCAGACCGCGTATGGGAAGAACGCAGTGATAGCCTTGCGCTTGGATATGATTCGATCCGTATCCTCAACCCTAGCCATCTTTTCAAGTTTCCGAGTCACCAGGCTCGAAACCCACTTTAGTCGTTGACTGGTTCTTGGTCAGAAAGGCGAATACCTGTCAGATATCGACATACCTCTCGTCGTACCCCTCCTCCAGAATCGTGGTATCCGAAATATTACAGCCCAGGTCAATCGCAATTATTGACAGGCAGTCGGTAACAATCACGGAAGAAGGTGAGGGGGCTTGAGATAGATGATGAAGCGAGAAGCGGAGGAGCCAACGGGGCACCTTCAGACGTCCACTCCTTTGATATCCGAACATGGCAAGTTGGACAAGGGAATTGGTGAAGAGTTTGTAGTCCTTCCACTGGATCTTCGGTCGGTAGAAGTACCCCCCATAAACTCGCTTGCAGGATGGATAGAACACATTATGGATTATGCTGAAATGGTGGTAGGACTGGGAGCCCTCAAAGTCTGTCTTAAATGGGAAGGTCCTAGTGTACCGCCGGCGCACATCTTCAAAAACGCTTGATTCCGGATCCGCAGCCGCGAGGTGGGCTAACGTGCGGAGGCAACACAGGGCAGATGCGGCCGCGAGCTCTTCTAACCCTTGAGTGACCACCACTTTGCCATCGGGGACCGCTACACAACTTGTGAGAATATCGAAGCAAGCTGGGACGAGCGCAGGGTCGAGGTCTGCCAGTGTCGTTATTGTCGCAAGTAATTTCAGGGCCAACAGGTGGATAGTCTTGTCCAATGATATCTGGAGCATCCATGTTACGCATTGCAAATCCAACACTACCGTCGGTTGATACCGTCGGCGTGCACCACGTAAAAAAACGGACACTCCGTGGATAACAGCGACCAACACCCTCAATATTCCTCGCGCAAGGAGATAGGTGTCGATGACCAGAAAAACGGGCAGCAGGAGGGTGTGTAAGAAGAGTGAACAATACTCAAGTCTTATCAACTTCTCCCACCACTTGATGACGAGACCAATAAATTTGGAGTTTTCGATGATGGGGGAAAGGAGACGACGAAGGAACTTTGCGCCGGGGGTTTGATATGGGCAGCTCACAGAAGCCGCCCCCGCGACGACGATGAAAGCGTAACAGGCGACACCCAACGCGGTGGCGCCGAGGACAACCAAAGCAACGGTCGTATCAATTCCCCAAAGATAGAGGGAAAGTGCACAGCCGAGCAGCAACAGTGCAAACTGCAGCATCAGCGGTAGTGACTCCATCACACTGTCGAAGTACCAGGTGACGATGCCGTCCAGCTTCCGCTGTCGGTTCTGGCTGCGCTCGACGGCAGACCCTCCTACACCGATGGAGGCGTATCGGTTCAACCATTGTTTCCCGAGCATCGCGAGAAAGGCGGAGAAGAGAGAGGAAGCGAGGCTTGCGTAAAGGATGGCTTGGACGTGGACGATCGTGTGCGGGGGGCCGGTCCACTGAGGGATTGTGGGAACGTCGCCGCCGAAAGTGCTGTTGTCGATCTTATGGATGAGGACACGGAGGAGAGCAGCCGTATCTTCGTTCGGATCCGACTGGAGTTGGGGGTGGACCTGGATGACGAACGCGGAAGTCACGGCGGAGAACAGACCGGCCTGCAAGCCGAATCAGCACATCCACACCGATGAACGTAAACCCCCTCACAAAGATCAGCGTGGTGTTGAGGTCTTCGTCGTACTTCTTGATGAACTCTCTGTCGAAGTCTTTTGCTTTAAGGCGGTACGCCTCGTAGAACTCGGCCCTGTTATCCGGTTGGGTTGACAGCAAGCCCTGTTCGTGACTTTAACGACGCTTTGAAGACGTGAGGTCGAACTTACCAATCCGCCGGCTGCACACATCGTTCCCCACTTCTGTTCTCCGGTCTCTCCCCATGATCCTGTCTATGGTGGGATGTCGGTGGGGTCCAATATCGGAAGACGCAAAAAACCCACCCCGATTGGGAACTCTGGGCAGAGGCATCCGAGCCGCTTGAATTCCGACGTTTTCTGGATCTAAAGTCCCAATGTTCGACGAGGCGGAGGGTAACGCTTTGATGCGGCATACCTTCTGCTGTTCTTCCTGGAACTCGTGGACGGCTCCCCACCTTCACCTTCTCGGCTAGGGAATAAATCAGTAAAAGTGAAGTTGCAGAGCGATCGAGTTTCTCACCCCTCCACCTTGATCTCTCCAGATTGTCCATGATGTTCGAGGGTATCGGTTTGATCCGCCGGGTAGATGGGAGATAAAGGCGGCAGGAGGAGGGAGGATGATAGGATGTCTGTCATACTGTAGGCGCGTTCCGGGTCGGGTGTTGGCGCCGGTAAATTTCAGGCTAGTGCCTTCCGGTCTGGTGCAAGTTCAGGACCAAGTGCACGTGTCGGGTTGGTATTCGGGTGGATCTGACCATTGGGTCAAGAGCCGGTGCGCTCGTAAGCAGGGAGGCGGTAAATAGAAGGAGCGCGTATCATGGCCAGACACGAATTTCGGTCGAGGAGAGGTGCTGAATGACACCGGGGTGCGTCCACGTCCGGCGTTCGTACCCAAAATGTGTGTCACGGAACATTTTCTAATTGTTGTAAGCCAGGCAAGGAGACGTGGGTTGGGTGCATGCACAGACACGGGTGGGTGAGTTGACAGACCCCCGAGGCAGCGAGGCAGCGGAGGACTCGTCGTCGCATGTCGGAGTTTGCGTGTTTTGCTTCCGGTCCGGATGCCTGATGGCGCCCGTGGGGGCCAAGAGCATTCCAAATTCGGAAGGTGTTTCCCACCCCTCGCGCCTCCATATTTTGTGCGGGTTCAAAATTTCAACTCCAGATGTAAGTATGCTGGTTCGACTCGTTTTCGTGCCAGCCACCCCCAGAGGTCGATGGTTGGCAAGCCACCACCCGTCGTCGGCCCTTCCTATGGGCGATCCGTGAATCGCCCTCGATGAAGTGGACGTTTCGATCACAGGAATGGCACGTTGTCAGACTCGGATCGACACCTGCCAGAGACCCCCTGTCCTGTGATTCACTGATCAGCGTCTCGCCAGGTACGTACGGCTCATGGCAGGTTTCCATCTCCGCTACTGTATTGGATGGCTTTGCGTTTGTTTGTTTCTGTTGAGCACCGATGATTCACGTCCAACCTCGAACAATTCCGGTCGCGAAGCGATGTATGGGTCGGATCAAACGTGAATTGACACTGAGGGGTTCGAGGCTGTGCGTTAACTCTCCCACGAGATCACACCACGGGCGGGTCCTTAAAAGCAAGCGCTACCAAACCCCAGCGATCTCTTAACCACCAGGTTCTCTGCTTTTCTCCTTGTCTCTCAAGCGCTATGAACACAATCCGCCGCATTTTTTTGGGATTCCTGGGAGTGGCCTTGCAGGTTATCGCCGTCGAGGCGAAGAGAGGCGGTGGTGGTGGTAAGAGTAAGGGCGGTGGTGGGGGTAAGAAGGGTGGACTTGGAGCAATTTGGATTGGGATTATCATCGGTACGCGCCCCCCCGGCCTAAAGAGGGTTTCTGCTCTGACCGCAAACCACCCAGGTGCTCTCGTCTTCCTTTATGTGATAATCACAGTCGTGGGCTGGTTCAGGAAGCGGTTCCGGTCCCGGTCAACCCCAGAAGACAACCAGCCGTGCGCCAACGCACCGTCGAAGGAACAGGATTTCGAGAGAAACCCCATGATGGGATACCCGCCTCAGGACCCCCCAGGTTATGTGAGCCGTTCTACTCCAGCTTTTTGATCGCTTGTCACACACTGACCTAAGCAACCAGCCAACCTCGCCCCCGCCCCTCCAATATAATCAGATGGATTGGAAGAGGGAGGGGAGTCCCGTCCCTCCTCAATTTGTCCCTCCCCAATTTCAGCCCGCACCACCATCCTTCTCCCCTCCTGGGCATATGGGAGGTCCCTATTCCCCTTCTCAATATTCTCCGGCGCCTTTCCAACCGCAACATCCGCCGCCCATGCAATATTCGCCGCATCATCCGCCGCCTATGCAATATCCGCCCACGTATCCTACCCCCCCATATGGTGGGTGAGGCGTACTCGTGGCTTGAGCTTCTTGGGACAATACCTTTGTTTGTTTGTGACGGACATGTGCTCGCTCCATTTTTATCAGAAGCTACTGTAAACGAATGTTACGAATGTTAGACAATCCATTATCATAATGACACTGACGACATCTTTGAGTCGTGGGCCGTAGTTCTCGACGAGATTGACAAGAAAGATGCACAGATTTGTTGACGGCTGAACGAAAGAACTCTGTCCATTAGTAACGGCCACCGTCGCTGCCGCGCGAAATTTCCATGGTTTTTAAGACAGCCCCCACCATTGCGACTTGTCGGACAACCCCGCCTCTCGGTGGGAAACTGTGCTTGCCGATGCGGCAGGCCACCAGCTTGAGAACCTTTGGTACTTCCACTTTACACGCCATGTTCTTGAGCATTCAACATGACCTCCGGGACCTGACACTCATGAGGTATGATGCCGGATACGTTCCTACGTACCACCTATGGGGCACCTCAAAGGTGCCCCTTTGGGCAACGCGCTCCACCCCAGACGCGTTGTGATGTGGCCACAACCTGGATTGCCGGGCTGTTTCTCCTCCAATATCATTGCATCACATTAAGGCGCTGCACGTATTGCGTGAGAACGCAGGTGGCCTAGTGTAGATAGCCCGATCATATTTGACTGGCGTGCAGGAGAGATGAAGGAGATAAGTATACATCGATGAGGTATGGGATATGATCATGAAAGGCCTGTATACATTTTAAAAGCGCCGAAGAAGAGCCTTCTGACCAGTCAGCGGTAGCGTGGGAAAGCGACATTGATTCGGCCCGGGAACCCCGCACCGGCGCGACGCTGGATCCACGAAGCGCAGTTTGGCAGTACCCCACGAACTACGATTCGAAGAAGTCATGCTGCTAACCACTTCGCGGTCGACGTGCGAACCGAAAAGAATCGAGGCCAACTGTCGTACCATTCTTGATACACCTGCCATGGATCTGTTTCCCACCCACCGCTTTGACCCCACCGAGCAGCGTTGTTAGGTTCCACGCCAGCCAAGATGGAATAGCCGCCGTCAACACCGTTTCTACTATTGTTCACCATGTCTTATACCTCCCCCACGCGGCACAGAGAGTATTATCTGCAGGAGGACCTCACAACGTTTTTGGTGAGACCTACCCTGGCCGATGTCGCCACTATCCCACTGACGTCACACCTACCTTCAGGTGGAAGATAAGCTCTTCCGAGTTCACCGATGTTCGTTCCAGTTTCACCCGCATGAATGTGGCTTCATTGTCTCACCTCGATGGATCGATCTCAAGTCCTCTTCCAGCGAGAGTCAGAGTTCTTCAAAGCACTCTTCTCCCTTCGTCCTCCGGCTGGTTCCTCGGAGGAAGGGGCAGGAGATGACAGCCCTCTAACTCTTCCCGTTTGTGGTCCGATTCCGCCGCGGGTCCCACCTGGCTGACGTCATGTTAGGGCGTGACCATCGATGAATTCGAGGCGCTTCTGGACCATTTCTATCACCGGTAAAGGCAGTAATCATCTCCCTCGTCCAACTCTAATTACTCGTTGCAGTGGCAGCGAGAGTCGGTCTCAGCAGGAGCACTTGGCTCTACTCCTTTCCGTTGCCACACGATATGACTTTGATGAGATCAGGGAACATGCGATCCAGGGGACTTCCTCCCTCGTCCCACCAATGGATCCAGTCCGTCTGGTTGAGCTTGCCTCCCTCCACGACGTCAATCAATGGCTCGAGAGAGCGTACATTTCTCTGTGCACCCGCCCGTACCCCCTCACTCAGCCGGAGGCGACAAGGATTGGCCACGCTGCTGCGAGAAAGATAGGGCGATGCAGGGCGGAATTTATCATGGCAAATCGTGACACGCAGATTGCTCGGACTCCATCGGAGAACGGGGAATTGGTGAGGAAAATTGTCCAAAAAGTCTTTTGGCCATATGGCCCTTCACCGTGAGGAGCTTTCTCCTGCCCGATTATCCGCACAGGGGTGGAGATCTTGGACTAGTTTTGACATCGAACGCACGTTTATGTAATTGAGGACACCTCGGATACTCTTTACGCATCTCCGTATGGAATGATGGCGTTATCTTGTAATGTGAAGTGACCCTCGTGGGTTCTAGAATGATGGCTTGGGGCTATCCGGGTTTACCCAGATTCCCCAGTCCGCGGCGTGCTTCTTGGTGAGTGTCGGTATCCGATCATCAGCTTGGGTTGTGGGGCGGTGACAATGGACACCCACACCCCCCCAAACCTGGGATACTAGATTCCCTTCGCGCAAGAGCGTCGCGATCCCCGTCTCTAGTGGCGTGAACGCGTTTCGGCCACTCGGGACCGAGTCGCGACGTTCCGCCGACTCGCAAGGCGAGGTCCAAACGACCTGATGATTCCTCGAGCGGAGATACGCGACGACCAACGTCCCACAGCCGTAGCTGACGAGTCTGGGCTCTGACGTTGTTGCACTTCGCTGATGCGCAACGACAGGTTGATGCACCTGCCAGACACCGGAGCCCAGGTACGGCCAAACCATTCTTGGTGTTACCACAGTCTGGCGTCCACCTGAAAAACCTCTGCGGACACTGTGAAGGTGGCAAAGTTGGAAATGAATTAGGTTTTGGTGGGGTACGTGGGGACCCAGGAAGGTGGGTGGAAATTTGAGAGAATTGTTTGGGTTGATCCGGTCGCAGATCATTCCCACGCGTCGACCATGTCAATTCACGGATCCGGAGCTGAACACCTTTCCATAAGCGTTGGCATCCAACGAGCTCCCACTTCACGTTGGCTTACCCGAATTCTGAACTCCTCACGTCCTCGGGCTATTCCACCCTACAACACCATTGAACACTTCATTGAGCTCTACCTTACTTCCCGGGCCCTCACGTCCACCTCCGCCTTCGATGCCGATGCCCGAAGGACCAACGTCTCCTTCTGCTTCGAGACACTCGCCACGTTAGAGTCAAGTGAGATCGCGGATATTCTACATATTCTACGGCACCATCCTTCGACGCTTTTTGCTGCTGTCGAGATGCTGCGGGACACATCAACGGAGGTATATTTCAACAAACTCCAGAACCCGTATGACCCTTACACTCATACGTTGTAACCCTTCGTCCAGACCATCGCTGATGAGCCCTCCTGAAGCGGCTGTTCCCCGCTGGACCGTGTGGGCGGGTTGCTTTCTTGCAGTCATCGTTATTCTACCACTGGCTCCATCCCTCAGTCCAATGCTCACCGTTCCTAGGTTGAGCCCCAGGTACTTCGCCACGTCGCTGCGCCAAACGATTGATCTCTCCCCCCCCGGACAATTTCAAGCTTCGTACCACGACCTCTCCAGAACAGCATCAAGCCATTCGTTGGCGCTAGTCCGCCGTGATCTCCGTGACCTCGTTACCGCTTTCCACAAAGTCCACGCTCCCTCTGGTCCTGGCCAGAACAAAATGGCCTTCTCCAAAAGTAAGCCGGCCACCTATATCCGATCCCCCTTGCCGGTGTCTCACTCCACGTCCCCTGCCTCACAGATGCAATCGATGTCTTCCCAAAGAAGATATCGAGGGAAGAGAGATAGTCCATTTCGTATCGTAGATACAAAGCCACCAATCACCCAACGTGGGGCAGAAGGGAACGCAATATGAGCATAGTGAAAATAACCCCGGAACACCTAAGGGTGCCTTGGTTGGTGTCATGCCCAATATGTCCTTCGTGGTATTCATGGCATAGATGGTCGCGTTCAATGGGAGAATAGCATCTGAACCCTGGACCCGAACCCTATCATTTGCATGGGTGGTCACTTTGTTGGACACATCTTGGACAAGCTCCATACAAACAGAGCCAAATGAAGGGAGTTTTTCGATCGACCAATTCTTCGTGGGCCGGCCGAAAACGATATTTACGTCCCGGCGTTTCTGTAGTTGGGAATCCGTCACCATTTGTGGCCAATTTGTCGTAACAAACCTCGTGAAAACGGACCAATTTTGAAGATGGGTGGTTTATACGCATCTCTATTCGTTCACGAGTCCGGGTGTGCATTCTACCAGGAATATCCGACGGGACTCCGGGGCAGGGGCGTTGTTCGCGCGAGACCATAATACAGGTTCCTTAAATTTCCATCAGTCATGGGAGTCCCCGGATTCGAGTTTTCCGTCGGAACACTAAGGTTTCGAGCTTCCAGTCAAGCCCGGTCAAGGCCACATCCAAGAGTTAAAATCACATAATCCGTAAATGTCATCGTAATTTTGGTCTCAACCTCGTCCCACGGTCCACCGTCGGCGAAGCAGGCTTCAGCCTCTCGTGCCCCCCTCTTCTTACCTTGGACCCTCCACCGAGAACGTCTCTTTGTCGGAGGAGGTCGCCTATCCAATCAGAACTTTGTTGTAGGAGGACCGACCCGATGTGATGCAACCGTTCCTCTTCCTCGACCGAGCAAACCGCGGTTGTACCCCTGTCGCCATTCCTCCAAAGCAATATCTGTAGAATGGCTTCGGGCACGAGAATATTTGTACAATACTGTTCCATCGGAGAGATCGATCAGTACGGTCCGCGGATTCTTGGGATTGCAGGCTTACATCAAGCTTTTCGCGCACTGTCAGATTCTCATAGGCTGGGCACCCCCTTAGGGGTGGAGGGTGAGCGGTTGAGGCGGGAGTCGGGGAACTTCCCTCTGGTTCCTGTAAACCCTTAGCATGTGTGTCTAAAGGAAGGCAAAGGGTCGGCGTACATCAGAATCTCGGTTCAGATCCATTGAGCCGGCGAGTGAGGAAGGAGGGGGTTCTAAGGGAAGTTCAGGTTCTGTAGCATCAGGTTCTGTAGCCACATCAGGTTCCGTGGTTACGTCGGGTTCTGTGGCCGCCTGAACACGGGGTAAGCCACCGAGCCTATTCCAAAAGAGGACGCACAGACCTCACAATCCTCGACCATCTGCTCAGCTTTGACTAAATCCCTCAACGCCCACCTGATCAGTAGCTTGGACAGCTTGGACACCTCTCTGGAGGTCATCACTCCCTTGAGGCTCGCGTCTTTGTCGAGGGTCGCACGCTCCCTCCCACCTTTCATAAACCTCTCATGTCGCGACCGCACGGGTGGGTATGAATTGTTCAAAACAGCCTGGAGGACTTCTTTAGTGTGCCCGAGCTGTTGGTGAAGGTCCAGACCGCAAAATTCGCCGCGATCGCGGGGGGGCGTTGAAGGGACAGGCGAAGGGGATCGATCCAAGTCCTCCATCTCTTCATCGTCCGACTCGTCTCGCCCGTCGTCAACTGGTGCACAATACTGAATTTGCCCTAGCTGGAGTCGGCGCGATCAGTTATAAACAGCGGTATTGGACAACGTTTGGAAAAAAAAAGTCACCTTGCATGTCGAGAAACCGTCATCCAGCGAGGTGAAAAATAGGGATCTGTCGACATTCTTTTTGACCTTATCAAAGAACATGATATTATACCTCGCCCGTCGCCTGGGCGCCGTGGAAGGAACATAGCCAGTGATTATGGCTGGCCAGTGTTCCGTCCGTGTATTGTTGACCCGGGCAAAGACCCTCTCTCCGGGGATGTTGAGCATAGGGTCAGGTCCGGAGTCAACGAAAGGCGTGAGAGAGTGATGAACCTCTGCCACCTCTTCATCCAGGAGCTCGTCGTCAGTAGTGACCTCTTCGAGGTCCTTGAGCCTCTCGTAGGTCATTCCAGACTGGAGAGACGTCAACCGAGGGGCAAACCCATCGTTCCTCTTGGCATCCGCACGGATCATCTCATCTGTTGCGGCCTTCCACCGGTCATCCAAATCGGTCCGCGGCCGTTTTGTTGGAACAGAGAAGTCGAGGTCCACAGAGCTGTCGGTTGTGTGGGTATAGTTTGTCGATGTGAAGCGCATTCCGCCAGAGGGAAGGAGCATCGGCCAGATAACTTGACCGGACGGGGTGCACAAACTGCATTTCGGTGGGGCGTTGTCGCATATACGTCCGAAGAACTTGACATCGATAGGGGTCGCACCGCGCTGGGATATGACCTACACGGGCACCTCAGGAACGGAAATTCACCGAACATGGACGAAATCACCTCAGCTGGCCACCAATATGCCTCCCCTTTGCCCCGCCTCTCCTGGGGATGTCCAGACCGGTCTACCAAGACCCATACACACGAGCCAAGCTTATCTCTACTCCAGGCCTCCCGGGAGAAAGAGATGGTGGGCGGAGAAAAGGTGATATTCGGTGAAGATATTGTCCGGCTCAGAACGGATTTGCTCGACCCCATCACTCCACTGAGGATATTCCTCACCCTAGAGGTGTCGGCCGGGGTCTTCGGAGACGCGCCAAGCGTGAAAGAGGCTGATGGGATTAGGGAGCGGGAGGTTATCGGGGAAGATAGCGGTTTGTGTTTCTGGATGTCCTGTCCAGTGCTGGATGGCGGGATGTTAACCTGTTCATGGATCGCTCGAGAGGGTGTGGGAGACGCCGTTACTTGTTGGTGTGTAGGGGAAGGGAGATCCTCGAGCGAGGACAACTCGCTCAGCTCAGAGTCTGATCCTAGAGCGGTCGAGGGTTGTTGTCGTTTGGTTCCTCCAGCCTTGCGGGGAGAATCGAGCGATTTCCGCGCCTTTGGGGTCGGCTGAGGTGAATCTGGTCCCGTGCCAGATAGGCCTATGGTGAGGGCCCGAGGGCGACCCCTCTTCTTATGCACGCCACCATCTTCAGATGTCCGCCTCCTCGTCCTCGCCTTCATCTTCGACTTTGAACCCTTACCCCCGTCCCACCCGTCACTCCCCTCGTCTTCATCTGATGATAGCTGGTTCTTCGTAGCGGCTCTTGCTACCGTAGCAGCCTTCCGAAGTGACATCGAAAGTATGGACTAACCGACTTTTGATTACGCGAACCGAAAGGTGCTTCCAAATGAAACGGTGACCGAGGCTAAATTGGGTCAGCTGGCTACGCAACCGTCGAAGGAGATTATCCCACCTCGCGCCTTCCACCCAGAATGAGAGAGCCAGGAACTGTGTAGGGGTGCACGTCCGTTGTGCTGGAACCACACAAAGGCGTTGTCGCTAAACGCTCGAAGAGCCACTCGCCAATGTCGACGGATCCGATGGCGGCTTGATCGAAATCGCGGGCGCGGATGACACGCTGCGTCACGCCGGCCGTCACTTGTCACACATCAGGAGAGATTGAGAGCATCCGGTCTTTCGATCTGATGTTCAAAACCCGAAGCGAGCGACTTTTGGGATAGTATTTCGCAGCACTACGAACTCTAGTCACACATCTTTCTATCGTAATTCCTATAGAACTACCACGCACAGCAAACAGTGTCTAAGTGGCAACAAGAAAGAGGTTCAGAAAGGACCCCTCGTGCCATCGAGGAAGGCGATAGTGATTGGAGGGGTCCAACTACCGACGTGATGTGGGGGATCGTCACCCATATCGACCGCCCCTGTGGTTCAAACCATCGTTCCTCCCTGTGAGAGGTGCGTTCTGACGTCCCCCCTTCCACGGTGCTAGACATCGAAGCTGTGGGGCTTAGAAGACCGTGACTCCGGTTTGGGTTCCCGCATATTGAGACTTCACGTCGTCCAAATCAGAGATATCGTCCTGTCCCTTGTAATCGTATTGCGACAGACTTCCCATATCGGAGGTGTCGGCAATAGAGGAGAACGAATTCCGCCTCCGCAATCGATCGGATTGGGAGAACCCCATGCTGGTCGAACGGCGATCGGACGTGCCAACTGAGCTTCCGACAACGCTCGAGCTGTCGGTACCAACAGGTCCGTCCTGGGATATGATGGAACTTGCATAACTCCCGTACGGACGCTTGGCAGCAGGTCCGCGTTGCATTCCCGCTCCGAACGGGCCATTCGCGGCGAACATCGGTAACCCCGACGAGTAAGTGGCTTGCGAGCGCAGTGATTGGACATCAGATGGGATGTATCCAAGAGCATCGTGCGTTCGATAGAAACTCGGGTCAAACCGACTGGGAGTACCCGACCTGCGGGCTGGGACGCGGGAACATAAGGGAATGGAACTAAGGGGGCGTAAAGGAATAAACCCACTTTCATCGCCAGCGCCAGGCATATAGTCCCTCGCACTGGTTTCGTGGCGTCGGAACTGGTCCATAGCTTTGGACAAGGTTCGCTTAGGCTTGCTGAACTGGATCATGCTCGGCTGGAGGTTATTGAGTGGCCCTTCCACGAGGCAGGACTTCTCTTTGTAATGTGTTAAGAGGTAGTGCCACAACGGGTGCTAGGATCAACGTATGAGCGGAAGGGTAACCTGAGGACACGAGGCGAGATCGCGAACCTTGCTCAAGACCTTCGGATTCCCAAGAATGACAACGCCATACTTCGCCCGCGTAAGAGCAACATTCAACCGCCTGGGATCGTTCAAGAAACCAATTCCCTGATGCTCGTTACTCCTAACGCAGCTCAGGATGATGTAGTCCTTTTCACGTCCTTGGAACGCGTCGACGCTCGCCACTTCGATGTCCTTGTATAGATCCTTCCTTAGAGAGCCGTTGAATTGCATGTAGCTGACGATGTACGACCTCTGGCCTTCGTATGGAGTGACGATGCCAATCTGATTCGGGACCACACCAGACTTGAAGAACTTTGTGACAATCTTTTCCACGTTGGAAGCTTCCGTCCTGTATATCCTCTCAGCATTCGGTGTATGAACCAGCCAAAAATGTTACCTATTCAAGAATGACGTTCCACTCGAGGAAATCTCCTCCTGGCCCAAGTTCTGATAGAAGAACATCGGGGTGTCGGGCACTGGCCAAGGGAAATCGACGTTCCTTCGTAACCTCTCTGGCGCAGTGACGCCGTTCTGCAAGGTTCCTTCGTAGAACATGTTGGATGGGAACTCGGAGAGGCAGGGATGCATTCGGTACTGGACCTGGAGTCGGATTGGACGGTTACCCAAGACCACGAGACGCTCGAAGAGTGACTGGGTGAGACCCGCCCGCGCAGCTTTCTTATTCATTATGACGGGGCCCAATTGCTGATGGTCGCCGACGAGGACTACCTGTCGGCATCCAAGCACCAAGGGGATCATACATTCTGTGAGAGAGCCAGTGAGTCGGACAGCTCCGGGTAGAAGGGTATCACAAACCTGGCTCTGCGGCTTGGGTAGCTTCGTCGATAAGAACCGTCCTGAACTTTAATTTCGCCAGCCTTGGGTCCCCCGCACCGACACAGGTACAGCAGATGACATCTGCAGCATTGAGGATTTCCCTCTCGCATTGTTTGATCAACGTCTTATATTTCCTCTCGTCGTTGGAGCTCAACTCTCCTTGTTCGTTCTTCAGTTGGATGAGTTTCTGCAGCTCCACATGTGATGTGTTCTTGGCTACTTGTTGATGGAGGGTCAAGAACGAAATGGAGGAATCGAGTGCCTCTCGAGACTTGGCAGTGATCCGGACGACTTTCAGTCCAGTGACGTGGATCTTCTCGGTGAGTTGGTCTACAGCAACATTCGATGGTGCGCAGACCAAAACTGGTCCAGGATTCATCTTCGCCAGGTGATAAACGATAGAAGCTGAGGTGACGGTCTTCCCGGTCCCCGGCGGACCCTGGATAAGGCTGATCGGTTTCTGGAGGATACTCTTCACGGCGTACATCTGTGAGTGGTTGAGTTCTGGGAGTCCTGGGGCCGAGAATCGTTTCGGCATCTGTGTCTTCAACGATTGCGGTTCGACTTCGTGGCCAAGCAACTTGTGGTACTGAGAGAATCGGTCAGCACCCGCTTCAGAGCGTGGATATCTTTGCGACCCACGATGTATGCGCTGACGCTCTTCTCGTCGACTGCAAATGTTTTCATGGCCAGTTGCATACGGTCAAAACTCGTAGATTTCCATACGAAGTCAACGATGAAGTTGTGGGTGATCTCCGTTGGGACTCCCTCACTCTTCCGCAGTTCGAGAGCGATCTCATCAGAGACATCTGCAGGGGGTCAGACCAACTAATTGGAAGGGGGGTGATAATGAAGTACTCACTGTTCGGGATTTTGATGACATGGCCGACTCCCTCCCAATTCTTATGCAGCTCTCCTGCGTATTTTAACCTCAACTCGTCCCCCACCGCAAGTCTGACCTCTCCACTCTCCAACTTCGGCAACACGAACCAAGCAATCCTCTTCTGGTTCAGACCAAGATCCCATCTAACGCTGATATCCGTCTGGGTCTGGGATTCCTTCAGACGCTTATCGTAGTCGGCTTCAATCTTGACCAAAGGCCCGATGATGTTTTGGTACTGGTACGCATCTTCGTAACGCAGCAAGACGGGTTGGGGTTCGTCATCTACACCAGGTTTCTCCAGATCCTCGAGCGTAGCGTTAGCGTTCTCGCGCCACAGGTCTTCGAGGCGGTTAATTTGCTGGAACGAGATTTGTCGTGATCGCAGTTGTTCGTTCTCACTGGGAGGTTTGACCAGCCAAGACAGGAATGATCGATCGTCGATGAGAGGAGCCCAGAGGCTCGCGTTCCACGAGATATCCTTCGAGATCGCTGCGCAAGGTTGTCTAAAGAGAACGTCAGCTCTCGGCTCTCCGGAATTGTGCATTGGATGATCCATACCGACACAACAAAACCACGACCGTATCACTTTTTGCGGGGATGAACCCAAGCATGAACACGTTCTTGCTGCCACAGTTGTAACACTCGGGAACGGTTTCTCCAAGTGGGCCCTCCTTATGAAGGATCACCTCCTTGTGTTTGGCGCGCACCAGGTGGTTCACGATGTGTGATGCGGAGGTGTTACCTCGGGAGTTGCAGAACCATTTATTGCAGATCTGACATTGAACAACGGAGGCCGGAGAGTGAATGCCACAGTAGCTGGCAAGACAGTGAGCTGTGATCATTGAGTCGACCAGGTAACCGCGGACTCACCTGCAGGCATGCGGCGGAAGCTCGACTTGACCATCATCCGGTAATTCGTCCAGCACACCATCAAAATCTTCGTCGAACGCGTGGTCCATTGGACCTCGGCGGGTGGGGGGTGGTCCTTCTTCAATAACCCCGGTGTACTGGACACGATCGTTGGCATTATCGTCGATGAGCGAAAGGTTTTCCAGAGATTCGATTGGGACCCGGGAAGATTGGCTGCTGGCGTCGGCATCTGTGGTGTAGACCGAAGAGGTATCATCCACGACGCCAATGTCGCCGTACGACGAGGCAGAGTCGAACTGGAAGTTGTCGAAGGTATCCATGACCGGATCCAAGTGTGGCAGCGGAAAACGCAGCAGGCGTTACATACTCGGATTACAAATTTCCCACGGTTGATCATCCTGACTCGTGTCCGGGTCCGTGATTGGCGGAAACAGAGGCGATCTCAAGTCAGACGGTGTGTGATGATGCGGCGAAAAAAAAACGTAGCTAGCCGCCAACGACGAGTGGTATTGCGATACAACAAGCGTACAGAATGTATGAAGCGAGAAAGAACAGTACAGATGATAGAAGAAAGGATGGACAACAGCAGAAATAAAACAGAAACCGCAGATGCACATCGTTACTTCTTCTTCGTAGCCTTCTCAGCGGCCTTCGTGATCTTACCGCCCTTCTCAGTCTTCTCGACCGACTTGATGACGCCGACAGCAACTGTCTGCCTCATATCACGGACAGCGAAACGACCAAGAGGTGGGTATTCGTTGTAGCTCTCGACACACATTGGCTTGCTCGGCACGAGCTTGGCAATGCAGGCATCACCGGACTTGACGAATTTGGGAGATTGTTCAAGAACCTTTCCACTTCGCCTGTCAATCTTCTCGACCAGCTCAGCGAACTTGCAAGCAATGTGGGCGGTGTGACAATCCAAGACGGGGGCGTAACCAGGACCGATTTGACCGGGATGGTTGAGAATGATAACCTGAGCGTTGAAGGAAGCAGCCTCCTTGGCGGGGTCATTCTTGGAGTCAGAGGCAACGTTTCCACGACGGATGTCCTTGACAGAAACGTTCTTGACGTTGAACCCGACGTTGTCACCGGGCTGACCGGACTCGAGTTGTTCGTGGTGCATTTCGACCGACTTGACCTCAGTGGTGACGTTGCTTGGGGCAAAAGTGACGACCATACCGGCCTTGATGATACCAGTCTCGACACGGCCGACGGGCACTGTTCCAATACCACCGATCTTGTACACATCCTGGAGAGGGAGACGGAGAGGCTTATCGGAAGGACGGGTTGGGGGCTCGATCGCATCGATCGCATCGAGGAGGGTCTTCCCCTTGACGGCACCAGCCTTGGTCTCCCTGGTCCAACCCTTGTACCATGTCATGCTGGGTACAGCTCGTCAGCAATAGAACCAAGGCCGGACCGCAAACAATAACTCACTTGGGGGACTCCTCCAACATGTTATCTCCGTGCCATCCAGAAATGGGAACGAAAGCGACGGCCTTGGGGTTGTATCCGACCTTCTTGATGAAGTTAGAGGTTTCCTTGATAATTTCGTTGAAACGCTCCTCGCTCCACTGTACAACGGTGTCAAGCCAACTTAGATAGCGATTAGCGTCGAAAGTCGTACCTTAGTGGTGTCCATCTTGTTGACGGCGACGATGAGTTGCTTGACACCGAGGGTGAAAGCAAGTAAAGCATGCTCTCGGGTTTGACCATCCTTGGAAATACCGGCCTCGAACTCACCAGTACCGGCGGCAATGATGAGGATAGCACAATCGGCCTGGGAGGTACCGGTAATCATGTTCTTGATGAAGTCACGGTGTCCAGGGGCGTCAATGACCTTGAGGGTTTTGATGAGCATTCGGCTCCTAGCCCCGATCGGTGGTGGGAGGGGGGGGGGGAAGAACTTACGGTAACCATGAACTTAGGAGTCTCGAACTTCCAGAGGGCAATATCGATGGTGATACCACGCTCACGCTCAGCCTTGAGTTTGTCCAAGACCCAGGCTAAATGGGGAGAGATGTTTGAGTTTGGGGTCTTGTCAACCAAGTGCTGAGATCTAACTAACCGTACTTGAAGGAACCCTTCCCGAGTTCAGCGGCCTCCTTCTCGAACTTCTCAATAGTACGTTTGTCGATACCACCGCACTTGTAGATCAAGTGACCGGTGGTGGTCGATTTTCCAGAGTCGACGTGACCGATGACTAGGAGCGAGATCGGCAAGATGCCGGAAACGACAGCACATGCGTACTTACCGACGACATTAACGTGAATCTTTTCTTTACCCATGACGGATTTCTGGATAAACGGTCAGTATGTATCGTCGATAACGGTGAATGGGAGTGCATCTCGAGCACGATCCGACCGCAAATCCGCTGTCGGGGACGAACATCGAAATACCTCGGATGGAAAATGGTACGGCGGGCACTGAGAGAAGAGAGAGAGGACAGCCTACCTTTTTGTGAGGAGTGAGTGGTGGATGGAGGGGAAGATGAGAGTTACAAAATTTTCTTACCGGACCAATTTTGATCTTTGATTATCTTCGGCATTTCCCATTCCCACGCCTCCGCCTCCACCTCATCGCGTCGCAACGACGGAAGGCGGAATGACCGGTCCATCCTTCATACAACTAGACTCCGGCCATGATACTGGCGCGACCTCTCTCGCCGACACCCCAATTCTCGGCCCAAAGTGGATCAAACTCCCCGCGTTGACGGTCGGTTTCATAGGTCTCCAGGCGCTATGGTCGGTCGAGATGTCATACGGTGCGACCACAAGCGAGCTCGAGCCCATACACCACATTTACCTGAACCGCACCAGCTTCACCATACCTAATATCATTAGGTCTATCGAAATCCCTCATGGCGATCGTGTTTCTCGCGGGGCCGTTATCTGGTCTCATCGTTCAGCCACTCGTCGGTACAGTCGGCAGTCTCGCCGCTCAACTAACTCCATACTCAAACCATGCAACCCAGGGGTCCTCGCTGACAATTCGAAGTCGAGATTCGGAAGGCGGCGGCCATTCATGATCGTTGGTGCAATCATAACCGCAGTCGCAACTCTCCTGTTCGGTTTCACCCGCCCGGTTGCGGGAGTATTCTCCGAGGAGGGATCCAGGTTGGTATGTACTTCAAGTGTGCATACGAAGTGAAGATAGTGTTCTCATGGCGCACACAGTACAGGGCTCTGTCTATCTGGCTCGCCATATTCGCCATCTATGTCATGGACTTCTCAATAAACGCAGGCACGTCTCGTGTGACTCTTGATGTATTCTACTGTTGACTTCCTTTCCAACGCATAGTCCAAGCCGTTGACAGGGCGTTGGTTATTGATGTGTTGCCAACTGGGTTGCAGCCTGCCGGCAACGCGTGGGCCGCTACTATGCTCGGTGCTGGCAGTGTCTTTGGTTTCTTCGTGTTCGTTTCCATTAATACTACATCTGTTTTGTCCACCAAACGCTGAATCACAGGGGTAACATCGACCTTCCACACCTCTTCCCATGGTTAGGAGGGACGCAGCTTGAGGTCCTGGTCATCTTCACCAGCTTCTTTCTTCTATTGACCCACGCGACAACTGCTTGGTGTGTCAAGGAGGAGCCTTTCAGTGACCCGTGAGTGATCTCATTTAGTGATCGACTAGATCCTCATTTATCCTCGACCCAGGGATCCAGCTAACTCGGAGAAGAAGAGTTTTCGAACAGAGCTGCGGAGCATTTGGGAGAACGCGTTAACACTCCCCAATACCATCAAGTCGATTGTGGGTTTTCTAGGAACAATTCAGCTCGCCGACTTCGCTGATGTTTCCTCTTCAGTTCACGATTCAATTTTTGTGAGTACACTCCGCCGCATTTCACTATAGAGTTCTGACGGATCGAAGTGCCTGGATTGGCTGGTTCCCAGTACTGTTTTATACAACCCTCTATGTCGGGGATATCTACAAATCCGGTCTGCCCGACTCGGTAGACCCCAAGACGGAAGATGTGGACGCCGAAGCTACCCGCCTGGGGACTCGAGCTCTTTTCTTGAGCGCGTGCATTAGCCTGTTCTCAAACTTCGCCCTCCCGTACTTGGTATCCCAGGCCGCGGAGCGTAGAACTATTGGGGACCTGTTTCAAGAGGAAGGTGGAGCGTTGAAACGAATTGCACGCAAGTTTCAGATCAGCCTTCCGATGCTTTGGGCATTGAGTCACGCCCTCTTCACTCTGTGTATGTTCAGCACTTTGTGAGTCCGCCCCACTTACGAGACTCCTTCATTGGTGAACCCAGCGCGCCCGCTTCTAGCTTCGTTACAAGCACTCTCGGTGCCACAATACTTATATCCCTCACCGGAATCGCATGGGCTGTAACCCAGTGGGCCCCGTTCTCACTTGTAAGCCGACTGTCGCCGGTATCGGGGTTTGACGTGTCTGACCGAGTATCAATTGCTTAGCTCGGGGAAGCCATCCTTTCGGAGCCCGCTACGGTCAGCTATGAAGGGGATGAGACAATTCAACTCGCCGATGCTCGTTCAGGCATCAATAACAATGGTTATGTGCTTGCCAACACGGAGGGCGACGATGGCGAAGTCGATGATGAAGATGAAGAGCAGCGAATTGTGCAATCCGAGATGGACGGGGTCCCTCAGGTGCAGTATCGCGGCCACGACCTCAGCGCTAAGGCGGGAATAATCTTGGTTTGTCTGTTGAGTTCCTCCGCTGCGCCACGTAATAACGCGACATTTCCTGGCATAGGGTTTGCACAACATCTGCGTCGTGATACCTCAATTCCTGGTTACGGGCATGTCATCGATAATCTTCGCCGTGCTCGACCCAGATAAGTCAGTAATCCATCATGGAAAGACTCCGAATGCGCCTGTTCCAGTACCCCCAGCGAACGGCACGATACCGGCGGTCGACGCCAACGAATTCCTTTCGCGGGCTGAAGGAGCGGTCGGCAAGGCATCAGGGGGTAGCATCGCCCTGATCTTCAAGTAAGTGTGTTCGTGATCCATGATCACTCTGGCTTATCAACTTCTACTCAGGATCTCTGGTGTATTCTCCACCATTGCTTTTGTGCTCGCCTTACGACTAGCACGAGATCTCAAGCGGAGATGAATATCGGTTGCTTGTATCGCCCCGCGCCTACGATGCGTAGAATTATTGCCACCATACTTATTGTACGTAGTGAACCACCTAGTATCTGCCATGTTGTCCCACCCTGCAACACTACCCCACCGTGCGTGACTAGTCCACGTGGGGATGCCGATCGTCGGTAAAATCCAACCTCACCCATCGCTCCGGCGCGGAGGGGGCTCCGAGTCGGGGATGGCGGACACGATGGTTCCACTTCCAAGGCACCAATCTCCATCCCATATCACTGCCACTTGACCCTCAGCGATGGCCTTTTGCGGCTCAAGGAAGGATATTCCAATACGAGCGTCATCAACCCTGTAAACCCGTCAGCAAGGAACCAGAGTTCTCTAAGGCCAGCTGGCCGGGTACCTTCGAGCATTACAGCGCACTGGTTCCATTCGATGTCTAAACTGCATCAGGCAGTCGAGACCATCCATAGAATCCAGTTCCGGTGGAGGTGAA
>Ga0307511_10001135_pt1 | contig 28331 bp, 29 predicted proteins | sample 13_EM_MG_FD_200266 | JGI IMG/M metagenome (GOLD analysis project Ga0307511, IMG submission 200266) | Populus trichocarpa ectomycorrhiza microbial communities from riparian zone in the Pacific Northwest, United States - 13_EM | ecosystem: Host-associated > Plants > Roots > Unclassified | place...
CCGGGCGGCCCGGCGGCCGCCGCGATCGACGCCTGGGCCTCAGGCGCCGATCGCGGCGGCGACAACCAGATCCTTCTTGTGGCTGATGGACACCGTGATCTCGGCAATGCCCCGGTCCACCGCCCGGCGCGCCGCCGGGCCGGACAACCGGACCAGCGGCGCACCGCTGTCGGCCCGCAGGATCGCCACCTGGCGCGGGGTCACGCCGGACCCCACGCCGGTGCCGATCACCTTCAGGACCGCCTCCTTGGCGGCGAACCGACCGGTGAGGAACTCGAGCTCCCGCTCGGGCCCGAAGCCCGCCGCGACCTCGAGTTCCTCCGGCACGTAGGCGTACGCGCGAAACCACGCGCGGCCCAGCAGCGCGTCCAGCTCGCCGACCCGCATCAGGTCGACCCCGACGAACATCTAGGCCACCGGCTCAAGGAACGTGCCCTTCAGCACGCCCTGGAACACGGCCAGCCGCTGGATGTGCCCGGTGCCCTCCATGAACTCGAAGGCCCGCGCGTCCCGGTACAGCTTGTCCAGCAACGGGTCCTCCAGCAGCGACGCCGGGCCGAGCAGCTCCGCCGCCAGCAGCGTGCAGTGCTCGGCCAGCTCGGCGGCCCTGGTCTTGGCCCCGGCGATGCGATCCGTGCGGATCTTGCCGGCGTCGACCGCCCGCGCCACGGCGTAGTTGTTCTGCCGCACGGCCTCCAGCCGATCCGCCGCCTCGGCCAGCCGCCGAGCGTCCACACCGGACAGTCCGGGCCGCCGCGTCTGCACGTGGTCCAGCAGCGCGCGGCACAGCCCCACGGCGGTGCCGGTCAGCACGGGGCGGAACCGCTGCAGGGTCTGGATCGCGCCGACCAGGCCGCGGCGGCTGGGCTTGAGGGTGTCGAAGCCCAGCACCTGCGACCGCTCCACCCGGACGTTGTCCAGGGTGATAGCGGAGATCCGCAGGCCCCGCATGCCGATCGTGGGCAGGAACTCGGCGTGGAAGCCGCGGGCGGACGCGTCCACCAGCACCGCCTCGATTCCCAGCGGCCCGGGCGCGCGCCGGCAGAACACCACGCCGAACTCCGCCAGGGCCGCGTTGCCGACGTAGCGCTTGGCCCCGGTCAGCCGGAAGCCGTCGCCGTCCGGTTCCAGCCGGGTCTCCAGCTCGGTGGCCGCCGACCCCTTGCCGGGCTCGGTCAGCGCGAAGAACGTCCACACCGGTCGCGGGCCGGCGACGCGGCGGTAGTAGGCGTCCCGCTGCTTGTCGTCGCCGAGCGCGGCGACCGCCACCCCGGACATGATCGGCCCGGGGCAGGCGAGCATCACGCTGGCGTCGCCGTAGCTGAGCTCCTCGATCGTCACGGTGTGTTCGAGGCACGAGCTCATGTCGTAGGTGAACCCGTCCACCCGCAGCGGCTCCGCCAGGTACTCCGGCGGAATGCTGCAGCCGCACATGATCCGCACCGCCGGCAGGTGCAGCCAGCGCCGCATCGCCGACGGGTCGCGGTCCAGCTCCATGCCGACCGCGCGCAGCCCGACCGCCGCCTCGCGGACGTAGGCACGCAGCGCGGCCAGGCGCGGGGAGTCCTGCTCAGGCATCGGCCTCTCCCGGATGCAGGTAGGTGTTGCCGACCAGTTCCATCAGGTGCACGAGGCGGCCGGGCCGGTCGTCGACGAAACCGCTGGCGCCGAACAGCTTCACCATGGTCCGGCCGCAGGCGACCAGGTCTCGGTGGATCAGCCAGGCCCGGCGGGCCCGCGGGTCCAGCCGGCGCAGGTCGTCGGCCTCGGACAGGCGCAGTGCCACGTCCGCGACGGATCCCCGCACCAGCTGCCGGTTGAGCAGGTTCGCGCCTTCGGAAGTGCGCTGCTCCAGCCGCGTCACGGCCAGCTCCAGCAGCTCCGCCAGGGTCCGCCGCTGCAACAGCACCAGCTCGGTCGCGAAGGCCAGTCGCACCGCCGCCGGCGATGGGTTCTCCCGCCGGGCAAAGGAAAGCTCCGCCCAACCGCCCGGCGCCGGCGCACCGTCGACCCGGCTCGCGGACGCGATGACCCAGCCGCGCGCCGAGACCACGACCGCGCCCGGGGCCGCCTTGTCGTGGCATGCGTCCAGGTCGGCGGCGAACGCGGCCGTGTCCACGGATTCGACCACCGCGGTCATCGGCCCTCCTCCGACCTGAGCACGGCGAGCTGCGTGTCGCCGGTGCGCGGATCCTTGTCACACAAAAGGATCGTGGCATAGTGGCGTTGCCACGACGCCCAGTTCCCGGCCAGTTCCAGCCACACGCTGGTGCAGTAGCTGCCGATGCCGGTCCGATGGTGGTGCGGCGCCGCGCCGGCCACATCAGGCGCCCACGGCCCGGTGACCAGCAGCGTGCCGTCCGGGTCCTTCGCCACCAGGTCGCCAACCCGGTCGGACGGCACGGACGCCACCTCGTCGACCTGGAGCCCGCCACCCGGCCCGAACACCAGCAGCACGCCGGAGTCGACCAGCTTGTTGTCGTGCACCAACGGGAACCGGGTCGGCAGCGTGGTCTGCTCCAGCACCGCCACCACCGCCAGCCGGCTGCGCGCGGACTGCTGGTACGCCAACACCGCGCGCAGCGCCGTGAACGCGGCGGCCAGCCCCTGGTGATGGATGCCGAAGGTGGTGGCCTTGCCGCCGAGCTTGCGGTCCAGGTACGGGCCGATGGCCACAAACGGCACCACGTCCGGCAGCGCCTGGGCGATGATCACCAGATCCGGCTCCGCGCCCAGATCCGACTGCGCCACCAGCTCGTCCACCAGCTGGCAGTGGTCGACCTGCGGGGCCGCCCGCAGCACCTGCTCGTCCACCTCGCGGCCGAACGGCAGCAGCAGGTCCCGGTAGAACTCCAGGATCGCCGGGTCCTCCACGTACGGCCTGCCGGGCGGCGCCACCACCGCGTGCGCGGCCCGCAGGCTGGTGACCTCAGGCATCGGTGGTGGCCCGCTGCGCCAGCACGTAGTCGGTGAGCGAGCCGACCGACCGGAGGTTGTCCATGTCCAGCTCCTCGGGGTCCACCGAGATGTCCACCGAGTCCTCCAGCGCCATCAGCAGCTCCAGCACGGACGTGGAGTCCAGGTGCAGGTCCTCGAAGAGGCGGGCGTCCTCGGCCAGTCCGGTCACCGGGTGCTCCAGAATCTCGCTGAGCGCCTGCTCGACCGCCGTGATCACGTTGCCGCGTTCCATGTCTCCTCCGGATGTGGTGGGGTCAGAAGGCCACGAGCCGCTGGCCGCGCAGGAGGTCCTCGGCGCGGTCACGTTCTCGGACCAGGTGGGCCTCGCCGTTGTGCACCAGGACCTCTGCCGGAAAGCCGTGGCTGAGGAACAGCCCCGGCGATGCGGACGGCCCGTACGCGCCGGACCGTTCGACGCCGAGCAGGTCGCCGGCCCGCACCGGGGGCAGCGCCACCTTCTTGCCGACGACGTCGTTGGGGGTGCACAGCGGTCCGGTGACGGTGTACGTGCCGGTGGGCTCGTCGCCGTAGCGGGTCAGCGAGCGGACGGGGAAGTTGCGCTTGACGAAGCTGCCGATGCCGACGGCGGCCATGTGGTGGTTCGTGCCGCCGTCGGCGATCACGAACTGCTCCCCCATCGACTCCTTCACGTACCGGGCACGCACCACATAGGTGCCGCACCAGGCCGTGAGGTAGCGGCCGAGCTCGTTGATGAGCCGGCAGTCGGGGTGCGCCTCGGCGAACGGGGCCACCGCCGCGTTGATGCCGGCGAGGGTGGCCGCGAGGTCGAGGTCCTTCTCGTTGTCGAAGTAGGCCACGCCGAAACCGCCGCCGAAATCCACGGTGTGCGGCGGCACGTCCAGGCCGTCGGCCAGCTCCGAGGCCAGCGCGAGGATCTGGCGGGTGTTGTGCACGATGTCGTCGGCGTTGAGGAACCTCGTGCCCATGTACATGTGGAAGCCCCGCACGCGGACCCGGCGCAGCCGGTCCAGCAGCGGCCGGCAGCCGCGCACCTGGTCGGCGTCGATGCCGAACTGGCGCGGCTTGCCTCCCATGGCCAGGCCGGATCCCTTGGTGTGGAAGTCCGGGTTGACCCGCAGCAGGGCGTGCACCTCGTCGCGGCCGGCCAGCTCCGCGACCAGCTCAAGCTCCGCCAGCTCGTGCAGCGACTCGCAGACGACGGCGTGCAGGCCGGCCTCCACGCACGCGGCCAGCTCGGCCCGGGACTTGCCGGGACCGAGGAAAATCGTGTCCGCGGCGGCGATCCCGGCCTGGCGCGCCGTCAGCAGCTCGACCATGGACGAGATCTCAGCGCCGGCGCCGAGAGTGCCCAACCGCCCGCAGACGCTGACGTTCGGGTTGGCCTTCAGCGAGAAGAACACGTCCACCGCGGGGTGCAGCTGATCGCGGATGCCCCGGTACGTGTCGCGCAGCAGGTCCGAGTCGTAGACGTACAGTGGAGTGCCGAACTCCTCAGCGATGCGCGAGATCGGCACCCCCTGCACCTGGAATTCGCTCACGGCGTCCTCCCAAACCCTCGCAGTGCCGCGGTGACGCGGCGGTCGAGCCGGTCCAGCTCCGACCGGTCGGCGGCGAACAGCAGCGTGTAGAGCCGGCCGTCGAACGCTGTCCGCTCCGGCGAGCGCTCCGCGTCCACCGTGCCGAAGCAGGTGATCACCAGGCCGGGCTCGCCGACCGTCGGCTCGGTCCACGCGCCGGTTGCCTCGGCCAGTTCGGCGAAGGACACCCGACGGTCCAGCCGCAGACCGTAGTGCTTGGCCATCGCGATGCCGCCGGGCTCCATGAACCGCTCGGTGACCCGGCCCTGGTAGGTGGACATGTTGAGGCGGGCGTTGATCTCCAGCACCGGGTACACGAGGTTGTCCGCGCCGAGCAGCGCATCGACGCCGACCACGCCGAAGAACCCGTCGCGATGGAGGCGTTCGCCCAGCACCTGGGCCGCGTGCTCCAGCTCCCCGACCTGCGCGGCGGTCAGCTCCGGCGGCATCAGGTGACCGAGATGCACGCCGTCGGCGGTCAGCGCCTGTTTGACGAAGTCGAATCGCACCCGGCCGGCACGGTCCACAGTGAACTGGTAGTTGAGGTCGAACCGCTTGGGCAGCAAGCGTTCCACCACCACGTGCACGCGGTGGTCGCCGGTGCGCGCGGCCCGCCGGTCCACCATCCGCAGCAGCTGCTCGGCCTTGCGCCGGTCCGGCAGCACCAGCAGGCCCCGGCCGGACACGCCGTAGGCGTCCTTGACGATCACCGGCCAGTCGTCGGCATCGAGGGCTGCACGCAGTTCCGCCACGCTGGTGACGGCGAAGCCGGGGATCTCCCGCAGTCCCAGCTCCGCCGTCAGCCGCCGGCTGTAGATCTTGCTGTTGACGTGCTCGCACACCTGCGCCGGCGGGGCCGCGGCGCGCAGCCCCGTCAGCTCGGTGATGCGCTGTTCCAGCGCGGAGTTGCCCATAGGCATCAGCCAGGCCCCGCGTTCGGCCAGCCGGCGCAGCTCCGCCAGCAGGAACGGCGAGTCCAGCACCGCGCCGCTGGTGCCGTCCGCGCCAGCCGGCCGCTCGGTCACCAGTTCCATCGGCGCGCCGAGCCCCGTCTTGTCCAGGTAGGCACGGAACTCGGCGTCCAGCGGTCGGTCCAGCAGCAGCCGGTCCTCGGGCTCGGCCAGCAGCGCGCCGAGCTCCTCCATCCGCTGCACGGTCGCGGTGGTCGCGGTCACCTTCGCCGCCGGCAGGCCCACCCAGCCGTGCGCCCACTGCCGTTCCACCTCGAAGTTGCACAGCCACACGAAGCACGCGGCGCGGTCGCCGGTGAGCGCTTCCTTCAGATCCGCGGTGTACGCGGTTGAGATCGGCACGCCCATCACGCCCGGTGGGTGATAACGGTGGCCCCGAAGGTGGCGCCGAGGCCCACGGACACCAGCGCGTAGTGCCGCCCCGGCACCAGCCGACCCTGCTCGCGCAGGGTCGTGTAGTTGACGAAGACGTCCGAGGAGTACAGGTGGCTGGTGAGCGGGATGTTGTCCAGGAAGAACCGCTCCGGGTCCGCGCCCATCTCCTTGATGGTCGCCTTCCACGACACCGTGTTCACGTTGTGTGGGATGACCAGGTCGATGTCGTCGAACACCAGGCCGGCCCGCGCCACCGCGTCCAGGATGGTGTCGCCGAGCACCTTGCCGTAGACGTGGCCGAACTCCACCACGTCCTGCCTGGTCATCTCCAGCCCGGCGGCGTACCTGCCGAGCGTCCGGGTGACGTGGGAGAGCACCTGGTCGCCCGCTCCGTCGAGGGTGACCAGGCAGGCCGCGGCCGCCTCCGCCATGATCGAGCTGTTCGGGATCAGCTGGACCTTCGGGGAGTAGGCCCGCTCTCCCGTCACGATCAGGGCGTACGCGCCGGCCGGCGCCTCGGCCTTGAGCAGCTCGCCCGCCAGGTCCACCGCGCCGAGGCTGCTCACGCAGGCCTGCTGCGTGAGCGCGAACGCCTCGGCGGACGGCAGGCCCAGCTCGTCGCGGATCACCTGGGCGGCGTCCACGTCCGGCGGGGTCAGGGTCTGCATGGTGTGGGCGTAGATGACGTAGGCGACCCGTGCGCCGTCGGGCAGTGCCAGCAGCGCCTCGCGCGCCGCGGGCAGCACCAGCTCGAACAGGCCGCCGTGCGGCTCGAACCGCAGCCGGTCAAGGCCGTAGATCTTGCGGAACACGCCGATCTCCGCCCGCCGCAGCCCCAGCGACCCAGCCAGGTCGTCGATCCGCACGCTGCGCTCAGGCAGGAACGACTCGATCCGCTCGAGCGTCGTCATGCCGGTCACGCGATCCTCCTTCCACTACGCCGAAACAGCGGCCGCCGCATCACTGGCCGGAGAACTCGGCACGCACCAGCCAGCTGCGCGACGGCCCCCTGCGGTCGCGAGGCTGCACCTCGAACGGCCAGTCCTCGTGGGCGGTGCCGGGCTCGCCGGGTTCCTTGACCTCACGGGCCTTCCAGCCGATCGAGGCCAGGTACTCCTCCGGCTCGTCCGTGCCGAACAGCCACGGCGTGCCGTCGTCCTCGAGGTTGCGGCGGAACTCCCGGGAGAACGGGCTGCGCAGCAAGGCCTGGCTGACGAAGTCCACGCCCAGCCAGCTGCCCGGGGCGGACGCGGAGGCCAGCGTGCTCAGCAGCCCGGTGGCCTGCTCCGGCGTGAGGAAGAACAGCAGGCCCTCAGTGATCCACAGCGTCGGCGCGGTGCGGTCGAACCCACTGCGCTCCAGATCCGGCAGCCACTCCCCGCGCAGGTCCGCGGCGACCTCGCGGCGCCGCACCCGCGGTGTCGCGTTCAGCTCGGCCAGCCGGCGACGCTTCTCCTCCAGCAGGCCCGGGAAGTCGACCTCGTACACGACCGCGTCGGACGGCCAGTCCAGCCGGAACGCGCGGGTGTCCATGCCGGCGGCGATGAACACGATCTGCCGGATGTCGTTGTCCCGCAGGACGGACTCGATTGTCTCGTCCAGGAACCGGGTTCGGATCGCGATGAACGGGATCAGACCGCCGCCGCGGTTCTTCTCCAGCAGCTCGAAGCCGCGCGGCACGGCCAGCGCCCGGGCGTAGGGGTCGGCGAAGCTGGCGTGCTCCCCCAGCTCGGTCTCCAGCGCCCTGGCCGCCGCGGTCCACTGCGCGGTGTAGGAAACGGCTTGCATAGGCATGGTTGTCTCCCCTCAGGCCGGGACGAAAAACGCCTTCTCGATCGCGGACAAGGTCTGGAAGTCCTGCACGTCGATGTCGTCGAAGTCGATCTCGGCGCCGGTGGCGTTCTCGATCACGTAGACGAGCTCGACAAAGGTCAGCGAGTCGACCAGGCGGCTCTCGATCAGGTTCTCCTCGCCGTCGATGTCGGCCCGTTCCGGGTGCCGGCCGAGGATCCAGTTGCGCACCTCGTCGATGCCTGACGCAGCCATGCCCACTCCTCAGTCTCGTTCTGGTGTCGGGAAAACGGCGCCGGCGCAGAAGGCGACCGCGACGGCGCAGGGTTCGTCGTGGGTGATGCTCACCGCGATGTCGTCGATGCCGGCCCGGCGGGCCAGCTCGGCGGCGCGGCCGCCCAGCCGGACCACCGGCCAGCCGCCGGCCGCGGTGAGGATCTCGATGCCGCGCCACGGCAGCGTCTGCCCGGGCGCGTGGAACAGCTTGAACACGGCTTCCTTGGCCGCCAGCCGGCCGGCGATGCCGGCGACGTCGGGCTCCTGCTCGTCACAGCAGCACAGCCGGCACTCCTGCGCGGTCAGCATCATCGACAGCACCGGCTCGCCGCCCGGCCGGACCAGCTCCCGAACCCGGGCCAGCGGCACCATGTCGATGCCAACCCGGCCGCCCAGCACGTCAGCGCACCCGCGCCGCGGCGGCCCGCACCGCGGCGAGGGCCTCCCCGGCGTCGCCGAACCGCTCGATCAGCACCGACAGCCACCGCTCCAGGCCGAACGCGACGCAGCTGGTGTACGCGAACTCGCCGTCCCGCTGGCGGATCTCGCAGCGCTCGCCGAAGAAGTTGCGGTGCGTGTTGACCGAGGCGATGGCCAGGTCGCCGACCTGGAACTCGTGCTTGACCGGACTGAGCTTGGCCAACAGCGCCCGCGAGCCGTCCCGCTCGAAGAACGGGTCGGTGGCCGCCTCGCGCCGCAGGCCAAGGCCCAGCTCCTCGCCGAAGGCCACGATCAGCTCGGTGAGCCGGGCCAGCAGCTGCTTGGCGTGCTCGGGCGAGCCCAGCGCCACGATCTCCCGCATCTGGAAGCTGATCAGCCGGCGCAGCGGGGTGAAGTGCTCCTCGTTGCGGAAGCACCGGTTCACCAGCGTCACCAGGGTGTCCCCGGCCAACTGCCGCCCCTCATGGAACAGGTAGGCACCGAAGCAGGTGGCGTGCGGCAGGCCCAGCCGGGCCTCGAGCAGGTCGGTCGGCGCGAACCGGCCGTCCTGCGGCGACGCTCCGCCATCCGCCAGTTCCAGTGGGGAGGCGACCAGGGCCAGATGCGGGAAGTTCATGTAGACGTCGAACTTCTCCAGCGAGGTCACCGGGTACATGGGCGGCGGCAGGATCTCCCGCGCGCCCTCGAACCGCCCCCAGCCGGCGAAGACGCCGTCCAGCTCGCGCAGCAGGTCGGTCTGGTCGGGGTCGAGGATGACCAGGCCGTCGGCCAGCCGGGCCGGTGCGGGGTTCGTGGTCATCAGATGATCTCGATCTTCTCGAGGAACTTGCGGGTCTTGCGGAACACGGTGGCCTCGAACTCCTCCCGCTGCGGTGCGGCCAGCAGCTCCTGGCGCACGGCCAGCGGCTCGGCGATGCCGGCGTCGGCGTAGACGTGCGGGTTGTACAGCGACTCGAAGCTGTAGGTGAGGTAGCGCCGCAGGTAGGTGGCGATCTCGGAAAGCTCCTCGGCGGTGCTGGCGCGCCGCACGTCGTTGAACAGCACGGTGACCAGCTCGCGGCCGAAGGCGATGTGCCGGGACTCGTCCTGGTGGTGGATCCGGTTGATGGCGCGGATGGTGTCGTCCAGCCGCTCGTCGAGGGCCATCTTGGAGTTGAAGTGGTCCACCAGCTCCTCGAAGATCAGGATGCGGGCGAACACCAGCAGGCTCTCCACGTTCGACTTCGGGATCTCCACGTTGGCGCCGGCCGGCTGCCGGTAGATCTTGCGGCCGTAGCGCAGGCAGAACTCCGCGAAGAACCACATGTGCTCGTTCTCCTCACCGATGAAGTGGTGGAAGAACTCCGAGGGCGTCTCGAACCCCTTGGTGTGGATCCGGCGCGTCACCTCGATCAGCAGCTCGCGAATGCCGTGCACGTTGAGGCTGTAGAAATTGACGCTCTCGAACTTGGACAGCCGGTAGAGCTGGTCCTGGTCCAGCCGCTCGGCCACCGGCGTGCCGTGCGTGGTGGTCAGCTCCGGGCTCATCCACCACATGCGCTCCGGCAGGCTGTCCGGCCACTCGAACAGCTGGTACGGGTTGTAGTAGTCGTCGATGGACTTGCTGGACAGGCGGTCCAGGATCGCCAAGAACCGGCCGTCGGAGTTGATGAGGTCGCTCACCATTCTCGAACACTTCCTTGGGGGACTTCGAGCGCCGCGGCGAAGGCCGCGCGCAGCTCGGCGGTGATGGTGCTGACGACTGCGGACAGCTGCTCGTTGAGGAAGAAGTGGCCGCCGTGGAACCGTTCGACGCCGAACGCGCCGGTGGTGTGGCCGCGCCAGGTGGCCGGCGTGGCCGGGTCGACGTAGACGTCGGAGTCGGCCAGCAGGAACGTCATCGGCGCGGCGACCGTCGCCGCAGCCGGCGCGCGGTAGCGGGAGTTGACCCCGTAGTCGTGCCGGATCACGGTCAGGATGGACTCCCGGAACTTGGGCTTTTCCAACAGTTTCTTCGGCACCGCGCCCATCGCGACGAGCTCGGCGGCGATCTCGTCGTCGTCGCGCGGCATGCCGGGCCCCAGCCCGTTGGACGGCCCGCGCCGGCCGGACACGATCAGCGCCGGCACCGCCGCGCCGGCCGCTTCCAGCCGTCGCGTGAGCTCGAACCCGACCGCCGCGCCCATGCTGTGGCCATAGACCGCCAGCGGCCGCTCCGCCCACGGCGCGAGGCCCTCGGCGATCTGGTCGGCCAACTGCTCGATGGAGTCGAAGCCGACCTTGCGCCGGTCCGGGTACTCCACGGCCAGCATCTCGACGTCCCCGGGCAGCTCCCGGGCAAGCGGGGCGTAGGCCCCGGCGGAGGCGCCGGCATGCGGGCAGCAGACCATCCGGATCCGCGCGTCCGGCGCGGGTTCGAGTATTCGGATGTTGTCCATGATTACTCCCACACAGTCGGTTCGTGGCACGGCTCGACACGGCCGGGATATTCGATCCCAGCGGGAAACGGGGGAATTCGAATCCTATTGTTCGCGTCCGCCGGCCGCCGGTCCAGTGGTGACTGGTGACTTCTCGGTCGCCATCGCGGCCAGGAACTCGCGGTCCATTTCCACCATCGGCGCCGGGTACAGCACGCGGACCAGCGGGCCGGCCATCGCCGTCGTGACGAGCGCCATCAACACCAAGAGCGAGTAGAGTCCGGTGTCCAGCAGGCCGAGTTGCCGACCGGTGGTCAGGATGATCAGCTCGGTGAGGCCCCGGGTGTTCATCAGCGTGGCCAGCGCCGCCGACCGCCGCCAGTCCAGGCCTTTCGCCCGCGCACCGACCGTCACGCCGGCAAATTTGCCGCCCACCGCGACCAGCATCACCGCGCCGAACAGCCCAAGTCCGGAAATTCCGACCTTGGTGAGATCCACCTGAATACCGGCGACCACAAAATAAACGGGCAACAGCATGCTCTCGGTCACTCGGCCCAGCTGGCGGGCCGTCGGCTCGCGTAGCCCGCCGACGCCGGTCGGCATGACCAGCCCAAACACAAACGCGCCGAAGATGAAATGCAGTCCGATCAGCTCCGTCACCGCGCCGCACACCAACAGCCCGACCAGCGCCGGCACGATCGGCTCGCCGGCGTGCTCCCGCGCCACCCGCCAAGTGGCCCATCGGGCCAGCATCGGCCGCGCCACCAGGAACACGACCGCTAGCAGCGGCGCCGCCAGCAGCAGCTTCCACTGCGCCTGCCCGGACGCCAGCATCACCGCCACGGCCAGCAGCGCCCACGCCAGCAGGTCGCCGATGGCGGCGCTGGCCAGGGCCAAGTTGGCGACCCTGGCGCCGGTCAGGCTCCGGTCCCGCACGATCCGGGCCAGCACCGGAAACGCCGTCACCGACATCGCCGTGCCCAGGAACAGCGCGAACGCCGACAGCGGGGCTCCGGCCGGCGCCGGCGCCGCGGTCAGCGCCAGCAGCACGCCGCCGCCGAACGGCAGCGCGATCGATCCGGCGGTGGTGGCCAGCACCAGCCCGACCTGGCGGCGCGGCGGATGCCGGCCGAACTCCTGGCCGATCAGGAACATGAACACCGCCACGCCCAGATCGCCCAGCGCGGTCAGCACCAAATGCAGATCCACCGGGAACAGCGTGCGCTCCACAGCCGCGGGCAGCAGGGTCGGTCCGAACAGGATGCCGGCCAGGATCTCGCCGATTACCGCGGGCTGGCCCCAGCGGGCGAACAGCGAGCCGACGGCCTTGGCCACCGCGAGCACGGCGGCGAGCACCAGCAACAGCGCGCCTGCCTGGGCCGAGGTCACTCCGCCTCGACCGGCGTGCCCAGCCGGCGCAGCCGCAGCCGGGGCTCCAGTTCCAGGTAGAGCCCGAGCACCGCCTTGTCCGCCGAGGTGGGCATCGAGTTCATCGCCTCGTTGTGCCCCGCCTCGACGCCGCCCTGGGCGTCGAGGTCGCCCTGCTCCTTGATCCGGTTGGCCACCTTGTCCAGCGCGCCGCTGCCGTCCCTCGTGTCGTCCAGGTCCTCCATGCCGGTGACGATGTGCAGGAACGACTCGTACAGGTTGAGCATGTGGCGCTCGCGACGGGTCAGCTTGTCCGCCTCGAAGAACTGCGACTGCCGGTTGTAGCTCTTGTAGAAGAAGGACACCACCACCAGCAGCCGCTCGTAGGCCTGCCGGTAGGCCTTGCCGAAGAAGGCCGCCGCCTCGTCCTCGGACAGGTCGCCGTCGACAACCGCCGAGATCGCCGCCGCCGCCATCAGCGCGCTGAAGGTGCCCAGGTGCACGCCGGTGGACAGCAGCGGGTCCAGGAAGCAGGCGGCGTCGCCGACCATGAAGTAGCCGGGACCGGTGAAGCTGTCCGACACGTACGAGTAGTCCTGCTCCACCCTGAAGTCGGTGACCCGCTCAGCGCCGTCGACCATGGCGGCCACCCGCGGACACTTGGCCAGCGAGTCGAAGTAGACGGCCTCGATGCTGCCCAGCCGCTCCCGGTCGTCGCTGAACATGCTGCGCTTGGCCACCAGGCCGATCGAGTGCGTGCCGTCGTGCAGCGGGATGGACCAGAACCAGCCCGAGGGCACCGAGCAGACCGCGATCGCGCCGTCCGGTCCCCGGTCCAGCGGCGTCACGCCACGCCAGTACGACCAGACCGCGATGTTCTTGAACGCCTCCTGGTAGCGGCGGTTGCGCAGGTACTTGGTGGCCATCACGCCGCCACGGCCGGAGGCGTCGACCAAGTGGTCGAAGGTGATCTCGCCGGTGACCGAGCGGTCCGCGGTCAGCGCCCAGCGCGCGCCCACGGCCCGGCCCTCGTCGAACAGCACCTCGCTGACCCGCACGCCTTGGCGCACGTCCACGCCCAGCTCGGCGGCGTGGTTCAGCAGCAGGTGGTCGAATTCGGCCCGGATCACCTGGTAGCTGTATCCGCCGGCGCCGGTGAGATGGTTGAAGTTGAGGTCCCAGTTCTCCGGACCCCATTCGAAGTAGGCGCCGTTCTTGCGCACGAAACCGTGCTTCTCAACCTTCTCGCGCGCGCCGAGCAGGTCCAGAATCGGCAGCACCGAGGGCAGGATGGATTCCCCGATGTGCTCACGCGGGAACGTCGCGCTTTCCAGCAACGTCACCTTGATTCCCTGGCGGGCAAGCAACCCGGCCGCCGTGCTGCCGGCCGGCCCGCCGCCGATTACAAGTACCTGGGTGTGCTCACCCATCTGCGATTCCTCGTCTCCGGTAACCGCGCTGACATCGACGGGATCCATGTTCAGCGGACGGCATTACGCAAGTCTAGATGGTTGCTGGTGACTCCTGCGGGTCACCACGTGACGCCGCCGCCCCGGGTCGCGGGATCATATCGGACACCGAGGCATCCGCAAGAAGCATGTGCATCAAAACAGCTCAACGGCGTGGATAACAGTTTAACAACTACTCCGATCCGGTGATTCGAAGGATGCACCCGCACAAGGAGGTGGAATCGTCCTATGATCATCCATCGCAGGTCGTCATTCGACTCCGCCCGAACCAAGTCTTGCCGCATCCTGGGGGGTTTCAAGGCACCACCATGTCCCGGCGTCATCGCTGGTAATCGCCCTGCCCACGAGCAACACCGAATGTCTTGGGGGGCATTCAGTGCAGAACGCTCGCCCCGGTGGCCCGTGCCCGGAAGTGGAACTGGTCGAGCTGCGCACGCTCAGATTCGACCTCTCGCCCCGGCTGACTGGCGAGAATACCGAGCACACCAAGCTGCTCGCGGAGGTCGCCGCCGAGCTGCTGCCGCCGATCCTGGTGCACCGGGAGACCATGCGCGTCATCGACGGCCGGCACCGGGCCGGCGCGGCTCGATTACGCGGCGAACGCGCGGTCCGCGCGGAGTTCTTCTCCGGTTCCGAGGAAAGCGCGTTCCTCCTTGCTGTCGAGGCGAACCGGGCCCACGGCCTGCCGCTGTCGCTGACCGAACGCAAGGCCGCCGCGGTCCGTATCGCCTGCCTGTTCCCCGATCGCTCCGACCGCTCCATCGCCGCCTCGACCGGCCTGTCCGACAAGACCGTCGCCAAGCTGCGCCGTCCAAGCGCGGAAGGTCCGAGAGTGGACGCCCGCCTCGGCTCGGACGGCCGCATCAGACCGGTGGACAGCGCCGCGCGCCGCCGCCGGGCCGCGCAACTGCTTGCGCGGCAACCGAAGGCCCCGCTGCGGGAGATCGCCCGCGCGGTCGGCATCTCCCCCACCACCGTGTTGGACGTGCGCAGACGCCTAGCGCGCGGCGAGGATCCGGTGCCGCTCGGCGCACGGGGCGCGAGCAGCCCGGTCAAGCCGGCCCCGCAGCAGGCCCCCGACCAGCCCGACGCCCGGCACGACCTGCACACGCTGCTGCACAGCCTGCGCAGCGACCCGGCGTTCAAGTCCTCCGAGGCGGGCCGGGAACTGTTGCGGTGGCTGCATTCCCAGGTGGTCAACCCCGAGCACCGCGACGCGCTGCTGCGCGACTCGCCGCCGCACTGCTTCGAACTCATCGCCAGCCTGGCCGACATCTACAGCAAGACGTGGGAAACGCTGGCCCAGCAGCTGCGCTGTCGCAGCGGCGGGTCATGAAACCAGTTGCCGCACAAAGGGAGTCAGTCGTGACCGAGGCCGTCAAGACGCTGTCGCCGCTGGACGAGCAGTGGCAGAACGGGATCGCAATCGTCGCGCACCCGGACGACCTGGAGTACGGCGCGTCCTCGGCGATCGCCCGCTGGACCGCGCAGGGCAAGAAGCTGACCTACTGCCTGGTGACCAGCGGCGAGGCCGGCATCGACGGCATGGCGCCGGCGGAAGCGAGCAAGGTTCGGCGCGCCGAGCAGCACGCCTCCGCAGCCGCGGTCGGCGTGGACACCGTGGAGTTTCTGGACTTCAAGGACGGCGTCATCGAGTACGGGCTGCCGCTGCGCAAGGCCATCGCGCGGGTGATCCGCCGGCACAAGCCGCAGGTGGTGGTGACCAACAACCTGCGCGACACCTTCGACGGCGAGTTGCTGGGCCGAGAGTACGCGCCGCTCAACCACGCCGACCACATCGCCACCGGGCGAGCGATCCTCGACGGTGTGCGGGACGCCGGCAACCGCTGGGTGTTCGAGGACCTGCTGGCGGACGAGGGGTTGCAGCCGTGGGGCGGCGTGGGGGCGGTGTTCGTCGCCAACTCGCCGTTCGCCGGGCACGGCGTGGACGTCACCCAGTACCTGGACCGCGGCGTCGCGTCGCTGGTGGCGCACGACGCGTACATCAAGGGCCTCGGCCGGGACGACTTCGACCCCGAGGAGTTCCTCGAGTCGCTGGCCCGGCACGCCGGCACGCAGCTGAGCTGCAAGTTCGCGGTGTCCTTCGAGACGTTGCGACTGGCCCCGCCCGCGTCGCAGTGAGCGCTAGGTCCGGGGGCCGACGCCGCCCCCGGACCTGGGACCGGGTCAGCTCTTCGGCGGATAGAAGACGCCTTCGGTCGGGAAGCACCCCGCCGCCGTCAGGCCCCGCACCAGCCGGCCGCCGATCTCGCCGACGCGCCGCACACCGTCGTCCCCGATGACCCGCCACGGGGCGGCGGCCAGCCGGTCCGTATTGTCCTCAAGGTCCGATCGCAGCGCGGCACCCGCGTCGGTGAACTCGCCCTCGTGATCGAGGATGCCCCGGTCGCACAGCTCCGCCTCGGCGCCCGCCCACTGGTGCGCGGACCAGCCGCGGTGGGCCTGCGCGAAGGACGGCAGGAACCCTCGCTTCGTGGCCGCGTTGCTGACCATCGCCTGCAACCCGCTCAGGCCGGCGTCGACCAGCAGCGCGATATGCCCGTCGCCGCGGTGCTCCCGTAGCGTGTTGACCCCGTGCCACAGCACCAGATGCGGCGCGGCCGGCCACTCCAGCTCCTGGTGCGCCGCGGCCAGCGGGCGCCCCTCGACCGCGGCAGCCTCGGCGGCCCGCCGCACCAGGTCGGCGGCCTCGGCCACCTCCGGCGCGGTCAGCGCCTCGGCGCCGAGGGCACGGTGCAGGGCCCGGTCGACCCCGACCAGAGTGGCGGCGGTGAGCTTCTCCGGCGCGGCCAATGCCCAGGCCCGCGGAATGTGCACGGCCACCACCCGCGGATTGAAGTTGTAGGTGACCGCGCGGACCACCGACGCCGACGCCGCACCCATCGGCGCGGTGCGGCCGGCCAGATAACACATCAGCCCCGGTTCCAGCCCGGCCGAGGTCAGTTCCTGCTCGGTCTCCGGCACGAAATACACCATCGCGGCGTAGAACTGGAGTTGTCGGAACATCAGACCGATCTGCTTGTCCTCCATGCCAAGAAAGCTACCAGAATTGTGCCGTGTCTCGAGAATTCGCTTGAACAATGCGGCCCGTCGATACACTGCCGATACGGACCGTTTCGCCGCGAAGGGTGGCACGTTGACTGGACAACAACAATCCGAGGACGGCCGGGTCGCGCTGGTGACAGGGGCGGGTCGCGGCATCGGCCGCCAGTTCGCCATCACCCTGGCGAAGGCGGGCTACCGGCTCGGCCTCGTCGACCGCCTGGAAACGAATCTGGAGGAAACCGCTTCGCTGATCGGCGACCCGGTGGTCGCGGTGACCGGGGACGTCGCCTCCCCCGCCGATGTAGAGCGGGCCTGCGCGGCCGTGGAGCAGCGTTTCGGCCCGGTGGACGTGCTGGTGAACAACGCCGGCGACTTCGGCGACTTCGGGCCGCTGTCCGACGGCGACCCGGCGACCTGGTGGCAGGTGCAGGAGACCAATGTGCGCGGGCCGATGCTGCTGTGCCATCGGCTCGTGCCGGCGATGGCGGCCAAGGGCCGCGGTTACGTCGTCAACATCGGCAGCCGGGTGGCCGTCCGCGACGACAAGGGCGTAGCGGTCAGCGCGTACGCCGTGTCGAAGGCGGCGCTGACCCGGTTCACCGGGACGCTCGCGCACGAGTTGGCCGGCAGCGGCGTGGTGGTCGTCGACTTCAGCCCCGGCATGGTGCGGACCGCCATGACCGAGCAGCGCCCCGACTACGACCAGTTGCCCGACCGGATCTTCCAGCCGCCGACGGTCGCCGCCGAGAAGCTGCTGGAGCTGGTCTCCGGCCGGCACGACGGGCTGCACGGGCACCTGGTCCACGTGCGCGACGACTTCGACGTGCTGGCCGAGCACCTCGCGGAGCATCCTCGGACGCGGGTGCTGGACGTGACCACCGTGGGGGCAGGCGATCCGTTCGCGTGAAGCCGGCGTCGCCGAGGGGGCGCCACGCCGCGCCCCCTCGGCGCTCAGCCGCCGGCCGTGACGGCCAGCTCGTTCGCGTACAGGCCGACCAGTTCAAGCATCCGGTAGCGGCCCGCGCCGGCCGGCTCGATCAGGTTGGTGGCGAGCAGCTGCCGCACCGCCACCGCCGCCTGGCCGGTGCAGACGCCGGCGACCAGGGCCACCGTCGTCTCGTCGAACTCCGTGCACCGGTGCTCGCCGAGCCGCCGGAACACCAGAGCCGTGCGCCGGCTCAGCCGCCGCCACGACCCCGACAGCACGGAGCGCAGCGCCGACTGGGGATCATCGTCGACCTCCAGCTCGTCCAGCAGCGAACGTGCTGCTGCCAGCTCGCCGGTGGACCGTCCCGGCTGGGTGGCGATCCACTCAGCCGCCAGTCGCAGCGCCAGCGACAGGCCGCCGCACCGGTCGGCCAACAGCGCGACCGCCTCGGGCTCGGCGTTGGCCCGCTGCTCACCGATGATCTTGCGCACCAGCGCCACCGCCGTCGCCGTGTCGAACGGCCGCACCGACACCGACCGCGCGCCCTCCCTGGCCGACAGCCCGTTCAGCCGCCGCCGGCTGGTGACCAGCACCGCGCAAGTCGGGGACGCCGGCAGCAGCGGCCGGACCTGCGGGGTGTCGAGCGCGTCATCCAGGACGATCAGCATCCGCCGTCCCGACAGCAGCGACCGCAGCAGCGCCGAGCACTGTTGCTCGGACGGCGGCAGCGCGTCGCTGACGCCCAGCGACCGGCAGAACGCCGCGAGCACCTCTGCCGGCGGCGCCGGCGCGCCGACCGGAGAGTGTCCGCCCAGGTCGGCGTACAGCACGCCGTCCGGGAACTGCTCCAGGTTCTGGTGCGCCCAGCGCAGCGCCAGCGCGGACTTGCCGACCCCGGGCGGGCCGTCGAGCACCAGCACCGGCACCGTGCCGGGCTGGTGCTCACCGTCGTCGAGCGCGGCGCAGATGCACGCCAGCTCCGTCTCGCGGCCCACGAAGTGCGCCGGTCCAGGCGGCAGCTGGTTCGGCCGGGGCCAGGTCGGCGCAGTGGTCGTCGCCGGCCCGTCGAAGCAGTCCACAAGTGTGCCGCGCAGCCCCAGGGCCTCGTCGCACTGCCGGGCGAACTTCAGGGTCGGCGGCTTGACCCCGTTCTCCACCTTCGACACGTAGCTGTGGCAGTAGTGCACCCTGCGGGCCAGCTCACGGACCGAGACGTGTCGGGCCAGCCTCGCGGCCCGCAGCTCCGCACCGAATGAATTTTCAAGCCGTTCGAGGTAGTCGGCGGGAAGAAAATACTCCTTGTCCACTGTCACAATATTTCCCCCAAGTAGCTACTGAGCGAGAACACATCGCCAGCCTGGATCTCGCATCCGAAATCCTAACAGCGTTCAGTGCAAACGGTTGCCATACGCTTCCGGAACGTAAGCACTACCTTTTTTGCAAGTTCAAACGATGTCAACCCTCTCTCGTGAACGGCGTTTCTGGACGCCATTCGGCGGTGCGACATCAGATCCCCACAGGGTGTGGCGCACCCCCATCGTGGGGACCCCGGCCACCGCGCCGACAGCGCCTACTCCGGCCATACGGTCGCCACCTACCATGAGATAAACAGCAATACGCCCAAATCAGACTTTTCGACATGTGCCTGGATCCACCGAAAGCCTCGACGGTGGCCGTGCCGTAGACACGCTCTGACTTGGGACGATCGCTCTTGCCGCAGAACCAAACCGGCCCCAAGAAGGAGGACGCCTGCTTAGATCGCACGCCCTGGTCCGCATGAGCGCGAAACTGATCATCGCCCTGATCAAGGCCGGGGTAGGGTTCTCCGTCAGCGCACAGGCCTGGCCGGGCATCGGCTGTACCGCCATTCGACAAGTAGCCGAGAAGCGGATGTGGGATCGGCCATCGGTTTCGACGCCCGTGCGGTCCGGGACCGACGGGCAGCGCGAGCTGGTCCTCGGTGCGCGTCTGCATGCTTGTGGTTGAACCACCGAGGTAGCCGCCGTCCAAGGACCGTCAAGGCTGACGGACTTGTGCCAAAGCCGACTCTGGCCAGGCACGGGTGCGAGGGGCGAGGCGACTCAGCGGTTCGGAAGCGCGTGGCGAAGGACCCGCCCCCAGGTGGAGGCGTACTGCCGGAGCAGCGGGCCGGTGACGTAGGGAAGGCCGTAACGCTGGCAGATCGCGCGCACCCGGGGGGCGAGCTGGGCGTAGCGGTTGCTGGGCAGGTCCGGGAAGAGGTGGTGTTCGATCTGGTGACTGAGGTTGCCGGTGAGGATGTGGAAGAGGGGGCCGCCGTCGATGTTGGCCGAGCCCTGGATCTGGCGGAGGTACCACTGGCCGCGGGTCTCCTCCTCGACCTGATCTTCGGTGAAGGTCTGGACCGCGCCGGGAAAGTGGCCGCACATGATGATGGTGTGCGACCAGATGTTGCGTACGGTGTTGGCGGTGAGGTTGCCCAGCAGGCAGGGAACCGCCGAAGGCCCGGCGAGTAGGGGGAAGACAAGGTAGTCCTTGGCGAGTTGGCGCAGGGCCTTGGCCGTCAGCCGCGCCGCGTCGTCGACGAGGTGGCGCGGGCTCCGGCCGCCGGAGAGGACCACGTCCGGTTCCAGGTCGTACAGCGCGATGCCCCATTCGAAGACGGGCGCGAGCAGCGCGTTGGCCAGCGGTTGGGCCAGATGGGCCGGGTGCCAGGGCTGCTCGGGGCTCATCCGCAGGATGGCGTAGCCGAGGTCGCGGTCGCGTCCGACGACGTTGGTCCAGGTGTGGTGTTGGTGGTTGTGGGTGCGTTTCCAGGCGTCGGCCGGGGTGAGGAAGTCCCATTCCCAGGTGGTGGAGTGGATCGCCGGGTCGCCCATCCAGTCCCATTGGCCGTGCAGGATGTTGTGCCCCAGTTCCATGTTCTCCAGAATCTTGGCGGTGCTGAGCATCAGGGTCCCGCCGACCCAGGCGGGTGGGAACAGCGAGAACGCCAGGGCGATCCGGCCGGCGATCTCGAGGGCCCGCTGGCTGGTGACGATCCCTCGGATGTAGCGGGCGTCGGGTTCTCCGCGGGTGGCGATGACCTCGGCCCGCAGGCGGTCGAGTTCTTCCCCCAGGGCTTCAACCCACTCGGGCTGGGGCGAGGGATCGGATTCTGCGCCAGACGCGCGCACGGTGGGTTCTCCTTCGGGTCGGGTCTAGATGTCGAGGGCGAGGGGACCAGCCGCGGCCGACACACAGGTCTGGATCAACCGGCCGGGTTCGTCCTGGATCTCGCCGGTCCTCAGGTCGCGCACTCGACCGTGTGCCAGCGGGGTGAGGCAGCCGAAGCACAGGCCGCGACGGCATCCGTACGGCATCGCCACACCGGCCTGCTCGCCGACCTCCAGCAGGGCAACCGTTGTTCCGGCGTCGGCGTCGACACCGGTGCGGAGGAAGCGGACGCGGCCACCGGAGGTGTCGCTGTCGCGAGGCGGAAACGGGGCCAGGCGGAAGCGCTCCACGTGCAACCGCTCGGTCACCCGGGCGTCGGCCCAGTGCGCCTCGACAGCCTGGAGCATCGCCTCGGGACCGCAGGCCCAGGTCTCGCGTTCGCGCCAGTCCGGGCAGAGCCCCGCCACATGGCCAGGGGTGAGATGCCGGGACGGTCCCCCACCGGGGCGGGTGTGGTGCGGGACGAACCGGAACCACGACAACTGCCGGTGCATGGCCTGTAGCTCGTCACGGAAGAGGCGCTCACGGATGGTGCGGGTGCTGTGCAGGAGGACCACATCGGGATGCGGGCCGGTCGGGGGTCGGTCGGCCAACGTGCGGAGCATTCCCATCACCGGGGTGATGCCGCTGCCGGCGGTGAGCATCAGCATGCGCGGCGGCGGCCGGTCAGGAAGGCAGAAGTCGCCTTGCGCCGGCCCCAGTCGCAGCACTGTTCCCGGTGGCGTGTCATGTGCCAGGCGCGGCGAGACGCGCCCGCCCGCAGCGGCCTGGACGGTGATGGACAGGAGCCCGTCAGCAGGCTCGGGCGGACACGTCAGGGAGTAGGTGCGCCAGTGCAGCGCACCGTCGATCCGCACGCCTATGGGCACGTACTGGCCGGCCTTGTGCCCGGCCCAACCCCGTCCGGGTTTGATCAAGAGCGTGGTGCCGTCGTCGGTTTCCGGCCGTGCCGCCACCACACGTCCGGCCGGGTGGCGGGCGCACAGCAGGGGATCGACCAGGCCGAGGTAGTCGTCCACGGTGAGCGGGCTGGTCAGCCAGGCCGCCGCGGCGAGCAGGGGGGTGCCGCTCCAAGCCGGACGCCAAGGGAGTACGGGCATTCGAGGGCTCCTCTTGCCTCAACTGCGCAGGGGTGCTCGGTGCTCGTGCTCGCCAGCCCGCCCGGTCCGACTTCCTCCATGAGGGAAGCACTCGACCCCAGACCAATCCGAGCTTGCCTCGGAAACCGGGCCGGGCGCTGCGTGGGGGAGCCGGCCAGAACACCGAAGAGGTTGCGGCGCAAGGCGTTCACTCTCCACCGCCGCTCTCCGAGGTCGGTTCTCATTGTGAGTCAGATACGGGGACGGGGACAGGGGGCCATCGGCGACCTGCTGGCGGTGCTCAGTCGCAGGTGATATCGCACAGGTCCCTTCCGTCGCTGGCGGGAGCGATGAAACCGAACCCGTTGGCTCCGCTGAACCAACTTGAAGGTGCCCAGCCGCAGATGGCCAGTCAAGGTCGCCGCGGTGCGGTACTTGGCCGCTGCGCGGCAGCTCAGCCTACCTACCCCTGACGGCGGCGATCACCGCGCGCGCACGGCCGCGCGGGCCTGCGCTATCAGGGTGAGCGCCTCGGTCGGGTCGCGTACCTGAGATGCTCGCTGACGGATGCGTTGGTGATGTTCGGCCGGCGCGACGGTCAGATGCCGACGCGTGGCGACGGCGAAAGCTCCCCAGAAGGCGGGCGGGCGCTCCGCGTCCGTGACGACGGGCGGCGGCGCCGCGTCAATGGCGTCGCGCGGCTCGCTGATCCCGGAATCCGCCGGCTCGGGCAGCGTGGGCGGAGTGTCACGACGAGGCTCGGGCAGTGCGAGCAGGTGCAGCAGATCGTTGGCCGCCGCGTCGCGACGGGTCAGGGGCGGCAGCCCGAACAATCGCGCCACGGTGGCGGGCACCGAACTGTGGTCGTAGACGGTGTGGTCGATCGTGCCGCGTGGGATCAGCGGGGAGATGACAACCGCGGGCACCCGCACGCCCAGTCGGTCGAAGGTGAAGTCATGGTGGTTGTTGCGCGGGAACGAGACGCGGTCGCCGGGTGGGACCGCCGGCGGGGGTGCGACGTGGTCGTAGAAGCCGCCGTGCTCGTCGTAGGCGATGATCAACAACGAGTGCTCCCAGTGCGGGGAGTTCCTGATTGCCTCGTAGACCGTCTTCACCAGGCGCTCCCCACTGGTGACATCGGCGAGCGGGTGCTGGGAGGTTCCGCCACGGAAATCCCTCGCTCCGAACAGGACGTCACCGTAGTCCGGCTCGATGAAAACATAGCGGGGTCGGTAGTCAGGATCGCGCAGTCGTTCGCCGAAGGTCGCGGTGCCGGAGAACCGGCCGGCGAGCAGGTTGCGGCCCATTCCCCGCAGGGCGAGGACCTGGGGGAACTCGTCACCGGCCACGACCTCCCAGGCGATGTGGTTGTCGTCGAGCCGGTCGAAGATCGTGCCGTTGTCGAAGTGGTACCCGTCGAGCAGGTAGCTGGCAACGGTGTTCCAGTCACTTGGGCTGTCGTCCAGGCCGCCGGAGGACGCCGCGTGGACGAACAACCGGTTGGGCCACGTGGGTCCCGGCAGTGCGGAGAACCAGCGATCACATATCGCGAATTCCCGCGCGAGCGTGTTGAGCACGGGAAGCTGTGCGGGCGCGAAACATCGCATGATCTTTTCCGGATGCGCTGCACCCGTTCCGCGGTAGCTGGACAGGAAACCGGAGTTGTCGATCAGCGGGTACCCGGCCTGCGGTCGGTAGACGACGTCAGGGCCGCACAACTGTTCCACGACGCTGGCGAACTCATGGCGGGGATCCCTGTCCTCCACGGTGATCACATAGTCGGCCGGCGCGCTCGCCACCACTGCACGCCCGGTCGGAGGATCGGTGTTGACGCAGTGGCGGCCGACCAGCCCGTCGACCGTCGTCTGCGCCGCGGTGACCGCATCGGCGCCAGCGATGCCGGAAAACCCCAGCATGTGATCGAACGAGCGGTTTTCCAGCATGAGCACGAAAATCCTCAGTGGAGCTGGCGCGAAACGGGGCTGCGAGGTCACTTGGCCACCGTCTCACGCCATGACGGACATGCGCAGGTGGCCACGTAGGTCAACCTCGGGCGAGCAACGGGCTGATTGGCACGGGCGGGGTCGGACGTCATGCCCGGGTCGACGGCGTGCCCGAACGCGCCGCTGACGTCATGTGGACAGACGGTCGGGGGCGTGTGGCCCCTTATTCGGGTAACCCTCGACAATGAACACTTGGTTTCGCAGTCAAAGGAACTCGGAGGAGGGGCAGTGCCAGCTACCCGGCGTGCAGCTTCACAGCGAAGTGAAACCACCAAGCAGGACAAGGATGTCCGCACTGCCCTCCGCGTCCCCGTGCCGACACTGGGAATGCGAGTGACCGACGTGCACCTGCCCCCGTTGCCGGGCGAGGACTCCGTCGCGAAAGTCCGTTCGGCGCTGCCTACGGCCCTGAACTCGGCGCTGCCCTCGCCCCTGAAGCTGGCGTTCATCGCTGGTCTCGGTGTGATGGGCGTGCTCAGCATCCTGGCGTGGCCGGCGGTGCTGGCCGTCGGGGTCGGCGTGGCGCTGACCGAGCGGACGGCGCGCGAGTTCCTGGTCCACGTCCAGCAGCAGCCTGCCGGCCCCGACAACTCCGCCAGCCACCAGGACGATGGGTGATGACCAGCCGGCGGTTCGCTGCCTGTGCCGACCACACGACCGCATGAGACCAACCGGGCCTATGAGACTGACCGGGCTGCTGACGCTGTACCCGAGTCGTGAAAGGCGGCGCGGGTGACAACGATCGGGCAAGCCGTCGGTGCGTTCATCGCGACCAACATCGACGGCTTCCTCGTACTGTTGCTGCTCGTGGCTCGTGCCGCCGGCCGTGCGGGTGGTGTCACCCGGGTGTTCCTCGGCCAGTTCCTGGGGTTCGCCGGCATTCTCGTGCTGTCCGGCCTGGCCGCGCTGATGGTCAGCGGCCTGCCGCACGACGTGCGTCCGTGGCTTGGCCTGCCGGCAATCGCCCTGGGGATCCGAGCTGCACTGCAACTGCGACGAGGCGAGGACAATCCAGCGCCGGACGCCGGTCCCGGCGTGAGCAGCGCCGCCACCATCACGTTCACCAAGGGCGGGGACAACATCAGCGTGTACGTGCCGATCTTCGCGGTGGTCGGTCTGGCCGGGGCTTGCGCCTACGTGGTCATCTTCCTGGTGCTGCTCGCCCTGATGTGCGGCGCCGCGTGGTTGGTCGCCACCAAGACGGTCATCGCCCCGCTGCTGTCGCAGTGGGGGCCCGTGCTGCTGCCTGCCGTCCTGATCGGGGCTGGCTGCCTGGTCATCGCCCAGGAGTTGTGGTTCAGCTAGGCGAGGCCCTGAGGGGCGTCCGTGACGAGGTCGTCATCGCCAGCGAGCTCGGCCATCGCGAGGGATGCCCTGCCAGTACCTCTCTTGTCAGGGACTCCCATGCTGCGCCGGTCGATTGTTCAGTGGATCCCGAGAACGACCGACCTGTAGGGAGAACATCATGCGTGGAGTCGTCCTGCACGCCCCCGGGGACATCCGTGTCGAGCAGCGGGAGGACCCGGCGATCGTCGAGCCGACGGACGCGATCATCCACGTCACTGCGTCGTGCGTCTGCGGCTCGGACCTGTGGTCCTACCGCGGGATCGAGGCCGTGAGCGGTCCGACGCCGATGGGCCACGAGTACGTGGGCGTCGTCGAGGAGATCGGTGCGGAGGTGGAGAACATCAAGGTCGGCGACTTCGTCGTCGGATCGTTCTACGCCACCGACAACACCTGCGAGATCTGTCGGGCCGGCTACCAGAGCAGCTGTGTGCGCAGCGTGCTCATGGGCGAGATGGGCACCCAGGCGGAGCGGGCCCGGGTGCCGCTGGCGGACGGCACGCTCGTCGCGACGCCGTCCGAGCCGACGCCCGCGCAGGTGCGCGGCCTCCTGGCCGTGTCCGACGTGCTGGGTACCGGCTGGTTCGCCGCGGTGGCGGCCGAGGCCGGACCGGGCAAGACGGTGGCGGTCGTGGGCGACGGCGCTGTCGGGCTGCTCGGCGTCCTGGCGGCCAAGCAGCTCGGGGCGGAACGGATCATCGCGATGTCCCGGCACGCGGACCGGCAGAAGCTGGCCTGGGGGCTCGGAGCAACCGATATCGTCACCGAGCGCGGCGACGAGGGTGTGGCGAAGATCAAGGAGCTCACCGGCGGCCTCGGCGCCCACTCGGTGATCGAGGCGGTCGGCACGCAGGAGTCGATGACACAGGCCATCCACTCGACGCGTCCCGGAGGGCACGTCGGCTACGTCGGTGTCTCGCACGACGTGGCTTTGAACGGGCTGGAGCTGTTCCTCTCCGCCGTGCACCTGCACGGCGGGCCCGCGCCGGTGCGTCGGTTCCTGCCGCAGCTGATCGACCTGATCATGAGCGGCGAGATCGACCCCGGGGTCGTGTTCGATCTCACCCTGCCCCTGGAGCAGGCAGCCGACGGGTACCGGGCGATGGACGAGCGGCGCGCGACGAAGGTACTGCTCGTGCCGTGAGGCGCCGACCGGCCGGGATGGCGACAATCCGCCGAAAGCTCTTGATCCGGGCGGGCAACGCCGCTCGATGAACAGCACCCCTGCTTCGCAGGAAGCAGGGGTGCTGTTGTTCGCCTCGCTGAGGGCGACCAGTGGATTCGAGTGCGCGCTACACGACCTTGGGCTTGTCCACCAAGGTGCCGGCGTCGTTGTAGAACACCCGATTCTCGATGATCTTGCCATCCTTGAGGGTGAACTGTTCGATGAACTGGGTCAGCTCTCCGGTCGTGACGTCCGCGATGCCGACGCACGCCGCGACCCGGTCGCCGTCGGCGATCGTGTAATGCACCGTGATCGAGGAGATGTCGAGATAGTTCGGCAGGATCCCGCCGAGTTCGTAGTATCCCTCCTTGCCGTGGTAGACCTTGCCGAAGGGCATGAACAGCGGCTCGATGACCGCGACGTCGTCGGACAGGAAGGAGAAGACTCCCTCGATGTCGCTTCTGTTCGCCGCTTCGAACATGCCTAGGACAACCGCGCGATTCCGCTCGGTCAGTGATGTGGCTGCGGACATGACGTTTCTCCTTTGAGGCGAAGGCTCGTCCAGCCAACATCGGTTCACCACACCCGGACAGGCACTGCGAAAAGGGGTACTCGCAGGGACCCCTTCCGGATGTGGGCCGGGCCTATCCTCGGTCTCATGGACGACAAGGAGGCCGCGCGGGTGGCGGTCCGCGAGTTCCTCACCACTCGCCGCGCTCGGGTCACCCCGGCCGATGCCGGCCTTCCTGCCCAGGGCACCCGCCGTCGGGTGAAGGGCCTGCGCAGGGAGGAGGTCGCGTTGCTCGCCGGGGTCAGCCCGGAGTACTACGTGCGGCTCGAACGTGGCCAGGCGACCGGGCCCTCCGCCCGAGTCGTCGACGCCGTCGCTGAGGTCCTACGCCTGGACGAGGACGAACGCGCGCACCTCGACCGGCTGCTCGCCGCACTGACCCCCGCGGCCCGCAAGCGCAGGCGCGGCCGGGCGAAGGACCTGGTCACGCCCGGAATCCGGATGCTGCTTGACTCGCTGGACCACCTACCCGCGGTGGTTTTCAATGGCCGGGGCGACATCCTCGCGGTCAACACGCTGGGGCGCGCGCTCATCGCGCCGGTGTTCGACATGCCCGGACAGCCAAACAGCGCCCGGTTCCTGTTCCTCGACGAGGCCAGGGCCCGGGACCTGCTCCCTCACTGGGACCGGATCGCAGCCGACACCGTGGCGATGCTGCGGATCGAGGCCGGCCACCACCCCGACGACCCCGACCTGACCGAACTGATCGGACAACTCGCCACCCGCAGCACCGAGTTCCGCATGCGCTGGGCGGCCAACGACGTGCGAGCCCACCGAGCCGGCACGAAGACCTACCGGCACCCACTCATCGGCGAAATCACGCTGCCCTACGAGAACCTCCGCGTCGACGGCGCCTCCGGCCAGATACTCAGCGTCTTGGTCCCCCAGCCCGGCACCCCCGAAGCCGACGCGATCCGCCTGCTGGCCAGCTGGATCGCCGACAACCAACCGGACAACAACCCGACAGCAGGAACCCGCGGCCAGAATCCCGGCGCCTGACGCGCGAGTGCGACCATACCGGGCTTGACGTCGCCTCCAGCGGCCAACGGCTACGGCCTGCGGTCAGGCCCGTCAAAGGCGCCGCGGCGGCGCAGCGCCAACTGTGTGCGCGATGTGCAACCGGTTGCCTCACCGGTCGCCCGACATGGAGACATCGCACTCACGAGCCACCGCCGTCGAGCATCGGCGCGGACCTCCAGCGGCTCCGGGGTTGCCTGGAGGACTGGGATTAGCCGGCGGCGACGGCGTCACGCTGGCCACGGCGCCGCACGTGGCGGTCGACGCCACCAACGTCAGCTGACCTCGCAACGGCCGTCCCGCGCTACGGAGCAGATTCCCGCTCCAGCAGCGCGGGGCGGCCGTCACTGCCGGCCGGC
>Ga0307511_10001136_pt1 | contig 28315 bp, 28 predicted proteins | sample 13_EM_MG_FD_200266 | JGI IMG/M metagenome (GOLD analysis project Ga0307511, IMG submission 200266) | Populus trichocarpa ectomycorrhiza microbial communities from riparian zone in the Pacific Northwest, United States - 13_EM | ecosystem: Host-associated > Plants > Roots > Unclassified | place...
TTTTTTTCTATTTAGTTATCAGTCTTTCATGACACGGATCTCAGGTTTGACGGGTTAACCCAGTTAATTCAGATTTTTTTTTCTTCATTAGTTTTTTTTCTTCCTGTTGGTTTTTTTTCTTTGTTTTTTTCTTTTTAATTAATCTATTTAATTATCACACTTTTATGACACGACCTTGCAGCCAGACCCACCCACATTCAAGACTATTGGGTCTGGTATTGCAGCTAGACTTATTTAAACTTGGGTCATGCAAGTTTAATGTTATTATTAATATTATAAATATCACTCTTAGGTCAGGCGTTGCAGCCAAACCCGAGACTCTTGGGTATAGCTTTGCAAAAAATCCTAACACATTTAGATCTTAGCATTTTTTAATATTTTTATGCAAAAAAATTGACCCGCGGCATCGGGTCATATAACTAGTATATATAATGGCATGTAGAGAATTTTATGTCATGTTGATAGTGCATGCCGTAGGGCTAGTATACTAGTATCAGAACGTCTAGAGATCCTCCCTTGAACATGGTTGCTACGCAGCGTATTTGCTGGGCTTTTGAGATAAGTTAGTTGAGCTCGTTTCATTCTACATGATTCAACCATCTTGAAGGTCTGTCCACAACAACTAGAGAACTACAACGATGTCAAAGAAAGGTAATCTAATTCTAATTCAATTCGAGTATTTACCTTTAATTTGAACAATATTATAAAAATAAAACCAAACGAACAGGCCATCCGTTCCAGCGCCGGCTGCAGCAAGTTCTTTGTAATCTGTCTACACTGAAGAATGCCCACAAACAATAAAGAAACAGTAATGAAGTACAAATTCATCTTTTATGGGTTGTATGCTGATGCACAAGTTGATTATTTCGAGCAAGATTGTTAAAATCCCGATTAACTCATAAAATTATATGATTTTATGAGTTAATAAATGCTTAACATGCAGAATCATTTTAAAAACTCAAAAATTAATAAAAATAGGTTAAAATTAAGTGAAATCAATAAAATCAAAAGAAATTGCAAAAAATCACGATTTTGGTATCGATTTTACGATTTCAACAAAAACATATATTGCACTGCAATAGTGTAATATATGTTTCCTCCAGACCAATAGCGGCATGCCATTTGTCCACACTCCACAGTCCACAACTCCACATCACTCGTCCTTCAGTCTTCATTAACAACGGCAGGCGGCAGCGATCTTCATACTTCAGAGTTCAGTCTTCGACTTTTCATCAACAAACAACAACTATTTCCCCCCCCTCTCTCTCTCTCTCTCTCTCTATCAATAACGAAATCCTCTTCAATCTTCACTCTTCTTCAATAGCGGCAACGATCTCTTTTTTTTCCCAGCACCCATAGTTTTCTCTTCAGACTTCAGAGTTCAGTTTTTGGCTTGTCGGCTTTCTCTTTAGTCTTCACCGTAAATAGTTCCCCAATCCCCTGTATTTTCCCGATCCTCATTGCCCATGATTTTGAATAAAAATTATTCCCTTTATAATGTTTTGCTTGATGGAATGATTAATATGATGATTTTGAAGTGGTTAGGTAATGAATATGAAGTAGAAATTTTGAAGTGATTTGTAGATTTGGTAATGAATTTTTATTCAAAAATTCATACTCCCGTTTATGCTCTCTGCCTATTTTATGCTCTTTGCCTCTTTTTCGTTTGTTTTATTGATGGCAAATTCAGTAAAGGAAATATATTTAATTGTTCATAATTTTGTTTTATGCTCTTAGAAATGGAGAGGAAAACAGAGAGAAAAAAAAAATAGAATTGTCAAGAGAAATGGGGAGGAAAACATTTTCTTGTCATATTATGATGTTACTGGTTTATTTATTGGTAAAAATTGTTTGGTGTGTTTCCAAAGGTTGCTTTTTGTAATGATCCGAAATTTAAAAATCATCTGAAGATATTTAATCACTGATTCAATATTTCCACGAATCCACCATCCACTTGATTGTCCATACAACATGCAATTTGTAGATTTTTTTTTTTTTAGTTTAACGTGGGTGTCCGGGCAGCTTACGCGCACCTCGACTAATCCCACGAGCCCTGAAGTTAACGACCAGATAAGCCTCCAGTGGTCATCATATGAGCAACCACAGGGCTCGAACCTGAGACCACAGAGGGAGCAAACCTCTTGATCCTAAGCTCTTACCACTGGGCCACCACCTAGATGGTTAATCTAGGTAGTAGTATATTTTAGAGAATGCCATGCATGAATTTTAATTGTTTAGTTGCTGAATGAAAATATTATAGTGAGTTTTGTTTTCTTTAGGGGTAATAACTTAGATTCATAAAATAGAACTGGAACAATAATTTAAAGAAAATTAGAGGATAGCTTAGAACAACAGATTCGGTAGACACATGTATATGAATTGTGATCTCTAATTTAGTTTTGCGAATTTTTTAAAAATGCTTCTGGATTATATAAATTGTTATGTATAACACTTGTATTATGATATTTTTTTTAACAAAAATTTAATTAGAATCATAATTATTTAAATTATATTTGAATTGTTATGAAAAATTACTTAAATTATATATAAATTTTTATTTAAAACATGTATTTTAAGATGCTTGAATTATGTATAGATTTTTATTTGAATCATGTATTTTAAAGTGCTTGAATTATATATAATTTTATAATCTAATTTTTTTTATATTTTTTATGTTATATTAAAAAAATATTTTTGTCAGCTTGGTTTGAAGTTCGAAGGCTGTCAGAGAAGGTATACCACACCGTACCGTACCCTTGACGGACACGTTGACCTTCAGCCACGATAAAGCTAAGCATTTCCATCTTCTCCTTGTCAATAATAGTCATCGAGGAGAGGAAAACAAAACCCACCGATAGCCCTCTCTTCTTCACCGTTAAAAGGCATCATGGACACAGTCAAAGGTTCACAATTCACAATCAAGGAAGCCACAATCCAAGAAACCCAACAAGCATTCACTGAAAACAAATTAACCTCAAAACAGTTAGTCAACTTCTACTTGAACCAAATCCAAGAACTGAATCCTCTACTTCACAGCGTGCTAGAAGTCAATCCAGACGCATTAGATCAAGCTGAAAAGGCTGATCAAGAAAGGGAAAGCAATCAGGGCCGGCGGTTCCTGGGGGACATGCATGGGATCCCAGTGCTGTTGAAGGACAACATAGCTACAAAAGATAAGTTGAGCACCACTGGTGGGTCCCATGCCCTGTTGGAGTCCGAGGTTGCACGTGATGCTCACGTGGTGGAGAGATTGAGGAATGCTGGTGCTGTGATTTTAGGGAAGGCGAGTCTTAGTGAGTGGAGTCATTTTAGGTCTTATGGCATTCCTAGTGGTTGGTGTGCTAGAGGAGGTCAAGCTGTGGTTAGTTTCTTTCCCTTTCCCTTTATGTTTTTGGTTCTGCATTTTATGTTCTCATTGTAGTTAGTAACTTGTTATAATCCTTGATAAATTTGTGACACTACTTACCCTCATAGTGCAAGATGTGCTCGTCGCGACTGCCCCATTTGCGTTGTTAGTGGCCCAAACCAATGGTTTATAACTGTAGAACTGGATGAGTGATGATACATCGCAATGAAGATTTTCTCGAGTTGTTTCTACCGTAGGCTTAATTTAGTCATTTACTTCTAATCTTGATCGCTAAATGTATGAGCATGATAGAAAGTATTGGAAAACAAATTTATAAAGGAATCCTCAATGTTGAGCTCTCTTTCTTTTCTTTTGTCTTTTCTTTTTTAAATTTTCTTACCGATTCTGCTGTTTTGATTTTTTTAATTCAAGCATTCAAATTTTGTGTAATGATCAATTACCAAGTGTGACAATAATAGAAAATGCATCAATTTTTATGTGGGATGTGCAGAATCCATATGTGGAAGGGGGCGATCCATGTGGATCAAGCAGTGGATCAGCAATATCTGTAGCTGCAAACATGGTGGCAGTATCACTGGGGACTGAAACGGATGGCTCTATCCTCTGCCCTTCAGATCACAACTCAGTTGTTGGGCTCAAGCCAACTGTCGGACTCACCAGCCGCTCTGGTGTGATCCCAATTTCATCCCGCCAGGACTCAGTTGGGTGAGTAAACCAGCTAAACTAAGTATAGGTGTTAAGTATAAATTAGTTGACTGATCTGTAATTTGCCATTTATGGTTTGCAGATGTTTAACCGATGATTTTTCATTGAAATGAAAATGCAGGCCTATATGCAGGACAGTATCAGATGTTGTGTATTTGCTTGACGCAATTGTTGGTTTTGACCCAAGAGATTGCGAAGCAACGAAAGAAGCATCCGAGTTTATCCCTGCAGATGGTTATAAAAAGTTTCTGAAAAAAGATGGTCTCAAAGGAAAGAGACTGGGAATAGTCAGAAATCCATTTGAGATATATTTCAAGGATCCAGTGATTGTATCAACATTTGATCACCATCTGGAAGTATTGAGGTACGTATTGAACACGAGCAGAGATAGGTCCTATAAACTTGGACACAATCACACACATCAATGTTGATACTCCAGTCGTGTTACAAAACTTTGCCCCTGGAAATTGTAGGCGAGGAGGTGCAACTGTGGTGGATAATCTTGAAATTGCAAACATTGATGTCATTATGGATCCCGATCAAAGTGGTGAAGATTTGGTGATGCTAGCTGAGTTCAAGGAAACCATCAATAAGTACTTAGAAGAGCTTGTCAAATCTCCTGTGAGATCACTGGCAGACATTATAGCTTTCAACACCAATAATCCTGAACTGGTTAGTTATTTCTGAATTTAGTGATTTTTTGCCAAGCAAAATGAAGTTGGCAGAGAAACTTAACTCGCTCTCAATCAATTTACAAAATAATCTGGCACTCAATTTGTGCTTCCCTATCAATGAGGAGATTCCTGCATGTTTCTGCGTTTGATTTAATATATGGCATACATGCCATTGTCTGTTTCAGGAAAACCTGGACATATATGGTCAGGTACTACTTGTCAACTCGGAGAAGACAAATGGGCTCGGAGAGGAGGAGATGAAGGCAGTGAAGCATATGGAAAGTCTATCACAAGAAGGATTTGAAAAAATGATGAAGGAGAATGAGTTAGATGCCATGGTGACACTTGGTGCAGCTGCTTCTACTGTGCTAGCTATTGGAGGTTACCCTGCAATTACAGTTCCAGCAGGGTATGGCAGCAGTGGAATGCCATTTGGTATCTGTTTTGGGGGACTGAAAGGCATGGAGACGAAGCTGATTGAGATTGCTTATTCTTTTGAGCAGGCTACACTGTCTCGCAAGCCTCCTTGTCCTTCTCTTTGTACTTGAACCAGAAGTTGTCCCACTACATTTTGAAATAAACATTTGCAACTGCATCACATATCTTCAATCTTCTCTCTCCCTCTCTGATTTAGAATATATTTGGCAGAACTGTAACTCGTCGGAACAAGAGAGATTGGAGGATTTCATTTAATTTTAGATGCCAAGCCAGTGTTTGTAAACAATTTTAGTCTAATATCAAGAAAGATACTTAGGACAGGTTCTTGTTGACATTGAACTGATGCTTTAGCGTGAATGCAATTTAGAAAGGGTGATCTCTGATTGTTTAGATAATCCTTGGCACAAAGGAAAAAAATTGTTGCTTTAAAATTTTGAGAACTCTTGTTATTCTCTGAATATTATCCAAAACAAAGAAAGAACTCACTTAAATTAAGGATTCGAAAAGCAATTTAAGTCCACTTAAACTTGGGATTCCCAAGGATTTCCATCTCTCTCTCTATATATACACATACTTGCTGACATTAAGGACATAACTTTTGCAGGCGCATATATTACTTTGTTGCCGAGTTTAATGTACTTTGTCTTCCTCATCTTGTTTATTTTCTCCCTTAATAAAAATATGTGAAAAAAAATAATCTAAGAAACCTTAATAATTCAATTTCTAATTTTAAAACATCTTCTAATATGTTCTAAAACTCAAAATCAAAGAGAATCTAATTTTTACTAATTATTCTGCAGTTATTGATACCTTACTCTTCGATATACCTGAAGTTCTATTTTCTTCTATAGTTCACAAGCTCCATTTGAGATTATGGATCCATCTCTACGTCAATTCATACATATTTGTAAGTCCATAAAGTTGTCAGATTTTGTTTATTATTGTTATTTTTTATCTTTTACTTTTTTTTTAGCTTTTATTCATTGTTTATCTGAGCCCTCTTTCTATGAAAAGACAATTCTTGATCTTCTTTGACAGCAAGCTATGAATGAGAAATTTTCTGCTTTGCATAAGATAGATACTTGGGATATGGTTCCTCTACTTCCTGGTAAGAGTATTGTTGATTGTCATTGAGTGTATAAGATCAAGACTAATTTTGATGGATCTATTGAGCGATACAAAACTAGATTGGTTTTAAAAGGATACTCTCAATAGTATGGTATGAATTATGAGGAGATATTTGCTCTTATTGTAAAAATGACTACAATTCATACTCTTATTGCAGTAGCTTCGGTTCGTTAGTGACATATCTCTTAACTTGATGTTAAAAATGTTTTCTTGAATTGAGATCTTCATGAAGAAGTTTATATGATGCCTTCTTCTAGTGTTTCACATGAATTTGGGTATGTTTGCAAGCTCAAGAAAGTGTTATATAGTCTCAAACAAGTATCTTGTACTTGATTTGAGATTTTGTTGTTGTTGTGATCTCTTCTTTTAGATTTGTTTCTAGTAGTTATGATTCTGTTTTTTTTTGTTAAATGTATTGATGTAGGTCGTATTATTCTGTCTTTATATGTTGATGACATGATTATTACTAGTGATGACATTGATGCTATTTTATTTTTGAAGACAGAGTTAGCAAGACAGTTTTAAATAAAAGATTTGAGTTCTTTACAATACTTCTTGGGTATTGAGGTAACCTATTTAGCCAGAGGTTATCTTCTTTCTCAGTCGAAATATGTTGTAAATATTCTTGAGCGGGCTAGAATTACTAATAATAAGATTGTAGATACTCTAATTGAGGTTAACTCAAAGTATTCTTCTTCTGATGGTTTACCTTTGTCAGATCCTACTTTATCCCGTACTATTGTTAGGAGCTTGATATATCTTACTATTACTCATCCAAAAATTATATGTTATTCATGTTGTTAGTCAATTTATTGCTTCTCCTATTATTGTTTATTGGGTACAGTCGTTCAGAGCCTTCTACTTTCATCCACCTCTTCTTAGAGTTGCGTGTATATTCTGATGTTGATCATGACAATGATCCCACAAATCACAAGTCTGTTAGTGATTTTTGTATCTTTTTAGGTGATTATCTTATTTCTTGTAAAAACAAGAAACAATCTATTGTTTTTCAATCTTCAACCGAAACAGAATATCATGCTATGACATCTACTACCAGATAGATTGTTTGGTTAAGTTGGTTACTTGCAAATATGTGAGTTTCCCTTTCTCATTTCACTCTTATATATTTTGACAACTAGAGTTCTATTTAGATTGCTCACAACTTGATTTTTCATAAACGAACTAAGCACATTGAGATCGATTGCCATCTTACTCGTCATCATCTCAAGCATGACACCATTACTTTGCTTTTTTTTTTTGCAGATTGCAGATTTCTTTATCAAGTCATATTCTATTTCTCGTTTTTGTTTTCTAGTTGGCAAACTCTCGATGATTGTAATTGTCACATCGCGAGTTTGAAGGGAGATGTTAAGAAATATAAAGTTATTTTGTTTTTTATTAAGAGTATAATAATATTTTTATTTTGTTTTAGGTTTAGCCTATATATAATCTCTTTGTATTTAGGTTAACTCTATTCCTTTTAGATTATTATGATCACATCATGCAGTATCAATAAAACTTTAACCTCATTCTTTTTTATTTTTGTATTTCTCTTTTATTTCTCTGGATTGTTTTAATAGTCTCCTCACTTTTCCATTGGATTTGTAATACAATTAAACCCAAGAAATAAGAATCAAAGAACTAAGAGGATGAGATTATGCAGAAGATGGAATCACACAAAAATCCTAATTTACAGTTTTATAACTAAACAATTCTCTTATAGAAGTTTACCCTCGAAACATAGATTACAACCTTTTAAATAGGTCTTTTATTTACTTTACATGTGAATAATCAAAGTTCCAATTCAAATAGAAAAATAACATAAAACATGAAAAATAAGCTAAAATTATGAAATTAACAAGAAAATAACAAAATTGGTAGTGAAAACATCTTCTAAGTCTAATTTAAAGGTCCTTTTGATCTTGGCTAGTTACGGAAAGCCTACCTGTTATAAAACAAAACTTATATATTTTTCTAAAAAAATGAGTCTGATCCAATGATTAATATAAAAGTTATGAATATTTTTTTATCAAGTAGGTGGTTTGTTGCGACTAAACCTCTTCTTGAACTTGTATTTGTCTATCTAATTTAAATGTATAACTACCAAGTATTTGTCCGATCCAATGATTCTAGGATTTATAGACAACGTGTCATTTGCTGAGATAGACAAAGTGTTATTTTTTTTTTTTATTTTGACAAAGAATAGGGCGAACAACATCCGCCCCATTCACTAAAGAGGCCTGCACGTGTGGGCCTAAACTTGCAAGCCTGCGCGTGGGGCCTTTTTTTATGGGCTAGGTGCTGAGCTTGGCTTACCAAGCCCACAATATCTGGTCTCATTCTTTTTTTTCTTTTTTACTACTTTTTATATGTATTTTTCAAAATAATTTTTGCATTTGTGTTTTGATTAATACCTCTTCTCTATGATTGTTTTTGGTTTATTTAACCTTTTTGAAATAACGATTATTTTTTAATTATATAGAGTGTGTTTAATTTTTTTATGAGATTATTATGGTTCGTTTGTAATTATTTTTATTTTTTATATAGACTAAAATTATTTTTTAAAATAAAACATTTACTTTTTTTACGAAATTTGTAATATATGCAGCCTTGCATAAAATTTTTTTCTTTTATTTATCCTATAAATTTTTATGTATGTGTTGCTTTCTATTACAAATTGATTTTCATAAATAAATTTATTAAACACAATTAAGTAAATAATTCGTATTGCAATATTAAATATATTGGTCTCTATCTATCTCTCAATTTTTTTAAATTTTCTGTTGGTTATTATTAATAATTTTATTTATTTATTTATATAAATAATTATCAATTTATTTAATTAGATATTTATATGACTCTTTTTATTTATATTTTGAATTTTTTAGAAAATAATCTATATATCTAGCGGGACGGGTGTAAAATAGCTAGTATGTTAAAAGGCATTATGGATATACTTTAGCAATTTATGGTACAAATGCAAGATTAAAAGTGTATTTAGCAATGTTATTAAACCCGGCCCGGCCTGGCGGGTCGACCCGGGACCTGGTCGACCCGGTGGCTGGGCCGGGTTTAATAACAGTGCTAAATAAAAGACTGGCTGTGGCAACAGCCCGGCCAAACCCGGGCGAACCCGAACGAGATTCGGTTTTTTTTTTTTTTTTTTTTTAAAATGTGGGATTTGAAACTCATTAGTATATATACTCTATGTTCCCATGAAAAAAGTCATGTTTTTTCAATGTGGGATAAAAAACCTTTTGGTTTAAAAACTTCAACTTAAAAGGATAACATAGTATTTTTTCAATGTGAGATTTGAAACACTTTTATATATATACTCTATGTTCCCATGAAAAAAGTTATGTTTTTTCAATGTGGGATTTGAAACCCATTAGTATATATACTTTATGTTTCCAAGGAAAACGTTATGTTTTTTCAATGTGGGATAAATTTTTTTTTTAGTTTAAATACTTTAACTTAAAAGCTTGACATAATATCTTTTTAATGTGGGATAAAAAACTTTTTAAAATATTCTTTTAAACTTCATAATATGTATAATCTATATTTACATGGATTTTTTCATATGAAGTATTAAAATTTTAATTTTTTTTTAATTTTTCCGTGTTGACCCTAGTTGACCCATGAAACTCGGGACTCGGCCTCTTGGCCTGGTCAACCCCCGGGCTGGGTTTAATAACTATGGTATTTAGCTTGGAGATGTGATAACTTTTTTATAAAGTTACAATACTTTTTATAAATTATACTTTTAAAAACTAAAAAAACATGGTTATTACCTAAAAAAAAACAAGCTACCTCTTATCTAAATACACACTGATTGAATTAAAGAGAACCTCTAAGCTATTTTAGTTTGATACTTTAATGGCTTTGCCATTTCACATTCCTCATTGGGTCTCCTAAGACCAAAATTTCTCAAGAAACCAGATGGCGGTCAACCTCCCATCTTCTTCCCTTCTCCTACCATTGATCTTCCTCTTCTTAATATTCATCACAGTCAACGGCCAACATTTCACAATCCCAGAATCAACCATAGAGGAAATCCAACAAGCCTTCGCAGAAAATAAACTGACATCAACACAACTCGTAGACTTCTACATAACCCAAATCAAAACCCTCAATCCCCTGCTTCACAGCATTATAGAAGTGAACCCAGATGCACGTGATCAAGCTAAAAATGCTGATGAAGAAAGGAGAGAAAATCAGGGCAGGAGAAGCTTAGGGGACTTACATGGGATCCCAGTGTTGTTAAAGGACACGATTGGGACTAAAGATAAGTTGAACACATCAGCTGGATCCTACGCTTTGGTGGGTTCAGTGGTGGCCAGAGATGCAAGCGTTGTAGAGAAGTTGAGAAAGGCTGGTGCAGTTATAATGGGAAAAGCTAGTCTTAGTGAATGGTACAAGTTTCGTTCTTTAAGTCATGTACCTAATGGTTGGTGTGCAAGATCTGGACAAGGAGTGGTAAGCTCTCTCATTTCATGTCTTCAAATATTTTTTTTAGTTTATTTAGTCTTACACTTGAATTGTTTATGAGGTTAATAGCATTTTATAGTGCTAGCCAATGTCACAACATGAATGGTCTGGTCTGTCTTTGGCCGGAAAAATGCACATTGCTTGTCTATTAATATGTTGGAACGTTTAATGTTGATAATGTTAATTTCTGAATTTCTTTACAATTATGAGTAAATAATTTCAGGAGTAATCTTATGTTATATATCCTGATAGGTTATCTCTTCCTAGATTAATGAGGGCTGCATTGCAGTGTAGTTTCACAACAATGAATATTGCAATAATCAAATACACAAAAATGATGAGAATCCCTTCACCAAAGCCAAGGTTGCATGGTTGGGTTGATACATGAGAACTTGTTATTGTGCCCAGTTTCTTGAAGTACACGTGGACTAATAATACTAGGATTAACCAATAAGTCTGCAGTCCCTAACGGAATTCAATGCTCGACATGTGAAAACATGCAGAATCCTTACCTTGTAACAGGGGATCCATGTGGCTCAAGCAGTGGATCAGCAATTTCAGTAGCCGCAAACATGGTGGCAGTATCACTTGGAACTGAGACTCATAGTTCCATCATATGTCCCTCTGATCATAACTCTGTTGTAGGTCTCAAACCCACTGTTGGTCTCACTAGCCGTGCTGGTGTTATTCCAGTTGCGCCTAGCCTAGACACCATTGGGTAAGATCATATGTCTTGATCATTACCTAACCAGTAACAAACCTGACAAAATAACTCTTATAGGACTAAGCCATAACATCTGCAATCTTCTAGCAGAGAATGAATTTCTCAATGATGAACTGGCAGGCCTGTAACCAGGACAGTGTCTGATGCAGTTCGAGTACTAGATGTAATTGTGGGTTTTGATCCAAGAGATTATGAGGCAACACAAAGAGCAGCCAAGTTCATACCTGCTGGTGGTTACAAGCAATTCCTCAATCCAAACGGGCTCAAAGGAAAGATATTGGGCATAGTTAGGAACCCATTTTTGAAGTCGTTGAATGAATCTATATTTCCTATCTTTGAGCATCATCTGAACACATTAAGGTAAAGTATTGAGCTAGGCATAAATGGTTTTGAATATGAAGTTTTATTCTTATTCTAGTCCAGTTTATATGATTTGCATTTGATCTTGAAAAATGTAGGGAAAGAGGTGCCACTGTAGTGGACAATCTTGAGATAGCGAACATAAACACTATTGTCGATCCATCGCGAAGCGGTGAACTAACACTAATGATGGCCGAGTTCAAACTCTCCTTAAATGATTACCTGAAAGATCTTATCACTTCTCCAGTCTGGTCACTTGCTGATATTATAGCCTTCAACAAAAATAACCCCGATCTAGTGAGTGCTGTATTTCTCTCCTTTGTTACACCTGGCCTTAGAAAGCCCAGCTGATTATAATGGTTCTGTTAAATGCAGGAGAAGAATAAAGAGTATGGTCAGGATACATTCATAGCAGCGGAGAAGACGAATGGCATTGGAGAGAAAGAAAGGAAAGCTATAGAGTTGATGGAAAAACTCTCGCAAAATGGTTTTGAGAAACTGATGATGGAAAATAATTTGGATGCAATGGTGACACCAGGTTCAGGCGCCACATCCGTGCTGGCAATTGGTGGATACCCTGGGATTACTGTCCCAGCTGGATATGATATCAATGGAATGCCATTTGGGATCTGTTTTGGTGGATTAAAAGATACTGAAATAAAGCTAATTGAGATTGCTTATGACTTTGAGCAAGCTACCATGATGAGAAAGCCTCCTCTTCTTGAATCTTTTCAAATGACTCCAGAATTTCTATCTGGAAGTTTGTAACATACTAATGATGACTGGTTTGCATACAAGGACTTTTCCCTTTGTGCTGGTAGAGATACGTTGCTGCATTGATTCAGAAAATCATCCAGGACACCTTAAATCCAGAAAAGGCCCTTGTATATATTATTAACTCGTAGTTGCTCGTAAGATATTCTGACTTTCAAGCTCAATAAGGCCTTGATTGTTTGCAGGCTTTGAACTTGTCTTGATTTCTCCTCTGAAGTGGAAACTAGCTATTGTCTACATGTCATTGGAATAATGTAGTCCAAAGTTATCCTGATGGCTAGGAGTATTGCTTCAAAAGGGTATCTATAACATTGCCTTTTTCCCATCATCATCTTCATCATTAATTGGATCGTGGAGGGATTTTATGTAGACCTAATTCCAAAAGAAATTTGATGTTTCATGGTTTGACGAAAAAAAGAAAGAATTTCAATTTGTTAAATCGTGTTCTAAAATTCAACTCTTTAGGTGTCAAAACTCAAAAGCTGGCCTAACATATGCCTCGTGTTAAAGGTTTGCTCACGAAAAAACCTTACGAGGTTTTTTTTGTAATTATCTATTTTTTGAAGAATTTTGTAAATTAAAATGGTTTGGGCCTGGGTTTTGATTTTGTTAAATTTCAACAGGTTTACTCTCTAGGTATGGAAATTTCCATCCAGAAAATAGGCGTAAGGGCTGGCCCATCAGCAATTATAAATCTTGCATTAATTAAAACATAGGAATTAATTAGGATGGTTATTAAATTCCAAAAAGGCGTTTGCTATTTCACATTTAAAAACTTTGACTCAGACTGCCTCCTAAAAGCAAATAAGAATTACCTATATAACATTACAAAAACCCTAGCAAATCTGAATCATCTCAATTTGGCGGCTAGGGTTTAGTTCCCTTTTCATGTCCGGACTCTGTATATAAGCCTGTTTGTTAAAGCTATTCTCTTCTGGGTTTTGCCTATATTCTTTTATCTACCATTCATTACTTGTTCAAGTCCGTCTCAAATTCTATCGATTTCCTTCAGTTTTCTTGGGTTTTAATCCAATATCCATCTGGGTTTTCGTTTCTTTACTCAATCTTGATTCATTGATTCAGCACCGAACCAAAAGTTCATATCTTTAGTGAAAAGTTTGTGGCTTGGTGTTAAAGATTGCATCTTTGTTGATTGTTTTGTTAGTTTAGTATCATAAATCAAGGGTTTTTGAGGCTTGCTAATTCTTCTGAATAAGTTTGATTTTGCATTGTAGAAATATGAGTTACCCTGATTCCCATGATTCTTTTATGTCACCACAGGCCTCATATCAAGCAGGCAGTGATGCTATTGGTGTGTGGCCTCAATTTGTAATGAATAACATTGAGCAATTTGAACACCACCAACCACCTTATAAAAGGCCAAGAAACTCTGAGGATAACCCCAACCAATCCGTGAATTCTAGGACGCCACCAACAAACAACCTTCCAGTCCACAAGGGAGCAACCAACATCTTTTTCAAGACAAGAGTATGTGCAAAGTTTAAGACTGGCACTTGTAGGAATGGCGAGAATTGCAACTTTGCTCATGGAATGCAAGATTTGAGGCAGCCTCCTCCAAATTGGAAGGAACTGGTGGGTGTAAGTGTAAGTAGTGAAGAGGATAGGTCAACAGCGACCAATTGGGAAGATGATCAGAGGATAATTCACAAGATGAAGCGGTGCAAGAAGTTTTATAATGGGGAAGAGTGTCCTTATGGTGATAGGTGTAATTTCCTTCATGAGGATCCATCAAAGTTCAGGGAGGACACAGGGAGGTTCAGGGAGAGTTCTGCAATAAGTATTGGTACTACAGGGCAGGCGTTGGGCCATGGAAGTGGTGTGTTTAATGCTGCTGAAGTTAATAGGCCGGCAAACAATGCTGTTTCAGATGCTTCTCGATCAAATATAATAAAGCCTGTTTATTGGAAGACAAAATTGTGTACTAAGTGGGAGATCACAGGTCAATGCCCCTTTGGCGAGAAATGCCACTTTGCTCATGGGCTAGCAGGTACTTTCTGTTGCTTATGTTGTATTTCATCGTTATATTTAACTTGTGTTTTTCACTTTAGTTTCTCCCTTGCATGTTGACTTCTTTTCTTAAATATTGGAACTTCTTTGGTATCTTGATAGCTTCTAAGGAATGAGGGGTAGAATGAGAGTTTTGTTGGCTTAAAATCATGGAGAGGGTAAAAAAAATCAATTTGTTATTTCTCTTTCTGTGAACTGAGAATCTTTGTTGTGTTTTAAATTTATTGGAACTAATTGTAGCGTCACACCCATCATTTTTCAAAGATCACCGTCTGAGTATCGTAATTTGCATTCATAAAATGTAAACTGATTGGACGAAGAATAATTGTTAGTTATAGTTTGATTAAATTTTGATGAGTAGTATTTGAATTGGAGTTCTTCATTTTCTTTCCTTTTTGTTTCAAATAGGCTTTAACTGTACGATGAATGTCTTGATCTATTTTTCTCGGGAGCCTGGTGACTTCCACCTGAACTTATAAAAATAAATCAAAGGGTTTAAGTTTAAAAAACCTGTTTTGCAGATCAAGTGTCCCTGGGATAATGGCTTTGCTCTGATATGTTAAATTATCTGTCTTTGTATTGAGGGATAATTCTTGCTTGAATATTAAAGGCCTATCATTTGCGTAGAGGAACTCTTATTGTGCTAGCTAATATTCAAAATTCCATTTTCTGGAGGTAGATCCCTTGACCAGTCAGTTCTCTTATAACCAGTTCCTAATTATATGCACACTATATTTGTTTATTATATAGCCTTTTCATTTCCTCAAGGAGTCATGTTTTTTTGGGACTTTGAGTCTTCTGAAACTAATATTTAACTGGATCAACGCATCCTGTGGTCATGATTTTGCTTCTTTCTTTTAGACTTTTTATGAGGCTGTCTTATTCTTTCTCTGCCAAACCATCCATCACTAATATACATTTTTTTCTTACAATAATAAACTCAGTTTTTAGTTAGAACCTGTTCTATGTGGTGTAGCAGTAATAGTGAATTTTTGCCCCCCTCAATTCTAGTTCTATGATTAAAGAGAAACAGAGTTGGTCTCAGGCTTGCATATATGTGGATATGAGTGAGCTATACGAACTGTGTGCTGCATCATATGAACGCAATCGCGTCCACTAGAAAAGATGCAAAAAACCTATCATTGATGAGATAATTTTTATTTTTATTTATTGATTCCAACTCTTCATTGAATTCAGAGTTACAAGCTCCTGGTGGACGCACTGAGGTGGAAGCAGGAAATGCAGGCTCTGTTTTGACTAAAGCACCACCACCTCTTCTTCCTAATAACGTGTCTCCAAGTATGACAGTGAATGTGCCTAGTTTAATTGAAGAGGAGCAAGGTAAGAAATGCTTATTAAAGTGGAAAGGACAGAAGAAAATAAATCGGATTTATGCTGACTGGCTTGATGATCTGCCATTAGTTCACAACTTGACAAACCAAGTGCAGAGTTGAGTTTGAGTGGAAACTACTAGTTTGCATTGCATTCATGTTTCAGCTACATCAATAGTTTTTTTTTTGTTCTGTTTCCGAAGTTGAAATTTTGTACGACAGGATGTTGAGATGTCCAAAAGACATAGGAGAAGAGGCATAGGATAGTTTGTTTTCTCTGCCAAATAGGCTTTTTAATGGTTCTCATTTTCACCCCTTGTTTTCCTTCCATGATTCTTAGTTTGGAAAAGAAATAAATGTTTCCTTCATAGCAAATGTGATTGACAGCATATTATTTTATTTGAAATGTAAGTCAGTGCTCAATGCTTCCTTCATAGCAAATGTGATTGACAGCGTAATATTTTATTTGAAATGTAAGTCAGTGCTCAATGCTTCCTTCATAGCAAATGTGATTGACAGAGGATCCTAAATAAATGCAAGTCGTTCTTTACTCTATGTGATTGACAGAGGATCCTAAATGATGTAAATAATGCAGATAGAAACAAGACAGGGTTTTCACCATAAGAACCTAATTCATATTTTCTCGCATGATGTTTTTCTCTGATTTTTTAAGAGTTTTACAACCTTATAAATAGGTTAAAAATCAATCTTTACAAGGTTGGAAAATCAGAATCATGAAAAACAACATAAAATCTAAATTAAGCTAAAAACTCAAAAAAGAAAAAGAAAAATAATGAAACTGGATAGTCCATATCCATTAATAACAAATCCATAACGGACTATTTAGAACTATCAACCTGTCACTATTTGATCCTAACCAGGGTAGCTAACAATATATTTATTTGAATTCGTAGAAAGATTTCCATGCAACAACATAATCTGAGAACTGCAGAACTCTGATGAGAAAAACTCCAAAAATATGGACGGCAGATGCCATAAGCCATGTATTAGACATGCACTAGAGTCTCTACAGCCTTTACTCGGTAGTACCTAGCTAGTACCCCAGCTCAAAGCTTTAAGAATATTTTGTGGAGTCATTTTCAATGCTGCAATAAGTTAAGAAAGCTGTTATGACATACTTGGCAGATTTTGCTTCAAAATGAAACAAATCATTCTCTTATATCGAACAACATTAAGCACGTCACAATCTAGGTAGAAAAGTAGAATCTTGCAGGGAAGATAAAACAAAAACAGTATTCTGACAAACAGCGGCAATTTTTGTTTCTCGAGTGTAGTTAGACGATTTCTCGTCTCATTTAAATTCAAGTCACAAGCTGAACATAAAATTCCATTAAATTAGATATGGCTATCAACACACCGCTGAGCTTCTCACTCCTTTCATCACTAACTTTCATTCTTTTGACAATATCAAGCCATGCATTCTCAATCGAGGAAGCAAGCATATGTGATCTCCAGCTTGCTTTTAAGCAGAACCAACTCACGTCAAGGAAGCTAGTTGAGTTCTACATTGGAGAAATCAATAGACTGAACCCAATCCTTAAAGGAGTTATGGAAACAAATCCTGATGCGCTCTTCCAAGCTGATAAGGCCGACTATGAGCGTAGGATTAAGGCACCAGGTTCATTGGCTGGCTTGCATGGCATCCCTATCCTGCTCAAGGATAATATTGCAACCAAGGATAAGTTGAACACCACGGCTGGCTCTTTTGCACTGCTTGGATCAGTCGTGCCTCGTGATGCAGGCATCGTGGTGAAGTTAAGGAAAGCTGGAGCTATAATTCTTGGAAAGGCTAGCTTGAATGAGTGGGCTGGTTTCATGTCAGTCAAAGCTCCTAATGGCTTTAGTGCAAGAGGTGGCCAAGGAGAGGTGCTTTACTTTAATCTTCAGAGTTTAATAATTTCTTGCTATTTTTGATAGAGTAAATTTTGATTGGACTGTAAGAAATATCAAACAGATTCGGTAGACTAACATTCTTGCGGGTTGAATATTTATGCAGAATCCTTATCTTCTATCAGCAGATCCTTGTGGATCAAGTAGTGGGTCAGCAATATCAGTAGCAGCGAATTTGGTGACTATGTCTCTAGGTACTGAGAATGATGGCTCCATCTTATGTCCATCAAATGCTAACTCGGTGGTGGGAATAAAACCAACAGTTGGTCTCACCAGTCGAGCTGGAGTAATCCCAATTTCTCTGAGACAAGACACTGTTGGGTGTGTGATCTTATGCTATTCATAACAGCTTAATTATGATATTTGACAGGCGTAAAAAATATTATCAATATTTTCCCAATAATAAGCAAGAAATGGCTATATGTCTAAATCTGGCAAGCTGCTGCTACCTTCGTTATCATATATATGGATGAATTGAACTTTGTGTGTTTTCTATCCATTTAAGCAATTAATAAGCTATACAGCATTCAACTAAATGAGTAACTTGTGAGTCATTCAAACTACAGAGTAATTTGTTGTTTCGAAACTCTTCTATTAAATTCTAGAACCATAAATTCATTCCTTGGCTGTGGATGGAACAGACCTATCTGCAGGACGGTATCGGATGCTGTTTATGTTCTTGACGCCATTGTAGGAATTGATTACCATGATCATGCAACGCAAGAAGCAGCGAAGTACATTCCACACGGTGGCTACAAACAGTTTCTCAAGCGTCATGCGCTCAAAGGCAAAAGACTTGGAATCGTAAGGAATCCGTTCTTGATTTCAGCCAGTGAATCTGAGAGTCAAGCTTTTGAGCATCATCTCCAAACACTAAGGTAATATAACAGACTTCAAGCACTTATTTTACTAATATGCTGGGCGGCATAGTCTTATATATGCTGTACAAAAATTCATCATCATATGACAAATTTTATCTGCAAATGAAGTCAAAGAGGTGCAGTTTTAGTAGACCGCTTGGAAATAGCCAACATGGATACTATTTCCACTGGGACTGCCGAAGGAACGGCATTGCTGGCTGAATTCAAAATATCCTTGAATGCATACCTGAAAGAGCTGGTGGCTTCCCCAGTCCGAACATTAGCCGATGTTATAGTATTCAATCAGAAATTTGCAGATGTGGTGAGTCCATGAAAATATAAGCAAACATGGGTAATGCTTACATTCCATAGCCTAAAAGATCCTCGAAACTTCGTATGGCCTTGCAGGAAAATATCAAGGAATTTGGTCAAGACCTCTTTCTAGCAGCTCAAGCTACAAACGGAATTGGAAACAGAGAGAATGCTGCATTGTCAAATTTAGCAAAACTAACAAGAGATGGATTTCAGAAGTTGATGTGTGATTACAACCTAGATGCATTGGTAACTCCCGGAGCAGGTATAGCTCGTGTTCTTGCAATTGGTGGATTCCCTGGAATTAATGTTCCCGCAGGATATGATGATTCAGGAGTACCTTTTGGCATTAACTTTGGAGGACTAAAGGGCTCAGAACCAAAACTGATTGAGATTGCATATGGCTTTGAGCAAGCAAGTAAAATAAGAAAGCCTCCTACATTCAAGGCTTTAAACTTCACAAGAATGCTTCTTTCAAGTTTAACTGATGTATGATTAAATAGCTAGGAAATCTTTAAGAAATTTCAAGCTCTGGTTGTGATGATAAAAATGCTAGTAATTGCCAGGACAAAATTTTCATCATGCAAGATCAGAAGGCATTATCTTTGATAGCCTTAACATCATGTTTCTTGATTTCTTCCTTAGGCACAGTGACAATAAGAATTCCATTCTCCATAGAAACCCGAACTTGATCCATATTGACGATCGTCTCGGCTTCGATTGATGAACTTTGTGTTACGTTCTTGGATCGCCAAGGCTTTCACGCAAGATTCTGGACCCTATTCTCAAATGGGTCAAGAATCTTGGATACAAGAAAAGAAGGCCCGTGAAAGCCTTACGTGGGTTTCAAACTCTTGCAGCCTCTTGGGACAGCAGGCTGTGCATATCAATATATTTTCTTCTAGCATCATCTCCAAACGCAATGGTAATAAAACAGACTTCAAGCACTGCTTTTATCTCCTGTAATGTTGATAAATCAACACAGATTTTTGAATAAAAAATATAAATATATTAGTAAATTACATTGTAAATGTTTATGATCACTTAAAAAAAATATTATTAACTACTCAAATCAATAGATTAATTTTTTTTAAGTATATATCAAGTAATGAGATTTAATAAAATATATAGATAATTAAGTTAGGTTAAATGTGAGTGAAGTAATAGAATATAACGACTAGCGGGGCTTTTCGAGCATTTTTATCCGGTTCAATTCATCTGAAATCTCAATTGATGTAAAATAAGATTTAAATGATATGAAATGCGTGTTTTTTTTTCGATTTTTCAATTAATATAAAATATTTCCTACATATCGAATGGAACCGAAACAACTACTTTCTAAGCACAAAGGAGATGGATATGTGTCCCAAAATTCCAACCATGAAAAGATTTGCCTATGATTATCAACCAGTAGATCAACGATTCATCACGTGTCTATTAATCTAGAGGAGGAGGACTTCTACGAGGGTTTAACATGTGCACTGGCATGATACCATATAAATACAGGTGGTGTTGATTTGCAATAAAAAATTCTAAGGGAAAGCAAACATTGAGATGGCAAGAATGGTAGCCTTAGTTTATGCTTTAATCATCTGTGTTGCTGTTGTTCCATCATATGGTGAATATTACTCAAAGGGAAGTCATGTCCCAAGGAAGGAGAAGGTGCCTCGCCTTCACTTCTTCCTTCATGACATTGTTAGTGGAAAAAGCCCTTGTGCAGTAGTCAAGGTTGCTGGATCTAATCGCACCCAAGCTGGTGACATATCACCAGCACCATTAGGCAAGCAGCGTATTCGCCGTTGATGATCCTCTTAGAGTGGGATCGGAGCCGAACTCGAAGACTGTAGGGAAAGCACAAGGGCTCTATTTATCATCCAGCCAAGATGCTAGTAAAGTTAGTATAGCTAGTGGAGTACATTGATTTTGCTTTTACAACTGGTAGGTTTAATGGGAGTTCGTTCGGGGTGTTTTCAAGGAATCCAGTATGGGAGGGGGATCGTGAGGTTGCGGTGGCTGGAGGAAGAGGGAAGTTCAGGATGGCTAATGGATTTGCCAAGATCAGCGCCAGCTTTCTCAATGTTACTACTGGTGATGCCATTCTTGAGTGACATAGGGTTATTTTCATCTGGCAAGTATCACCGATTAATGAAATTATGTGTGTGTGTGGAGTTTTCCATGTCGTACCAATCTAATCTAGCCAATTAAGAGATTTTTTTTTGGCAAGGATTTCCAAAGGATTCCTAACTTTATACACCGTTCAGACGACGGGGTAAATTTATATGTTTATTTTTATAAATGTGATCATATATAATTTTATTAAATATTAATGCAAAAATCAGAGAGATAGTAGCAATTAGGAGATACAATCAAAGATCATGCTCATCCCTAAGCAAATAAAGCAGCAGAGAAAGCCAATTATTAATTGAAGTATATATTTCAGGCGAACAACCAAAAAAAATAAATTACAGTAGCTAATCATATGAACAATATTCTTCTAAAAAACGCTTGTCAAAAAATCTCATTGAAAGAAATTGAGTGCAATGAATGAGAGGATCTTGCTCTAGGTGAATCCAATAAATTCCATGAGGTTTAAAATTTTAAGCAAATTATTTCGGAAAGAAACTTTTGATGAGATTAATTAGCATTTACTCCATTTGTTTTTATCTCCTTTTTAATCATGCATGAAAAGTTAAATTGCACTTGAGAATTAAGGAAAATGGCCTTTTCATTTATCATTCAATTTTATTTTTATAAATTAATTGAATAAATAATTGAGTTTTTAATTTATCGTCTTATTAACTCTTTTTTTTTGTCTAAATTAATATATATAATCAGTCATGTATAGAATTTAATATTATATCCAAAATAATGAAGGATATATTGGAAATTCAATATAGAAAAGGATAGACCTACATTTTTCCCTGCAAAATATTGTAATTGCAAATCCTTCATTGATTGCCTTGTATGGATTTGTGCATTGTCCTTCGGATAAATGGATTTTGTTACTAAAAATTGATTTTCTTTTGCTAGGACTATTAAATGCGTTGAATCAATATCTATATATTCTAACCTTTAAAAACGGTAACATTTCAAGAAATAAATGACTATCATGTAGCACATAATTAAATCCTATAAAAATGGTTAAAGGTGTTCTTGATCTTTCATCAACAATTCGAGAGGAGAAAAAAAGATGGCAAGAATGGCAGCCTTTGTCTGTGCTTTGATCATCTGTATTGCTATTGTTCCAGCAGCATATGGTGAATATTACACAAAGAGTAGGCATGTCCCCAGGAAGGAGAAGGTGACCCGCCTTCACTTCTTCCTCCATGACATTCTTAGTGGAAAAAATCCTTCTGCTGTCAAGGTAGCCGGGTCTAATCGCACCGAAGGTGACAAATCACCAACACCATTTGGTAGCGTATACGCCATTGATGATCCTCTTAAAGTGGGACCTGAGCCAGACTCGAAGACTATAGGGAATGCACAAGGGCTCTATTTATCATCCAGCCAAGATTATAGTAAATTTACTATAGTGATGTGTGTTGATTTTGGATTTACAGAAGGTAAGTTCAAAGGAAGCTCATTTAGCGTGTTTTCGAGGAATCCAGTGACGGAGGCTGATCGCGAGGTTGCGGTGGTTGGAGGAAGAGGGAAGTTCAGGATGGCTAGAGGATTTGCCAAGGTCAAAACTAGCCATTTCAATGCTACTAATGGTGATGCTGTTCTCGAGTATAAGGTCACTTTGATTCATTAGTAAGTTAGCTACAAATATTCTCATCGGGAATTCTAGAGCACATCGCAAAACGAAAACCTGTTGGAAAATTGTTGCCATTACATGGATCGAATGAAAGGTGTCTAATAATGGTTGAATCAAATACCTTTAATTTGTCTGTGCTTCGTGATTCAGCGTTTGGAATGGTTCACTTCACTAGATGCCTGCCATCTTCTTACACGCGAAAAACAAATAAAAAGAAAAACCTTAATAAAAAAACATTATTTTAATATTGTTAGAAAGTATTGTCTCACACAGTTTAATGGAATTTGCCAAACCAAATTGATAGGGTACAGTGAATGAAAAGAGAGAATTTAACATGATATAGCCAACGATTTTGGTTGACTTTTACAAGGCGCGCTAACGCAACTAATAAGATCTTTCTTAATTTTGAAGAAGGGTTCCTAAATCTATGCATGATACAGCCAGCCAACCTGCTGAGATTTTCCCTTTATTGTAGATTTCTTTCCTATATTGTTGAAATGCAGATGGAAAGGAGTTTGGTGGAGTCTATTCACTTAAGCACAACCAAACCCACCTACTCCCTTAAGTCCTTAACCCTTTTGTCCATGAAAATGTCATGGAATGGTTAGGACTCGGAGCTGCCTTTGACCAAAAAAACAAAGGCGGTGCATTTTTCATTTGGACCTATCACAGATGGCATTGTTTTGTTCTCTCTAATTTGCAGAATAGTAAGCGCATGAACCTACAGTTCATAACGATGGGATCTTATGTAGGTAACCTGTTTTTGAATCTCGTGTTAAGCTGTCCTATATAAAGACCTCTAATAGCATCAATACAGAGCCAAGACACACCTTCCTATATTATTCTCTCAAAGACCCTCCTCCCTATTTTTCTTGTGCAAGGGCAAAGGAGAAAGCAAATGGCGAAAGCGACTTTAGTTTTGCTGGTCATTTCCTTGGTGGGAGTCATGCAATGGGCTAAAAGTACTAATGCAGAGAGTTGGGCCAGCAGACTTGAAGCTGAAAAGGAGAATGTGACAAACCTTCAATTCTACTTCCATGACATACTCAGTGGCAAAAATCCTACAGCTATTAAAGTTGCTCAACCAAGTGCAGATAATAAATCCCCCACCCTCTTCGGTTCTATCATGATGGCTGATGATCCCTTGACAGAAGGGCCTGATCCGAACTCAAAGCCCGTCGGCCGAGCTCAAGGGATTTATGGGTCAGCAGGGCAGAATGAATTGGCCTTGATCATGGCCATGAACTTTGCATTCACCGATGGTATCTATAATGGTAGCTGCATTAGCCTCCTTGGTAAGAATCCGGCAATGAATCCTGTTCGTGAGATGCCAATTGTTGGAGGAACCGGCCTATTCCGGTTTGCACGTGGTTATGCCGTTGCACAAACCTATTGGCTTGACCTTACCACTGGCGATGCCATAGTAGGCTACAATGTTACAGTAGTTCACTAGATGTTACTTCACTGTTTCGTAGAAGTGTAGTCATGTTTTTTTCTCAATGTGGTTTGCCATGAGTTGGTTACCTACTCTTAGGCTATGATACTTGACGCAGCAGCACCATACATGTGTGTTCATTACTTCCACTTGTAAACATATTCGCACATGTATCATATATTATGCATCATTCTGTTAAAATTTCTTCTTCAAAATTTTAAACTCAATGATCTTTTTCTTTATGAATGGCTTGATCTTAAATTATGGAAATTTGTAAAGTAATCCAACAATTAAAACTTAGTTCTAAAAACATATATATAGAGTTGTTGTTTCCTAGCTTGATTTTGGCTTCTTCATTGAGTTGTTGTTTCCTAGCTTGCATCACAAGCAATTTTCATTATTCATGAGAAAACAAAAGGATATACAACCACCTTTTCTTTTCCCACGAAATTTGAGGAAGGAACCAAAGCCAAAATCAAGTGTAGCAAACTGTTGATTGGCATTGCTGCTGTTCTGTTTAGTAATAATAGTGTTTGGATCGGTAGTATTTGATTAATGTTGCTTCCCTTCTCCGTCTCATCATGTAAGCATGTCCATCAACATGACGAACAGATTAGGAATACGAATTAATAATTTATTCCTGTCCAAAAAATATTCAACTTGGTGGTGATGATAAACAAATCATGATACTGCATTTAGAACCAGAAACAGTTTAGAGATTAGAATTTGTGACTAAATGGATGAACAATCCAGCAAACAGACCTTGGAAGTTTAATAATTTGTTCCTGGCAATCTTAAGGTATATCTCGAAGCTTGAGACAGTCTCTTTTACTCACGTTCTTCACGAAGCCAACCATGTAGCAGATCGGTAGGCAAAACAACGATTGTCCACAGAGTCTGAAGTTCTTGCTTGGATCTGATTTGTTTTTGTTCCTCTGTATCTTGTTTTTTGGATGTCAGTTGTATTGGGGCTGGCGATTTGAGTCTATCAAGTCTTCAGGCCTCCTTTTTGTTTTTGTTTTTTTGTCTCAAGTCTCTTTGCTGCTTCCCCTATATATGCTGCTGGTGTTTCGATGCAGAAGGTCTTTCTGTGTCTATTTACTAGACTTCTGGTGGTTATTGAACTTTAAAATGGAAAGGCTAATCAGATGAGATGATTGCAGAACATCCAAAATTTTAGCAATTCCATTCAAACAAGACAAGCTCTGGGGAATTTCAGCAATTCCATTCTTTCAAGCATTCCTTTTATGCCCGATAATCACCAGAAACATAGCATAAAATAGAATCAATCGTATAACTTAACAAGACTTGTATTAAAAGAAAGAAAAAAGTCATTTTTATTTATTATATAAAAGATATTTACACCAAACCTACTCTTAAAAAGGAAAAAAAAATGTTGTCACCAAACATGCAAGCATGCATCTTTCCTATCTAGGATACCTAATTTTCACATAATACTGAATTGACAGCACACGCAAAGCATGAGCTTAACAATTCTTCAGTGTTCGTCTCCACCGGCTGCAGTGGCGCGTCGTCAACGAAAGGACGAGTCAGGAGAGTATCGGCAGTCCACCTCTCCCTATGATCTAACTCAAAGCACCTCCTCAGGAAATCTTTTCCACTCTCTGACATGTATTCAGGAATCTTTGGAGATTCATTCCCATAGACAAGCTTATTGAACAACTCTTTCGAATCCAAGTTTCCCCAAGCAACCCGTCCAGTGATCATCTCAATAACAATGCAACCAAGAGACCATATATCCAAAGCCGGTGTGATCTCAGCAAATTGTACAGATTCAGGAGACATGTAGCACGGCGTCCCACGGTATTGATACATATGAAACAGCTTATCCGAATCATCCTCTCCAGGCTCTTTAGCCAGCCCAAAATCAGCAATCTTAAGCTGAATATCACTTAATCCATCAACTTGACGAGGAAAAACCAGAATGTTGGCGGGCTTAAGATCACAATGCACGTGACCGCTACTGTGGATGCAAGATAACCCCTTCAGTAGCATCTTCGTGTATTTCCTAACATGGCTCTCAAGAATCCTACCTCCGCAATCCCTCATCAGGTTTAGAAGAGAACCCATAGGAGCATACTCCAACAAGATATTGTACTTCAACACCCCACCTTCTTTACTCACACAATACCCGTAACATTCAACAACTTCATCAGTACCAGGAAATCTTTCGAAGATCCTCCTCTCCTTCTGAAGAGTAGAAGAGTCTTCAAGATTTGCGTTCTTCACGGCAAACAATTCATTAGTAAATGTCGATATTGCTAAATAAACAGTTCCATACGAACCTTGCCCTAGTTTTTTCAACCTAAGCCATTTCATATTAATTGACATAACAAAAAACTAAAAGCAAGGGAATCAATAGGTTAAAATTAAGAAGGCCGTGACTAAATTGATTGAAGAAGAAGTATAAGGAATTGGAATAATAGAAATACGTGAATTTGCATGAACATGGCTGCGTGTATATATATTAAACGAGTCAATCCTTTTCAGGGTTGGATTGGAATACTAGCCTCTTTGTGAACAGTTGATCTCCAATATTAGTGGGCTCAGTCTTATCTTATTGGTAAACATATATAGTTAATGACATGCGATGATGATTATCTTCTTAATATCTGTTACAGTACCTGCATGCACTAATTAAGAACTTGAATATTAATTATGTAATATTGTGATATATATTAATCACATTAATATATATAATTTTTATAAAAGTAAAATTTTATCGTTCTCTTTTTTGTTCAAAAATTAAATAAACTGATTTTTTTGCACTAATAATTAACTTAATTATATATTAATTAAGATTGTGCATATTATTAGATTAATATGTATATAATTTTTATAAAACTAAATTTTTTCACTCTCTTTTTTTCTTTAAAAAATAAATTGAACTGATTTTTCTAAAACTATAAAAATCAATTTGGTAAGAAAGAAATCAAATTTAATGGGAAAACTAAAAAGTAGAGTTTAGGTCCTACCGGGAGTCGAACCCAGGTCGCTGGATTCAAAGTCCAGAGTGCTAACCACTACACCATAGAACCACAACTTGCTAGCCATTTCATCAAAATATGTTATATAAGTAAATAGTCTCTATTTTTTTAAAAAGGTCGGTGGAGAAAGCTATGATAGAACACTGAATTTACAGCAGTTATGACCAAACGAAACAAGAGGAGGAAACATTAAGGTGATAGACACTGAATTACTATACGGCTAATACACTTCTAACAGATATTGTTAAGTTTTTTGTAGTCAACTCGAAACTTGTTTTCTAAGAGGTAAGGTGGCAATCTAAATTCTCGTATGTTGGGAACAAGATATCGCAAGCAACATCCGAACTTTAAAAGAAGTTAGCTCAATGCCTCGATGGCTTTATAAATGGGCAGCACAAATTGGGATTTTTGTCATCATGAAGTTCATGAACTTAGTCTTGTTCGTAGGAGAGGCTGCTATCATGTGCCAAATGCCAGGGCTGAATCTTGATTCTCAAATAAATCATGTTTAGTAGCCATGAGGCAGTGGCACCCTTTACAACTTGAGATGATCATCTACAGTTCTCTTGCAGGTCCATTCATCACCCTCAAGCTGTTATCTTGTGCTTTCTTGTCTCTCTTTTTTCAGCAGAAAGATGTCGAAATGAAGGCAGGTTCAGATTCACAATGACATTCTCTTCTCTTATTGATAACACGGAAGAAAAAAAGCATGAGAAAGTCCCATGCTTTATTATAATATAACAATACGTGATTCTAGCCTAAACCTAGAAACTGGAAACGCAAGGACTATACACGGCAAGCGATCAAGTTTGTTACCGTGCAAATCTATTTCATCAGCCATATGAGAAGAAAACTATATGGATTCTAGAAACAGGCATGGTTGAACAAGAAGCAATAATTGGTCCAGTGGCTTGATAAGAAGAAAAAACCACTTTAAGAAAATATCTAACAAAGAAATTACGACAACTAATATCATACAACATGACGTCATCCGATTCCAACAAAAAGAGAAGGG
>Ga0307511_10001137_pt1 | contig 28297 bp, 34 predicted proteins | sample 13_EM_MG_FD_200266 | JGI IMG/M metagenome (GOLD analysis project Ga0307511, IMG submission 200266) | Populus trichocarpa ectomycorrhiza microbial communities from riparian zone in the Pacific Northwest, United States - 13_EM | ecosystem: Host-associated > Plants > Roots > Unclassified | place...
GCGCAGAGGGGGGGGTATATATACGAAACGGGGGCCCGGCGGCTCGGAGGCGGTCGATGGGTTGTTAGAAGGCATGGGAGGGAGAATGATATGATGAGCAGCAGTCCGATCCGGGGGCCTAGTCGTCCAGCTAAAGCATGCGCTAAACGAGTTCGAACTAAAATCTAATGACCGATGTAGTCCCACTACATTTCTGATCTTAGCCTATCACATCTAATAACATTTCAAATTCCCCTCTACTGCTCCCGTCCGCCCCCCATCTTTTTTTTTTCTCTTCCGGAAGATTGTCATGTCCAAACGCTCTCATACCCAGCTCCACGCCCCCGTCGATGCCGATGGTCAACCCCTCCAGAAGACTCGCTCGTCCGGAGTCCGTAGACAGTCCGTCACCGACGCCATGGGCGAGTTCGAAGATGCCTGGGAGGACGAGATCGAGGAGGAAGAGGTCCAAGAAGATCCAACAAATGACCCTGACGGTCTGTCCACCCTCCCTCCGGACGCCCAGAAGCGTCTGATTGTTATCTCGCGATTCCCATTTAGGTATGGACGTCGACGATGACGACACAATGGAAACCATTCAAGAAGACGATGAGGACCAAGATCGTACAAACCGGCCGGAGACAAACGTCTTCATCCCCGGTAGACATGTCCTCGACAAAGACGAAATTTTAGAACCCGATGACACCGTTTACGAAATGCGTCATTCCATGCAGGTCAAATGGCCTTCTTTATCTTTCGATGTCCTTCGGGACAATCTGGGCGATCAACGGCAACGTTACCCCGCCACAGCCTATGTCGTTGCCGGAACACAGGCGCCGACCGCGAAAGAAAACGAACTCTCGGTCTACAAAATGTCCGCACTACACAGAACCAAAAATGACGGAGGTACGTCGTTCGCGGTGAATACCTGCTTCATCCAATCATGATACCCGCTCCCGTCAACCCTCCTGTTCGACACTAATTCAGTTTCTTTCGATCTTCAGACGACGGCTCTGATTCCGATGACGAAGACGATGCCGATGCCTTAGATGAGGATGCGGTCCTCGAGTTCAGATCAGTTCCTCACTTTGGCGGCGTTAACCGCGTTAGGGCCCAACCACTCCCGACATCGACTCCATTACCGCCCGTATCCCAACCTTACTATGTCTCCACCTGGGCCGAAACAGGAAAGGTGCATATATGGGATGTCCGACCCCTCCTCGAGTCCTTCGACGTACCCGGTTATACGTACGACAAAAAGCGTACAAACTCCCCCGTATTTACGATCACATCCCACGGCCGCGCTGAGGGTTTCGCGATGGACTGGGCTTCGTCTGGTGATGTCAATCCATCGGCGCTCAGGTTGCTTACCGGAGACGTCCACTCTAAGATTTACCTGACCACGACCGGCCAAGCGGGATTTAACGCTTTATCACAACCCTTCACCACTCACACCTCGTCGGTGGAGGACCTTCAGTGGAGCCCCTCCGAGCCCTCAGTTTTCGCTTCATGTTCCGCCGACCAAACCATCCAGATCTGGGATGTCAGGATAAAAGGCAAAAAGAGCGCGGCTGGCATTGCCAGGGCACACGAGCAAGACGTTAATGTCATCAGCTGGAACAGGCTGACTGCATATTTGCTCCTCAGTGGAGGCGACGATGGCGGAATCAAAGCGTGGGACCTCAGAAATATCAAAAAGAAGGGGTAAATTTTCCATCACGGCCCTGTCCCGTACCACAAACACGTTTTAACTCATCCGCCCTTCCAACCTTCGCGTTCCGTAGATCTACCGGCTCAGATCCGACGCCTGTGGCCTCATTCAATTGGCACCAAGCCCCGGTCACATCCATCGAGTGGCACCCAACGGAGGATTCCGTCTTTGCGGCATCCGGTGCGGATGACCAAGTCACCCTCTGGGATCTCGCGGTGGAACAGGACGATGATGAGATGACCAACGGTACCGGTGAACAGGACATCCCCCCACAACTACTCTTCGTTCACCAGGGTCAGAAGGACGTCAAGGAGGTCCACTGGCATCCACAGATCCCTGGAGCCGTCATCAGTACTGCTCTCGATGGTTTCAACATCTTTAAAACCATCTCTGTCTGAAAGGCGTTCCCACCCATCACTGTTATCATTACCGCATGTACGTAGAGTAGACACACATTGCCGTTGTTTGGTCGATACGCGGTGGTACTTACCACCCGTGTCGACGCCACAGGCCCGGGTGAACGGAAACCTCGTCCCGGGTGCAGAGCCATAATTGAATCCAGGGGGCGCCGAGGAGAGACTCCGGAACAACTTTAGGGAAAGTGTCAGTCGAGGTGGCTTTTTCCACCGATACCTAATCGTCATTATTCTATTGAGGTGCGAGGCATCCATCGGCGGGTGGCGCTCCAATAGTTGAATCAGAAAAGCAAATCAGAACCTCGTCTCGAAACCCTGGGCAATTCCGAACGGATCTATCTGGAAAAGTACCCTCGGGTCCCGCGCATGTCGAGCCCAGCCCGAGCCGGATCCGGTCCACCGCCCGCTGGTGGGACTTCCGCAGAGATGTGTTTCGGTTTGGAGTTCCGCGGTTATCCGCGCCACACCAGCGTGACCAAGAGTTTGGGCGTGTGTTCCGACAAACGGACGTTAGCTTGTTCGAGAACCGGCCCACCCTGATGGAAACGTGCAGGATGGTTACCGGGACGAGCGAGAGGTGCTTCTGGTTTACCAGGTGTCCTCGTCCGCTCAAGACCGTGCAGTGGTTGAGCTTATGTGATGTCATTCCGTATCGTAATAAACATCGCATGCTACATACTGCATTCCGCGAATCAGCCAGAAGCTCGTATAAGACTACGATCGAGAAATTTCCTTTACCAGATATAGGCAAGCTTCAATACGTCATCAACGGAAAGCTAGCGGATTTGCAGCCGTTGCTTCGATGTTGGAGTACTCAATACAACGATGCAGCATTGTTGCCCTTGGGAAACCGAATCTAGCGGGAAAAGATTGTTCACCGGTGGTTGGAATGGAGAGGAGCGATTGGCGAAAATACCTTCGTGATGTTCTTGTGGATGATATCGGTGAGCACGGCGTACATAGTTCGGAGGTCATGTAGTGTGCGCCGTGCATTGTGGAGTTGTCTTTCGTCATGTTCTCGGAGAGCAATCTGGAGTACAATTCGATCAGTGGGTGGATCATCGGGAGGAATGCAGGCGTACGCACCACATAGTCGTCGATATTTGGATACTTGAGGATCTTCGAGGATATCTTTGCACGGGAAAGATGGTGTTGGCGTGCGGCGTCACGTAGGTTTGTGACTGACTCCTGAGCTCGCTGGAGTTCGTTTGTCACCTCTATTCCCTAGGATCAGCACTATCCAGAACGGGTGCGGACCGACGCCAATACCTTCCTGGACAGCAACACCTACGGAGACGCGTGAGACGGGCTACACACCAGACTATTGCAACGCACCAAAATTATCGCCGCTAGAGGGAACGATTAGGTTAGGGTGGGTGAGGACTGTTTACCTGATAACGGTCACGTACTCTTCGATCCTAGACCCCGGATCAGATAGAGAAGAAATGGGAATGGGGCCAAACTCACTTGGGCATTGTCAGGTTCACCCACAACTTCAGTTTTTCCTGCAGCGAATCTCAGTGGGGTGTTACAGGCCCGGTCTAGCCATCACGGACGACTCACGCAGAGACTCCCCAACTCTTCATACTCCGCCTTCAGTTCCGTGTGGATGGTCCGTAAATGAGCGTTCGTTTTCAGTTGACCAGTATACACAGCCCCACTCCCGCGGTTCCCGTCGACGCCGTAACCATTAACGATTTCTCCATCCAACCCTCGTTTGCGCTTCTTGGTATCTGTTTGGTCTAGGTCGCGACTCGGGGTGTAGATTGTGGCGTCAGTCATCGTATCGGTCCGTGAGATGTGATAGATAGATGATGGGGTGTCGATCTCCTCTATGCGCTTCTGTAATTCTCTACGAAAATGGTTGGTCAGGGGGGTGAAACACCGGCAGATGCAGGGTGGGAGATTACAATATCTGGGGGATGTTTAGTTGTGGACCAACTAGGGTCCATATTCACTCGCCTTTGTAGGAAAGGTATGGTAGATGATGCGGTCTGCTTCGACGGCAATCGATGCACGAAAATTCTGTTGAAACACCAGCGCTGTCAGCAACTGGACAATCAACATCTCGAAATGAACGGGCCTCAAGGCTGTCGCTGAGCTCCTTGTTCATCGTCTGGGCCATGTCCAGCTGCGAGTGTTAGGATGTATGAGGGTCGGGGGAAAGGTGGAATTGGTCGCGCGGCTGCTGTGGCTGCAACCGAAGCGAGTCCGGCACGTGCACCGTCGATCTTGCCACCTTCACAATCGATCCGGCACCAGGATGGCTGCGGTAGGAGACTTCAACCCCCCTCTCTCGCTCACGACGCGCTCAACACCTCTTAGGACGAGCAAACCGCGATTTCTGCCCTCACAGGGTTCTCTCTCAACCACCTCCTCACGGATTTGTCACTTCCTTCGGGTTCAAACCTTGCTGGTCAGCTTGGTATATCTGGCATCCCCAACCTCTCCTCAGGGGAGATCTACAACGAACAATGGGACGACGATGATGATGGCGCAGTTGGACGCGGTGCCGGGAAGGATTACGAAGACGAAGTCGACGCAGAGCTGCAAGACGATCAGGAGGATTTTGACGTCAAGATGGAAGAGGAGGATGTATTCGAGCAGGAGAGGCCGCCAAAACGAATGAAGACAGTTACCCGTCTCGTCGAGCGACCGAAAACTGTCTACGAACGGTATCCAACGTTTGAGAAGGGCAAAGTGCTAGACTTTACGGAGTTACTCAAAGGTTTTTCGACTCACAAACCTCGGATTTCAAAACGACCGTTCCACGGTACGTAATAGTGCAAGGCGGTTTGGGGGTGGCCCCCATGAGCTGAACTTGTCTGCGCCTCAAGTGGAAACTGTCTATCCCCGAAGGAAGGAGGTCCCAAAGGGGTACCTCCGGAGCATCGTGGGCGATGCGGAGCGTCAAGTGGAGTATAAACGTGTAGAAGAGGTCGTGGCATCTGGAAGCATTGAACACGATCTGCGGCGCGCCATGAAGGTGTGCATTCATGGCGTATTATTGGGGGTTCCATCTAACCCCAGCGCCAGGAGCGTGAAAACTCCGGTTTTGCCGCTCCGCTTCTCCTCGACGACAGATCATTGGACCTGATACTGCTTTCGAATTGGGAGGATCAGATAGCGTTCGAACCCGACGAACAAACCCACTCACAGGAGTCTATCCCTCCTGATAGGAGCCTCACGAACCCTACAAACAAGGTTCTGGAATCTGGTGCCTGGACCCAGAGCATCATTTGGAACCCTGCCGTTCCATTCCGCGACTTCACTGCCCTAGAACTTAATGAAGAGGAAGTACCAGAGGAGCGGTTGCCGGGTACGTTGTGTGCTACGTCCTATTTCGACCTTTCCTGATTTCATTTGTAGCCGAGACTTTCAGGTTTAGGAAGCGTCACCGGTTGGATCCGCATCCCAAGGACAAGTTCAATCTCTCGAACGACAACTTCTACGAGGTTTCCAAAGATGGAATTCGCCATCGTGTTAGGCAGACGTTCGGTTCACTTGTCGTGGAACACGCTTACCCTGCACAGAAGCTGCAGTTGCCCTTTGTATGTCGTAAGGTTATCAATTTCAAGTGTCCCTATTCTCATCATATCATCTCAGTACAAGACACGGCTTAATAAGCAAGAAGCGAGATCGTTCCACCGCCCAGCGCTGCAATTCCCATCGAACGTTGAGTTGAGGTTCAATAAGGTTAGGTCCGCAAAGAAGAAAAAGGATAGGGCCGGCAGGAAAGTTGGCAAAGGTGGGAACGTTAGCGAAGGCCTCCACAGAACGGCGGATTTGAGTCTGAAGGACACGAGCAATTACGTGCTGCTGGAATATTCGGTAGGACCTCGGCCGGACTCGGGGTCGTGTTACTCACTGATTGATCTCCTTTAGGAAGAACACCCTCCGATATTGTCAAACTTCGGCATGGGTAGCATTCTTGTCAACTACTATCGAAAAAAGAGTGACAAGGATGAGCACGTTCCAAAGGTATGGAGGGCTGCGTGTGCGGATCATTCTCGGCCTCACAGTCAACATAGTTCGACCTTGGCGTCCCATTCGTGCTTGAACCTCAGGATGAGTCTCCATTCATGAAGTTCGGTTCAGTTGCGCCGGGCCAAAATATTCCTGCACTATACAACAATCTCGTCAGGGCGCCCTTGTTTAGGCATAAGCCGTATGCGACTGATTTCCTCGTCATCAAGTGAGTTCTTAACTCCATTCGCCAAACCCCGGCCTCCGCTGATCGCACCCATAATTGCATAGGAGCACAATCAAGGGTGACACCAAGTACTATATCCGGGAATTGAAGAACTTGTTCGTCATTGGACAGACGTACCCCGTTACAGAGGTCCCCGGACCTCACTCACGGAAAATCACCAATACCATTAAACACCGATTGCAGACCATCGCGTTCAAGTTATTGGCCAAAACCAAGGAGGAGAGGCTGAAAATCTCGCGGCTGATGAAATATTTCCCAGACCAGAACGAGTTACAGATGAGGCAAAGGCTGAAGGTTTGAAATTCCGCGCGTGTTTCTTAATCTTGACGCTGATGCACAGGACTCGCAGGAGTTCATGGAGTACAATCGAAGGGGTCCTCATCAAGGATTCTGGCGGCTGAAATCCGACTGGCCGATCCCATCCCAAGCTGAGATGCTCAAGATGGTTACCCCAGAACAGGTGGTTCTCTCAGAGTCCATGCAAGTGGGACAGCGCCATCTCCAGGACGCCGGTTACGGAATCACCAACGAAGTCAAAGACGATGATGAATCTAATCTGTCGATCGAACAACAGCTGGCTCCATGGATAACTACCAAGAATTTTTTGCTTGCGACTCAGGCCAAGGCTATGTTGCGGCTCCACGGCGAAGGAGATCCGAGTGGTCGGGGGGAGGCATTTAGTTTCGTCAGGGTTTCCATGAAGGATATCTTCGTCAAGGCTGGAGAGGACTATGCGGAGAAACTCGGTAGGCAACCTGTCCAACACGTCTATCAGGAAATGCATTGATGGATTTGTTCCCTTGGTAGCCGAGGCGGAAAATCGACCCAAGTCCGCGCACAAGTATAACGTTGCTGAACAGCAGCAGATTTACAAGTCTGAGATCGAACGCATCTGGAAGGCTCAGCATGATTCATTGAGTCGAAAGGATGAACCACCGCTAGATGTTGTTGAGGAGGATAAGACTTTCAAGAAACCCCTACCCCCTCAACGCCAAGGGTCTGTCGGTGGTGATTATGGCATATCTCCAGGGTTCTCTCCCCCTGGGCCAGGTCCATCTGCGATGCCGTCTCCTGCTTTGAGTCGAGGGTCCTCCGTTGATCGGGAGAGGGAGACTAGTTTAGGCCCTGACGGACTGCGCCGAGTTTTACGCATTCGTCGACTGGTCAGTGATGCTTCCTCCGACTCGGACTAGGACCCAATCCGCTGATCCTCTGAATTGTTATAGGTGGCGGGTGAGTGGGAAACAGAGATCGTTCGAGAACCGGCAGTTATCAATGCCTACCTCAAGAAGCGTCAGATTATCGAAGAGGAGGCTCAATTGACGAACACTCTGGCCCCCACTGGCGATGTTGATAAGGACGCAAGGGCGAGGAAGAGGTACGTTGCCTTTGATATCTCAACGCAGTTAGTACCACCGCTGATGGACCTTTTCCAGGCTGGAAGAGGAGATTGCGAGGATGAAGAAGAACCAGGAACGACGCTTGCACAGGAAGAACGCCAAACTGGTCAAGGAAGGGGGGACGCCGATGCAGATCAACAGGGTCGTGAAAGCTGACACAACCGTAAGCAATCTCCCTTGTCTCGCGTCGGGGTCCCGTATTGATCGACCGTTGTTCCGGTTTAGCGTCGTTGTGGTCATTGCGGTCAAGTTGGTCACATGAGTATGTTTGACACGTCCGATCAGAGCCCGCTCGTACTAACGCATGTTATAATCAAAGAAACCAACCGTAAGTGTCCAAAATGGGCAGAGTACAACGGCGCCGCCCCGCCCAGCCTGACACCTGCCAGCACAAGCCCACCACAAACACCTACTATCGGGAGTGGTGCCGGATTCCAACAGGGCCCGGAATTTTCCCCCAACAACCCAGGACCGTCTTCCATTCGTGCTCAACCCCAATTTGGTTACGCTGCCGCGGTGCCGTCGCCGCTCGCCACGAGCCCGCCGTTCACTGCTTCCGACTTGGCAGATGATGGTGAATCGGGCGTTCCCAAGCTGAAGTTGACCCTGAAAAAGTCGTGATGCTATTGTTTAGTGCACTTTTACATCTTACTGTACCTATATTACACAATCACCGCTGTCGTTTCTGCTCTGGTCACGGCATTTCTCCCGTTACTTGGAGAATCATCCAGAAGGATGAGCAAGCGTGAGAGTCAGCCGGCGGAAAAGTCCGTGGAACGATGCCGACAAGACGCGCCATCGGGATCCCGGATCAGGAATCGAGTGCCTCACGCAAACCTTTCCACTAGCTCTCATCCAACTTCCACCAACCCCGTCATGCTAAGACTTACGGTTCTTGCAGCGCGGCCTTTGGGTAAATCAGCTACTGTAACCCTTCGGCCAGTCGCTCGAAAATTCAGTTCTCTCGGATCCAAAACCACCAATGCTTTCAAAGACGCTTCGATTCGATCCAGAGTTTCACCTTCGCCGTTCTGGTCGAAATGCTCGAGGACATTTATGACAGATTCATCCACGGTGACTGCGCGTCCTACTCAGGCTGAAGCGTGGAAGAAGTATGCTGTGACCGCGGTGGGTTACTTGCATCGTCCTCTGAAACGATCCGACTAGAAGTGCTCATCATACCTCGTTTGTGTCCAGGCCACCGTTGCTGGAACCGTTATCGCCACCAACGCTTTCTTGAATCGCGAGACAAGTGGTGGTTTGAGCGCGGCGGAGCAGTCGTATCTGCACGAGAGCTTCCAGTATACTGGTGGAGGTCTCCTCTTCACTGCGCTTGCTGCGAGGTCGCTATTTAGGTCTGGTGCCGCTGTACGAATTATGTCCGCTAACCCATGTGAGCCAATGTGCAAGTATGGAGATGTATCATATCGCTGATGACTTTCTTTAGGGGTCGTCCTCGGTGTTAGCTTGGTCGGCTCGATCGGAACCATGTGGGGTGCGATGAGCATCTCGCCTGAGAGACCTTTACTTAAGCACGCTTTGTGGCTGGTACGTATATTGTGCCCAGTCGCCCATGTTTAACCCTCCGATTGTTTTTGCATAGGGTTTCAACGGATTCCAAGCCGCCACCCTTAGCCCGTTATTTTTCTTGTCCCCCGCGTTGTTGGGACGAGCGGCGCTGTACACATGCGGTGTTGTCGGCTCCCTGTCTTACGTTGGGGCTACAGCCAGGAACGACAAGTACTTGTATATGGGTGGACCGCTCCTCGCCGGTGTCACCGTTGTGGCATTGAGCTCCCTCGCCCCGATGGCCCTTCCTCTAGGTATGCGTGGCCTCGCGATCTCTGAGGCAATTTCGTTGTACGGTGGCCTTGTCGTGTTTGGTGGTTTCGTTCTCTACGAGTGTGTTTCGTCCTTTCGTGAGGAACCTGAACGAGGCTGATTCCGATGTCCATTTACCAGCACCCAGAAAATCTTGGACAACGCTCGTCTAGCCGAGGCAGGTGCTATTACCAGGGACCCCCTCAGGGAGTCTATCGGGCTCGAACTTGATATGATCAACATCTTGTATGTCCTGTACTTTTATCTTATGTGCGTGTTTGAGTTCTGACAGCCGCCAACAGCATTCGCCTCGCACAGATTCTCGCTATGCAGGGCAACAGGAAGAAGTAAAGGACGGTCGCCCTGAGAATGCGAGTATCATTGTACCGTCGACGTTTGGCAAATTTTACCTATCCCTACCGTTTACTGTGCTATACCACTCTTCAATAATGACCAGTGCTCTTGGGGGGGCTGGCCCGACGACCTAAACGAAACGTTTTTAAATTCCCGGGACCTAAAAGGTCCAGGGTCTTAGCGATTTTTTTTAAACTCTTGTCCGCCAAAACCCTTATTTCCGCCAAGTCCGTGACATCCAATCGCGGACCTTCCAGTCACTGCCTTCCAGGTTTGTCCGGGAATCGGCTCGACTCTTCTTGCCCATCACATGACCGCCATATCCATTCCTGGTTTATCGGACAGTTTCCCGTCATTGTTCTCCTTGATTCCTCTTCTGGAACTTCTCGAATTTCCCCAGTTCTCGTTCACAAACTCGATATCCCTCCATACCAGAACCCTGTACTTTAGAGGAACGAGGTGGATGAACGATGATACCCCGGTGTCAGGATTCGACCCGAGACGCCAGTGGCTGATTGGACCTTCAACTTCGAAAATTGCGTTGTGCGAAGTAAATTTATCAGCGGGACATTATATTTCACATATGTATCTAGAAACAATCTGTCTACTCAAAATTTCTCAGAATTCATGCTCTCCCCACCACGAGGGGAGCGAAAGCGCCAACTTCAAGCTCTGGCAGGCCGCCATTAACCCCATTCGCACATGTAGACAGTCCCGGGCTCTGCCGCTCGCCGGCCCTACGCCTTATTAAGTATTGTCTGAATGGGCGGTGAAAAGTACATTGACACTATACTGTACGGAAGGGAGGCAATACCGGTTAGCTAACAATAGCTAAGGGATTCCTGGTCTCTCGCTTGTCGGTAGCTAAAGTGCACTGTTACATTCTTATCACTTTTCCCAATCCCCCCGTACTCTTTACGATCGGCCCTGTGACCACCCCCCCTTCGTTCCTAAAGGTCTAGGCCACCCATCAAGTAAGAACTAAGCATTCAAGTACTCCAAGGTGGAGATCAGACGCGATCCCCTCAAGAACTGCCCTGAAAACACAAGATCCATTGAGCATCCTGTTCATCGGCGTTGGACGAGGCCGGAATCGCTTCTAACCCCTCTAGGGCCAGTTTACCGCACATTCTGGGCCAGCATGGGACAAACTCGAGGATGGACTGCAATTCTGAGTTCTGGGTCCCCCATGGACGTTCCAATGTGGGAAAACTTCGGGTCGTTGGCTAAAGACCACGGCATGCCCAAACGTCACCTTGTTTCCTGAAGGTTCTGAGGCAAACTCTTGAAAGGCACGGACATCATGTACTTACGACTGGTGCGCGACGATTGGGTGGTTTCTTCGTGACTGCTGATCCTTGTCAATAGGGCAGGTACCGCAGAGTGACTTTTATGACGATGCCCTACGGTGACCGTGGAGGGCTCGCCGCGGACTTCACCACGAGGTCTTAAACGGAAGACTCACCGGAAGCTTTTTTTTTTTGCGTGCTGGTTTAATGTAAGGTAGAACCTATGTTACACATTACTCGCTGCGAGGTTCCACTGAACAGGTATAGGCGGTGACTTGAAAATATGCGAATCCATGTCATTGGTGGACGTGTCCCATCCACCCGCGCGTTTCGGGAGTCGTAGCGCTCTGGCATTTCCCCTTCTCAGCCTCCTCCTCTCCTAATCCTCCTTCCCCTCCTTCTCCTGCTCGGTTGATGCGGTTGGTTTGATAGGTTGGTCGAAACAGTAATTGAAGTAGGGAATATCCCAGGGTGATGGGCGGTAAAAGAGGGTTAGTTACGAACGAGAGCGGTTGACTTACCCAGCGGACATCGGTCCTCCCCGTCCTCTCAGTTACCATCCCGTCAGGTACTGCTGTGAAGAACGAAGCGATGGCAGTGCCCCCTGGCGAGTGCGCTTACTCAGCGCTGTGGCTGGTTTGCAGTCGATCTCTCCTTGATCTCTTTCTCCCTGATAACGAAGCCATCTGCAGGGCGGACACCGGAAGCTTCCACGGCCATCGCTGCGAATACGCGTGTCGTTTTCTATACCGTGCTTACCGGAGGCACCCGAGAGTTCCTTTCAGGAGGCAGAGTTGCAAGCCGCTTCGAGACGGTGTTTGAGAAAATGGAAGTGAGACTCGCATTCCATAACCTCAGCTCCTCCATCCTCCCTTGTAGAACCCCCCCTTCGACTAAACCGTCTACTTATGCGGGACCTAAGCACCCCGGAGCGACTGTATTGCCCGTAACATGCGGGCTCAACCCCAAGCCAGCCGACGACACGTTCCTGAGCGTGGCCCTCGACACATCACATACACTAGTTCTAGAACCCGGAAAGTCCTCCGTCGATGCCATACATACGCCGCGCGTGACTATATGGTCAATCGGCACCCAGAAGCAGTTTACGAAGCCTTTGACAGTGCTGGTTCAAGGCTCTCGCCAAGGAAGTGCGTTAAAGGTATCGAGTATCCGTCGACGATCCCGTGGAATATGTGAAGAGTATCATGAAGGTTAGTTTGTAATGTACCCGGGACCGAATTGCGTTTGAGACCAAGGTGCAACCAACCGTCCGGCGAGCGGTTGAGTCTCCCGCGGTGATACGGTGGCGGAGGCTGCTGACTTGGCCATCTCTCCTCCCGCTCATACCTCTACGAAGAACGCCGAAGAACCTGCCGAACGTTCTGACCACTACCCCAGGGACAGTTAAGAGGAAGAGCGATTTGACCCTCGATCAATTTCTCGCCCAGCAGAAGGAGGAATCCCCCACTCTTCCTCAGCTGGAGACCAGGAAGATCGAACGAGACGAAGGCCTCCGGCGGAAGGCTGCTAAAAAAAACTGGTCAAAGGCGCGGAAGAGATCTCTTTCTGCCTTTCCTGGCAGAAAGTTGACGCCGACCTGTCGTTTCGATTCAACATCCCACGCACCTTTGTTGGCAATCGGCGATGCGTGGTATCCTCAAGCTGGCCATGATTAAGAAAGTATACATTGTAAGACACGGAAAGCCCGTTTGAAAGTGTTTGAAAGACTCGTCTTGAATTGGCTATATAGGATTCCGATTCGACTGGTTCACTACCGACTGGCACTCCTCCACTCGCAGCCCACGGAGAGGCAAAGTCCCAAATGCGGATCGAAGGGTAACAGTGCCTTGATCTTGAACTCCGAGATAGGCCCAGGCTAAGGAGTTCGCACAATATGTCCTCTCGCTTCCTGAGGAAGAACGGCCGACTGTTATCTTCTCTTCTCCCTACTGTTAGTTCCTCGCTGGATCATACAGTCCGATACTGATCGATCAACTGTACCCAGATATAATCCTGGTGTGCACGATTACTACGTTACGTTCGCTTTCTGACGTCATGTTCACTTCTGTACTATATATTCTGTACGCCCGTCGGTAGCGAGACCTCCCATCTTTCCCTAATACCACAACCCATTGTCCCTTCTGTTGCTCGTTCCTCTCTTCTCAGTGTTGGCCGTGACACGGCCTTCCACCAGACCGCTGTTTGCAGACATCTCAGCCGACGCCGCGAGCCTAATTAGAGCTCCCACTCTACGTAGAACACGATTCGCCTTCCTAACCTCACAACTAAGTTCTGCTCGACAACTTCTTTGTAGGGTTGAGTAGATGGAGACTTTTGACAGAATGTCATAGCAAAAAAGGAAACTGCCAGGACCCCAGAGAACCCCGACCATAGTTCCGGGTTTGTTACCTTTGGACTCAGTCAACCAAGTTCCGGGCGAGTTTTCCGGGTTCAGAGGGGTGAACCGGAGGTGTTCTCAGTATGTCTTACTGTGGACCGTTCAACTAGGAAGTACTCAAGGGTATTCACAACATGTATTCTACAACACAATAAACGAGAACAACGACAGGAGCATGCATTTGATTCCACGCGGGAAAGGTCCCACCACCCCGGTTCGTATCCTTCCCTCTGAAATTGGCGTTGGGAGCGCGCACCGCCGGGCGCCAGCTTTATGGGCGGTGGCATCGCATCTAAGCATGATGAGTAAGGACTCGTTCACTTTCATATGCAACCAACACCACGAGTTCCACGATTGCTGGATCCAAGGCGGTGTACTGTACAGTATGGGCGTTCCGTCTGATAACATTTTGTCCGCAGTACGCGCCATTGCAAGAATGACCAAATTTCGGGGTTCATACATATCTGTGCGATCTTCATTGTCCCACACCACCTTTGCATCGTATCTAAACCATGTAGGACGGGTGGTACGTCTGCGCCCCGTATCCTTTCCTCATCTTGGAATTCACAAGTCGCACCCGACCCACCGCGGGGCGTCGACCAAAGATTTGGTTATGTAAAGCCATCCTGTGCCCAATATCCGAGTTACATAACGGGATGCTGTGGTGAACCTGTGCTCATACTCAAAACCGGGGGAATGGCCCTTTCCTGGCTGCCCATTTATATCGTTGGGTCCACCAGTTTCCTCCCCCTCACACCGCTCACAACAATCCACCCACTCGCCGTTACTCATGGCCCCTAAAAGATCGTGTTGGGACATATACAACAAGTAAGCTCCAGCAACGGTTCATCGGGCGTGAAACCAACATGTCTTAGGGAAATGTCTCAACTTAATCGTGGAGATGCCTTGTGGTTCGTTGTTCGATTTTCACCTGTGTATCTGATCTGAGTGATGCGATGCCGTCAGGGAGCCTGCCCCACTCCCTGACTTCGAATGTATCCAACCAGGAGATGTAGGCTATATCCTCAGAGGGTGTTTCCATTTATTATTTTCTGCTGGTTGCCCACTGGGTGAGAGAGTGTTTGGTGTTGATGTTCCCTCCACTTTTAAGCAGTTGTACGTTGGGCCAACTTTCAACACCCAACCTCGATCGCCTGGTTATCTTTCCACAGACACCGTCCAAGAACTTCCAGCCCGTGCCAGAGCACCGTTGTATCCGTACGTTCATTCTGTTGCATCTGTACCCTCCAGAACCTTAGATATGCCCTCCAGGATGTTGGAACCCGGTTCCAGCATTTTGTTTGAACTCACTGGGGGTCAAGGCGCTGCCCTCCTGACTAAGCATCCGACTTACAGAGAAGATATTAAATTGGGTCGAACCTTTGAAGAATACACCAAAGCGCATTACGACTCTTGGGTAGCGTTTGCCCGCGAGCGCGGACACCCTAACGACATCAGGCCGGTCCTTGTCACTGGTGTCGACATGACTAGGGATTTCGCGATGATATCTTATTCGAACAATGGCGACGACCCGAAAGCCGAGTTCACAAGTTCAGCCCCGGAAGTTACCTCACCTTGGGGGACATGGCGGTCACAAGGGGTGGTTCACACGAACTGTGGTCCCCAGCCGTGTCGCCGTCCCTCTCCTACGCAAACCATAGATGTATCGTCCTCCGACGACAGTCACGAGTACCGTCAATGCGTCTTTGTCCGTTACTACACTGTGCGCAAGAGGCTGGGGATTCCAAGGGTTATAAAAGCTGCAGCAGGTCCACATGGCCTTGGTCCGGGGGGCAGCAACAGTGGGGAGTCGCCGTTTGAGACGGAATGCAACTCGGATTCGAGGTCTAACTCAGACACCACGTCAAGTCCACGCGACGACAACTGGGACAATGGCAGGAGTTCAATTACCAGCATTGACTCCGAACCTGACATTGTCATCCACAATACCACTCCCGTGCGTTCATTGTCACGTCTTCCTGCCTCTTTCACCCGTTTTTATTGCCCCCTGTAGGACGAAAGGGACGATTTCGATACGATCGCGGACTACCTTTTCCAGGCAAGTTGGAAACGAAGACAGATATCAGAAACTTCAAAGCGTCTCTAATTCTTCCATGTTAGAACTCCGACGTTGATTCGGTGCTCATCCATCATGAAGACATCGCACTATTGCGCGAGGTGGGGTGCACGATTGCGGGAGATGTTAACCGCTCAATTTTCCATACAGCCCGGAAGCAGAATAGGCTTGTCAACCCAACTGCTTGAGAAACAGCCACCGGTCATAGTGGATGGGAATGGAGGTTTGTTTTCATTGTCGGTGGGTCATCCAGGAACTCACGCTCTGGTTAGTGGGATCGATCGGGCGCCCCATAGTCAGGCAGATACACTCCAATAACCCAGCTCCGTGCGTGGCTTCAGGCAGGATCATGGGCTCTCCTCCGCCGCACCAATATACATCTCGATACGTGCGTTAACACTTATATTTGCACTACGGATCAACTCATGCGTTAGTAGACCCTGGATGTTCCAGCGGACCTTCAGTACGACCCGCCAGCCGCGAATCCTACCCACTACGGCCCGGAGTTCGCCTACTTCACCCATCCACATGTTGTGCCGCTTCTACCAGCACCACGCGCAAAAATCGCTGCATCTGAGTATGATGGCAGCGACCCACTCGGATCCACCCACCCTGTGAATGGCGTCTACACGGCCGATAGATTCCACGTCGGAGACCAGTTCTCGAGCGTGACGCTTGACGACGGCTACGGTTCGCACGACAAGAGGGCGCCAATGATTTTGGATTCTGGTGGAACGCATTACCCCCACCCAGCAGTCACGGAACCTCGCTCGCTGTTGGATAGCGCCCGGCTGACTCCGACGATCTTCAGTATTGCCGATGGTTTGGGATACAGAGATTTTTCAGGCTCTCTTCCCGCTGACGGGGCTGGAAACGAGGGGAGAACGCAACTACCAGCGGGATCACCATCAGTTGGGCTCGAAAATGCTGAATCCCAAGGTCCCAAAAACAAAAAGCGTGATGAGAAGCGCGGGCCATTGCGTACCCGGCTCAGGAGGTCGCAGCATCTTGACCTAGGAGAACCGACTCAGGTGGGTGTTGCGCGGTTCAGGCCTGCTCAGAAACGACCAATGACAACACTTGTTTTAGCCAACCCTTCCCACTGTTCCGCCCTCGCGCACTGATCTTCACGTGGTGACACAGGTTCTGTACCGATCCAGAACCCAACAGAAAGGCTGGACACCACTCCCTTCGATTGAATTCAGCGTTCAGGGTGAAGAAGGGATGAATCTAACCGATGCCCTGGATATACGCTTCGATGGCCCGGACAACCGCGACGATCCCATGTTTGTACGCGGACTCATCGGTAATTCTGTCTCATGCAGAATAGCTGTGCGTGAATTCTGTGACCGTATTTCCATCGTTACTCAGTCCCTCATTCGGTTAGTTCATGGGCTACCCCGCGTGCAGACCAAGGCAGGTACGGCAGACTTGTTTCTCTGTGTTCGGTTCGTGGAATGAATACCATAACTAGATCGCGACGACCAACCACAAGAAGGAACGAGAGCCGATTACAAGGAAGAAATTAGCACACAATATCGCCAAATGCATCCAGTCCTATCACAAAGAGCTAGAGGTAAGCAGAAGATGATGTCCCAGGTGCTCTAGACTGATCTAGCGTTCAGGAGGGCGGGTCCCCATTCCCTGTCCGCTTCAAAGACATGTTCCTGGTGAGGCTGCATAATGTAGCATGAGCAGCTTGGCAACCAGAACTCTACTACCAAGTTTCCTCTTCCACCAGCTCATAGGGGCGTCCCTAGTGCTTTGTTTATTGTTACCCCAACGTATTGAGTGACTGGGTGACTGTCCGTAAGACTAGATTAAACCAGATTCTTACATATCCGTCGTAGAAGGGTGCCACTAGCCGAGGTTTATTCCTGAATATCTACGGCCATCCATGTAGCGTAGCTCAATGAAATCGAAAGCTGGGGCGTGCGGGTAACACGAGCACTCAGTGGGCCTGAGGTAGGCAGGGTTGTGGTCCTTCCCGCCCCCCATAATTTGGGCAGTTGGCTGGGCTTCGAACGAAATGATCCCAGTGTTACGATTCCATACACGCGGTTTGGAGTCAATATCCGTGACCCGGTGCAACGGTTGGGGTCCTGACAATTCCCTTATATGGCGCCGATATTCATCTGGATTCATGTGTATATGTTGTACATCCTACGGACAGTCACCCACTTTTCCATGGCCCTTTGAACTTTCTAAAGCTTGAATATCCTGGCTGGAAAATGGAACTGTCAGGACCCCGACCGTAGTCTGGGGCTCGGAATAGTCCAATCCACGATGACTGGCACCCGTTATGGGTTTAGAAACCGTTCTAAAATCCCATGGAAAGTCACTCAATACATTTTGTGGTGACTGGCACCCGTTATGGATTTCTAAACTGTTCTAACTTGGCCACGGAAAGTCACTTATTCTCATCTGTTTCCTTTTTTTCCTCCCTTCGGAGGCCTTCCATTCAGTTTTTTGTGCCACCGGGGCAATCATTTTTTGGCACTTCAGCGCCATAGCTACTTTTTTATTTCTTCCTCGCCGTTTGATTTTTTAACACTTCTATCATATTAGAGGTCTGGTAACCGGTTTTTGGATATGGTGTTTATGTGACCCGCAGGAATCCCCCTCCCGGGAAAAATTTCCAGTGGGTTACACTCAGTCATTGGGATATCTACAACACACAGCAAAATAAACGAACCACGGTACAGGGGTTCCACTAGGGATTTGACTACTCTGATACGCCAGCCGAAGTTAACCTAACGACACATGACTTGACAGGTGATATTATGGGGGGATGAGATAGTAAGAGAATGTCAAAGCGTAACACAGCACAACTGGGGAAAGGGAGCAACCAAACTACTGAAGATGAGGGTCGCTCTCACCTTGATGCTCCTAACATGACGCTTTACACATTTACATAGCCACCTCAAACGCCGGCTTCTTCTTCGTAGTGGCCTCAGGAGCGGTCTTATTGTTCGTCGTACGGATCTGGTCATCATGCTTGCTGAGATGTTCCTAAGTTGGCTGTTTGGAGGCCGTACCTATAATGAGCAACTTTCCATGGGATTTTGGAATGGTACATAAGTTCATGACGGGTGCCAGTCATCCTGGATTGAACTGTTTCGAGTCCCAGACTACGGTCAGGGTCTTGACAGTTCCATTTTCCAGCCAGGATATTCGAGCCTTAGAAAATTCAAAGGGCCACGGAAAGTCACTCACTATTGCCAAGGTGCAACCAACTGTCCGGCGGGGGATTCTCCCATGGTGATACGGCGGTAGCGGCCACTGACCGGGGCGGCGAGAGTGGAACACTGACTGGGCCATCTCTCCTCCCACTCCTATCTCTACAACGAACGTCGAAGAGCCTGGTCTGATCACCGTCCCAGGAACCGCCTAGAGGAGGATCCAGGCAATACGCCGCTGATCCTCGATCAGCCCCCCGCCCAGCAGGAGAAATCCCCCACCGTTCGACCAGGAAGATCGAGCGAGACGAAAGCCTCTGGAAGAGTACTAAATAAACTTGTCAAAGGCGCGGAAGAGATTGCTTTCTGCGCCTTCCGGCCGAAAGTTGACGCTCACCTGTGAGTCACCATTTTTATTCAACATCCCACGTCCCTTTGTTGGCAACCAACAACGCAGGGTATCCTCAGGCCGACCATGGTTGAGAAAGTGTACATCGTAAGACACGGTAAGTCTGTTTGAAAGCTGGTTGAAAGGCTCATCCTGAAACGGCTCTGTAGGATTCCGACTCGACTGGTTTACCACCGACTGGTACTCCATTGCTTGTCCTCATATTCCAGATTTCCTGACGGAGTATGTCATAGGACGAGCCCAACCGGTTTCCCAAAGGACCCTCCACTCGCAGCCCACGGGGAGGTAAGGCTCCAAATGCAGGTTGAAGGGTAACAGAGCTTGAACCCCGAATAGGCCCAGGCTAAAGAATTCGCACAATATGTCCTCTCACTCCCTGAGGAAGAACGGCCGACTGCTATCTTCTCTTCTCCCTACTGTTAGGTCCTCGCTGGATCACGCAGTCCGATACTGATTGAGCAACTGTGCCCAGACCGCTGTTTGCAGACTTCCCAGCCGACGGCGCAAGCCTTAGAGCTCCCCCTCTACGTAGAACACGGTTCGCCTTCCTAATTTTGCAACTAAGCTCTGCTCGATAACTTCTTTATAGGGTTGAGTGAATGGTGCTCCCCGGTCGCCCCCGGGACAGGCCTTCATCCTCGATCTGGATCTGCCTCCGATCTCAAGCAATGGTTCCCAGAAATCGATCCCGCAGGGTGGTCTACAACCTGGTATCCATCTCGTCGAGGAGAAGATGTGGAAGAGATCCACGATCGTACTGATGGGTATCTCTCTGTCTTCATCCCGCATCTAGAGAGACTATACCCCCAGCATAAAGTGATCATGCTCGTGAGCCATGCTGCGCCTATCATCGCGCTCATAAGGAGCCTGCATGGTGATAGGAAGTTGCCAGTAAGGGTCGGGTGCTTCTCCCTCACGGAGCTCGTGAGAAAAGAGGGGGAGGATTCGAAGGTGATTGGTGGATGGGAAGTGAAGAAGTTGGCAGATGGGGCATATCTTGAGGGTGGTGCCCAAAGGGACTGGGGATTCGAGGACATGACCGAAGTTGTTCGCAGAAAGGTAATAATTGCGACGAAGTTGCCCTGATTACGCACATTGATTATACCTCCAGGTTATTGAAGACAAAGGCGAGGTCGTGCTCGGTGAGGAGGAAGATCAACCGGTGGGATCCCAGGTCCCGGATATACAGGTCCCAATCCACCGTGGGGTGTAGGTTGTTGTATTGATAGACCTACCGATGGAAGTTGTGTAGTATCAATGCCGTACCGCCAAACTGTAACGTACATTGTTCCTGTCGTGTTATCATTAGCATCCGACTGTTTGTCTCGTTTGGAGGGCGATGAGCGGACGAGCTTCAGCGAAGAAGTCATACGGGAGGTCTCGAGCAAAGTGTTTGGTGGCCGCATGCCAAGAGTTTTGGAATCAGTACTCAGTCTTTGGCCATTCTTTACATCACGTTCGCCTGCTGGCGACCTTCGTATCCAACACTGAAGCAGCGGCCTCTGAAAGTCAACTTCGGACAACTCGAACAAAGCCACGATGCGGTCATATGTATTGCAAATTAGGCGGCCGTCCGGTGGACCAACGGGAATTGCCGGCTACCAAGAATGAAATGTCATGGACAAAACGCGCCCTCCGGGAGTATTTTACTGGTGTATAGTACGTCTTGACAACATCCGGGTACAAGACCTCCCGCATCTCCCCATGTTTGACTCTTCTGTAATCATCTATCTGCTGCTGCTTTCCATCTCCATCTCCATCTTCGCAAGGAGATGGAAGAAACCGATTCTCCCGTACCCGCCAGGTCCCAAGGGCTATCCAATCATTGGAAATGTCCTGGATCTCCCCATGACCGTCCCGATGTGGGAAACCTTCATGTCGTTGGCCAAGAACCATGGTACGTCCCAACGTCGTCTTGTTTCCCGGAGGTTCTGAGGCAGTCCCTCAAAAGGCACAGACATCTTGCACTTACGACTGATGAGTGATGACGTGGTCGTTCTGAGTAGCAACGATACGATTGTGGATTTGCTTGAGAAACGCTCAAACCTTTACTCGGATAGAGTCAGCGGTTCCACTATCTTCACCATCCGTTCCTGACACTAAGTTACAGCCCACATCGACTATGGCACAACTGTGAGATTGGGTGCCATCCCAGGGAGTTGCCTCATGACGGCTGACCTTTACCGATAGAGCAGGTACCGCGGAGTGGGCGTTTGTGTTGATGCCCTACGGTGACCGATGGAGGACTCGCCGCAGACTTTGTCACGAGGCCTTGAACGGAAAACTTACCGGAGGCTTCGACAGTCATCGGTACAAATACACGTATCGGTTTCTGTCGCGCTTGCTGGAGGCACCTGAGAGTTTCTTTCAGGAGGCAGAATTGTAAGCCGCTCCTTACTCCCCTTCGCCTGAACCGTCGACTCATGTGGGACCCAACCCCAAAGCACCCCAGGAGCCATTATGTTGTCCGCAACCTACGGGCTCGATATTAAGTCAGCCGAGGACCCATTCCTGAGCGCGACCCGCGAGGCGTCACATGCACTAGCGATTGCTCTGGAACCAGGAAGGTTCCTCGTCGATGCCATCCCCATACGTGCGCGCCTATATGGTCAATCAGTACCCAGAAGCAATTGACGAAACCTTTGACAGTACGATATCTCCCAGACTGGTTCCCTGGGACGAAGTTCAAGGTTCTCGCCAAGGAGGTACGTGAAAAGTACCAGATTTCCATAGACGGTCCCATGGAATACGTGAAGAGCGCCATGAAGGTCAGTTCGTGAAGTATCCTGGGATCGGATTGCGTTTGAGATCAGGTCCACCGCTAGTCTGGCGAGGGATTTTCCCACTCGATAACGTCCGACTGCTTGTCTCGTTTGGAGGGCAACGAACGAACGAACTTTAACGAAGAAATCATACGGGAGGTCTCGGGCAATATGTTTGCTGGTAAGCTTCTCTCAAACCCGCACCAGTTCGTGTTCCTCACGGTCGGTTACAGCTGCAGCCATAACGGTATGTCCGGGTTGCAATCGGACCTCCCCATCGCCCCTCTGACACTGCTTTCAGACAAGCTCGGTCTTGCAGACGTTCTTCCTGGTAATGGTTCTCAACCCCGACGTCATGAAGAAAGCGCAGGAGGAGCTCGACCGGGTCGTTGGCAAAGGACACCTCCCGGACTTTTCGGACAGTAAAAATCTGCCGTATGTCGACGCTCTGGCGAAGGAACTCCTCCGGTGGAACCCACCCTTCCCCCTCGGCGTCCCCAAAAAATCCACCCAGGACGACGTATATCGGGGACACTTCATCCCTGCAGGTGCAATTGTGATGGAGAATCTCTGGGCGTTCTTTCGTAATCCCGACATCTACCCAGACCCGGAAGCCTTCAACCCAGATAGATTCCTCAAGGACGGACAAATCAACCCCCTGGTCTTCAATCCTGAGGATAGGGTGTTCGGATCTGGGAGGAGGTAACGGATACCAAAGTTCGCGCCCTCCCACGAATGGTGAATAATCATACTCGTAATCCATAGGATCTGTCCTGGCAAGCAGTTTGCTCTCCGGACCGTGTACCTCATCGTTGCTTGCGTACTCTCTGCGTTCGACATCGGGCCTGCCTTGGACGGGGATGGGAATCCTCAAATTCCTAAAGCCGGATTCCACGGTGCCTCCGTTCGGTATGTTTTCCTCATGTCGTCGATTCTTATGATTGTAATGTTGACCGTCGCATGACACTACATCAGGGATCCCGACCTCTTCAAGTGCACGATCAAGCCTCGATCTGAAGGCGCCGTAAAGTTGGTGAAGGAAGCCTGGGACAGAATGAGCTGCTAATTGTAGGAGTCCCACAATCTGCGCACTGAGTGCAGGACGGCGATTATGGTAAAATTTGACAGGACCTCCCGGCATATGCTTCGGAGCCGCTTCAGAATAAATTTATACCAAGATTCTTGGAATCCGTCTTTGGCGGTTGTACACTATGTTCAGTTCACACTTCAGATGACCGCATCCGGGATCTGCCTCAAAAGCCGCGAATTCGGGCTTCGTGGCAATTAGTCCCGTGTAGTGTCGAAGAAAGTCAAGGTGTGACCACAGGGAGAGAGAGGTATTGGGGACGAGAGAGCGAATTTGATGATAGCAGCGGAGAGCGTCCATCTTTTGCCGGGGTGCGTAAATGGAGCGAACAGGGAACACACGAAGGAATGGTGCAGATTCCAGATTTCGATGAAGTTGACGAAGATGGACGTTAATTCTGCGCGGTCTGGGAGTTGGTTGGGCATTTCGAGCCGCTCAATGATGGGGTAAGGTTAAGGACATGTTGGAGAGTCCAAGGCACGCAAAGTAAGAGCGCTTAGTTTCGTAAAAGTCGTGAACGGTTCGCCGTGACATTTCTCGTTGTTGTGGACGTTAACTGGATTGCAGTGTGCTCCAGCCTCACTTCGAACGCCGTCAGAGAAATTCCGACGTACCACCCGGGTAGTTATCCCCATGTGCGCGTACCGTGGGCCACCGCCGCAGTGTGGGACGCAGGAGTTACTACTATTGAATGAACGTGCTGTGGAGAACAGTATGCATCTTACAACGAGCTCCAGTTTAGTCGGGGCATAACGCTAAAATCCATCTCTGCCTTGCCGTCCAACTCGATGTTGACACTTAAGTTGACCATGATCGTGCATGATGACCTCGTACAACTACAAAGTTTACTGTCCTCCTGCCGGCTACAACTACACAAGCCGCTCAAGGGAGATCCTAATCCAGTTCCTTACCTTCTTCAGCGAAATCCTCGCCCAATCCAAATGCATTCTAAACTCCCGCCTGATCTCGTCCTCTGCATCGGGTTCGTGAAATGCCTCACCCAGTTCCCGGTCGAATACCGGACGTAACTTCGTTTTTTCCCAGTTCTCCCATCCTTCCACCACGAGGTCGTTGGTATCTCCTGGAGCGAGTGGTTCCACTTCCTCTTCCATCTCTGGGCCAGCTAGGAACGAGGGGTATGGGTCTTCCCAAAAGGGTCGCGTACCGACACACTCCCAGTCGACGATACCCGTGATTTCGTACGTTGCCGGATCGACGAGGATGTTGTCCAGGGAGAGATCGTGATGGCATAAGGTGAAATGGCAGGGGCGAGACGGGAAAAGTCGAGGAGAGATAGTTTGGAGCTCCTCTAGCGCCTTTATAGTGTCCCACGATCCCTTAGCAAGGTTCTTGTCAAAGTCGTTGTGCGAATGGGCGCCCGGTAATTGTAGCAGTTTCATATCCTCCAGTTCCGAAGCAGCGAGAGCGGCGATATACTCCGCATCGTCAGGGTATGGTCCAAGATCCCTCGGAACTCGCAGTTTCCGTCCACCAACGAACATGTAGGGCGTGACGATAGGGCCAAGAACGTACTTCTCGTCCTCCATCGGTACCACACGAACCGCACCGTTCGAGGTATCGATGTCCTCGCGAAAGTAGATATTTCCGATCGCAGTGAAGGGCCGTTGGATACGCCAGAGCTGCCGCAAGAACCCAGCAATCACCTTCGACTCTCTACTCTTCGCCTCCAGGTCCATATCCTTCCAAACGTCGACCAGAGCAACTCCAGGAAGCTTCTCCATAAGTATCCATTCGTAACCGAGTTCGTTTTCGGTAGTAGAGCTACTCGCGATTACACGCGGTACCGGAACAGATGTGTGCTCCCGAACGTAAGAAAGCGTCGCCACCTCACTCGCGGTCTTGTAGAACGGTTCCACGGGCGTTGTGACGCGGAATATATATTGAGGAGAACCAGGAGTATCGACGCCGTCCGAGACACTGACAGTGTACAGTTTGTTGAAAGCCCCTTCTGAGAGGAAGGTTACGGTGAGGGGGAAATCAGCAGGGAGGCGAAGGTGACCCCTAGAGAGTGTTTCGATCACAGCGATATCTGGAGTAGAGAGCCAACAGGGGATATAATCGAAATTATCAAATTTCCATGCGAATTTTGGCTGGCGCAGAACCGTGGGTGAGATCGAGTCTGCGAGGATGACAATCTGGGCACTCACATGTGCACTTGACATGGTGGAAGACGTGAAGCGCGGGAAAGTTGTGACGCAGTAATCGATCAAAAGGATGCTAGTAATCACTGTGAGAATCGCCGCGTCTGAATTTCAGACGGCTTTTAAGACGAAAGGGGGGTGCTTCTCAGTCGTTTGATGTATGGAATGCAGCCCAACGACTCATTCTCATGCACGCCGATTGTGTATCAATATAAGTCGATCCATGTCGCATTTCAGACACCCCCGGTGATGATTTTATGTCGCATAGCGACTGCAAATAATGAGTTTAGATGTGAGATACCCCCGGTCCTTCACGCACCCATTCACGCCGGTATCCAGATGGAATCGGTTCATATTTTAGGTACTATATACACAAACACCTGTAAACCATATTCACCGCCCATCCGGCCCGAACCACCTCCTTCGTTGTCGTCTGAACCGGGATCAGTGACAATCCTGATCTTTGTGCCCTTTCTGTTCCTCAGCGAGCGGCGAAGATAAGCTTCAGTTACCCGGTCGACTTTGAAGCGCCTAAGAAACAGTACTGTGACCCTTGCCTTCATGCAAGGTGATCAGCGTCGACTTCGCATACTAACGATCGAGACGAACGAGCCTTCCTTGCAAGCTTGACAATATTTTCCTTGGGCTGGTTGGCAAACGTTACACCATCTTCAAACGCCGCACTCCCGATCAGTGACTTCCAAGCTGCCTGGATCCTGAGTGAATGCAGGTAAGAGGAAAATAGTGAGCGGAACGAGCCTTAATTTCCTTGTACTTTTCGGGATCGTCTTTGAGCCCCATCTTCTCCTGCAGGCTAAATGGGTTCCCCTTCGACCTGGGGGTCACTGGGACAACCGGTTGCAGCTGGCTGTCTGTCTGTAAATCGGCGAGCTTGACTGAGAATTGTATTGGTCAGTGTAGGGTCCACCGTGTGATTTGTTGACTGAGACACACCCCTCAGGACTTGGTTATCCTTCTCCAGTGCCACCCTGGCCTGATTGGCCCCCACCTCGAGGGCCTGGAGTTTCGCTGCCAAGAATTGTGTCAGCATGCAGCATCACACCAAGACGACCGAGGAAACTGTTACCCCGCAGTTCATCGTTCTCGCGTTGCAGCTTTGTTTGTGCGCCTGTGTCGGGGCCGTCCTCAGCCCCTTGCCTCCCATTTCCGGTACGACCTGTTGAATTGAATAGGGAGAGATTACATACATCGCTGACGGAATCACTCAATTGAGAAGAATGATGGTGCACCTCTTCTACTCGTTGTTTTCACCACCGCTGTGGTCTTAGCCGTAGTTCCTGTGATGAATGAGAGGTGGTGGAGGAAGTTTGAGAGCGAACGGGAGGCTCGCTTTGAGACCAAAACTACCCCAAAATGGTAATGCGGCGATTGCCACAGAAGCGGTGGACTTAGCAGAATTTTCATTGTGCTTGATCCTGCTCTCTCGCCGGCCATGGTGAAGTCAAAATCCTCTGAAAAAGTCCTCTGTTATTGTGGCTGTCGCACACATGTCTCTCGACGGACCCAGACTTGACGTGATGTGCGTTGTCGGGCACGTCAAAGACCACCGCGGGCGGTGCCAGGGGATCGTTGACCGGAGTGGGAAGTCAGTAAGGGCAGATTTTACCCAGTAGGAACCGCACCTACGTGATCCAGTGCCCCTTTAAAGTCCCCGGTAGTATGGACGATAGTACCATTGAAGGAGCGAGGGTAAATCTTGTTCATTTTCACCTTCCCTTCGCCCGTCACTCATCTTTGTTTTCTCCAGTTCATGCACGACATACCACGGCAGATGCCACGGTTTCAATATTCTTTTGGCACAGTCTCCACAGCAATAGCTGTGAGAACATACCATCGTGCGGGTGAATAATGCCTACCCCCACTCCGTTTGTCCCAGCCACCGAAAGGTAACTGTGTCCTCCCTCTGTCAGTATGACCCTTCGCCTTTCGTGTTCACAAAGGCTCGTGAAAATCCGAAACAATTCCATATATTCATCCCTTTATCCATCAGTTTCTCGGTTCGGATTCCGGGAATCGCACCAGACCACCACCACCACCACCACCACTATGACGCCTACCCCATTCTGCTTTCGATTCCCCGACCCTGAGTCGCCAACAGCGACGCTCACCGGTCAACGACTGCAACAGCGAGAAGCGACTGCATTCGTCTACGAGTTTTACAAAACGGAACTATCTTACTTCGTGGGCCTCAAGCTTATTTACTTCGTGCGTTTCGTGTCCTTGATCCTCTCTGCTCCGAACTGACCCATACCCCCTGCAAAGCTAGAGGAGCAATCATTTTCAGCACCGCCCAATCCCACAGCTCACACGACCAATTCTCGATCATCCACTGATCATCCGACAACCGGTCTTAGATACACCATATCTTCCGTTCCCCAGACGGCTATGGGTTAGAGACAAGCGAGGGGGTAGTTAGTAGTGTACCGGTTAGTTTGATGCAATAAAATTGTATCCCCGGTGGCCTCGGGTCTTACAAATTTAGTTTTCTTCCTAGTGCACCACGAGTGAGCTCTAGGGTCGGCGAACAGACAAACATGATATATTTGTTAAACCAGCTTAATGTTCATCGAGCGTTTGGCCCAACGGTGTGAGATGCGATGGGCCATTTTTTGCTCGCACGTTCAAATCTGAGCCCTCCCCCTTTTTTCCAACACACCCGTAATCCCTCCCCTCCCCTCAAAAACCCACCAGAAGTGGTCGTAGTTACGTATACTGCATCCCAGCATTTTCGTGTGGGTTTACTCCCAGTTTTCAGGAACCACCTTTGTGAACGTCTGAAATGGGATGAATTTCATCCACCCCGGTGTCATACCCAATTCAGACGAAAAATGGGTGAAACTGTAGTTTGAGTCGATTTGATGGTGAGTTTCATGCGCGCCCTTTCTCATAGTGCTATCCTCAAATACGATGCCCTCGCCCCCGGCATTGTCGCTCATCAACCCATACTTCAGCTTAATCAACTGAAGCCGTGCAATGTCCCGCGCCCTCCGGTCAAGACTTGCGTACGGGTTGCGCCGGT
>Ga0307511_10001138_pt1 | contig 28279 bp, 25 predicted proteins | sample 13_EM_MG_FD_200266 | JGI IMG/M metagenome (GOLD analysis project Ga0307511, IMG submission 200266) | Populus trichocarpa ectomycorrhiza microbial communities from riparian zone in the Pacific Northwest, United States - 13_EM | ecosystem: Host-associated > Plants > Roots > Unclassified | place...
GGTAGCGCAATCGAGCAAGCTCGCTGACGACCTGATCGAAGCCCGGATAGATGTAGTCGGCGAACTGGATTTCCGCGACCGGCTTCAATCCGTTCACGCCCATCCCGATCGCCGCGCCAATGATTCCACCTTCCGAAATCGGCGTGTCCAGCACACGATGCTCGCCGTACTTGCGCTGCAAACCGTCGGTCACACGGAACACACCACCGAAGTAGCCAACATCTTCGCCCAGGATCACTACCCGCGGGTCGCGTTGCAGCATGATGTCCATGGCGGAGTTGAGGGCCTGGACCATGTTCATGTAAGCCATGGAGTCAGCCCTCCTTCGCCGCGGACTGAGCCTGCGCATCCGGATTCTGCGGTTCAGCAGAACCGTTCTTCGTCTGGATGGCCCGCAGGGCTCGCAGCTCTTCGCGCTGCCGTGCCAGGTGGGGTGGCATGTGCTTGTAGACATCCTCAAACATTGTGGCCGGATCGAGACTCGGGCCCTCTGACAAGGTGCCGTACTTCACCGCTTCCTTCCAACACGCCGTGACATGAGCCTCGAGTTCCTTCTCCAGCGCGACATGGCGGTCCTCGGACCATTCGCCGAGTGCAATGAGGTGCTTCTTCAAACGGACGATGGGATCGCCCAGCGGCCACGCCTGCCATTCGTCCTTCGGTCGGTAGCGCGACGGGTCATCACTCGTTGAATGTGCTGCCGCGCGGTAGGTCACGTGCTCGATGAGAGTAGGACCGCCGCTCATTCGCGCCCGCTCCGCTGCCCACTGCGTGGCTGCATGAACTGCAAGGAAGTCGTTCCCGTCGACGCGAATGCCAGGAATTCCGTATCCAGGTCCACGTGCCGCGAACGTTCCACGCTCGCCGCCGGCAAATCCCTGGAATGTCGAGATCGCCCACTGGTTGTTGACCACGTTCAGGATGACCGGCGCCCGGTACACCGAAGCGAAGGTCAGCGCATAGTGAAAGTCAGCTTCGGCTGTGGAGCCCTCGCCGATCCAACTGACCGCGATGTGGTCCTCCCCCTTGATCGCCGCGGCCATGGCCCATCCGGCAGCCTGTGGAAACTGGGTGGCGAGATTTCCCGAGATCGAGAAGATGTTGCCTTTTGCCCAGTGATACATGACCGGCATCTGGCGGCCCTTGCACATGTCCTTCGTGTTTGAAAGACACTGACACATGAGGTCCGTGAGACTACGCCCGCGCACGACATACAAGCCCTGGTTGCGGTACGAGGGAAACAGCATGTCACCCGGCCGTAGAGCCATGCCTTGCGCGACTGCGACGGCCTCCTCGCCAGTGGACTTCATGTAGAACGAGATGCGTCCCTGGCGCTGTATGCGCTGCATCCGGTCATCGAAGGCGCGGGTCAACACCATGTGCCGCAGGCCGACCTGCAGGTCGGCAGGCTCGAGGTGCGGATTCCAGGGACCGACAGCGTTGTGATTGTCATCGAGGACACGGACCAGGGAGGTCGATAGCTCCTCTATGTCCGCCACCGCTGCGGTGACGTCTGGCCTGGGCACCGCGCCCGCTGGCGAGAGACGTACGTAGCTGAAATCTGGCTTGTCCCCCGGACGGGCCGGAGCGTTCGGTACATGGAGACGCGACCGCTGGGTCATGGTTTTACTCGTTTTAGGCGCGGGTGCGATATTACTTGCGTGCGTCGCAAGAAGCGTTCCAATTTGCACCGCGTTCCAGCATTAAGTGCAACGAATCGTTCATTGCCCCGGGGCCTCATGGATAGGAAGACATCGAATACGGCCGGGAGTGCGGATCCGTGGCCCAGGACCTGTTGGGCCTCGCCTGCATGACGAAGCGCAGCTCCCCACCCTGCATTATCTCCTCGTGACGGATGAACGCCCGCGATAGCGGCTTGCCGTTGAGCCGGACGGAGCCGACGTAGCCGTTCGCTTCCGAGAGGTTATCGGCGACGATCGCAAAGGTCTTTCCGTTGGGCAGGTGCAGCACCGCACGGTCCACGAACGGCCTGCCCAGCACGTACTCGCCGGATCCGGGGGTCACGGGATAGAACCCCAGCGAAGTGAATATCAGCCATGCCGACATCTGCCCCAGATCATCGTTTCCAGACAGTCCATCGGGCACGGGCTGATATTGAGTCGTAACGATCTGCTTCAACCGCTCCTGGGTCCTCCAGGGCTGACCGGCATACACATACAGGTAGCCGATGTGGTGGCTCGGCTCGTTACCATGCGCGTAGTAGCCAATCAGTCCCGAAATATCCTCGACGGCCGCGAAGCGTTTCGGGTCGACCTTCGAATCAAACAGCGCATCGAGCTTGCCGATGAAGCGCTTGTTTCCACCCATGGCACGAATCAGTCCGGCGGTATCCTGGGGAACGTACCAAGTGTATTGCCACGCATTACCCTCGGTGTAGTCACCGTAGTAGCCGGCCTGAGCAGGGTCAAACGGCTCGCGGAATTTGCCGTCGCTGTTGCGGGCCCGGACGAATCCGGTCCCGGGATCGAACACGTTACGCCAGTTGCTCGCCCGCGCATCGAACTGCTTTGCAATATCGGGCCGGCCCATGGCGCTCGCGGCGCGTGCAAGGGTCCAGTCGTCGAAGGCGTATTCCAGGGTTTTGGAGGCGCCCTCACGCTCCTTGTCGGCGGCAACCCAACCTGTCTTCATGTACTGCTCGAGCCCGGCATAACGCGGGTTGGTGGCGCTGGCCACCATGGCATCGAGCGCGATCTGCGCCCCACCACCCTGGTTGCCCTTCAACCAGTTGTCGGCAATCACAGGGACGGCGTGATAGCCGATCATCGTCCAGGTCTCCTGGCCCTGGAACTGCCACACGGGCAGCACGCCATCCGGACCCTCCTGCCAGGAAGCCACCAGCGAGCGGACAAAATCCACGTTGTCCGATTGCGGGCGCAGCAGAGTCAACAAGGGGTGCAGGGCGCGATACGTGTCCCACAACGAGAACGTGGAGCGAAAGGTGAACCCATCGGCATGATGGATTTCGTGATCGGGCCCGCGGTACGAGCCGTCAACATCCATGAACACGCTCGGAGCCATCAGCGCGTGATACAGCGATGTATACAACATCCTGCGGACAGGCTCGGCAGCCTCGATCTGCAACGCGCCCAGGGCCTCACTCCAGGCGGCGGCGGCGGCCGCGCGTTGCGCATCGAAATCCCAACCGGGCGTCTCGGCCTCGAGATTGGCAACGGCATTGGCTTCACTCACGCCCGAGATCGCCACTTTCACCAACAGCTGCGCCGCGGGCAAATTCCCGAAATCCAACACGGCGACGAGTCCCCGGCCCTCGCGGAAAACGACATCATCGCGCTTCGCCCACGGTGCGAACGCGGGGTCGTACTCCGGCTTGGGCTCGCGGTTGTAGACTCGAAAGCTGGTTGGCTTGGCCGAGAACCGCATGGCGAAATAGAGTTGCCGGCCCGGCGCCCAACCGCGCGTTTCGCGGTATCCGGTTACCGTGCCATCGGGTCGAACCCGGATACGCGACCAGAGCACTTTGCCCGGGTAGTCATAGATGACGGAGCGCAGATCCACCAGCACGTGCGCCGGCGAGCCCGCCGGAAATGTGTATCTATGCAAGCCAACGCGCGGCGTGGCTGTCAGCTCAGCGCGCACGCCATAGTCCGAGAGCGTTACTGCGTAATAGCCGGGCTGCGCCTGCTCGGTGTCATGGCTGAAACGCGATCGGTAACCCGACAGGGGTTTGCCGGCATCACCCGGCTCGAGCCTTACCTCCCCGGATATGGGCACCACCAGCACATCTCCCAGGTCGGAATGGCCGGCACCCGAGAAGTGGGTATGTGAGAAGCCGAGAATGGTCGGGTCGTTGTATTGATAGCCTGCCGCCCACGCATAGCTCTCCTTGAAGTGCCGGGTCTGCGTGTCAGGACTCAGCTGCACCATTCCAAACGGGTAGACGGCGCCCGGAAAGACATGCCCGCCACCCTGGGTACCTATGAACGGGTCCACGGGAGAAGTCAGTGCGCCCAGGGCCAGTACGAAAGTCGCGATGCTCATTAAATGCGGTCCTCCAGCCAGCGCGCGACTGTAACCGCAAGCGTGTAGGCCGCGCAGCATTCCGAACGGCGGCGTTGTCCTACGCAGCCCCCCGGAACCCCTCTGGCAGGCGAGCGTTGCTGTTTGCGTCAAGGCAACCGAGGAGAAGGATAAATGAGACTCCAATCAGGTTCAGTGAGGGCAGCGTTGGTGCTGGCCGCGTCATCCGTACTGGCCGCCGGCGCAGCGTTCGCATCCGACAGTGCGCGGCACGAAGCGCAAGCGATGGAAAAGGCCAAAGTCTCCCTGACCGAGGCCATCCGTATGGCCGAGAGGCAGGGCAACGGCCAGGCGATCAGTGCCGAGTACGAGTTCAAGAACGGCAACCCGGCCTACTACGAAGTCAAGGTTCTGCGCAACGATGGCCAGAAACTGACCAAATATGAGCTCGATCCGAACACCGGCCAAGTAAAGGAGGTGAGTGACGAGAAGTTCGAAAAGCTGTTCACCCGGCTCAAACCCACAGCCATCCAGAACGCGCCGACTTCGCTGACGCGGGCCGTCACCACGGCCGAGACGCGCAGCGGTGGCAAAGCGAAAGAAGCAGAGGTCAACCGTGACGGCGATCAGCTGCAGTACGAGGTGAAGGTGGTCAAGGCCGACGGCACCAGTGAGACGCTCAAGATCAACGGCTCCGATGGCAAAGTAGCATCCGCCAAGTAATGGCCGTCAGGCCAAACCCGTCAACGGGGTCGCAAACGGCCCCGTTGACTACTTGCCGCAATCCAACCCTTTCCGCCCAAGTCAGCCACGCTAGTTGAATCGCACGCCTGCCGGTAAAGTAGCGTGTCATGAAAGTCAGGCACACGTATCGCGGTGTGGTGATGCGCACCGATCCTGCGCGGTCACGCGCCGCCGCACCCCCGCCCAGTGCACCGACCGCGCCTGCCGCAGCCCGGGTTCGCGTCGGCCGCGAAGTGGCCGGCCGGGGTGGCAAAGGGGTGTCGGTGATCAGCGGCTTGCCGCTTGCCGGCGCGGAACTGGAAGCCCTCGGCACCCGTCTGAAGAAGCTGTGTGGCGCCGGTGGAGCGGTCAAGGACGGAACGATCGAAATTCAGGGCGATCACCGCGACCGGCTCGTCGTGGAACTGCAGAAACTGGGCTTCGAGGCCAAACGTTCCGGGGGCTAGTTGACCTGCGATGCAGACCTGAGCAGGCTTGGCAGATGGTAACCGGGAAAAAATATTGCTAACGTCGCGTAGGGCGACTTGCGTCCCGGAACTTACGTAATAGGTGGGAGTTTCGAATGGGCAGCAGTCACGCACAACAAACCGTGTCCAAGAACGAAGCACAAGCTGGCGGAACACCCAAGGGGGATGCCCTTTTATTCTTCCGCAATTTCTTTCGCCACCCGCGGATGCTCGGCTCCATCATTCCGAGCTCGCGTTTCCTCATCAAGCAGCTGCTGCAGCCCATCGACTGGGACAAGGCACGGGTCATCGTCGAGTATGGCCCGGGGGTGGGTGGCATCACGGCCGAGATACTGCGGCGCATGCGCCCCGATGCCCGGTTGATCGCGATCGAGATGAACCCGGAGTTCGTGAGCTTCCTGCGCAAAACCCTGGTCGACGAGCGCTTCCAGGTGGTGGAAGCTTCGGCGGCGGACGTGCGGGACATCATGCAGAAATTCGGCCACTCCAAGGCTGACTACATCATCTCCGGCATCCCGCTGGGCTCCATGCCGTCACAGGTTCGCGAGCCCATTCTGCGCAATACCTGCGAGGCGCTGGCCGCCGGCGGATCGTTCCTGGTGTTTCAATTCACCACCCGCGTCCTGCCCGATCTGAATCGTTGCTTCCGCTACGTGCGCCGCAAGTTCGAGCCACTCAACATCCTGCCCGCGCACCTGTTCTTCTGCCAGCCGGGCACCGCGTAAGCGCCCCGGTCCCCTTGTACTTCGTAGGATAGCTGTGCCGCCGAGGCCCTTGCCAGGCAGCTTGGCCGAACGTGGGGCGAGGCTGCTGGCAGCCAGCATCGACGAACTGCTCCTGTTGGCCGTCAGCCTGCCGATGATCATCGGGGCGATGCCGGCCATGATGGCATTGGTGGCCGGCGTGGTGGACGGGACGGCGGACGCCTCGTCCCTCGATACGATGAGTGTCCTGCGCGCGATGGTGACAGGACCCGGGACAATCATCTCCGTTTTGGCGCTGATTGCCTGGTGCATCATCACGGCCTGGTTTGTCGCGGCCAACGGCCAATCCATCGGCAAGCGGCTGGTCGGCATCAAGGTGGTGCGCACGGATGGCTCGCGGGCTTCGTTTGCAAGGATTTTCCTGCTGCGAAACGTGATAAACGGCCTGCCGAACCTGCTTCCCTACGTTGGATGGCTATACCAACTCGTCGATCCGCTGCTGATCTACCAGGAGTCCCGGCAGTGTCTGCACGACAAGATCGCCGACACCATCGTGGTGCGCGCGTAGGGTGTGTTCGTTTACCGACGTGTGTTCCTGACCAGCGGTTACTTTCCCTTAGTCGCCTGCGTAGAATGGCGGGGAACGGAAGTAACCGCGGAAAATCTGTTCATGGGCGAAACGACCGAATGGGCCTTCCCCGAGCGCCTGCAACCGCGACAGGAAAATCTGCGCTTCAACCTCGAAGCTGCGCTCCAGTCAGTGGTGCAAGTGCACTCCGAAGTTCCCGACGAGGCTTTCACCGCCCCGGTACTGGGTACCGAGCGCGTAGGCCACGGGGTGGTCATTGGTTCCGATGGGCTTGTACTTACAATCGGTTACCTCATCACCGAGGCCGAGTCCATCTGGCTTACGACAAATGAGGGCGCCGTTGTTCCCGGACACGCCCTGGCCTACGACCAGGTGACCGGCTTTGGCCTCGTGTTGCCACTCGGACGTCTCGACGTCCCGACCATGCAGCGCGGCTCAGCGTCGTCCGCTGTTGTGGGCGACAGCGTGACAGTGATCGGCCATGGCGGTCTCGAACACGCTCTCGATGCCAAGATCATTGCCCGCCGGGAGTTCGCAGGCTACTGGGAGTACCTCCTCGAGGAAGCCCTGTTTACCGCGCCCGCCCATCCGCAATGGGGTGGCACGGCGCTCGTCGGCGAGGACGGCAAGCTGCTGGGAGTTGGTTCACTGCTGGTCCAGGAGGCAGCGGGACCCGAAACCGTCGATGCGAACATGTTTGTGCCCATCGACCTTCTCGAGCCGATCCTCGAGGACATGCTGAAATTCGGACGGCCCTCGCGCGCCGCGCGCCCGTGGCTCGGACTTTATGCAACTCCGCTGCAGGGCGTGTTGGTGGTCCGCGGCCTCACTCAAGGAGGACCCGCGCAACGCGCGGGTGTCAAGTTGGGCGACGTTCTGCTCGAGGTTGCCGGCGAGCCTGTGTCAGACCTGGCGGAGCTGTTCCGTAAAGTCTGGCGCGTAGGTCCCGCCGGCTCGGAAATCGCAATGACCCTCGCCCGCGGCCGCAACACATCGCAGGTACGTGTCACGTCGGCGGACCGCGAGGACTTCCTCAAGAAGCCCAGAAGGCACTGATCACTTGCGCAGGCTCTGCAGGAATTCGTCGGCGAAATAGGCCGCCGGAATCGTGCCCTGCTTCATGAATTCGAGGTGGAACTGCTTGGCCGAGAACTGCTCGCCCAGCTTCTGCTGCACCCGCTTGCGCAGCGCGAGGATCTGGTCTTTCCCGAGTCTGTAGGTGATCGCCTGGGTCGGCCAGCGTGAATAGCGCGTGACCGCCCGGCGCGCGGCAGTGCAACTCGCCCGCTTATCCGCGTTCTTCAACGCCCGCGGATCGTCACACGAGCCGGGAAGGAAATCGACCATCTCCGAGAACAACGTAACAGCGTCCTCAAACTGCATACGCCCGGTGTGGATGCCGGTATCGATGCGTACCCGCAAGTCCCGGTACAGCTTGCCGCGAAGCTGATACAGACGCTCCTCGGGGCTGTAGAAGCCCTGGGCAGCAGCAGGCTGCGGCTCGCTCAGGAGCGCCTCGGAATACAGCGCCCAGCCTTCCGCGGCCATCGAGTCCTGCCACATGGACGAGGAATCCTCCACCGCTCCAGGAGTAATCCAGCGCAGCGGCGAAATGTCATCCTTGTACTGCGTCATCACCTTGTAGTGCCAGTCGTGTCCTGGAAAGCCCTCGTGCGCTGCGAGATCCGGCATCGCGGCGCGATTGTGATCGTGGCGCAGCACGACCGGATCATTGCCGGTGGGCGTTACGTAGAAGCGCCCCACGCCGGTCTTCTTGAACGGCGGGGCCGGGTAGTACGCGGCGCCGTCGAACCCGGAGCGCAGCGGTGGCGGAGTAACCGTGACGTCGAGTTTGTATTCCGTCGGCACATCGAACAGGCCGGTGGCGCGCGCATAGGCCACGAGCCGCTCGCCGGTCTTGCGGTACCACTCGACCATCTCATCATCGTTTCGCGGAGCCACGTGGCTCAGTTGCTCGAACACGGCCCGCACGACACCCGGGCCATCGACAGGAGTGCTCCATTTGTGAGTCTTCGCAAGCTCCCGGGCCAGCGTAATCATCTGTGCGCGCGAATCGAGAATGATGGGCTCCGCTTCGACGAACAACTCGCCGGCGGTCGTGTCGAGGCGCAGGTTGTTATGTAGCGCCCAGTCATATTCCGCCTGCCCGAGCGCGAATCGGTCAGCGCGGTAGTCTTCCTTCAGGGCGGATGCGTCCTTGCCATCGGGATTGTCGAAGAACGTGCCCGCGATGAACGTGTGCATATGTCCGTAGGCGGCCGCCGCATCATCGCCGGCCTTGCGCAGATCGGCGAGCAATGCGTCCCGATGCGCGGAGGCGATGTCAGTTTCGGCCAGCGCCGGCAGCGTCTTGGAAAAGTATTCGGCGTCGGCGACCGGCGCCAGCAGGCCATGATCCCGCAACATTCGCCAGTCCGGAGTGTTCTTCGCGGCAATACCGGCGGCCAGCTGTTTCTCGGCGGCGGCAAGATAGGCGGGTACGCAGCGCGTGCGTGCAATGACTGCCTGCCATTCGGCCTCCGTACCGTAGGTTGAGGCCCCGGTGGGTGTCATGCCCTGGATCTGCCAGTCAACACCGCGGAACGGCTCATCGACATAACTGTCGAGCGAGCGTTCCTGGTGGCGCAGTACCTGGTGCTGATGCAGCAGGAACCCGATCTGCGCCAGCGCCACACTGCGGTCGATCCGGCGGCGCGCCGGCAACGTGTCGGGCTCGAGGGCCGTGAACTGCTCACGGAACTCACCGAGCCGGACATCCTCGTCCTTCAGTGCCTCCGCCGAATAGTCGCGCAGCTTGCCATCGTTGTCCGCGAGAGTCGCATCGAACTCGGAGCCACCGAGGTAGGTGGACACCACCGGAAAGCGTCCCAGCATGAAGATGACATAGCGACGCTCCAGCGTGTCGAATCGCTGTTCGGGGCTCAGCTGCGGGGTTGCAACCTGTGCGGCGGGCTCGGGACTGCAGGCGGCGAGCATTCCTGTCCCGAGCATTCCTATCCCAAGACTGGCAGCCAAGGTAAATCCGCGATGCATGCGCTGAAGGAGTCCTTATCGCAATACCCAAGCCGGTCAGTTTATACGATTGGGCGGATCAGGCTGGCATCGTCGTATTCGAGAAAGTTGACGTGGGGTCCGACCGCGTGGGTGAGCATCCGCTCGGGAGGGTACGAATGCAGCAGGTCACGGGCTTGCGCCGGTCTGCCGTTCAGCCAGGTTTGATAGGCGTCCCGGTGCAGTATTGCGGGCATCTGCCCGCCGGTGGTGTCGATTTCCGCAAGCAGGCTGTTGGGAGGCACGGTGACGATCGCACAACCTTCGATGACGTCGTCATCGTCGGTCACGACGCGATCCCACAGTGCCGCAACTCCGAACACGGGCCGATTCACCAGGCGTACGTAGAACGGCTGGCGGTAGCCCGCCCCGGTTCGCTGCCAGATATAGAAGCCCGCGAGCGGCACGATGCACCGCTGACCATACAGCCACACGGTTCGATAGTCTTCGGAGGACTCGATCGCGGCTGATCTGACGCTGGGCGCTCCAGGCCCGAACTCCGGACCCTTGGTCGTCGAGGGGACGAGCCCCCAGCGCATCATGACGCCCTCCGATTCCTTGTCATGCATACGGGCAGCCGGAACACTTTGCGTCGCTGCAACATTGAAGCGCGTCGAGAACGACCACCAGGGGTTGTTCACGCTCAGCTCCTGCTCAACCTCCCCTCTATCGGGAATGACAATTCGCTCGCACATGCGTCGCAGCGTACGTCCGCAGAGAGCGATTCGGAACTGTCATCAGGGCGCGACAAGCCGTCCAGTACTGGTCCAGCGCGCGGGCCTCTTGCACCGCTCTCGGTGCCGGTCGGCCAAACATGGTGCACAATGGCGACATGCCATCACTGCGCAAATCTGGTCGCGGCAGTCGTCGTGGTACAACGATCCACGACGTTGCCCGTAAGGCGGGCGTGTCCCCAATGACGGTCTCGCGGGTCGTGAACGGCGAGCGCAACGTACGTGAGACCACCCGCGAAACCGTGCTTGCCGTGGTCAAGGACCTGAGGTACGCCCCAAACCCGGCGGCGCGCAGCCTCGCTGGTGCCCAGAGCGCCAGAATCGGCCTTCTGTATAGCAACCCGAGCGCGGCCTATCTCAGCGAATTCCTGCTCGGCGCATTGGACGAGAGCACTCGCAAGAGCGCCCAGTTGATGTTGGAGAAATGCGAGGTCAGCTCGGCGGCGGGCGAACGCGCAGCGGTTCGCCGATTGCTCGAAGGAGGTGTGGCCGGTGTCATCCTGCCGCCTCCGGTGTGCGAGTCACACGTAATCCTCACTGAGCTCAGGAAAGCTGGCATACCCACCGTTGCGGTAGCCACGGGTCGATTCCGAGCGGACGCATCATGCGTCCGCATCGATGACTACAAAGCGGCCTCCGAGATGACGCGTTACCTGCTGACGCTGGGTCACCGTCGAATCGGTTTCGTCAAGGGCCACCCCAACCAGACAGCGAGTGGCGAGCGCCTGCTCGGGTTCGAGGCGGCGCTACGCGAAGCCGACTGCAAAACCGAGCCGCCCAGCATCGAGCAGGGTTTTTTCAGTTATCGCTCGGGGCTCGAAGCGGCCGAGAAACTTCTGGCCCTCCGGCCGAGACCAACGGCCATCTTCGCCAGCAACGATGACATGGCGGCTGCCGTGGTGTCGGTCGCACACCGCCGGGGGCTCGAAGTGCCGCGTGATCTGTCGGTAGTTGGCTTCGACGACACGGCCATCGCGACGACGGTTTGGCCGGAATTGACGACGATCCGCCAGCCCATATCCCAGATGGCGGAAGCCGCTCTGGATCTGCTCATCCGCACGATACGCAAGCGCCGGGATGGGGAGGCACAGCCTTCAGTCGATCGGCTGGTTGCTCACGAACTGGTAGTGCGACAGTCAGCAGCCGCCCCGCCTGCTGCTTAGGCGATCGTTCGGCCGCTTCCTACCTGGGCGATTGCAGCAATTGCGCGAGATCGTCGCGCGTCGTCTCTATGTGACCGTGTGTGAGTCGGATCGCTTCGTCGGTGTTACCGCTGATCCAGGCCTCATACAACTCGGTATGCTCCTGCGTGGCCCGTTTGACCCGGCCCGGCGGCAGAAGATGCATGCGCACGTAACGCTGTGACAGCGTGTGCAGACGGCTGAGTACTTCGGCCGTAACCGGCTGCAGGCGCGGCACGATCAATGCGATGTGAAAGGCCCGGTTCAATTCACCGGACTCGTACAATTCACCGGCGGCCAGCGCATCGTTCAGATTGCCAAAGGCCAGCCGCGTGGCATCGTGATCTTCCGCCTGGGCGCGGCGCGAGCCCTCGGCAACGGCGGCGGGCTCGATCTGCGACCGCAACCGGAATACCTCGTCAACTTCCCGTGATGACAGCGGGCGCACCTGGAAGCCGCGGTGTGCGAATACGTCTACCAACCCCTCCGCGCGAAGCTGCACGAGCGCTTCGCGCACGGGAATTTTGCTGACGCCGAATTCAGCGGCAATCACATCCTGCAGGAGCGCGGACCCGGGTGGATACACGCCCGTCAGGATCTTCTCCCTGATGCGGGCGGTGATCTGCCCACTCATGGTGCGAATCAAATTTTCCGACATGTCCCTTATGTCACATCGCGTACCGACTACTACAGTACAGGATGTCTGCAGGTTAGACGACCTGGAACCCTGAAGGAAACGGTTCGGACGGGTCGATCCACAATGTGTTGAATCCCGTCGCGAAAGCGGAGCCTTCTATCTGGGGAATAATAGCTGGCGTACCGCGCAGGTCTACTGTCTGCTGAACACGACCGATGAATCGGCTACAGATAATGCTCTCGTGCACGAACTGGTCGCCCACTTTCAGCTTTCCCCGGGCGGCCAGGTGCGCCAGGCGGGCGGAAGTGCCGGTCCCGCAGGGTGAGCGGTCAATTGCACGATCGCCATAAAACACTGCATTTCGTCCATCGGCGCCCTCCCCCTTCGGTTTGTCGGTCCACATCACGTGGCTGACTCCACGGATCGTTGAATCGAGCGGATGCACCGGCTCCACCGCCTTGCGCATGAGCGAACGGACGACCGGGCTCAGGGAGAGGATATTTGCCGCACCGAGCTGATCGATGCCCTGGTAGGCGTCCTGTGGCTCTACGATTGCGTAGAAATTTCCTCCGTAGGCGACATCTACGACGAGCGGACCCAATCCGGGGACTTCGATCCGGATGCCTGTAGCAGCCACATACGAGGGCACATTACGAATTGCGACGCTTGTGACCTTGTCGCCGCGGGTCGCGTATTCGATCCCGATCACCCCCGCGGGTACTTCGATACTGAGTCGGCCGACGGTTCGGGGGCGAATGAGTCCATGCTCGAGTGCAAACGTAACCATGCCAATCGTCCCGTGGCCGCACATGGGCAGGCAGCCGCTGGTTTCGATGAACAGGATGGCAGCATCATTCGCCGGATCGATGGGAGGGAACACAAATCCACCCGACATCATGTCGTGGCCCCGCGGCTCGAACATCAATCCGAGCCGGATCCAGTCGAAGCGGGTCAGAAAGTCCTGGCGGCGCTCACTCATGCTTGCGCCATTCAGAAACGGCGCCCCGCCCGCCACGAGCCGCACAGGGTTGCCGGCAGTATGTCCGTCGATGCAGAAGAAAACTGATTTCATGACAATTTCGCGCCGGTTCGCAAACTGATCTACGCCGCCGGACGCGCCGCGGCCGCTTTGTTGACTAGTGCGGTCACCGCTGCGCGCCGTTGCGCATTCAAGGGCAGGCGCGGCGGACGCACCCGTTCAGAGCCCCGCCCCATGATCTGCTCGGCAAGCTTGATGGTCTGCACCAGATCATGTTCCGCGTCGAGGTGCAACAGGGGCATGAACCAGCGATAGATGTTCCGTGCCTTCACGAGGTCTCCCTTCTTCAGCGCCTCAAAAAGCAGCAATGACTCCTTGGGAAACGCATTTGTGAGACCCGAAACCCAACCTCTGGCACCAAGACAGATACCCTCGAACGCCACGTCGTCGAGACCCGCAAAGAGCACGAACCGGTCGCCCAGCGCGTTGAAGATGTCCGTGAAGCGGCGCGGATCCGGCGCAGACTCCTTCACCGCCACAATGTTGGGCTGCTCTGCGAGCCGCTCGAGCGTGCTCAGGTCAATGTTGACCCGGTACGCAGGCGGGTTGTTGTACAACATGATCGGCAAGGAGCACGCTTGCGCCACCGTACGGAAGTGGTGCTCCAGCTCCGCTGCGGTCGGTACGTAGACCATCGCTGGCAGAAGCATCAGGCCATCTACACCAATGCGCTCGGCGTCGCGCGCATAGGCGACTGCGTTTGCCGTTGTAAATTCGGATACGCCCGTGATAATCGGCACCTTGCCGCCCGCGGTCTCGACCGCTGCCTTAAGCACCGCGCGCTTCTCTTCCGGGCTGAGCGAGTTGTTCTCGCCTACGGTCCCGAGGACAACGAGGCCGTGGACCCCGTCACGGACGAGTGCTGCCTGGACAGCTTGTGTCGCAGGGAGATCCACGTCGAGTGATGGGGTGAATTGAGTGGTCGCGGCGGGGAATACACCCGACCAGCTGCAAGGTATAGGGTTAGCCATCGGCTTCGCTCAAGTTGAGGGGATAACGTAGATCGTATACGTTACGGGCAGAACTTACGAGCCGACGATAGGCGAGTCGAAGATGGGCCAGGACGAATTCGCCGTCGCAGGCGACCGCGCGCAGGGCCTTACGGCCGCACACGATCTTGCCGCCTCTGGCGCCCTCGGCCATGCCCTTATGACAGGGCGCGATGTTGCCGCCTCTGGCCGCGACGGCCTTACTGCCGCGCCGGACGTCGCAGTCGTTGGCGCTGGCGTCGTGGGCTGTGCCGTTGCCTGGGCATTGACCAAAGCCGGAAAGCGCGTCCTGCTGATCGATCGTGCCGATCCCGCCACCGCTGGTGCTTCTTTTGGCAACGTCGGACATATTGCAACGGAGCAATTGCAGCCACTGCCGTCGCCCCAACTGCTGCTGAGTTTTTGGCGTGAGTTGGCAGCCTTCGGCGGCGCACTCGACATCCCGTTGCGACGAGTGGCGGTGATGGCACCGTGGATTGCTCGTTTCGCCCGCGCAGCATTTCAACAGCAGCGACACACCGAATACCTCGCACCGCTCGTGAGATGTGCCGCTGATACGTTGGAGTCGCAACTCAGTGAAGTTGGACGGCACGACCTACTGCAACGCCGCGGCCATTACGCGCTGTGGATCGGCCCTAAAGCATCTAAGCGCGCCGCCGCCGAACGGTCGCGTGCCACCGCGCTGGGGATACCAAACAAGGAAGCGCCACTAGAGCTGCTCCGCGCAGCAGCCGCGCAAGCCGCCTCGCCACCAACCCGTGCGCCAGCGTCCAGCGCACATGGCGCATCCGGCGCAAGCGCACATGGCGCGCCAGGCGCACACCCACTTGTCGCTGGCGTCTGGTTCCCCGACAGCGCGCACGTGTTGGATCCAGCGCATGTTGCCCGCGCCTTTGCCACCGCATCAACCCAGGCCGGCGCCTCCATATTGCGCGCAACGGTTCGGCACATGCGCCCCCTGGGCAATCGCATTGAGATCGTGACTGACACAGAGTCACTCTCCGTGCGCACAGCCGTAGTTTGCGCCGGCGCTTGGTCTGCGCCGCTCTTGGCCTCCTTCGACGTGCGCGCTCCACTCGAGGCCGAACGCGGCTATCACGTCGAGTTGCCCTCGCATGCGCCACTCACCGAGGCGCCAATCCTGTATGCCGACCACAGTGTCGTCGTCACACCGATGGCCTCCCGCTTACGCGCGTCGAGTTATTTAGAGTTCGCTGGACTCGAGACGCCCCCGGATCCTCGCAAGCCCGCGCAGCTGCGCGCCAAGTTACGACAGTTGGGTTACCAATGCGACGTTGACGGCCCGAGCTGGATGGGCCCGCGCCCTACTCTTCCCGACTATCTGCCGGGCATAGGCAGAGCACGCGGACCGCACGAGTTGTTCTACGCCGTTGGACATCAACATCTCGGACTGACACTCGCGGCGGTGACCGCTGACCTGATCGCAGACCTGGTAACCGGCCGCGCACCGCGTTTCGATATCAGGGCATTCGATTTGCGCAGATTCGGATAGCTGGACGCCGCGCGACCGTCCCACGGAAAGCCCCCTCAGACCACCTCTCGTGAGCAGCCAAGTCACCTAGCGACCGCCTGGCATGAGCGACTACCTCGCGTGATCCGCCACGTTGCATTGGGATCGCCACCGCGCGCTCCTGCCGCCGCCGCGAATGGACCGCTTCGCTCAAGCCCCGCTCGCCCGCGCGCCCCGAAATTACTTTAGTCAGAGATTTCTTTACATAGCGTGGCGAACGCAGGTTCTTACTAGCTCAGTGTGGTCACCGTGCTCTATGCTGGACACCCCATGAGCGCTTCCAAACGGCTGCCGGCGTGGCTGCTCTCCCTATTTGCAACGGGCGCTTTCGCCATACCCGCAGATAGCCTCCACCATCGCGTCAAGCTCGAAGGTAAGGGAACGCCCACCGTCATCCTGGAATCGGGTCTCGGGGACACGCTCGAAGTGTGGAGCACCGTTCAACCCCTGATCGCTGCTGGATGCGCGCGGACGTTGGCCTACAACCGCGCAGGATACCTGGGCAGTGACAACTCGAATTCCCCGCGCGACTCGGAAACGATCGTGGCCGAACTACGCGCCGAACTCCAACGTCAGGACATCAAACCACCCTATATCCTCGTCGGTCACTCCCTTGGCGGTTTGTACATGCAATACTTCGCGCGTAACTATCGCGAAGAGGTCGCGGGCCTCGTGCTAGTCGACTCGACGCATTGGGAACAGCACCTCGCGATGGGCAATCAAGCCAACACTCCCTATAGCTCGCGCACTGCCGTCACGCTGTTCATGCCTTGGATCATGCGTCGCGAAATCAATGACAGCGTCGCCGCCGGCGAACAGGTGCATGAAAGTCCGATCGTGGCCGGGGTCCCAACTATTGTGCTGTCGAGCACACGTGGGCCGACAGGCGAAACACCGGCCGCCCGCGCGTTAGCCGCGCGCCTCCAAGACGAAATAGCAGCCGACTTTCCAGCAGCAGATCACGTCCGCGTAAACGACAGCGGACACTACATACAGCGCGAACACCCCGAAGTGGTAGTTGAAGCCGCGCGCAAGCTCGCGGGCTGTAAACCATAAGCTGATATTTCAAGTCCCACCGAAAGCGGGGCGCACTCGAGGCAAATCCCTCGTCGAGGATTGCGCACGTTTCGCCGTATTTCGGGCGCGCCGGCGCTCATCTGCGAACCGCCGGTGCTAGCATCCGCGCCCCCACGCCGTGTAACGCTCAAGACGAACTCAGCGGCAAGGCGCGTATTACTGGAGAACATGATGATTCGAGCCCAGGTCATTGCTTGCGCCGTCTCGGCTTTGATTGCTGCCTCCGCGCTCGCCAGCGTGCCGGCCGTGGCGACCACGCAGCCCGAATGGATTGCCGAGAGCAACAAGCAGGCTGCGGCGCTTCTCGCGGAATCGGCCAAGTACAATCCCGAACAGGCGGCTACGATTGGCGTCGAGGGATACGATGCGGACGTTTTTGATGCCAAGCCACGGACCGTGCAGCGGCAGGAAGCCGATCTCGACGCTGTAGCTGCTGGTTACGAGCGCGCACTGGCAGCGGCAAGTGATCCGCGCGTAAAGCAGGACATCGAGATTCTTCTCAAAAACGCACGCGATCAGCGTGTCACCGTCGAGTTGAACGATCGACTGATGCTGCCGTACTTCGATCTTCCTCAAACCCTGTTCAACAGTTTCCATGGACTCCTCGATCCTCGCGTCTCGAAGTCGCGCCACGCTGCCGCGGTCACCCGTCTTAAGCGGTACGTTGGGGCAGAACACGGCTATGAGCCAATCGCGACTCTCGTTCGGGCTCGCGTTGACGAACGGCTCGACGACAAGTCTCTGACCGGACCGTGGAATGTCGAGGTCGAGCAGCATCTGAAGAACCAGCAGCAGTACCTCGACGGGATAAAGGACCTCTTTGAGAAGGCTGGGCTCAAGGGCTGGCAAAACGATTTCAAGACCCTCTCGAAGCAGCTCGACGAGTACGCCAAATGGGTTCGCGCCACTGTCGTGCCGCGAGCGCGCAAATCCAATCGCCTCCCGCCCGAGATCTATGCCGACAACTTGAAGAACTACGGCGTGAGCATGGAGCCTCATGAGCTGATCGACCGCGCGTTGTTTGTCTTCGCGTCCACGCGCGACGAGATGCAATCGATCGCAACGCAGATCGCACAACAGCGAGGGATGAAGTCGTCCGACTATCGTGATGTGCTTCGCGAGCTGAAAAAGAACCAGATTCCGAACGACAAGCTGCTGGCCGTCTACGAGGAACGCCTCGGCCGAATCGAGACAATCGCGCGCAACGAACACCTCATCACCCTCCCCCAGCGCAAGGCGGTCATTCGATTGGCGACCGGCGCTGAATCGGCCGCACAGCCGGCACCGCATCTGGACATACCCCGGTTGATCGGCAATACCGGAGAGCCGGGAGAGTTCGTCCTGCCGACGTCCAACCCGAACGCGGAATCGAAGGCCGAAATGGATGACTTCAAGTACGACGCAATCGCATGGGCTCTCACAGCGCACGAGGCGCGTCCCGGCCATGAATTGCAATTCGCAGGCATGCTGGAGCACGGAGTCTCCACCACGCGAGCCTTCTTCGCGTTTAACAGCGCAAACGTCGAGGGGTGGGCGCTCTATTCGGAAGCGTTCATGAAGCAATACCTCCCGCTCGAGGGGCAGCTCGCAGCCCTGCAGATGCGGCTGATGCGGGCGGCACGCGCCTTTCTCGATCCCATGCTCAACCTCGGAATGATTGAGCCCGATGCGGCCAAGCGCATCCTGATGGAGCAGGTCCTGCTTTCGGAGCCGATGGCCAAACAAGAGGTCGACCGGTACACGTTCAATTCACCGGGACAGGCAACGTCGTACTTCTTCGGGTACACCAAGCTCGAAGCCCTTCGAGCCAAGACCGAGCTAGCCCTCGGCAGCCAGTTCAACATACAGGCCTACCACGACTTCATCATCCAGCAGGGACTGCTCCCGCCAGAGTTGCTGGAAAAGGCCGTGACCGACGAGTTCGTGCCCGCCCAAAAGACCCAGCACAGCTCAGATTGATTCGCCGGCGGCCCGGTCAAGCTGCAGCTCGTACTCGCCAAGCGTATCCGCGACACCGTATTCGCGTAGCGGCAAGTACTTCACCAGGCGCGTCGGTGCTACGACATACCGAATGCGACGACATGCCAGTCGGAGCATCGGTATGCCGTAGCAGCGGCGCGGTGTGACAGAGCGACAACAGCAGGCCTCGACGGCACCGCCTCCTACGGCCACGGCGCAGCAAGCGCATCGCTCCCGCTCAGTCCAGGCCCCACCCCAGCGATGCATTACACTCCGCGGCGCTTGTCGACACGAAGGGCGCCCGCTACTTGCGTTCACTGATCCCGCTTTTGCTCTCAGCGCTCGCCGCAAGCTACGTCGCGGGCGCCCCACGCACGACTACCGTGCCGCCCAAACTGACCGCCCCCACAGCGTTTCTCCCCATCACCTCGGCCACCTCCCTCCTGGTGGTCTCGCCGCACCCGGACGATGAGTCCCTGTGCTGCTCGGGTGTGATTCAACGCGTACTGGAAGCCGGCGGCCACGTCAGCATCGTCTGGCTCACGAGCGGTGACGGCTCGGAACTCGACCTGCTCGTGGTGGAAAAGAGCCTCTTCATCAGGCCCAGGAAGCTGCGCGACCTGGCCATGCGGAGAATGGAGGAGTCGCGCGAGGCGGCCACCATCCTCGGCGTTCCGCAGGATCGCCTGTATTTTCTCGGCTACCCTGATCGCGGGATACTCTCGATCATCACCGACAATTACGTAACACCGTATCGCTCGAAGTTCACGGATGCGACAGCGGTTCCCTACCCTACCGCGCTGTCGCCCGGCCACGCCTACACCGGACAGAACCTCGAACACGATTTCGAATCCGTACTGGACCGTGTGCATCCGACGCTCGTCCTGGCCCCCAGTCCGCGCGATTCGCATCCGGACCACCGGGCGACCGGCGTCGTGGCGATTCGCGCCATGGCACGCCGCAACGAGCTTTCCAAGATGCGTTATTGGATAGTACACGGAGGGGAGTTCTGGCCCATGCCGCGCGGCTACGAGCCGGATCTCGAATTGAATCCGCCGCCGCTCGGTCACGGCCTGTCACAAACGCCGTTTAAGCTCGAGCCCGCCGAAGAGCAGCGCAAGCACCTGGCGATCAGCGCCTACCGCACCCAGATGGAGGTCATGTCATCATTCCTGCTTTCATTCGTGCGCACCAACGAGCTGTACTCCATGAATCCAATGCCAGCCCACTGAGCGGACCCAAAAGAGCTGCATGACCCAACGAATGTCTCGAGAGCCACTTGTATTCGCGCCTGGGGAGAGCCGTGCGCTGGGACAGGCCGCCAGTGAAAGAGCGGGCTTGGAGCTTGCAGCGCTGGAGGAGCGGGAATATGAAGGCGGCGAGTTCAAGTTGCGGCCGTTGCAACCGGTACGCGACCGCAAGGTGTTCGTGGTGCAATCACTTGCCGGAACACAAGAGGCTCCCATCGCCCAACGGCTCATCAGGCTGCTGTTTCTGTTGCAAGGGCTGCGCGACGCCGGGGCAGACCGCGTAATTGCCGTGATCCCCTATCTCGCTTATGCGCGAAAAGATCGCCGCAACAAGCCTCGTGACCCTGTATACACGCGCTACGTTGCGCAGCTCATCGAAGCGACGGGTACTGACAGGGTCGTTGCACTCGATGTTCACAATCCGTCCTCGATCGACAACGCATTCCGCATACCCGTCGATCACTTGTCGGCATTGCCAATGATGGCCGCGCATTACACTCAACATTTGCCGACAGGCAAGCTGGCAGTAGCCTCTCCAGACGTTGGCGGTATCAAACGCGCACAGATGTTTCGCGACCTGCTCGAACGCAAGACTGGCGCCCACGTCGAGCTGTTATTCCTGGAGAAGCATCGCGCAGACGGAGTAGTGTCGGGCGGCGCGATCGTAGGTAACGCGAATGGGCGTGCCGTCATCGTGCTGGATGATCTATGCGCGAGCGGCGCAACACTGCTGCGAGCAGCAACGGCTCTACGCGCAGCGGGCGCCACATCCGTGCACGCGACCCTGACACACACACCAGTCGAAGCGGGTCTCGCTGCACTGGTGGCTGCGGAAGACATTGCGCAGGTGGTCGTCACAGACAGTGTCGGTTACGCGCCGAACCTGGGTGCGTCAGGTCATCGAGGCAAGATGACATTGCTATCCGCGGGCGAGCTGCTCGGCTGCGCAATGGCGCGAATGGTGAGCGGCGAATCCCTGGCGCCCATGGCGGAGCACTGGCCCCCGCCCATCTGACCGCTCACGGATGCGGACGCCGCCATCGATCCAACCAGCGATCGAGTGTCCCCGCCAACCGCTCTTGCAACCGGTCCGCCCAGGCCCGGCGCGCCCATCGCCGCCGATCCAACTCCAGCGATCGGCCACAATCCTTCTCGAACACCGCGGCGGCGACCTCGGAAAATGCCGAATCGGCGATTTCCTGGTTGGCCTCCAGGTTCCACTTGAAGCTCCACCGATCCAGATTGCTCGACCCCACCGAGACCCACTCGTCACAAATCGACATCTTGCCGTGCAGCACGCGCGACTGAAACTCGAAGATGCGCACGCCGTTGCGCAGGAGCTTGCCGTAGAACCGGCGCGCGGCATGTCGTACCCACGGATGGTCGGTCAATGGGCCGGGCACAACCAATCTCACGTCCACTCCGCGACGCGCGGCGCGGCGCAGTGCTTTGCGGAAACGCCGCGAGGGAACGAAGTATGCGCTCATGATCCACACGCGTCTGTTTGCCCCGGTGATCCGCCGGGCCACTGCATTCGCGAGATCTGAGCGATACCAGGCCTCACTCAACACAACTCGCCCGCGTGCCCCTTCGCGTGGAAGTGGATCAACCGGGGGTGGCAACAGCGTCGCCTCTCCCCCGCTGCGTAACCACGTTCGGCCAAATGCCTGCTGCCAATCGCAGACGACGGGACCTCGTATTTCTACTACGAGGTCACGCCATGGCCACCCGGGCTGACCTGTGAGGCCGAACTCGTCGGTAAGGCCGATGCCACCGACGAATGCAACCTCCCCATCGATGAGCATGAGCTTCCGATGGTCACGGAGGAAGTTGTGCAACCGCTTTCGCAGGTGCACGACGTTGTACACCCGAAGCTGGACGCCGGCGTCGACCAGCCGACGGCGATCGGTTTGTACGAGCCCGAGCGATCCAAAGCCGTCAAGCACGAGACGTACGCTGATACCACGTTGCGCCGCCCGAACAAAAGCGTCGATGAACCAGTTCGCCACAGTACCGGACTCCACCAGGTACATCTCGAGCAGAATGTAGGATTGTGCGTCATCGATCGCCTGGATCATGCGTTCGAAATACTGCTCGGTGGCCTCGAGCAGGCGAAACTGATTTCCCTCGCGCCACGGCCAGTTGCCAATGGCAGAATCCCGCGTGACTTCAGGTGGCGCCGGCATGCGCCCACGATGACCGAGCGGCATCCCCGCGTCTAGATGAGGATTGAAGATTGCTACGACTCTCAGTGCTTGTCTTGTCCCTTGCGACGATTCCATTGACCAGCAAAGCCGACGTTGTGGGAGCAGTCAACGAGGCCCGGCTGCATGGCTGCCACGCGGATCCAGGCACTACTCCCATACTGCGCGAGAACCCGAGGCTCAATGAGGCCGCGCGCCGCCTCTCCCGCGGTGAAACGCTACAAGACGCCTCGAAAAAGGCTGGCTACCGGTCAGTGACCTCCGCGTCCCTGCAGATAACCAACGTGCCAGACGACCGCGACGTAGAGCGAATCGTCTCTCGACAGTTCTGCGCGCAGCTCACGGCCGGCGATTTGCGGGACATCGGCACATATCGACGCGGGCCGGACGTGTGGCTGCTGGTCGCCGCGCCGTTCGTACCTCCAACCCCGATGGACCGGCAAGCGATCAGTCGTCGCGTGCTCGAGCTGACCAACCAGGCACGCTCACATGGGCGTCGCTGCGGCGCCGAAGGGTTCCCCGCAGCACCCCCTCTATCACTGGCGCCGCCTGCTCTCGAGCGGGCCGCCATCGAGCATTCCCAGGACATGGCCAATCACAGTTACCTGGACCATACCGGCCGCGATGGCACAACACCGGGGGATCGGGTAACCCGGGCGGGTTACAAGTGGAGAGCCGTGGGTGAAAATCTCGCGAGCGGCGTCATGACACCGGAGGACGTTGTCAGGGGCTGGGTCGGCAGCCCTCATCACTGCGAGAATCTGATGAGCTCCCGCTTTACCCAGATGGCGGTCGCCTACGCCGTCAATCCCTCGAGCAGCGGTGGAATCTACTGGACCCAGATGTTTGGCACCCCGCCCTAGTGGGGAGCCGGCGCAGACTCACGTCGACCCAACAGCAAACAACTTCATCTGCGACAATACACCCGACACCGCAGGCGCCGGCACCCAACTCGACAGATCCGCGATCTTGTCGCCCGCCGCCAGCATGCAGGAGCAACCCGCCTTCGCCTTGGCGACCCGTTTCGTCTCGCGCAGCGAGTCAGCAAGCTCCTCCGCCGTGACCTGTCGAAGCCCATCAACCTCAACGGCTGCGATCGACGCGCTCAGCAGCGGGAACCGGCGTTCCATGCCGTCACGGTCAATCCCCTCGAGCCCGCCCGCCTGGCGATGCTCGGCAGAATGGAAATTCATCAGCGATGCTTCGAGCTCCTCAACGATTGCCGTGAGCCGCAGCGACCAATCCTGGCTGCGCATGAGAAACACAAAGTCATCCCCACCAACATGCCCAACGAAATCCACACGCGGCCTGGCCGCGTGCGCCACGACCTGGGCAACGTGCAGCAATACCTGATCGCCCCGCGCGTACCCATACGTATCGTTGAATGCCTTGAAATGATCCAGATCCAGATGGCACGCAACGAACGCGCGGCGGCCTGCCAGCCATTGTGCAATGTGGGTTTGGATCTCCCGGTTGCCCGGCAACCCCGTAAGCGGATTCGAATGTTTGGCCGCCTGGATCTGCTGAGCGGTGATGTGCCGAAGCAGATCGATCGTGCGTCCCATCCCGAGATAACGCCCATTGCGGGTGACGATGAAGTCATCGCGTGGCCGGCCCGCAGTCCGGGCAGTCACCAGCCGGCTGACCTGATCGAGGCGCGCGCGTGCATCAATCTGCACCGCCGCCCGATTCATCACGCTCGCTATGGGTTTGCGGTTATAGACTTCCGGATGCAACGGCCGGCTCAGAAAGATGAGCAGATCATCGCGGTGAACCATACCGACAGGCCGCTCGCCCTCCAGTACCGCCAACGCGGTCCACGACGGCTCGTTCCTGAACAGCTCGACCACTTCGGCGACGTGCTCAGACGAATCAACGCCCGGAATCTGCAACACGAGGTGCCCGGCGCAGTCCACGTTCGCACTTGATTTCGCCGCTTCGAGCGAACGCAGCAGGGTCATATCCAATTTGGGCCTGCGTTGCGGCTGACCCAACAGGTAGCCTTGCAGGTAGTCCACGCCAAGCTCCAAGGCCAGGGCGAACTGCTCGCGATTCTCGACGCCCTCGGCAATGATCCGACACCCCGTCACCCGCCCCATGTCCACGACGGACCGAAGGATCTCGCTACGCACGGCGTCCTTCTCGACGCCAGCTACAAAATATCGATCGACCTTCGCATAGTCCGGGCGAATCGCCGACCAGGTCTTCAACCCCGACGAGCCGGCCCCCAGATCATCGATGGCGATGTCACAACCCATCGCACGCAAAGGCGCAACAGCCGCGGCGAGCAGCGTCTCGTCCTCACTGAGCCCATGCTCGGTGAGCTCGATGACCACGTCGTGTGGATCGATCCGGCTTGCTGCGAGCTGGTCCCCCAGCCAGTCGGAAAAGTCGTGCCAGTCGAGCAGAGTCTGCGGCAGCACGTTCAGGAAAAGCCGCCCCTGCAACCGCAACTGCCGAAAGCTTCCCAGGGCGCAACTGATGCAGGCCCGCTCGAGCTCCATGCTCATTCCGCTGCCCGCGGCTGCCGCAATCAGGGCCAGCGGAGAATGCAACTCGTGCCCCTCGGGGCCCCGAGTCAATGCCTCGTAGCCGATGGCCTCCCGGGTCGCACCATCGAGAATGGGCTGAAAGAGAGTGTGCAAGCCCCCGCTTGCAAGCAGCGTTCTTATTGCGTCTGCCATTTGACGTAAAGGTACCGTCGCCGCCATTGGTCTTATGTGACCCACTCGCCACACCAGCACGCGCGATGCATGAAAATTTCATGACAGCCGACGACCCGCTGTTGGACCGCCGCATTACCCTTTTGGTTGGATTCCGTTCACTGTCCAACGAGCGCAGCTGGGCGTGCATCGCTACAGTCCGCCCCTTCCAAGCGGCTGGAGGGACGGCACGATGGAAAACGTCGACGGCAAGGTGGCCTTCATTACCGGAGGCGCAAGCGGTATTGGCCTCGGACTGGCAAAGGTCCTGGTGAAGGCGGGCGCAAAAGTAATCATGGCCGATCTGCGCCAGGATCACCTGGATGAAGCCCAAGAGTGGTTCGCCCGGAAGGGTCAAAAAGACAGTGTTCTGGGCATCCGCCTGGACGTGACCGACCGCCCCGCCTACGCAACCGCGGCCGAGCAGTCGCTGCGCACCTTCGGGAAGATCCATATTCTGGTGAACAATGCCGGGATGGGAATCGGCGGCTCCGTCAAGGAAGCCAGGTTCGATGACTGGGACTGGGGCCTCGGAGTGATGATCGGGGGCGTCATCAACGGCATCACGACCATCCTGCCCCACCTGCTCGCGCACGGCGAAGGCGGCCACATCGTCAACACGTCGTCCATGGCGGCGGTCATCCCGGTCAAGAACTTCTCGATTTACGGCACGGCAAAAATGGCCATGATCGGCCTGTCAGAGTGCCTGCGCACCGACCTGGCCGAGGACAACATCGGCGCCTCGGCTTTCTGCCCCGGACCGGTGCAATCGAATATCCGCGAGAGCGGCCAGAACCGCCCGGAGAAATACCGGCGTAACAGTGGGTTTGCGGTGCACGAGCAGCAACTGGCGGCGCGGCCGAACAGCCCGCTGTGGATGGATCCCATCGAGTGCGGCGAGCGGATCCTGCGGGGCATCCGCCGCAATGATCTCTACATCTTCACGCATCCGGAATTCAAGGAAGGCGCGGCTGAGCACTTCGGCGCCATGCTGGCCGCATTCCCCGACGAGCCTATCAACACGGAACGCGCCGCCGCCATCCGCTTCCTGCTGGGCAACCCGATCTTCAAAGAGGAGCTGGCCAAGAAGCCCTAGCGGCTGAAGGGAACATCAGCCCCAGCGCGACGGCTCTGCCCCCGGTACGAACGCCTCATGGGGCTTGCCGCTTCGGCTCAGCGCGAGCGCCTTTTTCACGGCCGGCCGCTCATGCATCCGGTCGAGGAAATCGACGATGCGGGGTGTCGCCCGTTCGCTCACGAGATCGGGCGCGAGTGTTGGAAGAGACCGCAGCAGCGCGAACGCATCGATGTCCGCGATCGAGTAGGCGGAACCCGCGAGCCAGGCACAGCTGCTGAGCGCCTGTTCGAGTCTGCCCAATGGAAACCGCAGGCGCTCCTGCAAGCTGCCCACCAACTTCTGATCATAGGTGCCATCGAGCAGCCCGAGCCAGGCGTTACGCCGCTCCAGCGGCTCGATGTCCCCGAGCCGTGCCTTCAGGGTCTGCGGGTCCTGGCTTTGCAACCCAGGACCCAGGTACTTGATACAGCCGAGCAAGGTGACATCCGCACCCAGGCCACCCAGGAACTGCGCCGATGCGCGCGCCCGGTAGTGTGCGAACGCATCCCCGGGACGAAGTTCCGCTCCCGGCAGCGCCTCCGCGATGTACTCCAACATGAAGAACGAGCTGCTGATAATCGCGTCGCCGTGCACGAGGACGGGCCCCTCGCGCTCCAGGTGCAGATCGCTTTCGGTATTGCGTGGAAACTCCGGCGCGAATTGCCCGAAGCGCGTTGGATCGAACCAGTGGCTGGTGAAGGGCGCCGCCTTCTCCTCGAGCGCAATCAGCGGCTTCAGGAAGTATGAGTTCGGCTCCCAGTGATACAACTCCAACGGGTGGCTCACGTGCGCTCCAACACCCTGATGCGGGATGACATCTGGGTGCGCCCCTTTTCCCAGGTCTGCTTCGCGGCCGGCCGCGCGTAGATGCGGCGCAACCATTCCATGATGCGCGGCGTGCGCTCGTCGTTGCAGCGCTCGGGCTGGGACAGCGGCAGCGCATAACCGAGATTGAACCCGTTTATGTCCCCCAGCGAATACGTCTCGCCGGCGATCCATGTGTGCTTCGTGAGGTGGCGTTCGAGAACGTCCGTTGCGAAAGCAACCCGGCGACGCGATTCCGCCAGCTCCCCAGCGGTGAATTCGTTGAACAGCGCCTTGCGCCAGGCAACGCGCCGCGATTCGAGCGGAATCCGGTCGATCGCCTCCCGCAACTCCTGGGGATCACGCTGCCGCGCGGCGGGTCCCACGAACACCGACCAGCCGATCATGCTCAGCGAGGGCGCGAAGTAGGAATCGAAAAAGCGCATCCACCAGCGCATCCGCCAGCGCTCGACCGGATCCGCGGGTCGCAGCGGCGGACCGTCGAACTGCTCATCGATGTATTCCATCATCGGCGTGGATTCGGTGAGAACGCGGCCGTCGTGCACCAGCGCCGGGATGGTGCCGTCGGGGTTGACTTTCAGGTACTCGGGCTGATGCTGATCGAACTTGAGCAGATCCAGGTAGTGGCTCTCATAGGGAACGCCCTTTTCGGCCAGCGCCAACATGGGTTTGCCGGAATTTGCATTCGGCTCCCAGTGATACAGGGTCAACATTGCGCAAGCTTGCCCCCGGGGCCATCCCCATACTCGACGAATCGCGCAACCCAACGCGACGTCCAGGGAACGTCCCAGACTTTAATCGGTATCCCCTCCCGGTTTGGCTTCGTTAGACTGTGACACTTTGCTGCAAGGCAGCAATCACGGAGCGCGCCGGTCATTATGTCCACAACGGATGTCCTTCCCTCACCCGCTACATCCTCCTTCCTGGCCCGCGAGCGCACGATTGCGGGCCCGGGATTCAGCCGCTGGCTGGTGCCGCCGGCCGCGCTGGCGATTCACCTGTGTATCGGCATGGCCTACGGGTTTTCCGTCTTCTGGCTGCCGCTGTCCAAAGCCATTGGCATCACAGAATCCGTCGAGTGCGCAAAAGAGCTGAGCTTCCTCGCACGCGCGTTCTCCACGACGTGCGACTGGAAGCTGAACATGCTCGGCTGGACCTACACGCTGTTCTTCGTGTTCCTGGGATCGGCCGCGGCCATCTGGGGTGGCTGGCTCGAGCGTGCCGGCCCGCGCAAGGCCGGCGTCGTAGCAGCCCTTTGCTGGTGCGGCGGACTCGTCATCTCCGCGGGCGGCGTCGTCCTGCACCAGTTGTGGATGTTGTGGCTGGGTTCCGGCGTCATTGGGGGAATTGGCCTTGGATTGGGTTACATCTCGCCCGTATCCACGTTGATCAAGTGGTTTCCCGACCGGCGGGGCATGGCGACCGGCATGGCCATCATGGGCTTCGGCGGCGGAGC
>Ga0307511_10001139_pt1 | contig 28275 bp, 26 predicted proteins | sample 13_EM_MG_FD_200266 | JGI IMG/M metagenome (GOLD analysis project Ga0307511, IMG submission 200266) | Populus trichocarpa ectomycorrhiza microbial communities from riparian zone in the Pacific Northwest, United States - 13_EM | ecosystem: Host-associated > Plants > Roots > Unclassified | place...
CGTCGACGGCGATCCATCCGACGACGTGCTCGACGAGCTGGCGGAAATCCTCCGAGGCGGCGGCGTGGCGTTGCTGCCGACCGACACGATCTACGGCCTGCACGCGCTGGCGACCGACGAACGAGCGGCTGCGCGCATCAGAGCGATGAAGGGGCGCGATGGCGACAAGCCCTTCGTGACGATCGCTGCATCGATCGATCAGCTCCGCATTCTCGGCGTAACGATTCCGGATTCGCTCGGAGAAATCTGGCCGGCGCCGCTGACGGCAATTCTGACGACCGGTGACAAGACGATCGCCGCGCGGATCCCGGATGTGGCGTGGCTGCGAGCGCTTCTCGCGCGCAGCGGACCGCTGATCTCGACGAGTGCGAATCGCAGCGGAGAGCCGCCAATCACCTCGCCCGATTTTCTTCCATCCGATATTCAAAACGCGCTCGATGCCCTCGTCGATCAAGGCCCGCGCGAAGGCAAACCTTCGACGATCGTGGACTTTACCGGCAGCGAGCCGCGGCTCATTCGCGAGGGCGATCCGGGCTTTTCACAATTTCTGCGGAAAAGTCTGTGGAAAGACCTGTGAAAAACTGCGAATGGCCGCACAAAATGCGGCTTCGGGACCTGTTTGCACAACTCCATGGGCGAAATGAGCCAAGCCTTTTATTTGCATGAGTTTAGTCAAAATCAGACTCATGTTTAGCAGCGCTTTTTGTGCAATTGCCCAAGGGAGTTTGCAGTTTCCACAATCTCACTCGTCAGATCAGCGTCGTTTGGTGTCGTTTACTGAACCGTTGCAAGTGACGGGAACGGGTAGATTTACGGCTGCGAACTGTCTCGGATTGCACACTTTCGAAATCCGTAGAATGGCCGCAACCCATTTGGAGAGATCTCATGAAACGGACGATCGCGACTGCACTCTTACTTCTGCTTTTCTCTGCGGTCGCGGTAGCCGAGGTTTCGGGAGAGCGGCCGATCTCCGACCCGTCGTACGGACCGCCGCCGGGACAGCGGTACGGCTCCGCTCTACGCGGCGCGCATGAACGCCGCGGGCGAAATTCTCGATCCCCTCGGCATCCGCCTTCCGTCAGTCTCTCTTCAGACCTCCCGGCCGAACGTTGTCTTCCTCGGCGATGCCTATCTTGTCTACTGGAACGAGGCGTCTCTGACCGCGCCTTACGTGACTCGGGTGATGGGAGCCCGTATCAGCCGGGACGGTGTCCTTCTCGACTCCACGCCCCGCATGTTTGCGGAGCGCGCAGGAATCAACGTGGTTGGCGCAGCCAGCAACGGTAACCGCGTCGTCCTGGTCTTCGGCGAATCGATGATCGTGCTGGACCGCAATGCGAACATCGTCGACGGCCCGAGGAGGCTGTCGCCCGACAGTGCAGGCGCGAATACGACGACGGTGGCCTCGAACGGACGCGACTTCCTCGTACTCTGGCAGCAGGGTACGTTCATCACCTCGCAGCGGCTCGACGCGAACGGCGTTGCCGCGGTCGTTTGGAATGAGGACGACGGTCTCTACGCCGGCCGGATCACGCTCGAAACTACGACGTGGTCGCTCAGCGGATCTCGTCCGACGGCTCGTTGCTCGATCAGCCCAACGGCGTTCGCCTGGCCTGGGGAAACCCGAAGAGCGTCACCTGGGATGGCTTGCAGTACGACGTGGCGCTGTCGTCGCTGGTCTACGACGGACGGGTAACCAAATACGACCTCTTCGTTACCCATGTCGCCTCCAGCGGCTCGATCGAGAGTCTCAATCCGCTGGCCGTCATCACGAACGCCATCGATCCCTTCGTAGCGTTGATCGTCACCGGTACGGGCCGCACGGCTACGGTCTACACCCGAGTCGGCATCGAACCGCAGTACGGCGACGTCGAGCGCGCATTCATGAGCATGCCGCACGTCGTGCGAGGGAGAGCGTCGCGGTAACGATCAGTGCCCGTGATGCGGGAAGTAGTGCATCGCCACAGTTGCCAGTCCGAGGAATGAGAAAAACCCGCCGACATCGGTGAAGGTCGTGACGAAGATCGACGAGGCAATGGCAGGATCGAAGTTCAACTTCTCCAGCAACAGCGGGACCAGACCGCCTGCCACACCGGCGATGACGAGATTGAAGATCATGGCGAACAACAGGACCAGGGCCAGGATCCAATCGCCCGTCCAGAAACCGACGACGAGCGTTGTCAGCACGCCATTCGCCGCGCCATTGGCGAAGCCGACCAGCAGCTCTTTCCAGATCGGCCGGAAACCGCTCGCCCAATCGACCTCGCCGAGGGCCAGACCGCGCACGAACACCGTCAGCGTCTGCGTTCCGGCATTGCCGCCCATGCCTGCCACGATGGGCATGAACACCGCCAGCGCCGCCCATCGCTCGATCGTTCCCTGAAACCAGCTCACCACCCACGACGCCAGAAAGGCAGTGGCGAGGTTGATGGCCAGCCACGGGAAGCGCGCACGGAACGATCGGATTGCCGGCGTTGTAACGCCCTCCTCGGCAGTGACGCCGGCGAGGTGGAGAAGATCCTGGTCCGCCTGCTCCTGGATGACGTCGATGACGTCGTCGACCGTGACGACGCCGACGAGCCGGTTCTGCAGATCGACGATCGGCACCGACAGCAGGTCGTATTTCGAGACGATCTGCGCAACTTCCTCCGGGCTCGAATCGATCTGGCAGCGGACGACGCTCTGCACCATCGTCTCGCGCAGCCGCGCCGAGGCCGGCGCAAGGATGAGATTGCGCAGCGAGAGGACGCCGGTGAGGTGGACGTCGGCGTCGGTGCAGTAAACGTAGAAGAACGAATCCTTGCGCGGCGCCTGGCGGATGGCGTCGATGGCCTGAGCGACGGTGAGGTCCTCGTCGAGCGAGAGGAACTGCGTCGTCATCAGCGAGCCGGCGGTCTCCTCTTCGCCTTCCAGCAACGCTTCGAGTTTGGCGCTCTGCGCGGCGCCAAGGACCTGCAGGATGCGCTCGCGACGTTCGTCTTCGAGCATGTCGAGAAGATCGGCGGCGTCGTCGGGAGCCGAGGAGCTGCAGATCGCGGCCAGCGAGGCGTCATCGAGGTCAGCGATGACTTCGCGGAGATCTACCGGATCGAGCTCGAGCAGGGCCCGGGCCGCTTTGCCGGCTTCGATGAGCAGCGAGAGAACGCGCTTGCGGTCTTCTTCGAGCAGCAGCGGAATGGCCGGCGCGAGGTCGGCCGGCATCGTCTTGTCGATGATCTTCCGAAGCTGTGGATACGCGCCGTGCCGCAGCAGTTTCGTGAGGAGTTGCTGGTAAGACCGTGCGTTCGACGCCGGATGCTGGTGCTTTTCCGCGGGCCGCTGCATGAACGGCATCGTAGTTCAGGACGGACGGATCAAACAGGCTAAAATCCGTCGTCATGACCACCGCAATCGAGCCGCAGACACAGCCCGCGACCAGCCAGGCCGCCGCACCACAACGCCAGTTCGTCAACTTCATGTTCTTCAAGGCCGATCGCGCCCTGCGGCGTGAGAACGCCGAGGTGAAAGCGCAGGCCAAACGCGAATTCGCGGACATCATTCATCGCCACACCGGTCCGATGATGGTGCTCCCGTATTCGACCGTCGGCCTGAAGCCGAATACCGATTTCATGTTCTGGCGGATCGGCTATGACCTCGATCCGTTCCAGCAGATGGCCGCCGACATCAACAAGTCGATCCTCGGACGCTACCTCGACATCCCCGTGTCATATCTCTCGATGACGAAGCACTCGCAATACGTCGACGAACACGTTCACGATGGCCAGGAAGGGCGTCGCCTGAAAATCGTCCCCGGCAAGAAGCCGTTCCTCTTCGTCTATCCATTCGTGAAGACGCGCGACTGGTACCTGCTCCCGCAAAGCGAACGCCAGCGGATCATGAACGAGCACATCGCCATCGGCCACAAGTACCCGCGCGTGAAGATCAACACGACCTACTCCTTCGGCCTCGACGACCAGGATTTCGTGGTTGCCTTCGAAGCCGATTCTCCAGCCGAGTTCCTCGATCTCGTTCAGGAACTGCGCGAGACGGAGTCGTCGAAGTTCACACTGCGCGATACGCCGATGTACACGTGCAGGCGGTCGACGGTTGAGGAGATATTGGAGTCGCTGGGGTAGTCGTTTGCTCGGCTAGCTGCTCAACTCACACTTAGGATTCTTTTTTTGATGCTCAAAGTGAGCGGCTTGGCCGGTCGTTCCTTCTCGATGCGGTCGAACCTTCTGACTGCACGCGCAGCAGCGAAATACCTCAGACGATCCAGTCTTGGTTCTCAAAACCAAGGCCTCCGCGATTCCTATCTCGCGTCCAGCTAATCTGCAAGTTGTCGCTTTCGGCATCGGCTTAATTTCCACGCGATATCAACGGAAACTCTTCCGGATGGTCGATCGACCGGACGGACAGGTCGACGTCGAGATCTGGCCAGTAGAGGTGATCGTTGGCCGGCCACTGGACGTTCACGAGCTTCGCAATCGGAGCGTCGGCGAACCACGGAAAGTCCGCGAACGGGACGAAGAGTTCCCGGTCGCGCAGCCACAACCAGAAGCCGTGGCGCGAAACATTCGTCACTTCAACGTTTGAAGTGGCGCTCCCAGGCTGTTCGGATCTGTTGCTCATGTGATCGGATCGCTTCCTCGATGGTCTTCAACTCTCGTACCGGAACTCCGTGATTCTCAGCCAGTTTAATCGCCGGTTCGATCCAAAACTTCGCCTCGCCGTCTGATGATCCAACATGCACGTGGATGCGCGGCTCTTCGCGTGAGAAGAAGTAGAAGCGATAGGGCCCTTGTCGAAAAATCGTTGGGCTCACTGCTCAATCACCGTCTGAAGGCTACAACGCGCTCTGATCCATGTCTACGCCGCCCTTGCTTCATCTATCCTTCCAACGTCCATGTTGAGAAACGCCTGCATCACCTCTCTCTTTGTCATGGTTGCTCTTGGCGCGTGTCGACCCAAACCTGTGCCGATCGACGGCTCCTGGCGCGCTGTCCTCACATCTCCCGGTGGCGAGCTGCCGTTCACGTTGCGCTTCATTCGCGAGAACGGCGGACTTCGTGCCGTGATCGTGAACGGTGCCGAGCGGGCACCGACGAGCGGCGTCGATATCCACGATTCATCGATCCGGATTCGTTTCGATCATTACGACTCGGCCATCGACGCAAAACTCTCCGACGATGGCAACAGCATGTCGGGCGCGTGGACGCGCACGATACCCTCCGGCACGTGTCATCTCGCGTTCCGCGCCACGCGCGGAGAGCAGCCTCGATTTCGACCGATGGCGGGTGCCACGCCGGGCAATGTCGGCGGTATCTGGAAGGCGGAGTTTGTCGACGCGGACGGCACTTCACCAGCGCGCGGCGAGTTTCATCAGGATGCCGGCAGCAATCGCGTCACCGGCACGTTTCTCACGCCGACGGGCGACGATCGCTACCTCGAAGGCTCGTTCGAGAATGGATTGCTCCGGCTGTCGACCTTCGATGGCGCACATGCGTTTCTGTTTCAGGCGCGCGCTTCGAACGACGGCAAGCTTGTAGGCGACTACTGGTCGCGCGATTCGTATCACGCCACCTGGAGCGCCACGCGCGCGGACGATGCCAGTGCCACGCTGCCGGATGGTTGGAAAGACGTCGGGCTGACGAACAGCGAGGGACGATTCGCCTTCCGCTTTCCAGACCTCGATGGGAAACCGGTTGCGCTGACCGACGATCGTTTTCGCGGAAAGGTCGTGCTGGTCAACATCTTCGGGTCGTGGTGCCCGAACTGTAATGACGAGGCGCCGCTGCTGGCAGCCTGGGATCGCAAGTATCACGATCGCGGCCTGGAGATCGTCGGGCTTGCGTACGAGTTCACAGGTAATGCGGCACGCGATCGCGAGATGGTGCGGCGTTTCAAAAACCACTACGGCATCAACTACACGCTCCTCCTCGCCGGCGTGAGCGACAAGAAGAAGGCCTCGGCCACACTCCCGGACCTGACCCGCGTAATCGCCTACCCCACGTCGCTCTTCATCGGCCGCGACGGGAAGGTGCAGAAGATCTACTCCGGTTTCGCCGGCCCCGGCACAGGCATGCACTTCGATGCTCTCCGCACCGAAATGGAGTCGGTCATCGAACGGATGTTGCGTTGAGGACCGCGCGGATCGAGGATTTCGAGCCCGGCCAGCACGTCTCCTTCACCAAGACCTTCACCGAAGACGACCTGCGCCGGTTCATCGAGATCACAGGCGACGTGAATCCGCTTCACGTCGACGACGAGTTCGCGGCCACCACACCGTTCGGCCGCCGCATCGTGCACGGAATGCTGACTGCCTCGATCCTCTCCACGATGGTCGGCATGCTGCTGCCGGGGACGGGCGCGATCTATCGTTCGCAGATGATCCGGTTTCTGCTTCCGGTCTACGTCGATCAAACCGTGACCGCGCACTTCGTCGTCCGTTCCGTCGATCGGACCAAGCACCGGCTGGAGATCGATGCGTGGATCGAGAACGAAGCAGGGGAGCATGTGATCGAAGGGACTTGCGAGGCGGGGTTGTTGCGAGGCGTAGAATCGTCGAATGACGATTGAACAGGTCATCTCGTCGGACCCCGAGGTGCAGGGCGGTGCGGTCGTCTTCGCGGGGACCCGTGTCCCGCTCAAGAACCTCATCGACTATCTCGAAGCCGGAGATTCACTGGAGGTTTTCCTCGATGATTTCCCTTCGGTCAGGCGCGAGCAGGCCGTGGCCGCGCTGGAGCTTGCGAAAGATGCACTGGTGACGCTTGCTGGTGCTCATTGACGAGTCGCTTCCGAAGCGTCTGCGGCGGGAGCTTCCCCGGATTCGACAATTTCACCGTGCAACAGCGAGGTTGGGCGCAGACAAAGAACGGTGCACTCCTTCGGCTCGCGGAAGCGGCTGGATTCGACGCATTCCTGACTGCGGATCAAAGCCTCCGATACCAGCAGAACCTCGCAGCGTCCAGGCTTCGCATCATCGTGTTCGAGGCGCCATCGAACCGGTTGGAGCACATTCGTCCACTGCTCGCGGAGGCCATCGCCGCGCTTGAATCGATGAGACCTGGCGATCTCCGTGTGATCTCCAGCAGCGGCTTACCGACCTTCACCTCCACCACCCCACGCCCCGTCCAAGCATGTAGACGCCGAGTCCGAGCACCAGGAGTGAGACCAGCGCGTTGAAGGCGCGTTCGGGGATGCGTCGCAGGAGTTGCGTGCCGCCGAGTGTGCCGGCGACTACGCCGATGGTGGCGAGCGCGATCAGCCAGATGATTGGGGCGAGCTGTTCGTGCGTGGTGACGAGGTAGACCGGAAGGCGCGCGCCATCGACGAAGAGGCCGATCGCTGTCGCCGTTCCGACGAACGCGTCGCGAGGAAGATCGACGCCGAGGAGGGCGCCGGAGCGGATTCCGCCCTGATTGCCGACCAGGCCGCCGAGGAATCCGGAGACCGCACCGGCGATCCATGCGGCGACGCCGGTGAAGCGGATGCGCTCCGAAAAACCGAGCAGGCCGCTCACTCCGACGAAGATCAGCAGCGCGGCAAAGACCACCGTCAGGATCGGCACGTTCAGGCGGGACTGCAGCAACGCGCCGAGGAGTCCGCCCGCCGCGCTCGTGATTCCGAAACTCCAGAGCACGCGTTGATTGACATGGTGGCGCAGCCTCCAGAAGCGAATGGACGATCCGACGAGATGCGGAATCGAGACCGCCGCGACGGCGACCTTTGTTCCGACGCGTGCGGCGAAGAGGGGAGTGAGAACGCTTCCGATGCCGAAGCCGGAGATCGAGGCCACTCCACCCGCTAGTGCAGAGATGACGACGACGATTGCACCGAAAACCACGTTGCTCATTGGCTCGAAGCGATTGGTGCATCAGCCTTGGCGAGATCCGCGAGCCATCGCCGTTCCCACTCATCGTTCGACACGCCCGACACCGTTGCCAGCGCGTGAGCATCGTTCTCGCGGTGAATGCTGATCAGGCGGCTCGCGCCGAGGGTGTTGGCCAGGAACTTCGTGAACGAATGCGCGAGGATGTAGTACGCGCGGCGTTCCCGTTGCGACGACGGCTCCGGCGAATCGGTCGCGAACCAGATTCGAGTCCCGCCTTCCCGGACGATGACCGAACGGGCCTGCGCATCGACGCGGTCGTTTGCCGCAGTCATCACCGGCGCGTAATAGCCGCCGTACTTCGTAGCCACTGACGAGGCCACCCACTCCGCGAAACCTTCCTCCAGCCACATCGCCCCGCCGTCGCCGACTACCGCATGAACGAGCTCATGCAGATACGGCGCTGTGTGGTGGGGAACGCGATCGCTGTCGATGAAGACGCGTGCCGGATGGCGCGCCGATGCCGTGTACGTATGCGACATCTCGATGGTGGGCGCCAGGTAGATGATGATGCGCTGCTTCGGCGCTTCCACAGCAGTGAACCGGGCAATATCTCCGGCGCCTTTCTCGGACAGCTCAGCGAACTCATCGAGCTGCTTGCTGGTCAGGGAACCGGGCTGGGCGCGCACTTCGACGATGCCTCGGACGCACATCATAGGGTTCTGGTCGACCTCGGACATCACGCGCCGGTCATCCCGAAAATCGGCGAGCACAGCCCCGGCCGATAGCGCTACAATCCCCGAAATCACAACAGCGAAACGGCCTCTCATTGCAGCCAAAACTGCACTTGAGGTGCCAGGGCGCGGGTTGTTTCCAAGGTCAGGTCGCATCCAGTCGGTCGCAGCAAACGTATCTCAATCGAAGTACCAAAAACATTAGGAGGAGAGTCTCATGAATAGTCGTGATCTTGCTAAGTACCTCGTTCTCGGTGGTGTCGTCGCCGGCCTCACCGCCGGAACCAACCTGCGCGCCGATCAGTCGACCGCGCTCTCATTCAACAAGGCCACGTCGCAGGCCGTCCAGATGGCCGACACGGCCAAGGCGTCCGACAAGCATGCTTGTAAAGGCCTCAACTCGTGTAAGAGCCATGGCAACTGCAAGGGTGGCGACGCCGGCTGCGCTGGCAAGAACTCCTGCAAGGGCAAGGGCGGCTGCGCGTCGAAGGAATACAAGCACGACTGCGCCGGCAAGAACGCCTGCAAGGGTCAGGGCCAGGGTGGCAAGAACGAGTGCAAGGGCAAGAGTGCCTGCGCCGTTCCGCCGAAGGCTTCGTAACGAGCTCGTTTCTCGGGGGACGGGCGCCCAGCGCCTGTCCTCCAACTTCCACGGACATCATGAATCGATTCAACTTCCCTGACCTCGGTATCGGCGTGGGGCTGCGTACTGTTCATTACAAGCACATCCTCGGCACGCAGCCCGACGTCGATTGGTTCGAGGCCCTCTCCGAAAACTACATGGACACGGGCGGCCGTCCGCGCTATGTCCTCGAGAAAATCGCCGAGCAATATCCGATCGTGCTGCACGGCGTTTCGATGTCGATCGGCGGCACCGATCCGCTCGACTTCGACTACCTCCGCAAACTGAAAGCGCTGGCCCATTCGGTCAAAGCGCGCTGGATCTCCGATCACCTCTGCTGGACCGGCGTCAGCGGCCGCAACGTCCACGATCTCCTGCCGATGCCGTACAACGCCGAAGCGCTGCGACACACGGCTGAGCGAGTGAAGATCGTGTCGGACTATCTGGAGACGCCGCTCGTCGTCGAGAACCCCTCGTCCTACGTCGAGTTCGCGAGCTCGACGATGACGGAGTGGGACTTCCTGGCCGCGCTGGCGGAGGAGAGTGACTGCGGCTTGCTGCTCGATGTGAACAACATCTACGTCAGCTCGTTCAACCATGGCTTCGATCCGAAGGTTTACGTCGATGCCATTCCTGCCGATCGCGTTTGCCAGGTCCATCTTGCGGGACACCAGAACCACGGCACGCACATCATCGACACACACAACGACTTCGTCATCGACGAGGTGTGGTCGCTGTACGCGAGAGCGTGCGCGCGCACCGGCGACGTCTCGACGTTGATGGAGTGGGATGCCGACATCCCCGACTTCGAGACGGTGCACGCCGAGGCGAAGAAGGCCGAAGCCTTTCGATCGGTGGAGGTCGCCTATGCCGCAGTCTGAGATTGCGCTGGCGCCTCTGCAGGAGTGGATGCAGAGCGTGGTGACGCATCAAGGCGACGTGTACGAAGCGACCGAAGAAGCGGCGATCGGCGTGGAGACGGTCATCCTTCCGTCGAGCACCTTGCAGCCGGTGCAGCGCGTCGGCATCTATCACGGCATGTACATGCTGCGGATGATCGAAGCGCTCTCGGCCGACTACGGCGCACTCGCCCACTTTCTCGGCGAAGTCGCATTCGAGAAGCTGGTTCGCGACTACGTGCAGCAGTTTCCGTCGCGCAGCTACACGTTCAACCGGCTCGGCGATTCGCTGCCGGAGTACATCGCTGCATCGAAATTGCGACGCCGCGTTTTTCTGCGCGATCTGGCCAAACTCGAACTGGCCATGACGCAGGTCTTTGACGAAGCTGAAGCGGCGCCGCTTCCTGCCGATGCCATCTCCTCCATTCCGCCTGAGCAGATCGTCGACGCGCGCATCATCCCGATTCCGGCACTGCGACTGGTCGCTCTCGACTACGACGCGAACGAAACGTTTTCGTCCTTTCGCGAAGAACGCGTCATGAAGCCGGTGAAGCAGAAGACGTACGTCGCTGTTCATCGCCGCGACTACGGCGTCTTCCGCATGCCGCTTTCGCGCGAAGCGTTCACGTTTCTCGGAAGCCTGATGGCGAAGGAAACGATCGGCGCCGCGATCGAATCATTTGGCAGCCACTTCCGGCGGCTGCCGGAGCAACAAGAGCTCTTCACCTGGTTCAGCGACTGGAGCGCTGCGGGCCTGTTCGCTGCCATCGAAATCAACTGAGGAAAAACGATGCTCGCAAAGCTGGACCGCCTGTACGACCTGGCCATGAAGCGCTGTTTCGACAAACTTCAGAGCCCGCTGCTGCTGTTGCTTCGCCTGCTGATCGGCTGGCAGCTTTTCCTGACCGGCAAAGGGAAGCTGCAGCACATCGACCGCTTCACTGACTTCCTGACGAACCTTCACATCCCGATGCCGGCGGCCAACGCCCACTTCGTCGCGTCGCTCGAGTGCGTAGGCGGCCTGCTCCTGCTGGTAGGTCTGGCTTCGCGACTGATCTGCATCCCTCTGACGATCAACTTCATCGTCGCGTATCTAACTGCCGACAAAGAAGCGGTGTTCAATTTCTTCAAGGATCAGGACGCGTTTATCAGCGCTGCGCCGTTCATCTACCTGGTCGTGTCGCTGCTGATTCTCGCGTTCGGGCCGGGCGTCTTCTCGATCGATGAAGTGATCCGGCGCATGCGGCGAAAAGCAAGTTGAACCACAGAGACACTGAGAACACAGAGATCTCTCTCTGTGCCCTCTGCGTCTCTGTGGTTCATTTTTCTTAGTGGTTGACGCTGTTCGCCGCTGCGAGTGCGTTGATGTATCCCGCTCCCACTTCGAACGTTGAGTAGCCCGGCATCGGTGTGGCCGTGCTGACGATGGCCTGCTTCACCTGATCGGGCGTGAGGCTCGGGTTTGCCTGATAGAGAAGCGCGCAAACGCCGGCTACGTGCGGCGTGGCCATTGATGTTCCGCTCATCGTCGTGTAGTACGCCAGTTGGGTTGGGTCGAGAGCGATGTCGTCCAGAATACCGAGGATCGGCAGAGCAGTGCCCGGCGCGCGTGTGGAAACGATGCCGACACCGGGTGCCGTGATCGCCGGCACGTACACCGGATCGCCGGGAATGCCGCGCGATGAGAAATCGGCAAGCGTCTGTCCGTCTTTGTTTCCCGCCGCAACGCCGATGACCCATGGTGCGACGCTGTACGGATTCAGCGTGTTGTTCCCCGGCCCGTCGTTTCCGGCCGCGAAGACGACCGTGATTCCGTGATCGTGCGCCGCTTTCGAGGCCACGTTCACCGGGTCGTTCGCGTCGTAGGCCCCACTGGTGCCCCACGAGTTCGAGATGACGCGGATGCCGTACTGGACCTGCTTCTGCAGGACGTAGTCGAAACCTTCCAGAGCCGTGAAGATGAAGATCGCGTCACCAGTGCCGACGCCGACGAGTCGCGCGCCGGGAGCGACGCCGGTGAAGTATCCCGAGGCCGCTGCCCCCGATCCGCCGATCACGCCCGCGCAATGCGTGCCGTGTCCGCTCGACGTATCGCTGTCCGGAAGGTTCTCCAGCGGAAACGTGATCAATGCCGAGTTGCCGGCGATCTTCACGTTCTGCGCGACCTTGCTGCTGTAGGGAAGATCGGGATGCAGACCATCGATGCCGCTGTCGATGAGCGCCACGGTCACGCCGGTTCCATCGAACCCGAGCTGTGTGCGAACGCGATCCGCACCGATCAGCGGCACCGACTGGTGGAGGTAGTAATGCAACTGCCGGTCGAGATAGATCGAGCGGATGGACGCCGTTCCCAGCAACTGCCGCACGCCGATCGTATTCGTCTCCACGAGGGCCATCGGCAGCATGTTGAGAAGCTGGAATCGTGAAGCCACACTGCCGAGGAGAAGGCGATCGATCAATGTGGGAACGTGATTGAAGGTGACCACGACGCGAAGCGGCTCGTTATTGAGCAGGGCGAGCTTGGACTGCAATCCGGGATCGAGGATCTGGGCCTGGGAAGCGAATGCGAACAGGGCAATTACGAGTGCGAGGCAGGCAATGCGTGATTTCATCGGCAACGTCCTTTCTGTTGATGAGAAGAGCGTCCGACGGCAGTGCAGGAATTGTGCGCAACTCGGCTGCCTATGTGACGGCAATCACGCTTCCGCTAACGACCCATCAGAAATGGCACCCGTCAAATCCGGGCGCGTGACACCTCAAGACGGTCACTCCTCCGGTCGATCCGGACTTTCGTTCTCCGCTTGCTCCCTCGAAACTTGAGGTTTCTTGAGCGAGATGAACACAGCGGCATCCCAGGCGTTGTGGATGCCGATAAAAAGAAGCAGGAGCGCGGTCGCGGCGATCACGTAGAGCGATGGTGTGGGGTTTCGTCGCGTCGTGATCCCCGCGATCAGCAGGCAGGTGTATGCGAGAAGGGGCAGGCCGACGTGCCACAGCCAGTCTTCGAATACGGGCTTGTAGGCTGTCGTCCTCCGCGTTCGATAGGCGATGACAAGGGCATAGGCAAGACCGAGCAGGCCGCCGATCGTGAGGCAGAGGCTCAGGCTCGTTGCGGTTTGTCCCGGCGTCGAGAGGAGCGCGGAAATCGTCAGGATGGCGCAGAAGTGCACGACGGTGGGGGTGGCGAAGGCGTTCAGCTCCGCTTCGCCGCCGATCTGCCTCGTGCCGGCGCTGAGCGCGATGACGACGAACTGGAGACCGGTCAGCGCGGCTGCGGACGAACCGATGATGACGTAGAAGGTTTCCCACTCGTGCAGCGGAGGCAGGACGATCGGCATGCTGTGATTCTAATGGCATGCGTTCTGTTATCGTCGGCGCTCCTTCCTCCGAGGAGGCGAATGGGGTCTGGTGGCTCCCGCGGTCTTCAAAACCGTTGTTTCGGCGCGGAAGCGTCGAAGGGTTGGTTCGATTCCGACGCGCCTCCGCCAACCGGCACGGCCGGTGGCGTTGGTTGCCCAAGGCTCGGCCGCCATCTGTGTTCTTTTGTTCTTTCGCGTGCGCCCATAGACTCTCATTGAATGCAGCGCGACGATCTCGTTCCTGTTACACACCGCGCCGAGCGGTTGTTTCTGCTCGATATTCTCGGAGGTGATCCGCTCGATGGTGCCGTCGCGGCGTCGATCGATTCCGAGGCATTTCTCGAAATCGCGCCGAGGACGCTGTACCCGTATCTCCACGTGCGGCTGCAACCGATTGCGGATCGGCTGCCGTCAACTCTGATGGCGTTGCTGGCGCAGCATCATCGCCAGAACGCGCTGAGTCACATGCGCCGGGTTGCGGATCTGCGACGTATCGGTGCCGCGCTAGATGCTGCAGGGATTGCCTACCTCGTGTTGAAGGGGCCGATCCTTGCCGCCGCCGTCTATCCCGATCCCGCCGCGCGAACGATGCTCGACCTCGATCTTCTCGTGCACGAGGGCGACATGGCCCGCGCCGCCGAGGCGCTCGTGAGACTCGGCTACTTCGTGCCGGAGCGTTTTGCAGGCGTGACGATGAATGCCGGCGACGCGCCGCCGATGATCAACGGCCAGCCCGGCTCGCCGGTCATCGAGTTGCATTCGCTGCTCGACTCCGTGCTCGACGACGATGCGGCGCTCGCCACGGCGTGGAGCAATCATCGTCTCGTGGACCTCGGCAATGGATTCGCGGCTCCCACGCTCGATCGCGGCGAGTTCTTCGCGCATGTCATCACTCATGTATCGCGTCATCATCTGTTCGAGGGCGAATTGCGGTCGCTGCTCGATGTGGCGTTGCTTCTTCGTTCGCAGGAGACGGCCGGTTTTGACTGGGAAACGCTAGCGGCCGAATGGCGGCGGCGTCGGATCGACGGCTGGATTGCGTTGACGCTGAGGCTGGCGAACATCCTCCTCGGCGCGCCGATGCCGGGGGCATTCGCGGGCGCGGCGCCCGAGCCCGAGGCGTTGATCCTGAGTGCCGAGCAGTTGTGGGTGCAGAAGGAGAAACGCGTCTCGGGCAGAATCACGTCGATGTTCGCGCGGAGCACGCCTACGCCGCTTCACGAGCACGGCGAGCTGCAATCGGCGCCGATGCCAACCGGTTTGTCGGGCGTCCGGCTGCGTGCATTGCGGCATTGGCAACGCATCCGACGAACCTTTCTGACGCTGAAAGATGGAACGCTTCGGCCGAAGGCCATCGCCGAGAACGTCGACCTCTTTCGCAAGCGCGAGCGCCTCTTTGCCATTCTGGAACGCCGCTAGCCGGCACGGCAGGCGGCGCTGGTTGCCCAAGGCTCGGCTACCATCTCCGCTCGATCGTTCTGCCGCGCAGACTCTTAGATCGGCACGGCGCGAACATCAGACTCGATGAATCGCACCACGTCGGGGAGGGCGTCGAATGATCGTCGCCGCTGAAGCCGCCGGACCACGCCGCTCCGCGCCAGGGCGCCGCAGTAGAGAAGGTTGGATCCCGAGGTCCCGGTCTCGTGCATCCAACTGGCCTGATACGTGAGCCGCACCAGCGACAGGATGGATTCGCTTCCTGCGATCTCCGAGGCCGCTTCGACGTCGCCGTCTTCGAGCAGATAGCAGCGCGCCAGCGGAACGGCTGCGGAATGAAAGGTCTCCGCCATTTGCAACGAGCGCTTTGTCCGCTCGGGATGAAGCAGTGGGAGGGCATCGACGTTCTCGTCCAGCGCCTCGACGGAATCCGGCCACAGCTTCACGCGCGGAAAGCCAGGCTGCACCACAGGCATGGCCGGGCCGGTATCGATCACCGTCATGTCGTCGGCGATCAACGGATGTCCCGCACGCGCGAGCGCGGCGACGAGCGTCGATTTTCCTCGGCCCGATGGTCCGGCAAATGCGACCGCGCGGCCGTCGATGGCCACGGTGCTGGCGTGAAGGACGAAGCCTCCACGCTGTGCGAGGATGACGCCGAAGAGCGGACCGACGATGGCCAGGCGAAGAGCGCGGTCGTCGGCGTCGACGGCCGGATCGATCACGATCTCCGTGCCGCCGCGAACGCGAAACGCGCCCGCGCCGGGCGCCCAACCGTGCGCCTCATCAGGCGCGGCATTGACCGTCCACGTATCCACCTCGGGACGCGGCTCGCTGAGCGTTCCGAGACGCACAACGACATCGGCATCGCCGGAACCAAGCGGCAGATCAGGGAGCGGAACGTCGGAAGCGATTGTGAGCGCGAACGCGGTGTGGACGAAGGGGAGGGACATGCGAGCCGCTACAATTGTAGTCAAACGACGATGACCGCTCCTCCGCGCTCCGCCGGCCCGTTGCTGGACAAACTCGATCCCGCCGCGGAAGCGCAGATGCGCCAGTTGATTTCGGGTGCGCTGCGCACGCAGGCGATCTACACCGTTGCGAAATTCGGCATCGCCGATCATTTGGCCCTCGGCCCACGAACGGCGGACGATCTCGCGCAACGCGCCGGCGCACATGCGCCCGCGTTGCGGCGGCTGTTGCGGTTTCTCGTCACCTGCGGCGTTTTCATCGAGAACGAGGAGGGCTGCTTCGCGCTGACGGCGCTTGGCGAGTTGATGCAGACGGCGCATCCGCGTTCGCTGCGTCCGAGCGCCATTCGCGCCGGTGAAGATTTGTGGCGGACGACGGCCGCGCTCTACGAAGCGGTGCGCACCGGGACCACGCCGCACGACACCGTGCACGGCATGTCGTTTTTCGAACGGCTCGGCAAGCGGGGGAAGGAAGCGGAGTTCGCGGCGCGGATGAACAGCAGCACGGTGGGATTGGCCGATGCGATCGCTGCGCATGAATCGCTGTCGGACGCGAAGACGCTCGTCGATGCCGGCGGCGGCAACGGCGCGCTGCTCGTTTCGATTCTCGAGCGCCGTGCAACGTTGCGCGGCATTCTTCTTGAGAGCGAAGCGATGATTGGCGTCGCGCGTCCGCTGATTGAACAGACCGCGGTGCGCGACCGCTGCGAGCTCGTTGCGGGAGATTTCTTCGACGCCATCCCTCGCGGCGATGTCGTCCTTCTATCCTGGGTACTTCACGACTGGGACGACGAACAAGCCCGGCAGATTCTGCGCGCTTGCCACGACAGCGGCGCTGAGACATTGCTCATCATCGAAGTCGTGATGCCGGATCGGGCCGAACGGATCGACGACGCGGCGCCCGGGATCGTGGCGGACCCCTTTTCGCTCGACCTTCAGATGCTGCTGCTCACTGGCGGGAAGGAACGGACGCGCGGCGAATACGAAGCGTTGCTGAAAGAAACAGGGTGGGTGCTGAAAAGCCAAACGCCCCTCCCGTCGAAGAGAGGGGCGAGCTTGATCACGGTTCGCGTACAGCGTTAGGAGTAAACGCCGTTATCGGCGCCAACTCCGGCAAACGTGCCCTGGGTGATCTCAGCAAATGAACCGAAGTCCGTCAGCGAAGGCTTGACGTACTCCTTGCGAGTGTTTTCAGTGGGGGTGTCGCTCTTTCTCTCTTCCATCCGCCAATCTCCTTTGGTGTGACGCGAGAATATACATGCCTTCGGCTGCCTGCCGCAACAAGGGAATCAACGCCGTCGAAGCCAGAGCCCGGCCGTCGCCAGTGTCCAGAGGCGAACGGCGGTCAGAAACGGATCGGCCGTCCTGCCATCGACAAAATCGCGCGTCAGGCGGCGGACGCGATCGATGTCGACATAGGGAGCGAGCGCCGACGGATCGCGAAGCAGGACGTCGTCAAGCCGCTCCCGTGACGCGCGCAGTGCGGGGACGATGTGAAGGCCGGGCTTCCCTTTCCCTGCCCGCCAGCGAACGGCGTCGGGAACGATGCCTTTCATCGCCTGCCGCGCCACGATGCGCGAAAAGCCTGCCGCCAGTTTCTGATTGGAAGGCAGCGAGACGCAGTACTCCACCAGACGCCGGTCGAAAAACGGATAGCGCCCCTCGACCCGCGATAAGGCCATGACCCGGTCGAACAGCTCCAAGCCCTCGGCCATCATCGGTGAGCGCAGATGTTCGCGATGCTCCGCGCGAACGGAGAGGTGGGGACGGAATCGCGATTTCTCCACGCCGATCTGCGCCGCCGCCGTGGGGTTGAGGATGCTCGTCCACGAGTCCGGCCGCTGACGTCCTCGCAGCCGTTGATAGAGGCGAAGAATCGGTGGAGGAAGCAGCGGTGCGACCACGCGCGAGCGGAAGACGTGCGCGACGGTTGGATCGCTGTCGTTCACCCCTGCGAACGCACGCATCTCGCGCATCAGCGTGGGGAATCGCCCACGAACGAACAGCTCCACGAAACGCGGACCTCCGCGCGAGATGCTGCTGTCGCCGCCGAGGCCGTCGAGAATCGTGCGCATACCGAGTTGCCGCGCGCGCTGCGCCGCCGCGTGATTGAGATAAAAATTCGCGGCATACGGCGGGCCGTCAGGAAGCAGTTGCTCCAGATCGGTCCACGGCGAGTAGTCGTCCTTCGCCGAATCGATGATGTGGCGGACCATCCCGCCATCGTTCGCCACGATCTCCTGAAACGCACGCTCATCCGCCTCGGGGACATCAGAAAAGATCCATGAGAAAACCGGAAGCGGCGTGGCCGATGCATCGCGAGCCACACAGGCGATTGCTGACGAATCGAGTCCGCCGCTCAACATCGCGCCGAGATCTGAAGGACGCGTCACGCGCATTCGCTCGCGGACGGCGCGCACGAGATGCTCGCGGAAACCCTCCGCGTATTCGGCATCCGAGGCGCGACGAATCGGACGAATGTGATCGGGCGACCAGTAGCGCGTCACGCGCACAACGCCGTCGCGAAAGGTCAGCGTGCAACCGCCCGGCAGCCGCCGGAGGTCGCGAAAGAACGTCTGCTCGACGTTGTCGAAGTAGATGCACAAATAGCCGGCCATCCGCTTCTCATCGACTTGCCGCGGGAGCTCCTCGATCGCCAGCAGTGCGCGCACTTCCGAGGCGAAGACGAACAGTTTTCCCGGAACGTGCGCGTAGACGAGCGGTTTCACGCCGAACGGATCGCGTCCGCAGAAAAGCGTGCGCTCGCGGCTGTCCCAGATCGCGAAGGCGAAGTCGCCCTCGAGATGTCGCACGCACTCGCTGCCCCACCTTCGATACGCGGCCAGAACGAGCGCGGCGTCGCCGATCGTTTGTTTGACGTCGAGCGATGCGAGCAGCGCCGCGCGATTGTCGATGCGCAGATCGGCGGCGATGACGAGGTCCTCATCGCGATGCGGCTGCGGCTCGTGCAGCGACTCCGGCGTCGTCTGCAGCATCGCGTGCATGAGCGTTGTGTGCGAATCCGACCAACTCCCTCTGCCGTCGCCGCCACGATGATCGATCGCCTCACGCATTCTCCGCGCGTCGGCCTCGGCGAGCGGCCTTTCATCGAGCCGGATGACTCCTGCGAAGCCGCTCATCCCGGAAAGGCGATCGGCGGGAGCGACACCAGCGCGTCGGTGTGCGGATCGCCCAGGATCGTCTCGCCTCCGCTGTCAATCCAGGCATGCGCGCGCAGACCGCCATCCTCTTTCTTCGCCACGCCGACGCGCAGCAGGGCCGGATGTCCGTTCGCGCCGAGCAGCAGCATCCCCGCCAGCGCCTGCGTCAGGCACGTCGCGCGCGGCACGCGCCGCGCGGCGGCGGTCACCGCCCAGGTGATCGACCCGATTGAATGACTGCTGCCGTCACGTCGGGACGAACGCGCGACGACGGCGCGATGCACCACCCGGAACGGCAGGATCCAAAGTCCGATCCGAATGAGCGACACGAGCATCAGCGCGTGAACGAGGAGCCGCCGCTTGCCGGCATCGAGCGACCGGAGCTTACGAATCGAGCGCCTAGGAATCGAGGTCAGGGTTCACCTCGATCAGATGTCCCTCGGCCATCTGTCCGAGGAGCTCCAGAAGATCGCTCTCGCAAACCTGAGCGTCGACGTCGTACTCGGCCACGAGGACATTGCGGATGTCAGCCACGCGGCTCGGCTCCTGGATGATCTGCCACACGCGGGCGCTGACGGCGTCGACGCCGTAGTACCGCCCGCTCTGCAGGCCGAGGATCACCGTCTCGCCGCCGATGCTCGAGGCCAGTTGTTCCTTCGAGGCAACAACCACCGACTCCATCGCGACTTTGGTTTTTTCGGGCATCGGCGCGAAGGTAACCCGTCCTTGCCTGCTGCTGTCAAGTATTCCCGAGTTGGCTGGTGATGAGACCGCCAAAGAAAACCGTTGACAGGAGAAAAGACTTTGCAGACGATGTCGGCCGAGCTTCCAAATAATCGTTTCATCGTTTCAGCCACCACCAAATCAAACCTTCTTCCGGGAGAGTCTTATGCGTCGAACGCGGTTCGCGTTTTTGCTGGTTTCCCTTCTGGCGGCCATTTCTGTATTTGGCCGTCAACTTCCTAACATTGACAAACTTGGTGAGCATGCGCCGTCGCCGGCCAAGGCCGCCGATCTCGCGCAGAAGACGCAATCCATCTCGAAAAATGGATTGCCGATGCAGAGCGAACCGCGCTACGGCGTCCCCACGTTCCTGTGGGCCGGGCAGGCGGCGAGCCTGCTGAACGGGGCGCCGCTCAGGGCCAACCCGAGCTCCACTCCTGGCTCCGCTGAAGGTGCGGCGCGCGGGTACCTCGGCAGCGTGGCCTCGCTCTACAACCTCGGCAGCAACGATGTGGCCAACGCGCCGCTGAGCTACATCCACGACCTCGGCAGCGGCCCGATCATCGTCAAGCTGCACCAGAGCATCGACGGCATCGACATCTTCCGCGAAGAGATCAACGTCGTCATGAACCACAAGCTCGATCTGGTTGCCATCAGCGGCTACATCACCAGCCAGTCGACGCCACCGAGCAGAGGATCGCTCGGCTTCAGCGTTGGTCCTGCCAGCGCCGCCGTCAACGCGGTCAGCGATCTGACGCTGGTCAACCTCAGCGCCCTCTCGCTCATCTCCGCGGGATCGCACGACGGATATGACTACTACACCGTTTCCGCCAGCTCCGGCGTCAGTCTCGTCGAGCCCGTGCGCATGAAGAAGGTCTTCTTCCACATGCCCGAAGGTCTGGAACCGGCGTACTACATCGAAGTCATCGCGCAGAACACGTCGATTGACGCATCGCAGGCGCGCATCGACGACCACACCAACCTCACCGACGGCTTCTCGTACGTGATCTCTGCCGTTGACGGCAGCATCCTTTTCCGCAACAACCTCACCGCGGAAGCCGCCGGCAACAAGATCGGCAACGAGTCCAACCTCGGACCGGGCGGGTTCACCTACCGCGTTTGGGCCGATCCCAGCAGCGGCATCCCGTACGACACGCCGGCCGGCAATGGCGTCCATCCGAAGATCCTCGCTACTGCTGACGGTGTTCAGTATCCCTTCGTCACGATGCAGAACGTTCAGTTGCCGAACTACCCGTTCAGCTTCAACGATCCATGGCTCGCGCCGGGTGCGACGACGACCAACGGCAACAACGTGGATGCGTTCGCCGACCTGCAAACGCCGGACGATTTTACTCCCGTGCAGGAGCCGCCGGTCGATCCGCCGCTTGGCGATCACCACGCCTTCACCAGCGCCGTCGATTCGTTCATTTACACGCACCAGCCGGACGTCGACGCCTACAGCGCCGCCGCCCGCCAGGCATCCATCACCCAGCTCTTCTACAACATCAACTTCCTGCACGACTGGTACTACGACTCCGGTTTCAACGAAGTGTCCCTCAACGCACAGACGAACAACTTCGGCCGCGGCGGAATCGGCAACGACAACATCAAAGGCCAGGCGCAGGACTTCCAGAGCTTCAGCAACGCCAACATGCTGACGCCGGCCGACGGTGGCCGTCCCCGCATGCGCATGTACAACTTCCCGAACCTGGCGAACATGCTCGACATCCAGGCGCCTGCGGGCATCGTGGGCAAGACCAACATCGGCATCGCTCAGTCGGGTGTCCGCAACTTCGACATCACCACCAACGTCGTCATCGCCACCTTCTCGAACAGCCCCACGTCCTGCACGATCACCAATGCGGGCGCGATTGCCGGCAACATCGCGATGTTCGACTTCGGCACCAGCGGCACCGGCCTTGACGGGACGGGCTGCAGCTTCTCGACGCGCATCACGCGCATCCACGCCTCCGGCGCGGTGGCCGCGCTGATGGTTTACACCTCTGCCTCACCGACCGCGGTCGCCAACATTACCGGCCTCGTGGCCACGCACACGAAGCCGATCGGCGTGATCTCGTTTAACGCCGGCGCGCCGATCAAGACTCAGCTCGGCCTCGCGGCCACGGTCACCGCGCGTCTGCTCCGCGTCGCCGACCGCGATGGCTCGCTCGATCAGCAGATCGTCTTCCACGAGTGGGGCCACTACCTCAGCAACCGCCTCATCGGCAATGCCAACGGCCTCAATGCCAATTACGCCGGCGGCATGGGCGAGGGTTGGGGCGACATCAACGCCATGATGCTCACCGTCCGCGCGGACGACACGTCCACCGCCAGCAATTCCAACTGGAACGGTGCGTACGCTCTGGCCACCTACGCCACCAGTGGCGTTCCCTTCAACGCAACCGCCAATCAGGGCTACTACTTCGGCATCCGCCGGTATCCGTACTCGACGGACATGAACATCAACCCGCTCACGTTCCACCACATCCAGAACGGCATTCCTCTGCCGGTCAGCCCGGCGCCGGCGTTCGGCCAGACCGGCGCGAGCAATTCCGAGGTGCACAACACCGGCGAGGTGTGGGCCACGATGTACTGGGAGTGCTACGCCGCCATCCTGCGCGACACCCTCGGCCCCAACCCGCGTCTGGACTTCGCCACGGCGCAGACGCGCATGAAGCAGTACCTCGTCGCCTCCCTCAAGATGACCCCGATCACGCCGACCATGCTGGAGACGCGCGACGCGCTCCTCGCCGCGGCGTATGCCACCGACCTGATCGACTTCCAGGAGTTCAATGTCGCCTTCGCCAAGCGCGGAGCGGGCCTCGGCGCCATCTCGCCGGACCGCTTCTCGACCACGAACGCCACCGTCACCGAGAGCTTCATCCAGGGCGGCGATCTCTCGTTCGTCTCGGCCACGCTCGATGACAGCAACGGCTCCTGCGACAACGATGGCATCTTCGACAACAACGAAGGCGGCAAGCTGACCATCACGCTGAGGAATACGGGCGACATTCACTTGTCCGCGACCACCGGCACCGTCAGCACCACCAACCCCAACGTCGTCATTGCCGGCGGCGGCGCCCTGACCTTCGGCCCGTCCGATCCGTACGGCCTCACCACCGCCACGGTCGGCGTCACGATGACCGGAGCGGCTGGCATCCAGACGGTCGACCTGAACGTCAGCTTCAACGACCCGGCCCTGGCCGTGGCCGGCCCGCGTAACGCGACTCCGTACGTGGCCGCCAACGAGAACGTCATCCCGGCCTCGACGGCCACCGATGCGGTCGAAGCGCCGGCCACGCTGTGGACGACTTCCGGCACCGCCATCGTCACCATCCCCGGACTGCCGTGGTCACGCCAGCAGCAGCCCTCGTCGATCAATCACGTCTGGTTCGCGCCGGATGCGTACTACGGCTCGGATCAGTACCTCATTTCGCCGGTCATGACTGTCAACGGCAGCGGATCGGTCAACGTTCAATTCGACCACTCCTTCGGCTTCGAGTTCGACGGCGGCGGAAACTATGACGGCGGCGTCGTCGAGTACTCCGTCAACGGCGGCCCGTTCACCGATATGGGCGTCGCCGGCAGTCTGCCGAACTACAACGGCACGGTCCTCCTCTACTCGGGCACGCAGAACCCGCTCGCGAACCGGCCGGCCTTCGTGCAGGGCTCGGGCGGCACGATTCACACCTCATTCACCAAGGCCGTCGCGCCTGGCTCCACGGTACAGATTCGCTTCCGCGCAGCATCCGACAGCAGCGTCGGCGCAGCCGGTTGGACGGTCGACAACATCGCCTTCACCGGCGTCGTCGAAACGCCGTTCGCCACCGTCGTTGCCGATCCGGGCTGCACGGTGACCACCGCGACTGTTCTCACGCCGAGCGCGAATCCTTCCCCGGCCGGCGTTTCTCTGACCCTCACCGCGACGGTCTCCTCGTCCCGCGGCGGCCCGACGTCGGGCAGCGTGACGTTCTTCGACGGCGCTTCGCCGCTCGGGACCGTTCCTGTCGCCAGCGGCGTGGCCCAGCTTTCCACGTCGTCGCTCACCGTCGGCTCGCATCCGCTGACCGCCTCGTACGGCGGCGCGCCGGGCTTCGGCGCCTCGACCTCTTCGATCCTCAACGAGACGATCTCCAAGGCCAACGCCACGGTCGTCCTTACCAGCAGCGTCAACCCGGTCGGATTCCTCACACCGGTGACGTACTTCGCCACCGTGACCTCGTCGACCGGCGCCACGCCGACCGGCTCGGTCACGTTCTTCGACGGCGTCACCACGGTCTCCACCGCGGCCGTCAACGGCAGCGGCGTCGCCACCTGGTCGACGGTCTACACGTCGGGGCAGGGCGGCCCGCACAACATGACCGCCAGCTACAACGGCAGCGCAACGATCAACACCGCGACCAGCGCGGTCTTCGTCGAGTACGTCAATCCGCCGGCTTTCAACTTCTCGCCGGCTACGTATTCGAAGCTCGAGAACGGCGGCAATGTCACGCTGACGATCACGCGCACCGGCGGTGACACCACCGGTACGTCGACTGTTCAGTTCAACACGTCCGACGGCTCGGCCGTGAACGGCGTCCGCTACACCACCACCAGCACCACTGTTACGTTCAACCCCGGTGACACCTCGAAGACCGTCAATGTGCCGCTGCTCAACGACGCCGTGATCCAGGGTGCGCAGTCGTTCACCGCCACGCTCTCGTCTCCGACGGGCGCGACCCTCGGTGGGACGACTGTTGCCACGGTTACCGTCCTCGACGACGACACCGTCAACAGCGACTTCAGCACCCCGCCCGACGGCAAGCGCGACATCCTGTGGCGCAACCCGACCACCGGCGACTCGCGCGTTTGGCTCATGAACGGCACGACCATCACCGCGTCGACACTTTTGCAGAACCAGGGCGCTCCGCTCGAACTGGTCGGCAGCGGCGACTTCAATGCTGACGGCAACGCCGATCTGCTATGGCGCAACACCACGGATCAGACGCTCACCGTCTGGTACATGAACGGAACGGTGTTCGGTTCCAGCGCCTCGGTGGCCGGTTCCACCGATCCGAACTGGAAGGTGGTCGCGGTCGGCGATCTCAATGCCGACGGCTATGCCGACATCGTGTGGCGTCACTCGACCCAGGGCGCCACGAACGTGTGGCTGATGCAGAACAATGTGCTCCTCCAGGTTATCGGGCTCCCGACCGTGCCTGACCAGAACTGGAAGGTTATCGGTATCGGCGATTTCAACCGCGATCACAAGAACGACCTCGTGTGGCGCAACTCGTCTTCGCTCGACGTCGCGGTGTGGCTGATGAACGGCACGACGTTCACCACCGCCGCCTTCCTGCCGAAGGTCGGATACCCATGGCAGCTCGTCGGTATCGGTGACATGAACGGCGATGGCGATGCCGACATGATCTGGCAGACCACCACCACCCGTCAGATCGCACTCTGGCAGATGAACCAGACGGCGATCGGTTCCGCGTTCTTCATCAACACGGCCTTCGATTCCACCACCGCGAACGATCCGCAGTGGAACATCGTCGGACCGCGTTAGTCCTCAGTCTCACGCAGTAAAGCCGAAGGGCGGGGGCAACCCCGCCCTTCGCTGGAGTTTGGCCATCTCGGTGCGGGTCTGTGAACGGCTGAAGTGGCGAAGCGACTTAGTTGAGAGCGTATTGGAGTGCCTGATCGAGTGAGATTGCGGATTTCGGCAACTTCATGGTGCGCGCGACATTGACAGCGAAATGGTCGAAATTCGGCAGATCGATGGGTGCGCCTCGGTGTTCCTGTTTGAGGCGTCGGAGCATCTGAGAAGTGGAGAGGCGTACCGGTTTTCTTGAGGAAGCGGTAAGCCATTTGGGACGGTCGACGATGGGATCGGCTGCGGCCAGACCGAAAGCGCGTGCAGCACTGATCAGGAGCATGGAGTAACAGGCCACGGCGAAGGCCGGAACGCGCTCGGCCGAGCGTGGGGCACGGACCTGAGCATGGCCGACTCCGATGAGTTGCTTTTCGTCGCGATGGTTGACTTCGATGTCCCAACGCCGGAAGTACGCCTGAACCAGCTCTTCGAGCGGCGAGTCGATGTCGGTAGTGATCAGAAAGGCCGGTTGGCGATACAGAAGGCGTGAGCCCTTCGAGCGGCGGTAGGCGAGCGGCCGGATGACGATGAGGCGGAGTTGGAGCTCCGCTCCGGTTTTTCGCCACAGCAACGGGACAACCTCTTTTACGTCGCAGTCATGAATGCGTCCAGCGCCGAACACGCGCACCGATTTCCAGGCCACCGCGTCATCCTGGCGCAGCTGCTCGGGCGTGAGCTCGGCCCCGTACTTTTGAGGGCGGCCTCGTTTCTGGTTCGATGCCGGCAGACGATGCAACACAGCGTCTTTTCGAATCCGCCCGATCAGATCGGTTCGCTCCGGAAGATTCTTGAGCACTTTTTGATTTGTGTAGCTCCCGTCTACGGCCATCAGTAGCCGGGTCTGGCTTGCCTCCGATGCATCGAGCGTTGTTCGCAGCCGCTTGATGGCGGTGCTGCCGTACGCGGACAGAGCGAGCTTTTTTTCTTCGTCACGGTTCCGTTGTTTGTCTTGCTCGGAGGCGTCTTTGCGCACCTTGCCTGCCGAGGGCGCGTGATCGAAGCCGACCGGGATGGCGCGCGAGGCGCTGGCTCCCGATGCGAACGGAATGACCATGCTGGTCTGCACGAAACGCTGGGCCCGAATCAGATTGACACGGAACGGCGGCGACATGGGGTCGCGCCGGTACGTCACTCCCGGTATCCGCGTTCCGGTTTTGCGAACGTTCGTGTCGTCGAGAGAGGCCACGATCCGATTGCCGGACGAGGAGTTGAGCGCGAGGATCGAAGGTACCAGTCGGGCGAAGATCTCGCTTGGCTCCCAGACACCGCGCGAGAAGAGGCGATAGTCGGCCGACCCATCGCAGTGCGACTTGCCTGTTGCTTCCAGCAACGCCGTGATGGTCCGGCGATCGTCAGCCGTCAACATGCCGAACGCCAACCTGCGAAACCGCTCGAAAACGCGGACATCTTCGAACGCTGGACGGAGAGACTCGAGCAACGTGAGTAAGGCGTGATCAAGAGCGTTTTTTTTTCTGGTGCACAGCCACCACCGCACCTTGTTCTGCCTCGGCCCGTTTGAGGGTTAAGGTGAACTTGTCCTCGAGAATCCACTCAACATTTTCGCCGTAGCCAAACTCACACGCCCGAGCCAAAGCGGAAGGAAAGTTGATGTACCACTGCTCGCTGCCCTTGCGCTTGATGGTCTGCACCCTGGTGGGGAATCCCATGCGCCACCTCCTGCAAACTAGTCATATGACTAGTCTACCAGAAGTTCGAAAAACCCCTCAGAAAAACTACGAATCCGATCGATAGCGTAGCTACCGAATGCCAGACTCCAGCGAAAGGCGGGGGAAACCCCGCCCTTCGTGTTTCTGCGATACGCGTAGTCATTATTCGTTTCAGTTCGGTTGAAGGTGACCTGTCAAAGCCCAAGGGTCGCGGCCGTGACTGGACATACAGCTCCGATCTGCACCTTATGGGGGAGCCGGCGCCACAACGACGACCGCGGTGCTGTGCCGCTGCGCGCGCGCATTAGGCCGCACCACAGGCGGCGAACGTGCAGACGAATGGTAGGGCGGTGGAGCGAACGATTCACGATGAGCGAGCGTGGCGCGGACGTTGCCCCGTGCACCATCGCATTCCTTTTCGCACGCGCCTGCAACGGCCGCGACACGCGTCCGAGTCGCGAAGATCGTGCGGCCATAAGGGTGGTGGGTGGGGGATCAGCCAAATGATGAAGCCTGGCGAGCCGGGCTCCATCTCATTCGATCTCTCAAGGGAATATTACTGCTGCTCGCTGCGCGACACGAACTGCAGATGATCATCGATATCTGTCGCGGATAAGAAGACTCGGCCAAAAGTTTCGTTCGTGATCATCACCCCACCGCCCTCGAACTCTTCGACGTACCAATCTGCGGCCTCTTCGCCGTTCCTCTCGGTCGCAATGAACTCGATACTCCCCGTTTCGCCGAGATAGCGCACGTGATCGCCCTCCAGCACCTCTTCGCCTGAGGGATACCTCAACGTTTTCACCACAACCCTCCGCCAGCAGCCGGCGTGATGGGAACTGTGCCCGGTGGAGGCGGGCTCGCGCCGAACCCTCCTCTGTTGTCCGGAATCGGATGCCAGAAGCATACGCAGCCTGCATGCGGAGGACTCTGGTGCATTTCGTATAGGTGCCAATGCGGTGGAGGCACACCGCGGTGAGGAGGCGACGCTGGGTTTGTATCTTCACGAAACGCGAGAGTGCCCACAGGTGGAATGCAGGGTCGGCACTTCGGACCTTTCGTACACTTTGCGCAGTTCCGATTCGCTTCGAACTCGGCTGGGTTCAAATCGCCGCCTGAACTAAGGAGGAGCGTGATCAGGCCAAGCGCGCGTCCTGCCACCCAGCCAGCGCCCTCACCAGCAGTCTCGCAGACGAGACGCGTGATCGGACGCCGCAACAAATCGCTTGTGTCTCGGAGTCCGAGAACATCGGT
>Ga0307511_10001140_pt1 | contig 28251 bp, 28 predicted proteins | sample 13_EM_MG_FD_200266 | JGI IMG/M metagenome (GOLD analysis project Ga0307511, IMG submission 200266) | Populus trichocarpa ectomycorrhiza microbial communities from riparian zone in the Pacific Northwest, United States - 13_EM | ecosystem: Host-associated > Plants > Roots > Unclassified | place...
CGTCGAGCAGCCGGGCCCGGCTGCTCGACGACCGTTGACACGTGTTTCGGCGGCGGGCTATACAAGAATCCGAATTCGCATTCGACTTCTGGGGTGGGCCCGATGAGCACTGAGCGACGTGAGGCCGCTGGCGCGGCAGAACCCGAGGTGGCCGCGCGGATCGCCGCGCTGGCCCGCTCCGCGAAGGCGCTGCGGGAGGAGCTGCCGGCGAGCGCGGCGGTCGTCGACGCGGAGAACACCGACCCCACGTGGGGCATGCGCCGGGTGTGGGAAGAGGGCCTGTTCGCGTTCCACCTGCCCCGTCGGTTCGGCGGGATCAGCGACGGCAGGCCGACCGCGCACACCGAGGCGTTCTTCGAGGTTCTGCTCGACATCGTGGCGGGCGACTCGTCGGTGGGCATGAACCTCGGCGTGCAGTCGTTGGTCATGGTGGAGGTCTTCGACGAGTCCAACGGCCTGCCCGAGACCACCAAGGCGGAGATCGCCCGGCTGATCCGCGACGAGGGCGTCCGGTTCTGCGCGTCCAATTCGGAGGCGGGGACGTCCGGTCCGGTCACCGGCAGGCATGTCGACGGCGGCCTCGTGGTGTCGGGGACCAAGACGTTCAACACCAACAGCGGCAGCGGCGGCTGGGCCAACCTGGGCTTGAAAGTGGACGGTGAGAAGGGGCGCCACCACGCCCTCGTGCCGCTCGACCAGCCTGGTGTGACCCTGAAGCACGACTGGGACGTGATGGGCCAGCGCGGCACTCAGAGCCAGACCATCGTCTACGACAACGTGTTCGTCCCGGAGGGCTACTTCTATCACGCGTTCGGTCCCGAGGAAACGCTGCTGCCGTACGTGTTCCTGCTGCACGCGGCGATCCTGCTCGGGCCCGGTCTCGGGGCGTTCGACGCGAGCCTGGACTACGTGCGCAAGCTGGACCGTCCCAGCCTGCCCGAATTCGCCAGCGCGAGCGAGGACCCCCTGATCAGGCGGCGCATCGGCGAGTTCGCCGTCGACCTCACCAGCGCCCGCGCCTTCCTGCTGCGCTGTGCGAGCGGTCTCGAACGTCTGCAGCCCGACGACGAGGTGACCGAGCTGTTCATCGAGTCGATCGCCGTCAAGGCGGCGTGCGTGCGGGCCGCGCTCAACGTGACGCAGGGAATCTTCGATCTGACCGGCGCCCGCAGCACGGCCAACAGGTATCGGTTCGATCGCTTCTGGCGCAACGCGCGCACCTTCGCCACCCACGATTCGACCGATGCCAAGGAGGTCTGGGTCGGCGACTGGTACCTGTCGGGGAAGGAGCCGCCGGTCGCCGCGATGCTGCGCGTCTGACGATGGAGATTCCGGCCAGCGAGGCACATCGGCGTCGGCACGGCCGGGAAGGGAGCAACGGTGTCCGAGGGATCGCCTCACGCCTCAGGGGAACACGACCGGCACGACGACGTCGTCGGCACCTGGCTGCCTGGACTGCACGAGGATCTGCTCAATCCGCCGCGTCAGCACCGCAGCCGACGGTCGATGGAGCAGATCCTCACGGCCGCGGAGACGGTCTGGACCCGTGAGGGCCCCGAGGGGCTCACGATGGCCGCGATCTCCCAGGAGTCCGGAATCTCCATCGGCGGGCTCTACAGCCGGTTCAACGGCAAACAGGGCCTGCTGCGGGCGGTCAAGGACCGGCTGCTCACCCGGCTGGAAAACGAGGTGGCCGAGCGGCTGCGCCCCCATGACGAGGGCCTGCCGCACACGGTGCGCGAGTTCGTCGCCTGCCTTGCCGACGCCGACCTTCGCACCGTCCGCCGGCAGCTCGGCATGGGGGACGTGGACGACACGGAGTTGGAAGTGCGGAGTGCGGCGGCGCGTGACCGGCTGCTCGCCACGTTCCGAACCGCCGCACTGCGCGACAGGCACGAGATTCGACACCGGGACCCCGAGCTGGCGCTGTCGATGGCGTTCCAGGTCGTGCTCGGTTGCCTGGCCGCCGCGGATCGACCAGTCGGGCGCAGCGGCCTGCCGGACTCGCTCAAGCCGATCCGCGACGAGATCGTTCAGGTGTGCCTGGCGTACCTGTGTTGCCACGGACAACCCGGCCACCATGTGGACGGCTAGCCGTCCTTTGTGGACAGTCGGGCGTAGGCCGCGCCCAGGCCGATGACGAGGTAGCAGGCGGCCTTGAGGGTGCTGTTGACCAGGCCGTCCCACGGCATCGGGTCGCGCAGCACGTCGGTGATCGTGGGCCAGGTGCTGGTCAGCAGGTACGGCTGGAGCCAGTCGAGCTGGGGGATCAGGGTGAGGATGCCGAACACCAGCGCCCCGGCGAGGGTGGCGGCCATCACGACCAGTGGGTGCTCGGTGAAGGCGGACACGGCCAGGGCGATGGCGGCGACGGCCCAGACCTGGAAGGTCACCCACAGCACGGCCAGCCCGATCCGGGCCAGCGCGTCGCCGAAGCTCAGTGTGTTGCCGGACAAGGTGATCAGGCCGTCGGTGCCGACGAGCACGACACCGGTGGCGAGGCCGACGACGGCGATGGCGAGGACAGCGATGAACACCGTGGTGGCGACGCCGAAAGCCTTGACGCCGAGCAGCCGGGCCCGGCTGACGGGGGCCATCAGCAGCCCCCGAAGGGTGCCGTGGGCGGCCTCGCCGGCCAGGGCGTCGGCGGCGGCCATCGCGCCGAGCAGCGGCAGCAGCATGGTCAGCAGCAGCGTCAGGGACAGGATCGGCAGCACGAAGCCGTTGCCGATCAGGCTGGCGAACAGGCCCCCGCCGCCGGGACCGACACCAGCGCTGCTGGCGATCCGGGTGCCGACGCCGATCAGCACGGGCACCCCGGCCAGCAGCACGATGGCGATCACGGTGCGAGGGCGGCGAAGCACCCAGCGCAGCTCGGAGGCGAGCAGCCGGCCGAGTGGCGCGCGGACCGGGCGGTCCAGCGCGGGCCGGTCGAGAATGGCGGCGGTCATTCGGCTTCTCCCTCCGTGAGCTGGGCGAACAGGTCTTCCAGCCCGGTGCGGCGCCGGCGCACCTCGTGCACCCCGGCGCCGGCCTCGACCAGCACCCGGACGACCTGCGGCGCGGTGGTGCCGATGAGTTCGACGAACAGTCCGTCCTCTGTGGACCGAGCGGCGATGCCGTTGTCCCGCAACGCGTCGAGGGAGGCTTCAACGTCCGGAGTGGACACGAGCAGGGCCGGCGCGCCGGCCTCCAGCAGCTCGGCCAGCTCGCCCTGGGCGACGACGGAACCCTTGTGCAGCACGGCGACGTGCGTGCAGGTGGCCTCGATCTCGGCCAGCAGGTGGGAGCTGACCAGCACGGTGGTGCCGGCGGCGTGCAGCTCGGCGATCACCCGCCGGATCTCCCGCGTGCCGGCCGGGTCGAGCCCGTTGGTCGGCTCGTCCAGCACGACCAACCGCCGCGGCAGCAGCAGCACAGCGGCCAGCCCCAGCCGCTGCTTCATGCCGAGCGAGTAGCCCCGGTACCGGCGGTCGGCCGCGTCGGCGAGCCCGACGCGCTCCAGCGCGTCCGTCACCGACGACGCGATCGCCGACGACGCCATCAGCGGCTCGGCCGAGGCGACCCGCCGCAGGTTCTCCCGCCCCGACAGGAACGGGTGGAACCCGGGGCCCTCGACCAGCGCGCCGACGTGCGGCAGCGTGATCTGGGCCCCGCTGGGCATCGGATGGCCCAGCAGCTCCACCTCGCCGGCCGTGGGCTGCACGAGCCCGAGCAGCATCCGGATGGTGGTGGTCTTGCCCGACCCGTTCGGGCCGAGCATGCCCAGCACAGCGCCGTCGGGCACGTCCAGGTCCACCTGGTCGACGGCGATCGTGCTGCCGTACGTCTTGCGCAGTCCCCGAGTCCGCGCGGCGAGGGTGGGGGCGGCCAGCGCCGCCCCCACTCCCGGCTCCACGAGGGAGGTGCTCGTCACTTCACGCTCGCCAGCGCGTCGGTCAGCGCCTGCTCGGGCACGGCCCCGACGGCGACGCGGCCGTCGTCGAGGATCAGCGCGGTGCCGACGGCGGTGCTGATCTCGTAGCCGGAGCCCCACGGCCCGGTGACGCGCTTGCCCAGCTGGCCCAGCAGCCGCGACGGGTCGATGCTCTGACCCTCCTTGCTGGTCGAGCTCTTGCCGGAACCGCTGAGCGTGCCGGCCGGCAGCTTCTCCACCAGGACGGTGTCCCAGCCGCTGCCCACGATCTGCGGCTCGGGCAGCTGGCCCTTGGCCTCGCTGGCCTTCGACTTGGCCTGGTCCTGCGCGTTGCCGGTGACGACCTTGGCGTTGGCTGGCGGCGTGAACGTGAACAGCGCCGGGTCCTGGGCGGCGATCTCCAGCTTGGAGAAGCCGATCTGCGCCACCGGCTGGGCGTTGCCGTTGGCCAGCACGCTCAGCTGGAGCGGGATCTTCGTCTCCGAGTCGACGGCGATGCGCACCTCGCGCAGCATCGTGCGCTCGGTCGGCTTCGGCGCCAGCACCAGCTCGTAGGCCGAGCGGCCGGCGACGGTCGCCGTGCCGTCCACCTTGACGGTGCTGTCCTTGCTGATCAGCCCGATGATCTGCTTGGCCGCCTGGGCCGGGTCGGTGGCGACCTCACCGCTGGAGGGCTTGTCCGGGTGCGCCTTGTCGGGCGCGCCGGTGCTCTTGTGCACGGTGTTGTTGGACGAGGTCCAGTCCCACACCGTGGCGCCGTCGAACACGATGGTCTCCTCGGAGGTGCCGCTCGGCAGCGACACCCGCCCACGACCCTTGCCGTCGGTCCAGACCTGGGTATTGGTCGAGCCGTTGGCCAGGAACCGCGACGCCTGCCCGAGCCCCGGCACCGACGGCAGCCCCAGGTTGTTGGTCGCGGTGACCGTGCCGGCCAGCGCCGGCACGGACTTGGTGGTCAGCACGGACTGCACCAGATCCTCGGCGCTGACCTTGGGCAGCACGGGGGCGGGCCCCGCGCCGGCCGGCGCCGCGAGCACCCCCAGCCCGACCACGCCGGCCAGCACGCCGGCCGCCCCGACGACCAGACCTGCCTTCTTCCCGTTCATGGCTCCCCTTCCCAATCACGTCCAGTGAACGCTTCGAGCTTGGTCAAGGCCAGCTGAGACCGGGCTGAGGAGCTGAGAGAAGACTGAGAGCGCAGGTGGGAGGGGTGGCGCGGAAAAGTCGGATCGGGAGCTGGACGAAGGCTGTGAGCGCTGGTGAGAAGGGTGGCGCGCGAACGGACGGCCGCCCCGGCGCGCTGAGATATCCCTGAGAGCGGCTCCGGACGTGGCCATACTGGCCGGGTGAGACCACGGGTGCTCGTAGTGGACGACGAGATGGGGGTGCGTCGGGCGCTGGAACGCGGCCTGACCGCCGAGGGGATGGACGTGGTGTGCGCGGCGGACGGTCCGAGCGGGCTGAAGGCGGCGCTGACCGGCAGCTTCGACGTGGTGCTGCTGGACATCATGCTGCCGGGGCTGTCCGGCTACCGGGTGCTCCAGCACCTGCGAGCCGAGCACGTGGAGACGCCGGTGCTGCTGGTGTCGGCCAAGGACGGCGAGGTGGACCAGGCCGACGGCCTGGACCTGGGGGCGGACGGCTATCTGGTGAAGCCGTTCTCGTTCATGGTGCTGGTGGCGCAGGTGCGGGCGGTGCTGCGGCGGGGCGCGTCGAGCGAGGCGGCGGCTGTGCAGCTGAAGGTGGGCGAGCTGGTCATCGACCGGGCCGGCCGCGAGGTGCGCTGGGCCGGGGAGGTGGTGGCGCTGAGCCCCCGGGAGTTCGCGGTGCTGGAGGTGCTGGCCAGCCGCGCGGGCGCGGTCGTCACGAAGGATGAGCTGCTGCGCACGGTGTGGGGCGACGAGCTGGCGGCCACGCGCAACGCGGTCGAGGTGTACGTGGGCTACCTGCGGCGCAAGCTGGAGGCCGTCGGCGCGGGTGACGTGGTGCGGACGATCCGAGGCCACGGGTACATGGCCAGCTCGCCGGAGCTGGACGCCGCGCTCCGCCGATGATCCGTTTGCGCAATCGGCTGGACCCCCGGGCGTGGTGGCGGCGACGGTCGCTGCGCTCCAAGATCACTGGCTCGGCCACGCTGTTCGCGATGGCCTGCCTGCTGGTGCTGGCCCGCTTCGGCGGCGACGCGATCGGCGGCCTGCTGGTCGGAGTCGCGGACACCGAGCTGCACCACGCGGTGGACTCCGCCACGTCGCTGGTGGCCCAGGGCAAGCCGGTGGAGTCGACATTCACCGACGCGCAGGTGCGGGTGCTGGACACTGACGGCGCGCCAGTCGACGGCGGCCAGCCGCCGAAGCTGAGCGAGCACGACGTCGACGCGCTGATGTCGGGCGTGAGCGTGCTGCGCCTGGACGACGATCCGCCGCACCGGTGGGTCGGGCACGTGGTCTACGACCCGACGGGCCTGCCGCGCCTGGTCGCCGCGAGTGCCGGCCTCGTCGGCTACACCGAGGCCGTCGAGCAGGGCGCGGCCTGGCTGTCGGTCGCCGCGGTCGTGGCGTCGCTGCTGATCGGCGTGGCGACGTGGTTCCTGGTCGGCTGGTCGCTGTGGCCGGTGCGCCGCATGCACGCCGCCGCGGGCGCGCTGCCGCGAGGAGAGCGGCTGCCGGTGCCCGAGGCGCACGACGAGCTGCGCGCGCTGGCCGAGGCGATGAACGACCTGCTGGCCCGGCGCGACGAGGCGGTGCAGCGGCTGCGGCGCTTCACCGGTGACGCCGCGCACGAGCTGCGCTCGCCGGTGGCCTCGATCCGCGCGCAGGCGGAGGTCGCGGTGGCGCACCCGGATCCGGAGTTCGCGCAGGAGGTGCTCGCCGCCGTCGAGGAGGAGTCGGAGCGCATGTCGACCCTGGTCGACGACCTGTTGGCGCTGGCCCGATCCGACGCGGGGGAGTCGCAGCCGGTGGGGCGGGTCGACGTGAGCGAGGCGGCGATCGCCGCGGCCGAGCGGCTGTCGGTCAACGGCGGTCCGCGCATCCGGGTCGACGCCCCGCGCGCCGGCGCGATGGTGCTGTGCGCGCCGGGCGAGGTCGCGCTCGTGCTGAACAACCTGCTCAACAACGCCCTCCGGTACGCACGCGTGCAGGTGCGGGTGTCGGTGCTGCCGGCCGGCGCGACCGTGCGCCTGCTGGTCGACGACGACGGGCCCGGCGTGCCGGTGGAGCACCGGTCCCGGCTGTTCGACCGCTTCTACCGCGTGCAGGACGACCGTGGTCGCGGGACCGGCGGCGCGGGACTGGGGCTGGCCCTGGTGGCCGAGGCGGTGCAGCGCCGCGGCGGGACCGTGCGCGTGACGGACTCGCCCGAGGGCGGCGCGCGGTTCGAGGTCCGGTGGCAGGCCGCCGGCCTGGCGATGTGGGGCAGGATTCGAGCGTGACCCAGGTTGTCGTTGCCACCGCGATCATGCGGAACGGACAGGTGCTGGCCCAGCAGCGGGCGTATCCGAGCGCGGACGCCGGCCGCTGGGAATTCCCCGGCGGGCGGGTGGAACCGGGCGAGTCCGAAGAATCGGCGGTCGTCCGGGAATGCCGGGAAGAACTGGGCGTGGAGGTCAGGGTCGGCCGGCGCATCGGCCCGGATGTGCCACTCCGCAACGGCATGATCCTGCGGCTTTATTCCGCCGAACTGGTGGATGAAAGCGTTGAGCCGATTGCTGTAGAGCACAGTGCCGTCAAGTGGGTGAGCGTCGACGAATTCGACGGTCTGCCGTGGTTGGACGCGGACCTCGCGTTCATTCCGGATCTGGTCGAAAATGTTCGAACGGCTCGTTGGACAATCCCCTGACCTGCGCGAACGAGACTTCGCACATTTCTGGCTTGAACCGGACGGCCCCGTCGGGCTTGGCTGTGCGCAGCGGATTTCCGCGCAAGTCATGAGGGGACAACATGAACAAGGCAATTGCAGCGGTCGCGGCTTCGGCACTGGGTCTGGGTCTGATGGCCGTCGCGGCCCCGGCCGCGGATGCCGCCACGCACAAGGCGAGCATCGCCTGCACCTCGCCCAAGGACGCGAAGGCCAACTACTCCTGGGGCGACGGTTTCACCTCGGTGACCGTCTACTTCAACAACCACTGCTCAGAGCCGGTGTCGGCCGGCATCGTCACCGAGGACACCGACGACCGCCAGTCCATCTACTGCCTGAAGACCAACGGCGGCACCAAGGGCAACAAGAAGTTCGACATCGGCGTCGACGAGCACGTGGTCAAGATCAAGAATGGCTGCAAGCTCTGATCTGAGCCATCGGGCGGCGGGCGGGTGACCACCGGGGGGTGTCACCCGCCTCGCACGTCGTGTCACGGTACGTTGACATACCCCCGGGTGGTTTATATTCGCCCCCGTGACCAGTCCTCAGAATCAGGCTCGACGAGGGCGTAGACACATCGTTCCCGACGCCAGTGACGGTCCGGCGGCCCGATTCGCCCGCGACCTCCTGGAGTTGAAGGAGCTCGCCGGCAACCCGTCCTATGACCGGATGCGCACCGAACTCGGTGCGGCGGCGTCGAAGTCCACGCTGTCCGCGGCCACCCGGGGCCGCGCGCTGCCGTCCTGGGAGACCACCTGGGAGTTCGTGCGCAGCCTGGCCGGCTCGGGCGAGGACGTCCGGCGCGAATGGCGTCTCCGGTGGGAGGCGGCCGCCGCGGAGCTCGCGAATCCGGACTCGGTCGTCGTCGAGCTCGTGGACCCCGAGCCGGTCGAGCAGACGCCCAGGTCCAAGGCCCGACGGCGAGCCGTGCTGGCGATCGCGGTCGTCGTGCTGCTGGCCGCCGCCGCGGTGCTGGCGCCGCGGCTGTTCCGGCAGTTGCCGACCTGGGGAGCCGCCAACCCCTATCCGCTGCCCGGCGACGCCTCCGGCTTCGGCGGCGACGGCCTGTCCGGCGACATGACCTATCCGGACGGCTCGCAGGTGCTGGTCGGCCAGACCTTCACCAAGGTGTGGCGGCTCAAGAACATCGGCACGGTGCCGTGGCACGGCCGGTTCCTGGCCATCGCCGGCGGCACCACCGTGCTGTGCGAGTCGCCGACGCGGGTGCCGGTGCCCGACGCCGAGCCCGGCCAGATGGTGGCGGTGAGCGTCCCGGTCACGCCGAAGGGCACCGGCACCTGCCACGTGCTCTGGAAGATGGTCGACGCCAGCGGCGCGCTGGTCCTGCCCGACCGCAACGGGGTCTTCTACGACGTCAAGGTGATCGCGCCCACGGGCTGATCGGGTGTGAATCCCGTCACTGGCACAACGCCCGCGGGCGCCGGCCGAACAAGATCAAAGACGACCGGTTCGGCGGATTGTCAGGCCGCCTTTTTCTTGGCCTTGAGCAGGGCGAGCACCGGGCATCGCTTGCACCTGGGCTTGGACCGGCAGCACTTCTTCTTGACCTTGACCTTGCCCACCCGACGCGCTCCCGTCCTCGACTCCGAACAGGATAGGTGAGCCTTGCCTTAGTCGGAACCCGCGCGTCCGAAAAGGTATGATGGCCCAGGACACGTGCGGGTATCAGACGGCCGCCGGTGCCCACCTCCCACCTTCGTAGCTCTAGGAGTTCCGCGTGCCCACGGCCACCGCGAGTCAGATCCGCACGGACCTTCGCAACGTCGCCATCATCGCGCACGTCGACCACGGCAAGACCACCCTGGTCGACGCCATGCTGCGGCAGTCGGGCGCCTTCGCCGCCCGCGCCGAACTGGTCGACCGGGTCATGGACTCCGGCGAGCTGGAACGCGAGAAGGGCATCACCATTCTCGCGAAGAACACCGCGGTGCGGCGGCACACGCCGGACGGGGACGTCACCATCAACGTGGTGGACACCCCCGGCCACGCCGACTTCGGCGGCGAGGTCGAGCGCGCGCTGGCCATGGTCGACGGCGTGCTGCTGCTGGTCGACGCCAGCGAGGGCCCGCTGCCCCAGACCCGCTTCGTGCTGCGCAAGACGCTGGCCGCCGGCCTGCCGGTAGTGCTGGTGGTGAACAAGGTCGACCGCCCCGACGCCCGCATCGCCGAGGTCGTCGAGGAGACCCACGACCTGCTGCTGGACCTGGCCACCGAGGTCGGCGCCGACGACTCCGTGCTCGACCTGCCGGTCATCTACGCCTCCGCCCGCGCCGGCAAGGCCAGCCTGGCCCAGCCGGCCGACGGCGGGCTGCCGGACAGCGAGAACCTGGACCCGCTGTTCGAGGTGCTGCTCAACCACGTGCCGGCGCCGATGGGCGACCGCGAAGCCCCGCTGCGCGCGCTGGTCACCAACCTGGACGCCAGCAGCTTCCTCGGCCGTATCGCGCTGGTCCGCATCCACGCCGGCACCATGCGCAAGGGCGAGTTCGTGGCCTGGTGCCGCGAGGACGGCTCCGTGCAGCGCGTGAAGATCACCGAGCTGCTGATCACCGAGGGCCTGGAGCGCCAGCCGGCCGACCAGGCCAGCGCGGGCGACCTGGCGGCCATCGCCGGCATCCAGGAGATCACCATCGGCGACACGCTGGCCGACGCCGAGAACCCCGAGCCGCTGCCCCGGATCACCGTGGACGAGCCGGCCATCTCCATGACCATCGGCGTCAACACCTCGCCGCTGGCCGGCCGCAACGGCGGCACCAAGCTCACCGCCCGCCTGGTCAAGGCCCGGCTGGACAGCGAGCTGGTCGGCAACGTCTCGGTGCGCGTGCTGCCCACCGAGCGCCCCGACACCTGGGAGGTGCAGGGCCGTGGCGAGCTGGCGCTGGCCATCCTGGTCGAGCAGATGCGCCGCGAGGGCTTCGAGCTGACCGTCGGCAAGCCGCAGGTCGTCACCCGCACCATCGACGGCGTGCTGTGCGAGCCCTTCGAGCGGCTCACCGTCGACGCCCCCGAGGAGCACCTGGGCGGCATCACCCAGCTGCTGGCCGGCCGCAAGGGTCGGATGGAGCACATGGACGGCCACGGCACCGGCCGGATCAAGCTGGACTACGTGGTCCCGGCCCGCGGCCTGATCGGCTTCCGCACCGACTTCCTCACCGAGACCCGCGGCACCGGCATCGCCAACCACGTGTTCGAGGGCTACCACCCCTGGGCCGGCGAGATCCGCACCCGCCACTCGGGCTCGCTGGTCGCCGACCGCACCGGCCCGGTCACCGCGTACGCGATGATCCAGCTGGCCGACCGCGGCACCTTCTTCGTGGAGCCGGGCGCCGACTCCTACGAGGGCATGGTCGTGGGCGAGAACCCGCGCGCCGAGGACCTGGACATCAACGTGGCCCGGGAGAAGAAGCTCACCAACATGCGGCAGTCCTCGGCCGACGTGATGGAGACGCTGGCCCGGCCGCGCAAGCTGTCGCTGGAGGAGGCGCTGGAGTTCTGCGCCAGCGACGAGTGCGTCGAGGTGGCCCCGACCGTGGTCCGGGTGCGCAAGCTGGTGCTGGACGCCACCACCCGCGGCCGCGAGCGGTCCCGCGCCAAGACCCGCGACCAGGCCGCCAAGTAGCCACCGTAGGAGTTCTGCCGCCAACGCAGGAGAGTGCTCGGCCGCGCCGGTGCCTGGACCGTCGCCGGATTTCACCCGCCGCCACCTGACGCAACCACCCACCCAAGCCGATGCGGCGGGTTAAATCCGGCCAGGGAAGGCACCGGTCACGAGCGGCCGAGCCCCGCGCGGAACGCGCGGCAAAAGCACGGTCACGAGCGGCCGAGCCGCGACGCCGGAGGCGGCGCCGACAACCCGACCTACCCCGCACACGTCTATTCACCCGTGTGGTCCATAGTTGATGGCTGTGGACCACACGGGGCTTCGCCCCTGATTTTTCGGCATCTGGAGGCGGATTCGTGCGCGGCAGGTCAGTGCTGCTCGCCCTCGCGGCGGCGGTGTCGCTGCTGACGGCGTGCACCGACTCCCCGCCGCCCCCGTTGGTCAGCGCCCCGGCGACCACGGTCACGCCCACGCATCCGACCGACCCCACCCAGCTGGTGGTCGGCGTGGACAGCGTGAAGGGCGGCTACAACCCGCACCTGCTGGCCAACCAGACCACGGTCACCCGGGCCCTCGGCCAACTCGTGCTGCCCTCGGTTTTCCACACCGGGCCGGACGGCTCCCCGCTGCTGGACCAGACCCTGATGGTCTCGGCCGAGGTCACCAAGGCCGCGCCGTACACGGTCACGTACTCCATCCAGCCGCAGGCGGCCTGGAGCGACGGCGCGCCGATCGCCGCCGAGGACTTCGCCTATCTGTGGCAGCAGATGCGCAGCCAGCCCGGTGTGATCGACCCGGCCGGCTACCGGCTCATCACCGGCGTGTCGGCCCGCGACGGCGGCCGGGTCGCGGACGTGACCTTCAGCCAGCCCTACCCGGGCTGGCGGTCGCTGTTCGACGACCTGCTGCCGGCGCACCTGTTCAAGGACGCCCCCGGCGGCTGGACCGCCGCGCTCAGCGGCGAGTCCTTTCCGGCTGCCGGCGGGCCGTTCTCCGTCCGGACCATCGACCAGGACCGCGGCGAGATCCTGTTGCAGCGCAACGACCGCTACTGGGGCCAGTCCACCAAGCTCCAGCAGATCGTGCTGCGCCAGGCCGGGCCGGCCGACCTGGTCAACGCGCTCAAGTCCGGCGACGACCAGCTGGCGGTGCTCGACCCGGGCGACAGCACCATGCGGGCGCTGACCGAACTGGGCAAGACGGTCCAGCTGACCACCGTGCCCAATCCGGTGGTGGTGCAGGTGCTGCTGCGGCAGTCCAGCCCCCGGCTGTCCGACCCGACGCTGCGGGCCGCCGTGTTCGCGGCGATCGACCGGGAGGCCCTGATCTCCATCGGCTCGGCCGGCGGCCCCTCGGCCTCGCTGCGGGCCGACTCGCTGGTGCTGGCCCCGTCGCAGCCCGGCTACAAGCCGACCATCCCGGCCGGCGTGGGCACGCCCAACGCCGACACCGTGACCCAGCTGCTCACCCAGCTGGGCTACACCAAGACCAACGGATCGTGGATCCGTGACGGTGTGCCACTCAACCTCGTGATCGGCGCGCCCAACGACCGTGCCCCCTACTCGCAGCTGGCCGGCGTGCTCCAGCAGCAGCTGGTGGCGGCCGGCATCGGGGCGACCATCCTGAACACCTCGGCCGACCAGCTGTTCGGCACGGTGCTGCCGTCCACCACGACCTCGGCCACCGGGACCAGCAGCGCCACCCCGGCCAACGACCAGGGCGGCGACGCCTCCGCGGTGGACATCGCGATCGTCCCGCAGCCGGTCGGCGGCGACCCGGCCAGCGCGCTGGCCGCGTCGTTCGGCTGCCGGGGCGCGCTGCCGGACGGCACTACCGCGCTGCCCGCGGCCAATCCGGACGGGTTCTGCGACCATGGCCTGCAGCCGACCATCGACGCGGCCCTGAGCGGCGCGATGCCGCTGTCGGACGCCCTGGCGACGGTCGAGCCGGCGCTGTGGCAACAACACGTGGCGATGCCCCTGTTCCAACTCGCCGACGTCCTCGCAACCGGTCCCGAGATCACTGGTGTGAACGGCGGACCACCCTTGGTCGGGCCCTTTGCCGGCGCGCCGACGTGGCGCCGATCAGTTCGAAAGTGACCCGTTCGTGTTGTTAATTGCTGTTAATTCGGGCATCGGCGCGGCACTTGCCGATTTCAACTCTTGACAGATTTTTCGCCCGTTCGGGTACCGGACGATCCCGCCCGGTAACGAGTCAATCGCTACGCGCTGTCACCGTGTCACCCTTTGGTCACGATCGCCGTGTCACCAGTGACCGCTGGCTATTCCCCTTCTTACGGTGCCTGGCACAGGCGCGCAGGTCGAGTAGCTTGTGGCGCGCTATGGTCCCCGGGTGTGCTCGTCGACTGATCAGGTCGAGGCCGCCCTGTGCTAGGAGGGCACGTGTCAATGAGGAGATCCAAGGCGATCCCCGCGATCGCGGTGATCGCTGGCGCCGCGCTCATGCTGACCGCATGTGGCGGCTCTGGTGGAGGCGATCAGGGCAACGGGACGGGTTCGGGCAACACGAACGCGGCCATTGCCAAGGGTGAATCCGGTGACACGTACACCGCCCCGAAGGTCAACGACATGGGGCCGGTTGTTGTTTCGACGGACAAGCCCTTTACCGCGTACAACAACGCGGAGTCGAGCGCGGTCCAGTCGTACAACACCTACGCCCTGATCCAGGTCCTGGCCCGTCCGTTCATCCTGGACGGCAACAACAAGGTCCTGCTGAACAAGGACGTCATGGAGTCGGTCGACGTCACGTCGACCAACCCCCAGGTGGTCACCTGGAAGATGAAGCCGGGCATCCAGTGGTCCGACGGCGCGGCCTGGGGCTGCAAGGACTTCTACCTGGCCTGGCTCTCGGAGAGCGGCCAGGACCTGAAGCCGGACGGCAAGACCACGTACTTCCTGCCGGGCAGCACCACCGGCTACAGCTCCATCAGCTCGGCCAAGTGCGAGAACGACACCACGCTGGTGACCACGTTCTCCCAGCCGTTCGGTGACTACAAGAGCCTGTTCGGCATCACCGACGAGCTGCTGCCGGCGCACGTCCTGGAGAAGGCGACCGGCGTCTCGGACATCACCCAGGTGACGCCGAAGAGCCCGGCCGACGTGCTGACCAAGGTCTCGGACTTCTGGAACACCGGCTGGGACGGCTGGAAGTCCGACCTCGGGCCGGCCTCCGGCGCGTACATGATCAAGGACTGGCAGCAGGGCACCTCGATCACGCTGGTGCGCAACCCGAAGTGGAAGGGCAACCCGGGCGGCCCGTCGCAGATCACCCTGAAGGCGATCCCCGACTCCAACGCCCAGGTCCAGGCGCTGCAGAACAGCGAGGAGCAGGTGCTGTCCTCGGCCCAGCCGGACAACAACGCGGCCCAGACGCTGCAGGGGCTGGCCTCCTCGGGCATCACCTACGGCGCCAACTCGGGTCTGAACTACGAGCACCTCGACCTGAACCTGAAGCGTCCGATCTTCCAGGACGAGGCGGTGCGCAAGGCCTTCGGCCAGTGCATCAACCGCAACGAGCTGGTGGACAAGCTGATCAAGCAGGTCCAGCCGGACGCCAAGCCGTTCAACAGCGTGGTGTTCTTCCCGAACCAGACCGGCTACACCGACAACTACTCGGACAAGCTGATCAACAACCCGGCGACCGCCAAGCAGACGCTGACGGCCGACGGCTGGGCCCCGGGACCGGACGGCATCATGGCCAAGAACGGCCAGAAGCTGTCGTTCAAGATCAGCCACACCGACATCCCGCGCCGTAAGTCGACCGTCGCGCTGCTGCAGCAGGAGTGCAAGGCGGCCGGCATCGACATCCAGGACGACACCGACGCGAACTTCCTGGACAAGCGGGTCAGCCAGAGCGACTACGACGTGGCGCTGTTCGCGTGGTCGGTGCAGCCCTTCCACTCCTCGGGCCTGTCCACCTACACCACCGGCGGCGGCCAGAACTGGAACGGCTGCGGCGACAAGGCCTCCGACGACGCCTTCAACAGCGCGGTCACCCAGACCGACGACGCCAAGGCGGTGGCCGACTACCAGGCCGCGGACAAGGCGATCTCGGAGACGTACTGCACGTTCCCGCTGTTCCAGCCGCCGAACATGTACGCCTACACCAGCCAGATCGACCGGGCCTACTTCCAGTCGTTCTACGGCGCCCTGTGGAACGCCAACGAGTGGGCGAAGCCCAACGCCTGATCAGTTTCTGATCAGCGCTACGGTTGAAGGCTCCCCGGCGTCGATCGCGGTCGCGATCGGCGCCGGGGCGCACCCGTGTAGTAACTGACCCCGTCCCCACCCGTCCAGGCAGACCTCGCTCCAGCCGGCTACCCGACCAGCGTCCGGTGAGGTCGTCGAGGAGCAACCCGTGTTCCAGTACCTGATTCGACGGTTGCTGATCTCCATACCTATCCTGCTGATCGGCAGCTTCCTCGTCTTCATACTCGTGGCGTCCGCCGGCGACCCGCTGGCCGCGCTGCGGACCAAGCCCGGCGTGACCGCCGCGCAAATCCACTCCCTGTCCGTCCAGCTGGGCCTGGACCAGCCGATCTTCATTCGGTACTGGAACTGGCTGACCGGCTTCCTGACCGGCAACTGGGGGACCAGCGTCGCCCTGGGCGAGGCGCAGGCCCCGGTCTACGACACCATCACCAACGCGCTGTGGGTGACGCTGCGGCTGGTGATCGGGGCCGAGCTGCTCGCGCTGGTGCTGGGCGTGGCCGTCGGCGTGTTCTCCGCCGTCCGGCAGTACTCGATCTTCGACTACATCATGACCAGCGTCGCGTTCCTGATGTTCTCGATGCCCATCGCCTGCGTCGCCGTCGTGGTGAAGAACTACGGCATCCAGTTCAACGACCTGCTGGTCTCGCTGCACCTGCACCGCTGGCTGCAGACCGCGGGGCCGCCGGCCACCGGCTTCGGCAACAACCTCGGCCAGGTGATCGTCAACTACTCCGGCACCTTCCTGCTGCCGACGATCTCGCTGATGACCATCAGCTTCGCCGCCTACAGCCGGTTCCAGCGCGCCTCCATGCTGGAGACGCTCAACGCCGACTACGTGCGCACCGCCCGGGCCAAGGGCCTCTCGCAGGCCCGCGTGATCTTCCGGCACGCCATGCGCAACGCGCTGATCCCGGTCAGCACGCTGTTCGCGCTCAACATCGGCGCCATCATCGGCGGCGCCATCATCACCGAGCGGGTGTTCGGCTGGAACGGCATGGGCACCGTGCTGGTGAAGTCCGTGGGCAACTACGACCCGCCGACCCTGATGGGCTGGTTCGCCGTGACCGCGACGGTCGTCGTCGCGTTCAACCTGATCTCCGACCTGCTCTACGGCCTTCTAGACCCGAGGATCCGCCTTGGCTAACGCGACCCAGACCACCGCGGACGGCGGTTCCGCCGCCGACGCCGTGCGCCACGAGTTCGACGCCAAGGCGCGGTCCCAGACGTCCATCATCCTCGGCCGCTTCGTGCGCCACCGCCTGGCGATGGTCAGCCTCGGGGTGCTCGTGCTGCTGGCCCTGGTGGCCATCATCGTGCCGTTCTTCCTGCCGTACAACTTCGCCGACACCAGCTCGGGCGGCTATCTCACGCCCAGCGCCCGGCACCTGCTCGGCACCGACCAGCTCGGCCGGGACGGGCTCGCGCAGCTGCTGCGCGGCACCCAGTTCTCGCTGGCCATCGCCTTCTCGGTGGCGATCAGCTCGACCGTGGTCGGCGTGCTCGTCGGCGCGGTCGCCGGCTACCTGCGGGGCTTCGTCGACAACTCGCTGATGCGGCTGGTCGACCTGTTCCTGATCGTGCCGCAGATCGCGGTGGTCGCGCTGCTGGTGCACGCGCTGACCCCCAGCTGGTACGTGGTGGCCGGCGTGCTGGCCATCTTCAGCTGGATGCAGATCGCCCGCATCACCCGCGGCGAGGCGCTGTCGCTGGCGGCCCGCGAGTTCGTCGAGGCCTCCCGCGCGGCCGGCGCCGGCACCTGGCACATCGTGTTCAAGCACCTGATCCCGAACATGATCGGCACCATCACGGTGAACGCCACGCTGTCGGTGTCCGCCGCCGTGCTGACCGAGGCCGCGCTGTCGTTCATCGGCCTGGGCGTGCAGCTGCCCGACACCTCGCTCGGCCTGATCGTGCAGGACAACTACACCCAGGTGCTGTTGCGGCCGTGGCTGTTCTGGGGTCCGTTCCTGGCCATCGTGCTCATCTCGGTGACCATCAGCTTCATCGGCGACGGACTGCGTGACGCGTTCGACCCACGGCAGACGAAGGTGCGTGCGTGATGACCGAGACGATCGACACGAACGAGCCGCTGCTGCGGGTGTCCGACCTGACCGTCGAGTTCCCCACCGACGACGGCGTGGTGCACGCGGTCCGCGACCTCAGCTTCGACCTACGGCCCGGCGAGGTGCTGGGCGTGGTCGGCGAGTCCGGCTCCGGCAAGTCGGTGTCCTCGATGGCCATCCTGGGCCTGCTGCCCCGGACCGCGCGCATCTCCGGCTCCATCGCCTACCGAGGCCAGGAGCTCAACGGCCTGAGCTACAACGAGATGCGCAAGTTCCGCGGCAACTCGATCTCGATGATCTTCCAGGACCCGATGACCTCGCTGAACCCCGTGTTCACCGTGGGCGCGCAGCTGGCCGAGGCCTATCTGGAGCACCACAAGGTGTCCAGGAAGGTGGCCTGGGCCAAGGCGGTCGAGTCGCTGGAGCAGGTCGGCATCCCGCAGCCGGACCGGCGGGCCAAGCAGTTCCCGCACGAGTTCTCCGGCGGCATGCGCCAGCGCGTGGTGATCGCGATGGCGATCATCAACGACCCGGACGTGATCATCGCCGACGAGCCGACCACCGCGCTGGACGTGACCGTGCAGGCGCAGATCCTGGAGACGCTGCTGCGCATCCGGGACGAGACCAGCGCGGCCATCATCATGATCACCCACGACCTGGGTGTGGTGGCCGGCATGGTCGACAAGGTGCAGGTGATGTACGCCGGCACCGTGGTCGAGGCGGGCGTGGTGGACGAGGTGTTCGACACCCCGCGCATGCCGTACACGGTCGGCCTGCTCGGCTCCAACCCGGACCCGAGCCTGATCGGCCAGCGGCTCACCCCGATCTCCGGCGCGCCGCCCTCGCTGGTCAACCTGCCCTCGGGCTGCGCGTTCTCGCCGCGCTGCCCGCTGGTGGCCCCGGTGTGCCACGAGTCGGAGCCGGAGCTGACCGAGACCAGCGGCACGGTCGTGCACCTGACCCGCTGCCACCGCTGGAACGACCTGGCCGGCTACGACGACCCGAAGAAGCTGTTCGCCCGCAAGGAGATCGGCGCCGAGGAGCCGCTCGCGGCGCTCCTGATCGACAACCCCGAGGTGGTCGTCGAGGAGCACCTCGCGGACACCGCCGATCAGACGAACGACGACCGCACGAAGGGCGACCAGGAGAAGGAGGCCGCGTCGTGAGCACCGGCACCGAGACCAAGCCGGCGACCGGCGGCGCGGACACCACGGGCACGCCCCTGCTCCAGGTGAAGGACCTGTTCAAGTCCTTCCCGGTCCGCGGCGGCGGCATCATTCCGCGCACCGTCGGCCAGGTGCAGGCCGTGCACGGCGTCAGCTTCGACCTGGCCGCCGGCGAGACGCTGGGCCTGGTCGGCGAGTCCGGCTCCGGCAAGTCGACCACCGGCCGGGCCATCCTCCAGCTGCACAAGCCCACCTCGGGCTCGGTGAAGTTCGAGGGCCGCGAGCTGACCACCATGCGCGGCAGGGATCTCCAGGTGATGCGCCGGGACCTGCAGATCGTGTTCCAGGACCCGTACGCGTCGCTGGACCCGCGCTGGCAGGTCAACGACATCATCGCCGAGCCGCTGCGCATCCACCGCTTCGGCAGCCCGGACACCATCCAGGCCCGGATCAACCAGCTGATGGAGATCGTCGGCCTGAACCCGGAGCACCGCAACCGGTACGCCCACGAGTTCTCCGGCGGCCAGCGGCAGCGCATCGGCATCGCCCGGGCGCTGGCCCTGAACCCCAAGTTCGTGGTGCTGGACGAGCCGGTGTCGGCGCTGGACGTGTCCGTGCAGGCCGGCGTGGTCAACCTGCTGGAGGAGCTCCAGCACGAGCTGAACCTGGCCTACCTGTTCGTGGCCCACGACCTGTCCGTGGTGCGGCACCTCTCGCACCGGGTCGCCGTCATGTACCTGGGCACCCTGGTCGAGATGGGGCCGCGGGAACTCATCTACAGCCGGCCCATGCACCCGTACACGCAGGCGCTGCTGTCGGCCGTGCCGGTGCCCGACCCCAAGCGGGAGCGGGAGCGCCAGCGCAACCGGATCGTGCTCACCGGCGACGTGCCCAGCCCGGTCAACCCGCCCTCGGGCTGCCGGTTCCGCACCCGCTGCTGGAAGGCGCAGGACATCTGCGCCACCGAGGTCCCGGAGCTGCGCAAGCGCGGCGACAGCGACCTGCTGGCGGCGTGCCACTTCGCCGAGGAGATGCCGGTCGGCTGATTTTTTTCCCGCCACGTGGGCTTGTTCGACGAACCCCCTTCGTCGGACAAGCCCACGTCGCGTTTCCCGGTGTTCCTCCCCACGGTGTCTACGACCCTAGCGAGGGGGTCTGACATTTTCGTGACGCGGCGGCGTCACGACCACGGGGTGCCGCCGGCGTAGTCCGACGCCAGCGTCGAGTGCACGGAGGTCAGCACCGCCGAGTCGGTGGTGATCAGGCCCAGCTCCCGGTTCTGGTCGAGGGAGGCGCTGGAGAAGTTCTCCGAGCCCAGGAACACCTTCGCGCCGGTGCGGCCGTAGTCGGCGACGATGGCCTTGGCGTGGATGTACAGCGAGGCGGTAGCGGCGTAGGTGGCGACCTTGGCGCCGGCGGCCGTGAGGGCGTCGAACTCGCTGGCGTAGTCGCCGGCGGTGTTGGTCATGATCACCTCCACGGCCACACCCCGCTTGGCCGCGTTCTCCAGGGCGGTGGTGACCGCGGGCAGGCCCATCTCCTCGTTCTCCACCTGGAGCGAGGCCGCGGCGCCGTTGATCAGGGCCAGCAGCTTGGACTGCGAATCGGTGGGGCTCCACACCAGGTCGGCGCCGTCGCCCGGGGTGACCGAGGAGTGCGCGTAGTCGGCGTTGAACACCTTCTCGATCGCGGCGACGTCGGAGGCGGTGGTGTCGACCACCGCGAAGTCCCGGCTGGTGGCGTAGTACTGGCTGGTCAGGTTGCCGGTCATGATCGCCGACGTGGCCCCGTCGGCGGTCAGCGTCTTCTGGTGCGTGGCGGCGTAGGACGTGTTGGCCCAGACCACGTGCACGCCCTTGCCGGACAGCAGCGTGTACGCCGCCTGGTTGTGCGACTTCTCCCGGTTGACATCCAGCACCACACGTACCGTCACGCCCCGCGCGGCGGCGTTGACGAGGTCGTTCTCGGCGGTGGTGTCGGTCAGCTCGTACATTGTCAGGTCGAGGGTCTTTTGCGCGCTGTTCATCAGGTTATATATCGCGGTGTAACCCTGCTGTGGCTGCGTGACCAGCGTCAATGCCGATTCGGGGGTGAAAGGTAATGTCATGGACAGGCGGCGGGAATGGCGAGTAAAAGGCTCGTATTCATGCCTGTTTGATATCGCGAATCGTATTGTCGTGCGGGGCCGGTAATTCACGGTTGACGGGGCGGGCGCACTGCGCCACCTCCGCGTCACGGAGACGTCACGCCCCCTTGGTTAGCTGTGATCCGTCGACGAAGGGCGTCCCGAGTCGCTGCCGGCCTCGCGGCAGGGGGGAACTCGGTGCGCCGAGCGGTCGACACAAGGGGGGAAACGAGGCCGCGTTCGCTGATTCCCCAGTCCCCGGACGCGGTCTCGGCCTCCCCGCCACCGGTCGGTGTCGGACCGGGCAACTACTCTGGTTCGGTGACCCTGACCGCCCCTCCCCGGCTCGCGCTGGTGCACGCGCACCCCGACGACGAGAGCCTGTGCACCGGGGGAACCATCGCCCACTACGCCTCCCTCGGCGTGCACGTCACCGTCGTCACCTGCACGCTCGGCGAGGAGGGCGAGATCATCCCGGCCAGCCTGAACGAGCTGCGGGCCGAGGCCGCCGACCAGCTCGGCGGCTACCGGGTCGGCGAGCTGCGCTCCGCGTGCGCCGCGCTGCGGGTCAACGACCACCGCTTCCTGGGCGGCATCGGGCGCTGGCGGGACTCGGGCATGGTGGGCGCCCCGGCCAACAAGCATCCGCGGGCCTTCGTCGCCGGCGACATCGCCGTGCAGACCGAGCAGCTGGCCGAGGTGCTCCGTCAGGTGAAGCCCCAGGTTGTCGTCGGCTACGACAGCTTCGGCGGCTACGGCCACCCCGACCACATCCGCGCGCACGAGATCACCACCGCGGCGGCGGCCATGGTGCCGGAGGTGCTGCGCGTGTTCCACACGGTGTCCTCCCGCGACGCCGTGGCCGAGGGGCTGGAGAAGCTGCGCGGCGTCGACGGCGTGCCGTGGCGGATGCCCGAGCCGGGCGAGCTGGCCGTGGTGGACGACGACGTCATCACCACCCGGGTGTCGGTGGAGGACCACGTGCCGGCCCGGCTGAGCGCGCTGCGGGCCCACGCCACCCAGGTCGGCGTGTGGCAGAACGGCGAGGGCGCGGCCTGCTACGCGCTGTCCAACGGCATCGCCCAGCCGGTCATCGGCACCGAGTACTTCGTGCTCGCCGCCGGGCCGGCCGAGGGGGCCGAGACCGACCTGTTCGGCGGCCTGAACGACGTGGAACGCTCGCGATGAGGCCCGGCGACTGGGCGGTCCTCGTCGTGCTGGTGCTCGACGCGATCCTGCTCGCGGTCGTCGACCTCGTGTTCCTGCCGGCCCGGTTCGACGGCACGGTGCTGCCGGACCTGGGCGGTTTCCCGTTCCCGATCACCATCGTGATCGCCGCGCTGACCACGCCACTGCTGGTGCGGGCGGCCGCCCGGCTGCGGCCGGTGACCTGGGTCGGCGGCCTGCCGGCCTTCGCCTGGCTGGCCGTGACGCTGTGGCTGACCGTCGGCGGTCCCGGCGGGCAGTTCCTCGTCTATCCCGACTGGCGGATCCTGGCGCTGCTGGCCGCGGGCTCGCTGCCGTCCGCCGTCGTCCTGGGCAACGCGCTGGGTCGGGCTGCCCGCGGTTCGTTGGCCCAGCAGCCGGTCGGCAGTGGATGACCCCGAGGTCGTCGCCGCGCTGCGCCCGTTCGCCCGCGCCGCGACGCAGCTGCTCGCCGTCCTGACCGAGCCGGACCCGTTCCGGCTGCACGGTCGGGCCATCGGCGCCGTGGCCAACATCGACGGCGTCGACCCCAAGTACCTTCCCCGGCTGGGCGCACTGCCGTCCGATCTCACGCACCGCGTCGCCGCCCTCGTGCCCCTGCTGGTCGCGTCCACCGGCGTCGACCGCCGCTCCCTCAGCCTCGCCGGCGAGGCCCTGGTGGTGTGCGCCGAGGCCGACTCGCTGGAGCTGCGGGTGCGGGTGCTGGCCGCCGTGCTCTACGACCGTGACGTCAACGCCGCCTCCGTCGGCGGCGGCGAGGACGGCCAGACCGCCTGGCTGCTGGCCGAACTGGCCGAGGCCACGCGGCGCCACGGTCGGGTGACCGTGCGGGCCCTGGCAATCACCGCCCAGCGGCTCGGCGATCTTTTGGCGACCATCGACGGACGCGCCCGCCCCCTGATCGGTGGCAGGCTGGTGTTGTGGCGTCTGCGCTCGCGGGCGCGGCGGTGGATTCGGGAGCAGAGCGCGGTCCGCTGGGACCCGCGTGGGAGGCAGTCATGAGTGTGCAGCGCAAGGACGACCGGCACTCCAACGACCCGGTCGACGCCATCAAGGCTCTTTTCGACGGCGAGAACAGCACAGGCGACGAGACCAAGCCGAGCACGAAGGGGCCCCAGTTCCGCATCGTTGGTGACCTTCGTCACACCGACAAGAAGAAGCCGCGCTAGGGCTTCCAGTAGCCGTACCGATGGTGCTCGGTGAAGCCGAGCCCCTCGTACAGCCGGATCGCGGCGGTGTTGTGGATCTCGACCTGTAACACCGACCGGTCCGCGCCGCACTCCCGCGCCCACGCGCCCAGGGCGGCCAACAGCCGCCGCGCCACGCCCTGACGCCGCGCGGTCGGGGCGACGGCCAGCCGTGAGACGTGCAGGGTCGAGTCGACGACGCAGCCACGGACGACCGCGGTGTCCTCGACGTACCCGAAGCCGAGGCGCGGACCGGTGCCCAGGACGTGCCGCTGGGCGGCCGTGGGCTCCCCGACGCTGAGCTCCCACCACTGCGGCGACGGCTTGTCCAGGATCTCGCCCACCGGCTCCCCGTCGGGCAGCGGACCGGTCATCACCTGGGACACGGAGCCGCCGGGGTGGTCGGTGGCCAGCTGCCAGCCCGCGGCCCGGATCCGCCGTTCGGTCTCGGACCCTTGGATGACGTGAACCTGCGGCTTGATGCCGTGCCGCGCGGCGAAGGCGGCCGCGGCGGCGAGGGCGTCGGGGACGGGCCGTCCGGGATCGCCGATGGTCAGAGCGCTGTTGGCCCGGCCGGTGAAGCCGCCGGCGGCGCGCAGGCGCCACTCCCCGAGGCGCTCGTCGACCAGCGCCGGCCACGCCTCGGCGCACAGCGACTCCAGCTCGGTGGTGGTGTCCATGTGGTGACTGTGCCCGGGCCCACATGGCCGATCCAGCATTTTTCCCGGCTCACGGGACGTACCGTGGCGCTTGGGGTGCCCAGGTGCGAACCTGACCTCTCAGCCGGGGGATACTGGGTAGGTGCCCGCGAACCCCTGACGGTGTCTCGCGGCAGATGAACGAAGAGGGAAGCAGGAGAACGCAGTGACCTATGTGATCGCCGAGCCCTGCGTCGATTTGCTCGACAAGGCGTGCATCGAGGAGTGCCCCGTCGACTGCATCTACGAGGGTGACCGGATGCTGTACATCCACCCCGACGAGTGCGTCGACTGCGGTGCCTGTGAGCCGGTGTGCCCGGTGGAGGCCATCTACTACGAGGACGACGTCCCCGACCAGTGGAAGGACTACACCAAGGCGAACGCCGACTTCTTCAACGAGCTCGGCTCGCCCGGCGGCGCGGCGAAGGTCGGCAAGACCAGCAACGACCCGTCGTTCGTGTCCGCGCTGCCGCAGCAGGCCGCGCACGAGTGACCGGTCTCACGACGGGGCCGGCGCTGCCGGACTTTCCCTGGGACTCGCTGGCCGACCACACCGCCACGGCGCGGTCGCACCCCGACGGTGTGGTCGACCTGTCCGTCGGCACCCCGGTCGACCCGGTGCCCGAGCTGATCCGTGACGCCCTCGCGGCCGTCTCCGACCAGCCGGGCTACCCGACCACCCACGGCACTCCCGAGCTGCGCCAGGCCGCCGTCGAGGCGATGGCCCGGCGGTTCGGGGTCACCGGGCTCGACCCGGTCGCCGTGCTGCCGACCATCGGGTCCAAGGAAATGGTGGCCTGGCTGCCCACGCTGCTCGGCGTGCGGTCGGGCGACCTGGTGGCCATCCCCGAGCTGGCGTACCCGACCTACGAGGTCGGGGCCCTGCTGGCCGGCGCCGAAGTGGCACGGGTGGAGGGCCTGACGGCCCTCGGCCCTCGCACGCCGGCCCTGTTGTGGCTCAACTCCCCGTCCAACCCGACCGGCCGGGTGCTGCCCATCGAGCACCTGCGCAAGGTCGTGGACTGGGCCCGGGAACGGGGCGTCGTCGTCGCCTCCGACGAGTGTTACCTGTCCCTGACCTGGGACGCCGAGGCCGCGTCGGTGTTGGATCCGCGGGTCAGCGGCGGCAGCGCCGAGGGCCTGCTGGCCGTGCACTCGCTGTCCAAGTCGTCCAGCCTGGCCGGCTACCGGGCCGGCTTCGTCACCGGCGATCCGGCGCTGGTCAAGCGGCTGCTGGAGATCCGCAAGCACGCCGGCATGATCGTGCCTCGGCCCGTGCAGTCGGCGATGACCGCCGCCCTGCGCGACGACCAGCACGTCGTCGACCAGCGGGCCCGCTACGAGGCCCGGCGCAAGGTCCTGCGGGAGGCGCTGCTCGGCGCCGGCTTCCGCATCGACCACTCCGAGGCCGGGCTGTACCTGTGGGCCACCCGTGACGAGGACGCGTGGGACACCGCCGGCTGGCTCGCCTCGCTCGGCATCCTGGTCGCCCCCGGCACCTTCTACGGCCCCTCCGGCGGCCGGCACGTGCGCATCGCCCTCACGGCCACCGACGAACGCATCGCCGCCGCCGCCACCCGCCTGGCCGCCTGATTTCCCGTCACATGCGGACCGCATGTGACGCAGGGCCGCAAGTATGACGCTCATGTGACATTTGCTAACACACACGTCTCCGCCACGTGTGCGCCATATTCGACGCTGTGCGCGGCATGCGGACCACATGTGGGCGGAAAAGTGGGGGTCAGCGTAGGGCCTTGCCGTGGCGTTCGACGGCGAGCCAGGAGTCGTGCCAGAGGTCGCGGGTGGTGACGCGGCGGACGTGCTCGCGCTCGACCAGCCGGCCGGCGACGAAGACGAGGTCCCAGTCGACGACGTCGCCCTGGGCGGCGACCAGGCGGCGCACCTCCTGCTCGGCGACGCAGGCGTCCTGGTGCTCGCCGAGCACCTCCTGGAGCTCCTTGGTCGCCCGGACCAGATCCTTGAGCTGCTTGCCGGCGATCGGCCGGACCAGCTCGGCGGCGTACCGCAAACGCTTGCCGAGGATGCGCAGGCGGTGCAGCTGCTCGTCGGGGGGATCGGCGGGCAGAGCCTGGACGGCCCGGCGGAGCTTCCGGTACGGGGCGCGGACGAGGTCCATCAGCTCGGGCCGCGGGGCGTCGGGGTCCACTTCGGAGTTGGCGGCCTGGGCGAGATGGGTGAGCAGCGTCCGGTAGCGCGGGCTGTTCAGCGCGGCGGTCAGGCGCTCGCGGGCGCCGAGGCGTTCGGCGACGAGGCCGTCGAGCAGGGTGGCGGCGACGGCGCGTTCGTCGTCGGGGAAGTCGTCGGCCTCGGCCCGCAGCCGGTCGATGAGCACGTCCAGATCCCGCACGGGCCCGAGCGCGCCGCCGAGCCAGCCCAGTTCGGCCCGCAGCCGTTCGCAGTCGGGCACACTTCCGGGCGCGGATTTGAGGACGGCTCGCAGCCGCCGCACGGCGACGCGCATCTGGTGCAGGTCCTCCGGATCCTCACCGGTGCGGGTGCCGTGCTCGTAGTGCAGCATGGCCAGCGTCTGGGCGTGCAGGGCGGCGCGGACGTGGCGGGCCACCGGATCCTTCGCGGTCGCGGCGACCGGGAGCGGCGCCAGACCCAGCCGCTCCGGGGTCACGGGCCGGCGAGCTGCGGCGATGGTCGGGGGGCTCATCAAGTGAATGGTAGGTGAAGAACGAATGAATGGCTCCCCCGAAGGGGCGACGGGATCGGGCACCGGCCAGAGTGGAGCCATGGACGCTGAGCTGCTCGAAGCGGCGATACGGGAGGCGCGCGCGGGTCGCGCCGAGGGCGGCATCCCGATCGGGGCCGCGCTGTTCCACGTCGACGGCACGCTGCTGGGCAGCGGCCACAACCGTCGTGTGCAGGACGGCGATCCGTCCATGCACGCGGAGACGGCCGCCTTCCGCGACGCCGGCCGGCGCGCCACCTACCGCGACACGATCATGGTGACCACGCTGTCGCCGTGCTGGTATTGCAGCGGCCTGGTGCGCCAGTTCAACATCGGCCGCGTGGTGATCGGCGAGGCGCGGACGTTCCATGGCGGCCACGACTGGCTGGCCGAGCACGGCGTGGCCGTGACGGTGCTGGACGACGCCGAGTGCGTCAGCATGATGACCGAGTTCATCGCGGCCGAGCCGCATCTCTGGTTCGAGGACATTGGGGAGACGCCGTGAGCGCAGTGCCCAGTATTGATCTCCAGGCGTGGTTCCACGGCGACGACCGGGATCGCGCCGAGGTGGCCGCCCGGGTCGACCAGGCCCTGCAGACCGCCGGCTTCCTGCTCGTCACCGGGCACGAGGTCAGCACCGAGCTGCGTGACGCGACCCGGTCGGTGGCGCGGGAGTTCTTCGCCCTGCCCGAGGACGCCAAACAGCGCTACGCCACCGCCGTCGGCGGCCGGGGCTGGCTGCCGCCCGGGGCCGAGGCCAACGGCTACGCCGAGGGCACGCCGACGCCGCCGGACATGAAGGAGTCCTTCACCGCGGCCAACGACACCCCGACCGGCGATGCCGCGGTCGACGCCGAGTGGTTCGCGCCCAACGTGTGGCCGGACGCCGAGCTGCCGCGGATGCGGGACGTCGTCGGCGAGTACCTGGACGAGATGCACGCCCTGTCCGACGAGCTGATGGCCCTGTGTGCGGTGGCGCTGGGCCTGGAGGTCGACTACTTCGAGCCGTTCCTGAGCGAGCCCACCTACGGCTTCAACATCAACTGGTACCCGCCTCTGACGAGGGTCGGGCCGGCCGCCGACGGGCAGTTCCGGATCGGCCCGCACACCGACTTCGGCACCGTCACCGTGCTGGACCGGGAGCCGGGGCTGGGCGGCCTGCAGGTCTACACCCTGGACGGCGAGTGGGTGGACGCGCCGTACGACCCGGCCGCGTTCACGGTCAACATCGGCGACCTGATGGCCCGCTGGACCGGTGATCGCTGGCGCTCCACCCGGCACCGCGTGCTGCCCCCGCCGGCCGACGCGCCGGCCGAGGACCTGGTGTCGCTGGTCTTCTTCTACGAGGCCAACCACGACGCGATGGTGGAGTCGATGGCCCCGCCGATCGGCCGCCGCAGCTACCCGCCCACCAACTGGGGCGCGTACCTGAAGGAGAAGCTGGCCGCCATCACGGTGGGCTGACCCCAAACGCTCGGAAGGG
>Ga0307511_10001141_pt1 | contig 28238 bp, 38 predicted proteins | sample 13_EM_MG_FD_200266 | JGI IMG/M metagenome (GOLD analysis project Ga0307511, IMG submission 200266) | Populus trichocarpa ectomycorrhiza microbial communities from riparian zone in the Pacific Northwest, United States - 13_EM | ecosystem: Host-associated > Plants > Roots > Unclassified | place...
AGGAACTCTATGAAATTACGGTTCTATCATCTTATGGAACCGTCACCCATTGATTGAATGTACACCATATCACGGATAAGGGAAATTTCGACAACACATAATGAAGAACTGACAACAATTCAGAGGAACGTGGCTAAGGCCTGATCGAAGGAACCACACGTATTGAAACAAGAGGTAACAAGGGGACGCGAGAAAGAAGAGGGGAACTGGGGGAGGAGGGGGAGACTAGGACAGAAACGCAAGGCGAAACGAGGTGGGAAGGGGGGAAAGCACGAAAGCTCCGGTTAACCGGAAGTCACTTCTGAGCCATCCCGGGCTTGGGAGGTCTCTTCCTAACCTCATCCTCCTTACACCTGTGCAACAGAACCTTATTCCAATGGGAAGGGATATTCCCCTCGTGCCCCTTCGACCAGTCATACGAAGCCGCGTAGGCGAATACCGTCCCCGTGTGGTTGAAAGATGCGCTAACGATGGGGCTTGGCACGGCGCTGAACGCTAGTAATGATAAGCATCAGCATACGAGAGAGGAAAATCGCGTGGTTGGTCAAGAGGCAAACGAGATAGGATGTGATGGGCGGTGAATGACGAACGAACGAGGACCACGCCGAGGCGAGGCGAAGAAACCTGAATGAACCGGCGAGATAGGGGAGATGGAGGCTTACTCTTCATCCGTGTGCGAGCATCCTTGTCCCAGAGGCTGACCGTCCCGTCAGATCCTAGCATGTGATAAAGTGACAATCAAACAGGGAAATGTAAGCATAAATTGTCATCCATCCACAGGAAAAGGACGGCCACAGAATAGATAGCCGAGAAGCGGGAGGGCGGGGTGAACGGGGAGACAGGTGCTCCACGGAGGTCGTTCAGTGTGACGGTACAGCCGTGTGAGGAAATGGGGGCGGTGCTGGCCAGCGATCGGTCGGTGCATCTTACGTACCGCATGTGGCAAACGTCCCGTGTACGGGATGAAACTTGATATCATTAACGGAGAACACCAAGGATTGATCTTTCCCGCCTGGCGTTTGGTCTTTTCTGTGACACCTAAAGGAATAATTCTTCCTGTAACCATTCTCAAGAGTCAGAAAGAAGAAATATATGTTTTCGAGCGGACGTGTGCGCACTCTTGATCCTTATCATCAATGTTCCTAGTGTGCACCCGCAAAACGTAAACAATGCGGCTCATCCAAATCCCAAAACGGACCTCACAGAGGAGGGAAGGGAGGAACAAAAAGAAACGCACTGAATTGCCACTCTGCCCTCGATCGAACCGAGCGCGTACCCATCAGCACCCGGAAACAGGGCGATCGTCCTAGTCTGCCATTTCAACGGCGAAGAAACCGTCTACCAGAAGGGGCACACAAAGGAAGCTCCACAATAAGCTAACAATTCAAAACGGCACATGGACGTGGAAGGGGGTAGATCAAGCACCAACTTTGTAAGGCGTCATTGGGTTCGAGAGGTCAAATATCTGGACGTGTCGGCCCGCAGTCCCGACGACGAGAACCTGGTTCTTCACGTCCATTGCGTAACACCGGTCCTTGAGTTCTACTGTGGCCAGCGGAGTGGGCGATCGAAGGTCCCAGTACTTGATTCGGGGCGTGTTTTCCCAGCGTCAGTGACCATGTGCTGGGAAAAGAAGGAAGAAACGAAACAACGAATTGAGTTGGGTGGGAAACGGGCGCGGAACGTACCTTTAGTGTTTTGTCCCAGCTGCCTGTGGCAAGGATTCCTGCCTGAGCCATTTCAAACCACCTCACGCATCTGATCGGACCGTCGTGTTGTCCCACTTGGGTCGATGTCCCAGATAGGAGGTCATACATTCTCGCGGCATTGTCAGTTCCCGCGGAGACAACTTTGGTCCCGTCCTAGTAGAGCAGAGACCCGGTAAGTAATTTGTGAGAAACACGCGGAACATTATGACATTGGTGACCGATGTCCATTATGCGATCACACAGCAGGCGATACGTGATGGAGGCGCGGTCGATGAGAAATTCAAAAAATGATGATGGGGAAATAAGCAGTGAGCATTCTGGTTTCTTAAAACCAATAAACGAGGGAGATTGGACCCGAGGTGGGAAAAAAAGGAATGTCTGGCTGAATCCTCCGATCGAGAATTACTTCTCGGCACGGCACGTTGTGCTCCAACAGGCGCGAAAAACACACCCGAGACTGTTCCTCGGGTGACGCTGATGCCAACTCGTAACAGCAGACGAGAAAGACGAAGTTTCTCACCTTGCTCCAACACAAGTCTAATACAGTTCCAGGATGGGGTGCAAGCGCCTTCCCCTGTGATTGACCTTGAGGACCTACGTCGTATATCCGTACCTGTAATAGTCACCATCCGAAAAAAGTATCAGAAACGAACGTCCACGCCTTTCCATGTGTAGAAGGTAGGCCGCCAGCGCGACAATAGTCAAAGAACGCACATCAGGGCCCCAGCTGCCTACGGCTAGGAGATCCGCAACGGGGGAAAACGCGATAGATGAGATACACTCTGGAGGTGGAGACACGAGGTCGACATCGGGAAAATCTGTTAGTGTCGGTTGCGCAGCTAATGGAATCGCTGGACCACCAAAGAGTCCAGCCATTTGTACCGGGGTGGTTGTTTGGTGTGGTCTGGAGCTGAAGGTGGATACTCAAGAAATAGTACGACGGGGAGTCGAGAATGGTTCATTGCGTCTGGTGGTGCCGGTGAGCGCCCACCCTGTCGATCACCGCCGTGGCGGGCCGACGTGGGCGGTGGGATGAGCTCGTCGTTCGTCTCAAATTTGAAACCGCTGCCTTACAGGCTCTCTGGCTTTACATCCCCGGATGGGTTTGGTTGCTACGACACACCAGACAAGTTATATCGGAAGACCGCTCATCGATGGATCAGCGAATTCACCCATAGAAGTGTTCGTCGTGTAAGTACAGAGATACAAACAACGGAGTGAGTAGAGAGAGAACACAAAACCAATAGCCAAAACAACAGGACAAAGGAGAGCCCCGTCACAACGACAGCTGACCTCTGATAGCAAGCGTACTATAGCGGCAAAACAATCGTGGAGGAGAGAGATGGAGATGGAGGGATGTCAGGAGAATACAAGTGGGGGGTGGAATCGGAAGCGTGCGTGTGTAAGCTGGGGTGGTTGAGATCCTCTAGATATCATCGATATCAACCTCTCCCTCGTCACCAAACTCGAACCCGAATTCGCCTTCTTCGTCTCCGAATGTATCCGTCTCGTTGATCTTGGCATTTTCCGGCAACTCTCCATAGGCTTTCACTAGAATCACGACAGGTCAGGAGATGCTCAGATCGGACGGGGAGTGAAGGGGAAGGAGGACGCACGACTTCGAGCCTCGTCGGCGGTGTACTTGACGATGACATCCGCCTTGTCATCCTGGAAATCCCGGAGGGAGATTAGGATGATATCTCCCTGATTAATCCAGACCTGCCGATGTGAAGTCAACAACCTGTGAATAATTTCCGCGTGTCCACAACACATACCTTCTTTCTCATCTTGCCCCGAATATGGGCTAATCGCTTCTCACCATCGAAGCACATCGCCTCCAGTCGGCCGTTCCCAAGCATCTTGGTAACTTGAGCGTACTCCTGTCCGTCTTCTCTGAAGACCAGTTCGCGTTTGTCATCCTCGTTCTCGTTCTTTCCTCTTCTGCGATTTTTACCACCCTAATAAATCATCGGGGGAGTTCCGTAAGTCCCGGTTTCGCTCAGGTGACCCAGACGATGTGCCAGGTGTGCGGGGAGAACCTCACCTTTCCCTTGTTCTACAGCCGAAAATAAATGAGTTACGTTGCACTGACAGATTCACTCATCCAGGGCGTACCTTTGGCATTTTGAGTTAACCTGGTACTCCTGAAGTGTGCTGGAGCTTGTTCTGGAAGAAGTGTCTCAATCCTCGCCCAACGGGAGGAGAGGAAAAATGTCTACGTTGTGGGAAGGACGGAAGGGGAGTCTGCTGACATAATCAGGTATCTAATAGGCTATGTACAATTGGCTCATGACTCGAAAAAAAAGTACAGTAGTTGGGATAAAAGTATTGTACAGAGGAAGAGTGAGCTGTCAACGTGTGTGGGGTTGTTGCTGCTGTGGAGAATTTGGGGGATCCGGCGGGGGGTACATCCGCTGGGAGGGCGTGGTGAACGGCGGGCGCGGACGGAGTGCACGATGTTCGGCGAAGCTCACTTTTAGATGCCGGTATTTTCGAAGAGAATACAGAGCCAGGGTTTCTGTTCGTCTGTCTTCAGCCAACCGAGCCGGTAAGAAACGATTCAAAGAGCCCAGACCTTGTTTGATAAACTCTCCCAGCCGAATTGCCTGGTTGATGTCCTCCTCAGTTTTGAGATGCTTGTTATCTATTTCCCCCTCATCGCGTGAGCCTCAAACGGTTCGCTTCAGGAGCAATCCATGACGCACTTTCGAACAACCTGCGCATCCGGCCATGGTAATCGTACCTGGAAATTTAATCAGGAATGTTCGTTCGGCGGTCTGGAGAGGTAGTGCTCACGAAGGGTCGGGATAATCCCTGCCTAGCCGCTGAAGTTCCTTGTACAGTCCAATGACCCTCGACCTGGTCGCGCTCGTCGACATGGGTCGATTTTGGAGAGAGGGAGAGGGAGAAGGGAGGATGGGGTCGGTTGTGGTCAGATTGACCGTGGCAATTGAAGTCCAAGTCTATAAGGGGGGATATCAATGGTGCTCAGTTCCTGCAACAACATGGCCCGGACTCACTCTGCAACACCACAGGCGGAAGACTATAGGTTCGGCCTCCAGGACTCACGACCTGGTCAACAGCCTAGGAGAGATCATGGGGATGACGACACGTAAAAGGTTCATCCCGTCAAGCGAAGCAGGAATCCCCGCCGCCCGTGCCTCGTTTTAGGTGACAAGAGCGTTCATCATACGATAGGACGTTTCTTCTCTTTCACCTCCACCCACCGCCATGGCCTCTGTAGACTACTTCCCAATCCCCCCTCCTCAGCCAAAAGCTGATGCTGGCCCTCCGAAACTCACGGCCGAGCAGGAGGGTAAGTACGAAAAGGTCTACGAACATTTCACGAAGGACGGGTACGCTCTTCCCGATGAAGAGAAGGGCGAGTTCACGGAAGAGGAGAAGTTCTGGCTGGTACGCTTCCTTTGTGGCCCTATCTTCGCAGTGCTGATGACCTCCGCGGTACCTAGAGCTACGAGTGCCTGTTGAGGTCCGTTTCCTTACACTGGCACAAAGTCCTGATTACGAGACCGACGTGGCATTGTTTTACCATCAAGGTATCTCCGAGCGGCGAAATGGGACGTAGCGAAAGCCATCGAGCGCCTCGAATCCACGCTCAAATGGAGGCGTTCGTTTGGTCTCTATACCCACACACCCGAGTACCTCGAACCAGAGGTATGAGCCTCCCCTCCTCCCTCTCTCCTTACGTGGACTATAGCCTGACAATTTTGTCCTTCAAAGTTCCTTACCGGGAAACAGATTCTCTTCGGTTATGATATCCACAATCGGCCGGCACTGTATATGTTCCCCAGTCGTCAGAACACCGACACCAGCGAACGACAAATCCACCAAGTGGTCTGGGTACTCGAGCGGGCTGCGGACCTGATGGCACCTGGTACCGAGTCGGTGTCCCGAACCTAATCCAAATGCCCTGCGCAAGTTTTTCTCACGTCACTCCACTTTAGGACCTTGGCGCTCATGATTGACTATGGGGAGAAGGGCAAAAGCCCTCCTTTCTCGACTTCCCTCTCGGTAAGAACCACCCCTTCCACCGATTCGGCCAAATGCTTACAATAGGCAACGCTTTTGCGAGCAGGTCCTGAACATCCTCCAAGACCACTACCCCGAGCGTCTCGGGCGGGCGTTCGTCATCAACGTTCCCTTCCTCCTCAACGCCTTCTACAAGATGATCAATCCATTTATTGATCCCGTCACCCGGGAGAAGCTGAAGTTCAACCCGAATTGTGTCAAAGAGGGCCACTTCGAGTCGAATATGCTCATCAAGGGGAATTGGGGAGGGGACAGGACGGTGGAGTACGTGCATGAGAAATTTTGGCCGGCGTGGTTGAAGATGACTGGGGAGAGGAGGGAGAAGCACCAGGAGAGATGGAGAAAGTTGGGTGGAAAGATTGGAGTGAAGGAGTGGGACTACAAGACGGACGCTAGCGCTCCGGCAGAAGTTGTTGAAGAGAAGGTCGAGGAGAAAGGCGAGAAGGTCGAAACTCCTGTGGCCGTCGCTGTCCAGGCTTGAGATCGTGGATTGTCCTGCTCGACTTGTTGTCAATATCCGTTTCCTTGTTTATTAGAGACTTTCAAGGAGGACGCGGCGGGAACCTCTGAACTGATCGACCCTTCCTTTCAATGACCATCACATCCGTGGCAGTTCAGCTTCCAATGCGCTTCCCTCACGTTCTCGGCCTGGTGCGGGAGCCCGGGAAGGACATTTGACTGAGTTTTGATCCCCGAGGAACCGGGGGCTCGCAGCCTTTCTCGCCAACGTGTCACCAGCCCTGAACGCGGGCGACTCACCACCAGCTTGAGGGTCGACTCTCACCATCCCACTTTCTTGAACACTGAACGATGTCTGCGGCTTCTGTCGTTTCACCTCCCGCAGCCGCTGGCTTCCCGCTCGGTGGGGCAGCTGATATGTCTCCGGATGACGAGAAATCCGAGGAGAAAGTTGTGGATTACGAACCATTCCTTCCTCATCAGAAGTACCACAAGACATCCCCGCCTGAGTTCCTGACCCTGACGGAAGAGCAAGACGCCATATACCAGGAGGTTTTCAAGCATTTCGCCATTGAGGACTATGCCATTCCGGACCTCAAGGAAGAGGATGGTGCATTGATCGAGGAAGAAAAGTTTTACCTCGTAAGTCCCCCTCTTTCATCCTTTTCGCAGTCCATCGGAGGTGCTGAGGATTCAAATCGCCTTCAGACATATGAATGTTTCCTAAGGTGGGATGTTAGGCCACACGGTACATGAAATGCCACAGTCTGACTATCCGCCTAGGTTCCTTCGGGCTACACGGTGGAACGCGGCCGACTGCATCAAGAAACTCGAAGCCACTCTCAAGTGGCGACGCGAATACGGAATCTACGATACCCTTACAGCCGAGTCTATCAAGGAACACGTGCGTACCATTCGTACATACCGCAGCCACTTCCACACTGAACTCTGAACGATGCCTTTGTTCGGTGCACAGTGTCTAAACGGGAAGACCCTTATATTCGGTTATGACGTTGAGGGCCGGCCGGGGTTCCTTGACATTACCGGGCGCGAGTCCTCACCTGAGGGTCCTGGAAGGATCAGAGCGTATACTTGGATGATGGAACGTGCAGTAGAGATCATGCCCAGAGGCGTCGAGTAAGCGTTTTTTAGATGTTCAAACATTCACGGCTAACGAGTCGTTGGCTGTAGGTCTGTTGCGGTGCTGAACCTTTTCTCTGCGACCGCCAAGGCTACCTCCTTTGCACATGCCAAACTGGTGCGTTGATAGCTGCGTATCGCCGAAGGGCACACGACAACTCACACGACTTAGACCGTGGAGACGCTCCAAGCCTACTTCCCAGAACGTCTCGGCCGGTGCTTCGTCAACAACGCCCCCTTCTGGGTAACGATTCTCATGAAACTTGTCCACCCCTTCATGGACACAATCACCCGTTCGAAGATCGCGGTAAACCGCGATTTCATCGCACAGGGTGACTTTACTCGTGATCAGCTGGCCAAGGAGTGGGGAGGAGAAAGAGAGCTGGGTTGGGATTGTGAGAGGTATTTTGCCAAGTTGGCTGAGATCTCTAGGATGATGAAGGAGAAGAGAATTACAAAGTGGAGGGTGTTGGGTGGGAAGATTGGTTTGAGAGAGTGGGATTACAAGGAGGAGTAGAGTTTCAGACGGGCGCGGACGTCGGGGGCGTTCATTGTTCATAGTAGATGCGCATTCGGAATATACACAACCGTTCCTAGTCTCTCGAGGACTGGGGTCAAGAAGTTGCGGCGGAACGCGACCACAGCGCCCATATGGCGAGTCAAAATGACCCAAGCCCCGGTTCCGTCAGCGTTGAAGGGTCCGGACCGCCGATTGAATTAGTCCTATCAGCGGTGACCGCCCTTGCGGAGGCAGCGTTCGAGAATAGATAAGTTGCCTCGACATACTCTCTGATACGTATCTACCACCACCGAGAACCCCCAAGTGAAGATCCGGAAGCCGAAGGATGTCGCCTCTCCCCAAGTGGCCACGCCGCTCGTCACAGGACAAGCCGACACCCGTGGACCCTCCGGGTTCGCAGAAACATCAGTTGCGTCGGGGAAGCACATCTGGACATCAACCACGGTTACTTGTTAGGAGCAATTCCGGAGGTGGTGGGACCGGACAGTGGAGAGACGTGGATGAGGGGAGGCGATCCCGGAATCGAAGCAATTCCACGCCTCCAGATAACAGACACCACCACGATCGCCGACCACAGAGTCGAGATGGACGGACTGGACTGACACCCGTCAGCGCGAACGAGTCCTGGGCTTGGGGACAGAACTGGGCGGACGTGTGGTGGACCCCTGGTCGTGGTCAGGTCCAGCTACAGGCCCAAGTTCAGGTGAGGGGCCAGTGGGTCGTCAATGGCGGTCGTACCGAGGGACGATCCGGGCACAGGGAAGGTACGGATCGTCGTGGCCGGCGCAGCAGTGACCCGGCGAAACGTTCAACGCCCACACCGGCACCTGCCCTGAGACGCATGGGGTCCTCGACTGCGGAGCCACCCGTCATTCCTGGAGTTGTTACTACCACCACCAGCGGCGGAATGGGCTTCAGGAACCTGCTTCGAAGGAGCTCGCACAAACGCCCAAAGATCTTATTCTACAACAAGAATGACCCACATTATGGGTTCACGAACTTTTCGCCGCATCCGGTGGTGTATCGGGGGAAGAGGTATCCGACGAGTGAGCATCTTTTCCAATCGTTAAAGGTGGGTGGAGGTCCGCTCTCGTGTTTGCCCTGCGTTCTTGCTGAGTCGCAGACCCCTCCACTGCTAGTTCACTCATAAACCTAATCTGATGGAACACATACGGACTTGCGATCCTCGACCGAGTGTGGCATTCACCGAAGCTCGGAGATTCGCTCATGAAGTCCACCCGAACTGGAAACACGATAACATCAGAGCGGTAGCCACTCTTTGTTCTCATGACATCATCCCTCGAGGACGCTGACGATCACATAACCATTGTAGATGGATACCGTGTTATTCCACAAGTTCACCCAACACAGGGATCTGAAGCGGGAACTGCTCGGGACAGGAGACGCAGAACTGATCGAGGTGACTTTCATCATCTTGACGGCCGGTCGGCGGGCTGATGAAGTTCCTTCTAGAACTCGGACAAAGATTCGTTCTGGGGGTGCGGGGCGGATGGGAAGGGTAAGAATGAGCTTGGGAAAGCACTTGGACGACTGCGTAAAATTCTACGTGAACAACAAAGGGGATGAGATTTTCAAAGGCGTTCCCTGGTTTTTGGGTGCGCCAGGTCCGATTGGACTTGATGACATTTATGACCACCCATGTGTCTGTATCTTAAGTACCAGTATGCGCTGCTCATTTTTTGGTTCTGGGGGAGATCGCCTCGGATTGCTGTGGGTCAGCCGCACCCAAACAGAACCGCCGTCCGCCGATCCCACTCACCATCCGCCACCACCATGGGCGAAGTTAGAGCGGACTCACACCTCCATCAAGATTTCCATGGAAGGCGCGCCCCGACAACATCGCCTCGGTTCACTCGGTACCTGGTCTAGTTCAGTTCGTCGGTTCGTTGCCATGACTTGAGCGCATATTGTGCGGGTCCCCACGCTTTGGCACCGCCCTTCAAGTTCCCAACGTATTACCAAAAGCAAGAATCAACTCCGGCCTTTCTGCGCTCTCGTTCTCCCCCCATCGTATCCCACTACACGTCGCCACCGCGTCCAACGTTCAAGATGAGCCAGGTTGGCCGCAACATCTCAACGAATCCCCCAACGACCTCCGGGACGAACCCCGGGGTGACCCCCCCGAGGGGTATGTGCGATCATTGCCACCTGCGGCCCAAATTTCCGTGCGTTAAGCCTCTTTTTCTTTCTTTCTTTGGACGTGGCGAATGGCCGCTGACTGGTGTACCGTGCTCTTTTTTATCACCCTCAGGTCGTACAATTACTGTGGTAAGCGGTGTGGGGCCAAGGCCGCCGCTGTCGGGAGTCAAACAGTGATGGTCGTCCTCATGTGCAAGGTGGGTTAGTTTTCTTGGCTGTTGAAATAACCGCTAACAATCTGACCTTCAGCAATGTAGCCAAAAACCCACGTACATGAATCACGAGTTCTGTGGAAGGAGGTGTGCCCGTGCTTGGGCGACCGATCACGGACAACCAATTACTGGATCCCTGGCTCGACCTCCGACCCCGGATCCCAACCAGCCGACGATAGTGATGGGTACTCAACCACAGAATCAGAACATGGGCGGTCAAACGCAGAATCAGCAGATGCAGGGAGGTGGCCAGTCGCAAAACCAGCAAACTGGGCAGGGTGGTAATCAACCTGGGCAAAAACGAGGAGGTGGTAAGTGTCTAACATATCTCGTGCTTGGCGCTTTTTGGCAAGCAGGATCTGACGCGTTTGTCGATTGTGTAGTCAAAGGATTCGTCAAAGGATTCAAGAGTTTGGTCTCAAGTAACCCACCCCAGCAACAACAACCGCAACAACCACAACAACAGACGGTGACGAACCCCGCACAAACGCAGCATCCTCCCAACAACGCGTCCAACAGTACGCTGAACCTGGGTTCACACACAATTCCGCTTGTGCTGAGGATACCCACTGGACCACCGAACCAACACAATAACCGCGGGGGCGTTCCGAGCCATAATAGAGGGCCTAATAAACTCGGACCGTTCAACGGGGCGTATCCTATTTCGCCCCCATCTCCATCCGATGACAACACTGCGACTCAGAACAAGGGTCCGTTCAATGGAGCGTATCCATCCAACAGGTGGTCTTCTGGGGCCAGCCTCCCCTCCCAACCTACCGGTGGTAGTTCAAGTTCGATCCCGGCTAGCAAGCCACGACTTGGTCCTTTCAATGGGGCGTATCCAATTTCGCCACCGTCTCCAACTGATGAGGGGTCTGCGAGCCAGAACGAGGACGAGAAGCCCAAACTTGGTCCGTTCAATGGGGCTTATCCTATTGCAACGCCCCCCACCCAGTCCATTTCGTCTGGGATCTCGGCGCTCCAAACCCCGAACGACACAACTCCAGGCACGACACCGGACACGACGCCGGGTACGACGCCCGCCCAGGGGTCAGACGACGTCTGGAAGGCATTAAGTCATAGGACTCACTCAACCGACAGCCTGAGTTACGCATCTGAAGAGGAGGATACCGGCGCTGTTCAGGATCAGGCCTCCGGTCACGAACAGGACGCTGTCAAGGACGGAGACGAGGTCGCTGTGGATAACGAAGACGAGGTTGCTGTGGATAACGCAGATACTGCATCCATCAGTTACTCTGTCTACCCGCCGTCTACTGTGGCCTCAGACCATGAGGGTATCTGCGCTCTGGAAGGGTGTTCGGAACCCGTCTTCGTCGACCCGATAACCGACCTCGAGAGCGAATACTGTTCGGGGAAACATCAGGAGTAGGTCTTTTCCGTCACCTACCGTCCCCGTGGACTTGCTAACGTGGAAACACTTCTTTTTCTGTAGAGAGGCGGAGGTCCCCAAGGAAGAGGCGTTGTGTATCATGTGCCACAAAACTCCGAGGGGTTCGAAGGACTACTTCTGTTCCAGGAAGTGCCGGAAAAAGGCATTGGGTCCTTAAGTCTTCATTCCTGTATTTGTTATACGTAGCAGTTGCCAGACGTGGACATTGGAAAGGGTCAGATACCTTGTGTGTTATTAGATACTTTGAACAGAGTAATTTCGTCTTCTCTCAAACCCAAGATCCGTCCTCGACCTGTGCGTTGGACAGTCGGGAAGCCCTCAGAGTTGTTATTCTCAGTCAGGCTTAGCATGGGTGATGGCGGGGTTTAGGTTGGTTCGCGCACCAGCTGTCCGGTTCGTTTCCCAAGAACGTCAAGTCGACACAGCCAAGCCTAAGACGTCAGTTCCCTCATGTGACTGGGGAAGGGCGAGGCGGTGTTGCCTGATGCGGTAATATACCCGCGCCAATATCCTCACGATCAATTTTCCCACCCCTGGGAATTCCTGGACTTGCCGGTCGATCCAGGACAGCCGTGGGAGGTTCATCAGTATTTTCGACTCAAGGAAAGAACACCATTCGTGGTGAGTAAATATAGGACATTTGGGGGACTCAAGATTCTTTTCGTGGCTGTTCTCGTCCACACAATCCGGATCCAAAAGTGAAACCGCCGACGGTGCCCTGACGAAAAGTTCCAATAGGGCGGACTTGCGCCATCGGTCCATCGCCCTGATGGGCTGGGACGTGTGCACTTACGTACCCGAGTCCCAGCCACATTCGGTGCGCGTTGAGCGGCGCGATCCCCCCGTCGAACCGACAGGAATGTCGTAACGAAACAAAGTGGGCCTTCCAAGCTGAACTCGCTGGGCGCTCCGATCTTGATTATCCTTGTGCAATAAAAGGTGTCAGGAATACCCACGGGACGTGTTCCCCATCCTTCGTGCACGACGCTCTTTACTTGGTCGGACAATAGGAGTGTCCGCTTCGCGTGATGTTCCAAGTGCTGAAAGGTCTACTCCCAAGTTCGGGGTCCCAGAACTCGTCAATTCCTGTCACTTCCGGGCCGGGGTTGTGTGTTGTGAGTTGAACGGCCAAGCAATCGCAATGAGCTCACTCATCTCAACTTCCGTAGAATTGCAAGTTTCAGCCTCAAGCACGGGATCCTGCCACGGGACAATATTATCTGTTTTGTTCCAATGCGTGTGCAGCACCGAGGACGTTGCATGGTTTACCGACTGGCCCGAATACTGGTGGAGGTCCGAGTATAAGGGTAGGCGGGAATGCGAGCGTGAATACGAGGGCGACTCAGGCTCCTGCTCTTTCGTTGTGTGTTGTGAGTGTGTTGTACGTGATAAATGTAGAGGGAGTTGCTGAATCGCTCACCTTCCCAAGCATTGCAACAAGAAGCCGAGGCACAGCGATGGTATCACCGTACATCCGTATTGCGGTAGGACGTGCGCGAAGCTTGCAAAGGGCAAGGGTTCCACGAATCAGAACACCCCCATTCCAACTGGTCCCTCTAAAGCTACAAACTCCTCAAATGCCACCACTCCCGCCAATGCCTCCACTAGGACCAGAGGTGTGCTCAGATCCACAAAGGGGAAGCCCCAGTCACCCAGCCACCCCCGCAACGCCAGCACATCGACGAATTCGACCAACACGCTGAATAATAAATCTTCCATCTTACGGACGGCTTCCTCAGGTCCTACTTGTAACATCCCTGGATGTTCGTCTGCCGTATACGTCGACCCGGACGGAGTTGCCAGCAAGTACTGTACCAAGACCCACAAGCAGTGTGTTTTCCGCCCCGCCACTCCATCTCGCGAACGTGTACTAAATGGTGCATAGGTGGGGGGAACGCGGTTGCATATCTTGTCGCAAGGCTCCAAGGAACGGTGCGGTTCTCTTCTGCAAACCTTGTCACAACAGGGCCCTCCTCACTGCACCGGCGATCGTCGAAGTTCCCGGAGACCACGACAACTACAAGAGCGGTCAGTCGATTACGCGAAATGCTCGTAGCGTTCGATGAGGAAGCTGACGTGGGTTTTCAGTTGCGTCGCAATTTCGACAGAAATGGATGCACAACACCCAATGTCCCGAAGTTCGTGCGATCTACAAGATCGTAAACGGAGCAGCGCACATGGCCAAGTACGAGCAGTACCTGTCCGTCTCATTCCCTGATGCTTTAAAGTCGATCCCTCATCTTGACTGACCGCTTGGTTGCAGCGATCGGATCGAGGCCAAAGGCAATTTTGCGTCGCAGAACAAACCCCGCGGAAACGAGAATCGCAGGTGGCACGGAACGACGAGGAAGTGCAGACTTGGGGATAGCGGAGCGACTAGACTGTGTTCAAATCCTTCGTGTTCCCTGTGTTGTATCATCAAGAATTCGTTCGACATCTCCTTTTTCGCGAAGAAAACGAATTGGGGGAGGTTCGGAGCGGGACTTTACACATCCTCGACCTCATCAAAGTAAGTGCCTTCAAGCGCGGTGGACTCACCATCTAACGACTATGGGTTGCTTAGGTCCGATCGTTATTCGCGCAACGATTGTACTTCTAACTGGAAGGCGATGTTACTAAACAAAGTGGTTGTGGGGAAGGGGTACAAGATGACGGTCGACAATACTACCCTGACTGCGCCACCTGCTGGGTACGATTCTGTGAGCGTTATCACCTGACGATCGTCCTGCGGGGTGCTGACGAGGGGTTAGGTCCTAGCTGAAGTTGGTGTACGTTTGAACTACGACGAGCTCGTGGTGTACGACAACGATGCCATCCGACCGTCGTATCTTGTAATGTACGATGTACCATAGTGGCGGGAGTAATACCGGTGGGTGTTCTGGGATTCGGACCTGTGGATCATTTGTTCGTGTTTCATTGGTTTACCTGTTGTTCGGGAATATATTGGATGAAGGGGGAATCTAAGCCTACCCTCGCTGGCGGCGCGCCAGGAGCATTTGCATCTTCTTGATTCTCTTATCGAGCTCACCCCAGGCTTTATAATATCCTCCACAGCGTTTCAAAGACGGGAAAATATTGACCATTCCGTTCGCCACGGCATCGAGACCGGGCTCGTCGAGGGTGAGTGGGGTCCGATAGGCTTTAAAACGCGGGAGGGTGCATTTCGGAAGGGAGTGCAACTCCTGGAATCGGGGCCCCTCTGAGATATTCTTGAGATCATCGGTGATATTCGTGGTATTGAAGTGGATCGCCAGTGTTTGCACCTCGACGCAATGTACAGAGATCGAAAGTAGGCAAGCGACAGTCGTGGCGCAGGTGTTTTCAGGACACGGATGTCCGAGGTCGATGTGCTTCAGCCGGGGAAGGGCCATAGCAAGTTCGGCGACGTCATCGTCACGCAACTCGAAGGCGCATTGGTCGTTGCCGTTTGTATCACGGCAATCGGTCCATACGTCTAGTCGGGTCAAGTTACGAAACATGTGGACCGTGGAGGACAAGGGGGCGTCGATAACGGTATTGGGGATGCATAGAGCAACGTTGAGGGATCGCAACGATCCCTTCACTTCATACAGTGGTGTTGTACCTCGCGTGGTGGTGATACCGCACTCCAGACGTTTGAGCAGGTGAAACCATTCGTGTACAGAGCGCCCCGAAAGGTCAAACCGCGTTAGAGGCGGAAAAACGAGTGGAAAAGTTGAAGTGGAGTAACTTGGTGGGGGACCTTCAACATCCCAGGTATTTAGGTGGGAAGATGGATCAGGTGGTTTATCGCCGCATCGGACAACGGGATCGAGGAGGAGAAGTTCGTTAATGATGGTCCACATCGCAAAACGAAGGCAGAGATGGGACCTGTGAGAGGTGCCTGGGGTATTTCTGGACCGATATTCACGGTTAGGAACTGAAGAGTGGATGCCGACAGCCTTGAAATGATTGAGGCGACAGTTGGTAGAATATTGTGGGGAGGCGCATAAACACAACATGATAAGCACAACGAGGAAATGAGACTCTGAGGGGAGAAGAATAGGTCGGCGCAGGGGAGATTGGACTCCGTGGGGAGCCAAGCTAGACGTCGCAACACCGGGAACCATCCGCCGGCGGGTGAATTGAGACGCAATTGGCGAATCGTGTCCTTCCCAAGGGCCGACTCCATCCAACCCAGGTCAAGACCGTGCATCCAGGATGCATAACGCTGGACCCTGTTCCAAGCCTCTGGCGGGGGATTCTCCACGATCCTGAACTGAATGATGTTGAACTTGAGCATAAGATCCAACGAAAGGTCCAGATCGCGTACCACGGGTTCAGAAGGGAATGGTTCACCTTCGATACTCCAGGTTTCCTCGGGTAGCACCTTCAGGAGGGTATGCGGCGAGTCCTGTGCCTCCCATAGTGTGTTGAGGACAGGCTCTTCGAGACATCGACATACGCGAGCGAGATTCACCGCGCTCTTTCGACCACGGATGACGACGAGATGGCTGGCGATGAGCCTCGTCAGCTCGTCAATCTTAAAAACACGGTGGGGTGTGGTGTGGTGTCGTAGGTCATGGTAGCCTGTTCGTAAGAGGCCACCACCCGATCTAGGATAAGTGTGCCGGGACCTTACCATCCGGATCTAGTCGCTCACCGGATCGGGACTGCTCCCTTTGCCGGTTCCGCTCTCCACGATATCGCGAATCTAGCACCACACCATAACCGTGACGCCCTTCTGTAGTACTGTGTGCTCTTTGCTGCAAGTCCGAGGCAGAGCAAACAGGGTGCGTCATTCTTTGGGTCGAAAACTGTCGTTGGTGCTGAGCGCTGAGCGCTGCACGTTCCTTTCGCGGATCGTGCAGTGCTCACGCGAGTTGCTCGGGCGTATAGTTACGACAGTTTTCGTCCGCTTGGTCCACAGCAGGTAAATTACAGAGAACCAACACGGTTACAAGGCAGTAAGGGTAAAAGGCAACTGCACCGCCAAATCAAAGCCCCGGAAACGAGAATCACTGGTGGTACGGAACGACGAGGCTGTGTTCAAATCCTTAGTGTTGTATCATCAATACTCCGTTGGATATCTCCTTCACTAAGAAAACGAATTGGTGGAGATCCGGAGCGGATACTTACTCCTCCTCGACTTCATCGAAGCTTGTACCTCTTTGTTCGAGCCCCTGACAGGATATACCATCGGGCACTTTTGGGTTTCGGAACTTTCTTGAGCCCCCCACTTTTGTTGAACCAGAAGGCGACGCTACTAAACAAAGCGGTCGTGGGAAAGGGGTACAAGATGGTGATCAGCAGCACTACTCTGACTGAGCCACCTACTAGTTACGATTCCTACTAGTTACGATTCCGCGAGGGTCGTTAATTGACAATCCTTCGACAGTGTGCTGTGAGGAGCTATGTTAGACTGGGGTCGGTGCGGGTTTGGACTATGACGAGCTCGTGGTGTACCACAACGATCCCATCCGGTCATCTTACCTTGCGATATACGATACGCCGCGGCGCAGCCCTCGTTCGTGGTCGACGGCGGTGTGCACGTGCATATATGATGGATTCTGTTGGATTCTGATCAACCGCCGCAAGAGTGGGCTTGGATTCTGTGTACACCAACGCTATGACCTGACAATTGTCATATGGGTGCTGGTGAAGAGTTGTGCCACGGCTGGATCCCGTGCCCTCTTGAACTATGACAAGCCGATGGTGTACTGTGACCTATGAGGCAAGGTCCCCGTGTACGATAACAGAGGATATCGCTGTTGTCGAGTACCATAGGATTCGGATCGATGGGGGTAAAAGCGAATATGGGGGTACTACCTGTGTTTCACTGGCTGACCTGCGGCCCAGGAGCGTTTTAAGCGGAAGGGAATTCTGGGGTTACTCGCACTCATAGAAGACGAGTGACGTCCCGTGGACACAAACGCGAGAGTTTACATCTCGAAACGAGCGTAGCTCTTCGGATCGGGGCTCCCTAAGACGCCCTTGAAGCCATCAACGATGTTTGTATGTCGAAATGGACCTCAGGCATTTCAGCTTAACCCAACGAACGGGGACTGGAAGGAGGCGCGGGACAGTCGTGGCACAGGCATTTTTGAAACAGGGCCGCCAGAGGGGGAGGTGCTCCAGTCGAGACAGGGCCATAGCGAGTTCGGTGACACTGTTGTCGTTCAGCTTGGAGGCGCATTGACAAGCTTCGCCTTCGTCATGGCAGGGGTCCGCCACGTTTAGCTTGACCAGATTCGAAAACGTTTGAACCGTGGATGCGGAAGAGACATTGGCAATGGTACCGGGTGGATTCCTGACTCAAAGGTCTCAGGGATTCCTGCACTTTGGACGACTGCGTCACACCTTTTGTGACGGAAATACCGCGTTCAAGACGTTCGAACGTGGGAAACCATCCATGTGCGGTGCCTTCCGCAAGTGGAAGGCTTGTGAGAGGGGGGTGACTGGGTGGGGGCATCCGGTGTTCCAGGTACGGGGATGGGGAAGCTGAATCAAATGGTTTATCGCCGCGTCTGGCAATGAGACCAGGGAGGTCAATGCTGGTCCACTCCGCGAGATGACGGAGGAGATGCTGGCAGTGTGGGGATGACAGGTGATGACAGGTAGAAGATCGCAGGGAACTTCGGGATTTCCCAATGGCGGTTACGTGTCGATTTGAATCTTCTTCAAATGTGAGGAGAAAAATAAGTAGGTATAAGGAGGGTTGAATCAAGATGTAATACACAGCATGTTAACGAAAACGCAAACCAAAATAGCTCAACAGAGTCGGGTCATAACCCGTACTCCTCCCTCACCTCGGGTAACACGAAGTTTGGATACGTCGATTCCTCCGTGGTACCGTCCTCCAACAGAGCCAAACCAAACATCAATGGCGGCCGGCGATCGGGGAGTCCGGCTTGGAAATCGGAATACTTTTCTCCAACCACCTTCCGGAAATGCCGTATTGATCCGCTCTCTTCTAAGGGGAGACTCCTTATACGGGCGTCGAAGACTGTCAATGATCTCCCCCAAGAATCCTATACCAGTCTCCCGTTGAGTCACCACCATCGGGGAGCGATATGGCAATGGACGCACCCCAAGGAGTAAATCGAGGTATGTATATTCTTCGAGGTAAAGCTCGGATGTGAGCATCCCAAGCCTCCGCAACGCCGAATCGCAGAGATCGTACATCTCTCCAGCAACAGGGGTCGTGCGACAGACAACCTCACAGAGGATGGCAAGATACGCCAGGCAAGCGATACAACTGCTGCTGATCACATCTGCGGCACTGGTGCCCCTATATTCACGAAATCTCTTGATGTTCCCGAGCAGTTTCCAAGAGAACTCTTCGAGCAGTGCTAATGTCTGATCGCACGACTGGCGCCAGAGCCCAGCATTGACATCTGGAGGCGGCAAAGTTCAACCCCACACGGAATCAACTGAGAGAGTGGACGTGTAACTCTCACCGTTGGTAGGGAGGGCACCGAGGAGCAGAATCGCGTCCCTGACAAGCAAGATACCCTGCGTCCGCATCATCAGAGGACATACTTCAAAGACAATCGGGTAAGTTCGCTGTGGCAAGAAAATTAGGTTGATATGCGAGACGGTGTGATATCACCAACCGGTAGCTCCCGCCGGAATTCTTGCTCAAGGTCAGCAGTTGCACTGGGTTCTGGCCCACGATGCGTCAAGAACATGTAGTTCGCCCAATACATGGTCTGGGAGAGGGGAACCATGGCTCTGTGGAGGTCCTCCGAGAACTCCGGCGGGGGTCTACATGTCGGAATGAATCGCAAGTTCCCCTCTTTGATAAGGTCGCAACTCTTCTGGATGTAGAGAAGGCTCGTCTGCGACATACAATAGAGGATATTGCTTGAAGTGACCATGGTCAAAGTGCGAACGGAGGCCCAGTGATTTTTGATTTTGTTGGAGTCGGCGAGACGCTCCCACACTACTTGGACTCGTCTCGCAAATAACAAAACCATGGAGGGTGTGGGGCTGATATCCGGAGAGAACAACATCCCGAGCGCATGGGCCCATATTACGAAGCCACGGCTTGGTGCGGTCCTCGAATGATCACCGCGGAGGTATCCCTCCAGCTCTTCACGGTTAAGGTGGGCCCCGAGCTTGGGCATTCGACGCAAAACCCACAAACGACTGGCATCCGCGGGTGAGTTCAGGACCAAGGACTTCTAATTCAATACGCACAACTTCATGTCCATATCGGTGGCTCCCGTCTCTTGGAATTGAACCTGTAGCTTCTCCTCCCCCAGAAATGAGAGTGGTATCCACGGTTCTGAAGGGATTGTCGGCCGCAGAAAAGACGACATGATAGAGATGGATGGGTTCGAGTCCAGGGAGATGCTCTGTTCAAATGAGTTTCTCCGGACGAGGGTAAGTCCCGGCGGGCGTGGAGCCTCTCCAGCCTTGAGCGTTCGTGGGGCAGCTGATATCACCTTGGGGGCAGCGGTTGGGTCTGTGTCTCCGAGGCGGTTCCCTGATAGGGGACTGTCAGGGTTGTTCGAGTGGTATGTGCCGACTGACTGCGGGTCCTTCTCATCGTAGACACATTCTAACGTGCACCCAGCCCGGATACACGTTGTGCATGGCCGCCTGGCATCACACTTCTGCACGTAATCCGAGGTTTGAGTGGATACATGACCCGAAAAGGAGAGAAGGCCACCCGCTTACCCTCTTTTTCGTTCTGGTGGGGGTCGCGGAGAGGGGGCTCAAATATCAGTACGCTGTTTGCAAGATTTCCATGACTCGGATCGCCCTTGCTCACCGACAATATGCACATGCCTCGCCGGTCCTGAGGGTGTTTCCAGCCCCCCTCTTCCTGATGCTGTTGAAAACGCAATCTTCGATTCCCATATTCGTACACCTCACACAGCGAGGAGAACCGGGGATGCATTTCTGAGGGCGGCAGTCAGATTCAACGAGCGCGGCGGATGCGGGACCGGGCTCTCACCACCTTCCTGGCCCTGAAAACGGAGCGGGTTAGTGCGCCCTCCTTAGTCGAATTTCTGTGCGGAGGTGCTCACCTACATGCCAGACAAGCTCTTTTGGCTGACATCGATGTTGGTGGAGGAAAGGCGACGTATACTAGGTGACCCGGCCAAGGGATCTCACATCCTTGCCCCTGAGGGCAGATGACTAATAGGGTTCGAGACCAGAATCGAAAGGGGCCCGCGCGATGCACGGAACAGCCGACATCGGAGACGGACTGGTGCCACGGTGGTGGACCCCACTAGGCGACCCTGAGATCTTCAGTCCCTTGATCGACATGCGCAAGCGAGATTCGCTATGTACCGATTGGGTTTGGGGTTTTTGATCCTGGTAGCTAGCGTGTAAAGGATTGGGTACGGGAGAGGTGTTTATCCGGGTTGTTTTCCGCGTCCGATATGAGTACACAACGTGAACAGCGGTGCGCGGTCGAACGTATTGGGGGGGCTCGGAGAAAAATGTAGGCATTAGTCTCCACATCAACTACACCCCGTTCATCGCCCAGCTGAGATCTCAGCTCGCACCACCGGATGTTGTGGGCCAGGGGATCTATCAGGGATGGGAAAATAACCTTAAATCCCATCGCGGCAGCTTTGTCATCCTCTCCGCGTAATCCTTGTAGCAAGTTCCCTATCGAATACCGGAGCTTGCACTTGGTTTTGTCGTGTGTTACGCCCCTACTGACCAGGCGCTGTGTGTCATCGACGATGGTTGTGGTATTGAAGTGAGTCTCCAGGACTACGAGGTCCAGACAATGGGTGGATATCAGCAAGAGGCAGGCGACGATGGTATCACAGGAATTGCGATGATTGAAGGTCGCCCGAGCTGCAGATTCTCCAGACGGGGGACGCGGCGGGGTAGTCCCCCACCCCCTCGTGCTTCAGGTACTGCCCTCCGCGTCGGAACAATCGGCCCGCACGTACAGTATGACCAAACCCCGGAATTTTGTGATGGAAGAGAAGAAGGTCGAATCGAGAATAGTGCTTTCGGGGTAGTGGAAGGATTTTAGTGTCACCCTGGCGTCTGCCGCTGGTATGGAACCGTTTCTAGGAATGCCATTTTCGCGCGACGGAAGGAGGTGGGCCTACGGTAGGGCAGCTTGTTCCTCGAGGGACGGAAAAAAGAGCAATGGAACGGTTCGAGGGGTCATTGGACGGTAGTCCAGCGGTGCAAATTCGGAAGCCGCATGAGGTGGTAGATGGCAGCCTCCGACAAGGGTACGCAGGTGTCAAAGCTCCTCAACAATGGCCCGCGCCGACGAACAAGGGAAGAGATTGCATCTTTAAGGAGTCCATCTTTCTCTGGGCCACACAGGAGGGACAGATTTTCCAGGGAGGTCGACAAAACTGGAACGATCTGGACGAGGGCTTCCAACTGAGCATCAGGCCGATTGGGGCGGGTGTTGAGGGCGACGAGTTTCAGATGAATGAAGAGATGGAAGAACGTCAACGGAATGCTCCTTTCACTGACATCACAACCCGAGTGAAGCCACTCCAACCTAGGGAACAATACCCCACCAGGCGGATTGCGTGAAAGCCTGGAAGGGTTATCACTGGTGATGGTTCGTCATGAAAAAGGCGTAATCTACACATCCAAGAAGCGTACCGATGTAACCTGGCCCGGTCCTTGGCTGGCGGATAGTGCTCAACCGCCTGGGAGAGTATATTGATATCGGGCTTGATTCACGGGGAGGTCGCGATCACTTACGATCAATTCAATACCGTGGTCATCTTCGATGCGGGTGTGATTGTACAACACCCTCACGAGGTCATCCAATGAATATTGATTTTCCAAAATCGAACTCGGTGCGGGTTTCTCGAGGGACAGGCAGGTGAGAGCGAACGCAACGGCTGTTCGTGGACTTACTTCGACCGACTCGTCGATAACCAGTCTCACCAGCTTGTCGATCTCAACGATTGGATCTGACATGGGAAAGAGCGAGAAGGGGTATCGCAAAGTTGTCCGGTTTGCTTCTGTCGTGGAAACCAGTACATATTTCTTTGTGTCTCAAGGACCCAGGGCATGGGGTTCAAGCGCAGAACGTAAATATGAACTCCTGAAAGTTCCAGGTAGGAATTTGACTCCCCTCCGTCGACAACAGTGACGACCCGCACCCCCGTGGTTTTTACCAAGGCCGCGATTGCCCCCTTCAGTGATTGGATTAGTAGGATAAAAAACTAGGAGGGGAGGGATACCCACGGCATCGTAGGAGGTCGCGATGGAGTTGAGTTGACCGATTTAAATGTGATGCCGTAGAAGACCCCGACGAGCGGTGTGAACAGTCGGGTCGGCTGTGGTTCGTTTGTCGGGACGCACTCGTTCGGCACCTCAACCTACTGTTTCGGGAGTCGTCAACACAGCAGGTGGTGAGGAGGGAATTTCTCCGAAAGGGCCACGCGGGCGCGAAGAGCGGTGGATGAAGCGGATCAAAGGCGGGAGGAAGCTCATTGAGGTCGCGAAAGTTCGAGCTGATTACTTTGGTTAGGAATGAACAGGGACGAGAGGAGGGCCACAAAGATTTGGCACATACTCGTCCTGGTAACAACACCCAACCTTTTCGAACAGCGGGCAGTGGCTTGTTACCGCGGCCAACTCACTCCAGACAGTCAGTTACCTGAGAAAAAGGCGGGATATTAATATAGATTGCTGCAGGACAACACTAACTTACCGCGTCTGCATTCTAGGACATCCTTCTTCGGTGCCTTCAGCCTCTGATTCTTCTTCAAGAGCGATCCGAAGTACGTGTCGACGCCAAGGAAGGAAGCCGGAAGGCAAACAGGTGTGAAACCGGGAGAGCTCTCGAAAGAAATTCAAGCGAGTGGAACCAGCCCCCTGGCGCAAGGTACAATAAGCTGCAAATATAACGATGACCCAGTGGAATGGATCCGGTGCCTGCATCATCTGAAATTTCAAACATCCGGTTCTCCCGTTGGGTCCGGGGTCCTAACCACGAATGCAGATAAGTGACCATGCGAGTGCCTTGATACGATGGGCGCAGTTCTGAGTAGAATACGCCAGAACCAGTGAGTGGATGTTAAAGTGCGGAAAAAACGGTCGAATGTACAACGTGTCATTGCAGCCGAGCGTTTCTCGGTACGCTTCCGAGAACTTGGGATGCAGTAAAGCCACTGGGCGGGGCCGTGGGGTGACCGCAATTGGCTATGAGGATGAGTGCCCATGGGTAAATCTCTGGTCAGAGTGAGTCGTTGAGCCTGGTATTGTCCTCGCCACCATCTCGGAGAATTTCGACAGTCGAGGCCAAGCCTGAAGAGTACGCCTTTCCCACAGTTCCCATCTTCCCCGCAGCCTCCCAGACGCTCCTCTCCCCCATTCGCCTTCAGAGTCTCGCAACCCGCACTACGACCCATCCCAGGACCAGCGCAGCATTGGGGATGGCCGCCGGAGGTGGTCGGCCAACGACGACAGGAATTCCGCTCCGTCTGGTACTCGATAGGCCCAGATTGGCACAGCGTACGACAACGCACGGATGTCACCTAGCCAACGTCGAAATCGAGGGTCACCGCTCAAGCCAAGCTTCGAACTCCGGGGTCTGATCTGGGTCGACGGACGGCCTCACTACATATTCAATTTTGGCCATCCTCGGCCCGTTTTGTCAGCACACAAGACGCCCGTCCTCCATCTTCAACCCAATGATTCCACCCGCCATTTCAAGAGTATCCGCAAGTGAGAAACGCGTTCCAAACTTGCTCCACGCGACGATTATCTGGTGGCAACTCATCATTCTAGTTCACCAAACAATCTGGAGACTGAGCATACAAGAAGCGCTCCGATCCAAAACATCACGTTTTCCGAACTTCAAAGGTTCGCCCAGGAAGTCCGAACAGACTGGTGCTATGGAATATTGGAAGAAGCCGCGGCGACATCGGAGGCAAAGGAGTGATGAACCCCTGCCCGAATCCTCCGTACTCGTTGTTCTGCATCATCGAGGCTCCAACAGATCTCAAGTTTTTCGCAAAGACAAATTTGGGAAGTTTTAACGGGCACCACGCTCCTTCTGTTTCACCAAAGTTCGTGTCCGTTCTCTTCAATTGTGCTGGATCTACCGTTTACCTGTTTTGGTTGGACATTTATTAGGTCGGATCGTCATTCGTGTAACGATTGCGCGTCTAAATTGGAGAGAGAGTGGTACCAAACGCCGCGGTCACGGGGAGGAGTTACAAAGTGACGCCCAAAACGTTACTCTGACCAGCTGGTCCCGGTTGACGTTCACCTGCAATCGCTCGGTGGGGCACCGATGAGGAGGTAGATGGCCCTGTGGCGTGTGTAGGGGTGTCGTTCGCACTTCACTAGTTTACTTGTGATTTAGCAATGTACCAGGCGAGGGAAAATCTGAGGCCACACTCACATGCCGGTAGTGTTCATACCTTTCGAAGTCCCGCGATTCTCTTATTGAGCCGGTCCCAAGCTCGCCCAAGCCTGGGAAAATATCAACAATCCCGTTTGCCACGATCTCAAAGCCGGGCTCATCGAGGGTGAGTGGTGTTTGGGCGACATTCAAACATGAGAGTGTACACTTCGGAAGTGAATGTAACTCCTGAAATTGGGGGTCTGCCAAGATGTTCTTGAAGTCTTCAACGATGTTCGTAGTATTGAAGTGGATCTCAACCTCTTGCAACTTGGTGCAATGGACGGACATCGGAAGGAGGCATGCGACGGTCGTGGCGCAAACTTTCTCGAAGCAGGGGTGTCCGAGGAGGAGATATTCCAGTCGAGGCAAAGCCACAGCGAGGTCTGTCACGTTATCGTTGTTCAGCTTGAAGGTGCATTGGCCATTATTGCGCCCGTCGTGACAGGGACCTTCTACACCCAGATGGACCAGGTTCCAAAAAATCTGAATCGTGGAGGTGAAGGAGGCGTCGATGATGGAACCGGGGAGGTTTTCGATGTCGAGGGATTCCAGGGATTCCTTCACCTTGGACAATGGTGCCATCCCTTGCGTGGCGGAGGCGCTGCGCTCTAACCGTTCAAATAGGGAAAACCATCCACGTGTGGCGTCACCCCCAAGTGTGAATTCTGTCAGAGGGGGGAAAACCGGAGGCAGGGATAAAGGAGAGTAACTAGGTGGGGGCCCTTCAATGTGCCAGGTATGGAGGTGGGGAAGATGAAGCAGGTGGTTTATCGCTGCGTCCGACAATGGGATCGGGGGGACGAACTCCATGAGTGAAGGTCCACAACGCAAGACGACAGAGGAGATCGAATCTTCGAGATCCGCCCAGGGCATCAAAGGACTAATCGTTAGAGATTGAAGGGAATCTGTTGGCAACATGGAGATGGTCGATGCGATAGCTGGGAGAAGATCGCGGGGCGCGTCATAATAGCTCCACGACAGCGATGGGCAAATGGAAATCTTCTTCAGATGCGGGGAGAAGAACAAATCGGCGTAAGGAAGATTGGATTCCGTGATGCGCCAAAATAAATCATGTAACACTGGGAACCATCCGCCGGGGGGTGTGTTGAGGCGTAATCTGGTGATGACGTCCTTCCCAACGGCAAACAACCCATCCACGCGGACACGACGCATCCAAGAAGCATAGCGTTGGACTCTGATCCAGTTCTCTGGTGACGGGTCCCCCACGGTCCTGAGCTGAGACAACCCCAAACTTCAGCGCTCGATTTCTCCAACGAAGGACCCAGGTCACGTACCACACGTTCGCGATGTGTTGAATGTTCGAAATCCCAGCTAGTTTCCTCGGGTAAGACCCTCAGGAGGGTGTGCAACGACGGTTGTGTTTCCCATAACGTGCTGAGAACTGGCTCTTCAAGGCACCGACATGTGCAAGCGAGGTTCACGGCGCTTTCCGAACTGGTAGGCGTGAGATGACTGGCGATAACCCTCGTCAGTTCGCTGATCTTGAAAACGCGATGGGGCATGTTATCAATATCATCGATCGTGGCAGTGGCTCGTCCAGTGGTCGACCGCGCGCGAGTGCCTAGCGCCCGGCGTGAAGACGCATCACCTATTCCAACTGTTAAACCCGGTAGGGCTTTTGTTTCCCCTCTCATACAGTTCACGGTGATGTAAGGTAACTTAGCGTTTGGCGCCAAGACCTGACTCAGCTGGGAGAGCAGCGTTGTATCCCCTGAAGTTCGTCGATCTCCGTAATATAGTCCTTTCTCCATGATTACTACATGTTCATTGTATTTAAATCCCGTATTTTGTCGGCAAGTGTATTACCTCTCTTCCTAATACTGCCATCTGTCGTCCTTTGCGTCGTTCGTCCACTCCTCAGTGTTGGCGTCTACACACCGCCTTCCACGATCCTCGCATTGAGCCGGTCCCATACTTGCTCGCGCCCCGCGAACCCCCCGAGCGCTGGGAAGATGTTGATCATTCCGTTCACCACGATCTCGAGACCGGGTTCATCGAGGGTGAGTGGCATCTGGGTGACATCCAAACACGAGAGTGTGCACCGTGGAAGCGAACTTGCTTCTCGAAGTTGTGGGTCCTCCGAGATGTTCTTGAAATCCTCAACGATATTCGTGGTGTTGAAGTGGACCTCCAGTTCTTGCAACTTGATGCAGCAAACGGAAATAACAAGAAGGCAAACGACAGTCGTGGCGCAGGTGTTTTCAGGACACACACGCCCCAGGAAAAGTGACTCTAGCTGAGGCAGGGCCGTGGCGAGGTTGTTGATGTTGTCGTTGTCAAGCTTGAATCCACATTGAACCTCGCCGTTCGTAGCGTGACAGCGGGCCCCTACATTTAGACTAACCAGGTTGCGAAAGATCTGAATCGTGGAGGCGAAGGAGAAGTCGGTGATGCGATCGTGGAAGCTTTCAATGTCCAGGGATTGGAGTGATTCCACCACCCTGGACAACGGTGTTGCGCCTTGTGTGGTGGAAACACCATGCTGCAAACGTTTGAACAGGGAAAGCCATCCGTGTGCAGCATGTTTCCTAAGTGTGAATTTTATGAGGGGTGGGAAAACGAGGGGCAACGATGAAGGGGAGTAGGTGGGTGGAGGATCTCCGGTGTCCCATGTACGGAGGTGGGGGAGCTGAATCAGATGATTTACCGCTGCGCTGGACAATGGGATTGGGGAGGAGAATTCTGTCAACAATGGCCCACAGCGCAGAACAACGGAGGAGAGCGGGTCCTTGAGATACAGTGGGGGTATCCTAGGGCAATGTATCTCCACAAGCAGGACTTGAAGGGCAGACGCTGGCAAGATGGCGATAGTCGAGGCGATGGTTGACAGAATATCACTGGGAATTCTGTGGAGGGACAACGACCATGACACCTGAATGAAAATTGCCTCCAAATGCGGAGAGAAGAACAGGTCGGCGTAGGGAAGGTTGGATTCTGTGATGCTCCAAGATAGAGTTCGCAATGCCGGGAACCACCCGCCAACTGGCGAATTGAGGTGCAATTTACAGTACGGGTCCTCCACAGGGTCTGACGACTCATCCACGCCAATGTGGCGCATCCAGGACGCGTAGCGCTGGACTTTGTTCCAGGCCTCTGGCGGCGGATCCCCTACAATCCTCAACTGATATAACTCTGAGGTTAAGTCTCCGACCTCTCCAACGGGATATCTAGGCTACGTACCGCCCCAGACGCTGTATCGTCCCAAACCCAACTCTCTTCAGGCAACACC
>Ga0307511_10001142_pt1 | contig 28238 bp, 23 predicted proteins | sample 13_EM_MG_FD_200266 | JGI IMG/M metagenome (GOLD analysis project Ga0307511, IMG submission 200266) | Populus trichocarpa ectomycorrhiza microbial communities from riparian zone in the Pacific Northwest, United States - 13_EM | ecosystem: Host-associated > Plants > Roots > Unclassified | place...
TCTCAGAAGCTAGCTCGATGGCAAGCTTACATGAGAGAATTCGACTTGGTCATAGAACATACAGCTGGAAAGGAAAACCTATTGGCAGACGCTCTATCAAGGAAGCCTAAATCCTCCCTCGATCCCACCGAGGAACAAGACTTCATCCGTCAGAGCATCGACCCTACAGAAGACAACAGCAACCTTCAAGACAGTTCTATTACTATCAACAACCTTTCTATCTCTCCCATACCAGAAGAAATCACAATGGTTTCCCGCGGCTGCATCAACTTCAAGCACACCGACTGCGACTATAACAAATGCGCAGGACGTGCCGAAAGCCTCGGATACCACCCCTCTTGTCCCTATCTCGACGATGAGAACGACGGGGACTATGAAGACTACGACGATATTAAGCAGGAAGAAATGCAATCAGATGAGGATACCCTCTCTACTATCCCCGAAGAAATCTTTGACGGGTATGAGTTCGATCCTCACTCCCACGTTGTTGAGCATGATCAATTAAATGGTTATCATCACATCAGCACTACCGCAGATGATACCTCCTCCGTTACTAATGACAACAATATTCCTGGCATCATTACAGACGTTGTCAATGATGCCTGGGAACACTACAAGCAGCATCGAAAGCAACACAATATGGATTGTCATGACTACTACTGCCACTCGCATGGTAGGTTGCACCAGAATGACAATCGTTATTTTCCCACCACCAGATGCTCAATTTGCAGAACCTATGGACACAGATGTTTGGACTACACTCTAGGGGAGGCAGTTTATTAGAAGGAGAAGGAATTCCAGTCGAGTCAGGGAGACTCATGTAAATTGAAAGCTACCACTATCCCTCCTAACAACACCCCCTCCTCTGACACTCCCGATATTGACATCCCGGAGCTTAACCTCAAAGAAGCTCCTAACCGCACTCACATGTGGTCTGCGGAAGAATGGGCAATCAGGAACGCTCCTATTGTTCGCCACGAACCATGGGGTCAGCAAACCGAACAAAAAAACCCATGGGACTACAACATCAAGATCGTACCAGATGAGGAATGACCCTCCTTCCTCTCTGCCGCTGTTACCACCAGATCTCAACGCAATGCAGCTTCCGGAGAAGGTAGCGGATCTAATCAATGTCATAACACACTTCTATCCTCCACTAATCCTATGAGATATGTACCAGGAGTAGGATTTATGCTCCAACAACACCACACAACCAGTGAGGAGAACAACCTTGTTCACAATCCTCAAATACAGGAGAAGACGTCAATTACTCCTCCACCTACTACCACTCGTCGGTGCAACTTCTGCAAAGGCGAGGAACACTATACACCAACATGCAAGGCAAAACGCAAGGCAGACTCATGCCTGAGGTATAAAATCGTGCCAACAACCAATATGGCAAAACAATACCTCGACCTCGAAGAAGGCCCCAAAGATGACCCTGACTTCTATCTCGTTGCTCACGTTGACAAAGATGATAGAATGAGGGACGCCTCCATCGCATGCATCAGGATATGCCCCATGTGGAGCCAACTCTATCACGCTCCAGCAGGGAAGAAAGGAGTAAGCAAGGACAATGGGTTCTTATACAAGAAGAATGAGAAAGGAGAATGGAGGCTGGTATTACCAAGCACGTTCGACATGAACGGTAAGAACTACCTCGAAGATGCAATCAAGGAAGCTCATGATGCTACGGCACATGGCGCAGTTGAGAAATCGTTGAAATCATTGCCTAATAAATATATTTGCCAGCCATTTACAAGGCTCGTTAAGGAATATGTGACGGGTTACGATACCTGTCAACGGACGAAGTATAGCAACAAGCCACCACTAGGACAAGTAACTATGTTACATGTTCCTGCAAGAGCCTGGACGGATATCACTATGGATTTTCTAAAGATGTCTCCCGTTTTCACTTATTGCACTACCTTGTACACGAACATTCCTTTGAAAGATGATCATATGATTTGCTTTTCGAGACTTTGGGGGATTGTTTGTAGACAATCAGGGTTTATGTTTCTCATTCCAGTTTCTGAAAACTTTACGGTAGAGAAGTGCACTGATACCTTTGATAAGTACGTTGCTTCTGTTATTGGGTATCCCTATTATATTGTTTTTGATCGAGACACTCTCTTTATGTCAGACCATTTCAGGCATTGGGCAGCAAGAAAGGGAATAAAGTTGGAACCGTATACCGCATACCACGCTCAGATGGACAGTCAGTCAGAAATTGCCAACAAGGCAATACTCCAAGCCGCACGTACGTTCAAGGTCGAAGGAAACGAATGGCTGTACAAACTCTTCGAGATTCAGCTCAAGCTGAACTCTCGAGACAACACTACAAGACAACACAGTCCATTCTTTTCGCGCCCAGGCTTTAGGGCAAAACTAGGTCCTTCTTCCTTCCCTCACCCGATTATTCCTTATACCTCCGCAGAGGAACTTCATCTTGATGCCTCTCGCAACCTCTTTTCCTCCAAAGTTAAGCAGGCGAAACAAGCCAACAAGAAGTGGTATGTTCCACCACTTCTTTCAGCCGACCAAAAGGTTCTACTCTCCAAGGAGAACCACAACCTCTTGAATACCTCTAGGAAACTCAAACCTAGATGGGTCGGTCCGTTCCGCATCCAACACGTCAACAGGAAGCGGAACAACTACAGGCTCGACCAGTCAACGGACAGTCGACTCTCTCTTATCCACATTACCTTCTACATCAGCAAGATCAAACCTTACGTTGAAAACGATTCAACCAACTTCCCAGGTTGTCACGAGGAACAGCCTGGTTAGGTAACGGAAGACAGATGGGAAGTCGAAAGAGTACTCGAATTTCCTACCACTCCTCGTACTGGCAAAAGCCAATACCTGGTACGTTGGAAAGGGAACGGAAGCGACGACGATGAGTGGATCAACTTCGAAGACATCAGCCTAGAAATCGTTCAAAACTTTTGGACAAGCGGAAACTATTCCAACACCTTCAAGCAACGAAGATCCTCCTAGAAACACAAGAAGCGTCACACTCGAGAAACTGTAATGGGCGGTGCCAATAGTAGTACCGTGGGCCGTATAACAGAGTCTATACTATCACTGGATTGATATTGTATGTCTGTTATTGGTTCCGCTAAGTCGAGGACTCCGAGGGTCTTTGAGAGCATACAGATTTCCCAAGCGGGAAGAGAATTAACAGGTGTAATCTCTCTGTATTGAAGCTATCTTAGGCTTGTCTGAAGTCTGTCTGAAGTGATCTAATCTGAGAATCCTCCTCCATAAGGGCGGAACGGCTCAGTACTTATACTAGCCGCCAAGCCTTCTGGAGTCTGAAAAACCTGTTTTCAGGCGTTTCTTGAAAACCTGCGTTCTGGCCGTTCTAGAAAGCACTCCTCCATGACCATAAATATAGTTGTGGGAGGTCAGGCCTCCAGTACTCAGAAATACAGGTGTGGATTCGTAATGCATCATGATAATGGAAAAGTACATGAGGACCGGATACACTCAAGGTAATAGTACGTAAGGTACTATATCCGAGCTATCTAGGATACATGATAGGTGCTAGGAAATGCATACTAAGACAATTATAAGAAACGGTCTTCCGTTTCACTTCCCCACTTAAAAGCATTTCCTACTCTTGTTGTCTTGCCCAAGCTGCAGGTAGTCCAAAATAACAAGTGCAAGCACGACAGTTATGAGAGTAGCAATCTTCGCAATGAACAGTAAGAGACTCACTTAGCTTCCATATCATCCATAGTAAACATTCATGACATAAGGAATAATGAAAACATCCGAAAGATACCTTGTTTACCATACGTTCTTCCATCGTTAATTCTAAACGACAATTAAAAGGACAAAAAGAAATGCGCAATTGCCAGGTTAATAAAACCGGCGCAATTCAGTACTTTAGGAAAACATTAAAGATATCTTCAGCAAGGTTGGTAGCAGCGGAGGTGAAGTCTTCGTTGTTTGGACTGCGGGCGAGAACTCTGTCTCGTTCAGTTTGAACAATTGACTTGGGGGTTTCTCGAGTGTGACGCTTCTTGTGTTTTTTGGAGGATCTTCGTTGCTTGAAGGTGTTGGAATAGTTTCCGCTTGTCCAAAAGTCTTGAGCGATTTCAAGGCTGAAGTCTTCAAAGTTGATCCACTTATCGTCATCACTTCTATACCCTTTCCAACATTCCAGGTATTGGCTTTTGCCAGTGCGAGGAGCGGTACGAAATTCGAGTACTCGTTCGACTTCCCATCTGCCTTCTGTTACCTCACCAGGTGGTTCCTGGTGACGACCTGGGAAGTTGTTGGAATCGTTTTCAATGTAAGGTTTGATCTTGCTAATATGGAAGGTATTGTGGATGAGGGAGAGTCGACTGTCTGTTGATATGTCGAGCGTATAGTTGTTCCGCTTCCTGTTGACGTGTTGGATGCGGGAAGGTCTGACTCATCTAAGTTTGAGTTTCCTAGATGTGTTCAAGAGGTTGAGGTTCTCCGTGGAGAGTAGAACCTTTTGGTTGACTGAAAGAAGTGGTGGAAGAGACCGCTTCTTGCTGGCTTGTTTTGCCTGCTTGACTTTGGAGGAGTATAGGTTGCGAGAGGTGTCAAGATGACGTTCCTCTGTCGGGGTATAAGGAGTGGTCGAGTAAGGGAAGGAGGAAGGACCTAGCTTTGCCTCAAAGCCTAGCAGTGAAACGAATGGACTGTGTTGTCTTACGGTGTTGTCTCGTGAGTTCACCTTAGGCTGAATCTCGGAGAGTTTATGCAGCCATTCATTTCCTTCAACCTTGCACGTTCGTGCGGCCTGGAGGATTGCCTTGTTGCTGATTTCTGACTGACTATCCGTCCGAGGGTGGTACGCGGTCGATCGTTCCAACTTGATTCCCTTTCTTGCAGCCCAATCCTTGAAATGGTCTAACAAAAAGAGTATGTCTCGATCCAAAAGAATATAATAGGGATAAGCAAAAACAGAAGCAACGTGCGTATCAAAGGTATCAGTGCACTTCTCCGCAGTGAGGTTATCAGAAACTGGAATAAGAAACACAAACCCTGATTGTCTACAAACAATCCTCCAAAGTATCGAAAAGCAAATCATGTGATCGTTTTTCAAATGAACATTCGGGTATAAAGTAGAGCAGTAAGTGAAAACAGGAGATATTTTAAGAAAATCTATAGTGATATCCTTCCAGGCTCTTGCAGGATCATGTAACATAGTTACTTGTCCTAATGGTAGCTTGTTGCTATACTTCGTCCATTGACAGGTATCGTAACTCGGCACGTATTCCTTAACGATCCTTGAAAATGGCTGGCCAATGAATTTATCAGTCAACCATTTCAACGTTTTCTCAACTCCGCCATGTGCTGTAGCATCATGAGCTTCCTAGATTGCATCTACGAGGTAGTTCTTACAGTTCATGTCAAACGTGCTTGGTAAAACCAGCCTCCATTCTCCCTTCTCATTCTTCTTGTATAAGAACCTATTGTCCTTACTTACTCCTTTCTTCCCTTCTGGAGCGTTATAGAGCTTGCTCTACATGGGGCATATCCTGATGCAGGCGATGTAGGCGTCCCTCATTCTGTCATCTTTGACAACGTGAGCAACGAGATAGAAGTCAGGGTCATCTTTAGGGCCATCGTTGAGATCGAGGTATATCTTTGCCATATTCGTTGCTGGTATGATTCTATACCTGAGATCTGAGTCTGCCTTGCGTTTTGCCTCGCATGTTGATGCATAGTGTGCCTCGCCTTTGCAGAAGTTGCACCGACGAGTGGCAGTAGGTGCAGGAGGAATTGACGTTTTCTCCAGTGTTTGAGGGTCTTGAACGTGGTTGTTCTCCTCATTGGATGTGTGATGTTGTTGGTGCATAAATCCCACTCCTGACACATATCTCATAGGATTAGTGGGGGATAGGAGGGTATTATGACCTTGGTTAGATCCGCTAGCTTCTCCGGAAGCTGCATTGTATTGAGATCTGGTGGTAACTACAGCAGAGAGGAAGGAGGGTCTTTCCTAATCTGGTACGATCTTGATGTTGTAGTTTCAGGGGATTTTTTGTTCGGTTTGCTGACCCCATGGTTCGTGGCGAGCAATAGGAGCGTTCCTGATTGCTCATTCTTCCGCAGACTACATATGAGTGAAGTTTGGAGCTTCTTTGAGGTTAAGCTCCGGGATGTCCATATCGGGAGTGTCAGAGGAGGGGGTGTTGTTAGGAGGGATAGTGGTGGCTTTCAATTTCCATGAGTCTCGCTGACTCGACTGGAATTACTTCTCCTTCCGATAAACTGCCTCCCCTAGAGTGAGGTCCAAACATCCGTGTCCGTAGGTCCCGCAAACTGAACATCTGGTGGTGAGAAAACAACGATTCCCATTCTGGTGCGAGCTACCATGCGAGCGGCAGTAGTAGTCGTCACAGTACGTATTGTATTGCTTTCGATGCTGTTTGTAGTGTTACCAGGCATCATTGACAACGTCTGTAAGGATGGCAGGAATATTGTCGTCATTGGTAGCTGAGGAGGTATCATCTGTGGGAGTGCTAATGTGATTATAACCATTTAATTGATCATGCTCAACAACGTGTGGGTGAGGATTGAACTCATACCCGTCAAAGATTTCTTCGGGGATGACAGAGAGGGTATCCTCATCTGATTGCCTTTATTCCTCCTTAATATCGTCGTAATCTGCATAGTCCCCATCGTTCTCGTTGTCGAGGTAGGGACAAGAGGGGTGGTGACCGAGGCTTTTGTCACAGCCTGTGCACTTGTTGTAGTCGCAGTCCATGTGCTTGAAGTTGATGCAGCCTCGGGAAACTATTGTGATTTCTTGTGGTATAAGAGAGATAGAAAGGTTGTTGGTAGTGATAGAAGTGCCTTGAAGATTGCTGTTGTCTTCTGTAGGATCGATGCTTTATGGGATGAAGTCTTGTTCCTCAGTGGGATCGAGGGAGTATTTATGAATCCTTGATATAACGTCTAACAACAGGTTTTCTTTTCCAGCTGTATATTTAATGACCAAGTCGAATTATCGCATGTTAACTTGCCTTCGGGCTAACTTCTGTGATGTTTGACGTGGTCGGAGGAAAAAGAGTAGTGGTTGGTGATCTGTAAGAATATATATAGATTTATATATATTCACCTGCGATATGCATGAACTGGCTAGATATAGAGATATTCGCCTGCAATATGAATGAATTCCATATATATATATATATATATATATATATATGTATATATTCACCTGCGATATGCATGGCCTGCCTATATATATAGATATTCGCCTGCAATATGCATGAACTGCCTAGATATATAGATATTCGCCTGCAATATGCATGAACTGCATAGATATAGAGATATTCACCTGCGATAGGCATGAACTGCCTATATATATAGATATTCGTTTGTAATATTAATGAATTCCATACATATATATATATATTCACCCGCGATATGCATGAACTGCCTATATATAGAAATAGAATCGCCCCCCAAATATATACATATGATACATATTCACTTGTCTTATGACTAAACTCCATATATCTTTATACAGTTCATTCATGTGGTAGGCGACTACATGCATATTGCAGACGAATATCTATATATCTAGTTAGTTCATGCATATCACGGATATGTGTATGGAATTCATTCATATGGCAGGCTAATACCTATATATCTAGGCAATTCATGCATATTGTAGGCGAATATCTATATATAAAGGCAGTTCATGCTTATCGCGGGTGAATATATATATATATGTATGGAATTCATTCATATTGCAGACGAATATCTATATGTCTAGGCAGTTCATGCATATCTGGGGGTGAATATCTCTATATATTTATATATATATATATATGTATGGAATTCATGCATATTGCAGGCGAATATCTATATATCTAGGCAGTTCATGCACATCATGGATATATGTATGGAATTCATTCATATGGCAGGCGAATATTTATATATCTAGGTAGTTTATGCATATTGTAGGCGAATATCTATATATATAGGCAGTTCATGTATATCGCGGGTGAATATATATATGTATCTATATATATATATATGTATGGAATTCATTCAAATTGCAGGCGAATATCTATATATCTAGGCAGTTCCTGCATGTGGCGGGTGAATATCTATATATATAAGCAGTTCATGCATATTGCAGGCGAATATCTATATATATAGGCAGTTCATACATATCGCGGGTGAATATATATATATATATGTATGGAATTCATTCATATTGTAGGCGAATATTTCCATATCTATCTAGTTCATGCATATCGCGGGTAAATATATATATATATATATATATATATGTATGGAATTCATTCATATTGGAGGCGAACATCTCTATAACTAGACAGATCATGCATATCGCAGGTGAATATGTATATATATATATGGACAAGACGTTCATATGGATTAGTGTCCCCTATTATTCCCTGTTTCGGTGATGCCCGTTTCTAGGAGTTCTAGCCTCGGGAGGCTGGCAAGGGGTGTCAATCATGTCTTACGAGTCACACTATGCTACCGGCACCCAACTCACTTAAGAATGTACAGTAGTCACCCACAACCTCAGGCAAGCAATATTTCTCTTAAGCCGGAGGCCTTGAACCAGCAAGTACACCTCCAATAAATGCCAGCGACTTCACCTCAGGCAGAGACCGCACCAGAGGCAGCGACCGCACGAGAGGCAGCGACCGCACCAGAGGCAGCGGCTTACCCACCGGTAGGCAGCATGTAATCCATGGGCAGTTGGTAGTAGCAGACTTAGGTGAGTGTCTACCTGCCACCCCCAAGTATTACAAGTATTAATTGTTCAGCAGAGTCGTTGGCACTTCACCAGCAGCAGCGATCTCCCACTTCACCTGTGGCAAGCAATGGCGGTTGGTAGCAGAAAGCAGGTCTAGGTAAGTGCCTATCTGGCATCAGGACGAATAACAAATATTAATTATTCTACGGAGTCCTAGGCACTTCACCAGTGGCAGCCCCATACCCTGCGGCAGCGACATACTCGGCTCGAGCGACTAGGCCAGCGTCACCGACCTAGCTTGCGCAAGCGACCACCCTAGGTAAGCATTACCAGCCCAGCACTGTTGTGGGCATCGCTAATCATTTTTGAGGCAGGCATTGCCGCCAGACCTGGGAACTAAGGGATGCGGAAGCCATGGCTGGGGGTTGGGGACGCAGTTTGGGTAGCGCAAGATTTTGCCATTTTACGGTTATCGTGGGAGCCCAGAATTATGTATATAGTTATTTATAACGGAATTGCATAGAAAACAATAATTGCATATTTGAATCGGCGCCTGTCGTACAATTTAAGCATGATTTGCCACCTGCGGCTATAGCTAGTTTCTCCATGGATCTGTAGAAGTTCCTATATGGACTTGGGAGTTGCAGAAGCCCCTATTTCTCAAGTTTTGTAATTAACGAGAATCATGTTGCAGGCTTCCTGTATACGCGGTCTGTCTACAATTTGCGTTCGGAACGCAAGTTCAAATGGTCTTACGTCGGGACGCCCTGGCCTGCATAATTTTTGTCCGGACGTAGACAATGCCATAGTTTGCGTCCGAAGAACTTGCCTGTAATAGTTGCGTCAGGATCCGCAGTTATGCTAAAGAGCGTCAGCTGCTTCCGAAGCACCTGACAGAGATTTTTTCGTTGCTGATGAGGGCTAATGCAGGGTGGCCGGTAACCTTGACCCTAACCCTGTTGTAGTCTAATTCATCGGTAGACTGGGGTTTTGCCTTGGTTTTGCCCTTGTAGTTATTCTTGGCGATTACTGGTTTGTTGGTGTGTTGCAGGGATAGGACTTGTGTGGCGGTGCGTAGGGGTATTTGGGATATTCGCCTATGGCATTCTTGGAAGGTGTGACCAGGTGGACGGCACCATAGACACTTCCATTCTCTGATCAACTTCATCTTGTCTTGTGATGTTAACGTCTTGTTAACCACTTCCTAGTCTGGATCCTTGGTGGTTGTTGTTTTTGTAACATGGGTTGGTCCAGGATTAAAACTTGTTGTCTTATTGTCTGTCTTCCGATCCCTGCGATGATTTCGACTAGGGTTCGGAGCTGCTTGGGTGGCAGGCTGGCGAGCTGGCTTGGTTGTAGGTGAGATACGCCCATGTTTTCGTGCAGCCTCGTATGATTCCGCTTTCTTGACCAGGTCGTTGAATGTCCATGAATCAAGTATTTGGGGAACCAGGGTGGTTTCCATGTAATCCGGTAGGTGGTTAAGGAATTTGCTGCATTTGGCTTCTTCCGAGATGCATTGGTTTCCATCCTTGTCGATCAGCTTAATCTGAAGTTCCTCCAGCCAGTTGGCAAAGGTTTTGATACCCATATGTCGTCCATCCTTGTGGGGTGATGCAGGCTCCCATTCTATCCATAGGAGGTCCTTGCTAGTGGAGGGAATAAGGAATTCCCATAGTACTAGCATGAAGCTAAAAAAGGATGCCTTGTCCTTTTCCTTGATTATGTGGTGGTTATAAGTAGTGCGTGCACTGCCTTGCAGTATGAATCCAATAAAGTCCAACGCATCCTTGGATTCCAATCTTATACCTTTCATACTTAACAATCTCTGTATCGCATTAACCCAAGTGTCAAGATACTGTAAGTCTTGCCATTTCTTATCTCCACTGTTGAGATTTTCTGGAGCATCAATTTTGATACCCTTCATCCATTTGGACATTTTTGATGACGTTTCAGATGTTACAATTCCTGTCGTCGTTTCCCATTGCTGTTCTTCTAGTGTCTTACCACGATCTGTCCGTTTTTTGATCTTCTTCACCTCCTTCTTTGGTTTGCGTATGCTTCTGTGACTATGGACTGAAGATCCGCTGCTAGAGCTTCCACTGCTAGAGCTACTATCATATCCATCATGATCTCCTCCACCTGCAGTTGTACCCCGTCCTAAGGGAGGGGGTTGGTCCTCATCATCTTCTCCATTGTTAGGGTTGCCAGTATCCGAGGTACGTTCCTCAATGTTATCTTCTGGCACGATGCCAGTTTGAGATCCTGTGCTGACTTCTGGTGCGGAGCGTTGTTTGGTTGGCGTTTCAGGAGGGTCCTTCCTGTCTTGTCCTTTTGGTCGTTTGGCTATAGGTGGGTCCTCAAACTGCCCTGGTACAACAGGTAGAAGGAGGTGCTGACCACATAGCATGAAGGACATAATATCATCCTATTCCTTCAGAACCCAGTGAGGTTTTGAGAGTTGTGGAATCTTGGGCCGTTTCAGGTGCTCTGCAAGCACTGTGGTAAACTCCAAGTCCTTACTTTCAAATGTGATGGTTGTGTGCCAAAGATAGTGTTTGGTTGTGGCTTTGAGAAGCAGCTGGACGTCCTTTGGATCAAAGCAGGGAAGATACCCAAGCGTTTATTTAAAGGCGAGGATATCATATATTTGAGGTTTTACTTTCTTCCAGTTTGCTTCTGTTATGGGAGGTGACTCAAATTCCCAAGTTGTGAGGGGAGAGTCTTCTTCTGGTTTCCCGATATTGATGGTGTAGATAGTGAGAGGAGGTGGTTGGACTGATTCCTCGAACGTTTTGGTTCGGGATTGTTTCTTTCCTTTCGTGGCGTGTCGGAGATCAACTTCTTAATGTCTTCAGGAATCCTAGCTAATCTTCTCGACTTGTAATAGGTGTACGGCTTGTCCGTCTTGGAAGCTATAATGTGGCTTATTCGTTTGGATATTACGAGTTATATTTCCCCATTGTCCGTATATTGTGGGGACAAGTACGTCGCGCCGTATGTGAATGATTTCCGATCGACTTCGGATGACTGTGGCTCGGCTGCCTGTTTGATATATAGGCAGGATAGTGGGAACAAGGTGAGCACGGGTGCTGGTTCGTCGTTTTCTTCCCCTGTTACAATGGTAGGTACTCCTGAGGCGTGGGTAATACTAACGATTCCTAAGATGCCCTTCCCGATTGAAGGTTTTGGAGATAGGGAGGGTGGCGGCAAGAAGACCGTGAGGTGGTCTCCTTATATGGAAGAGTTGGATAGCTCAAACTCCTCGAGTTTTGAGCTGATGGCGACTTTAAATGGTTCAGTTGGGAAGCAGGATATATGTTCCTCGCCTGTAAGGAATCTGGTGTTGGATGGAACAGGAAATAGGTATGTAGTTCCTGCTGTACTTTCGTATGTTTCTTCTAATAGTGAGAAGAACGATAGTGAGCCGTGGGATGGTGATGCGGATTTGTACGCTGCGATTATTCCTGGGACGTATGGTACCGCGATGTCTTATGCTCTCTGGTATAAGATGATGAATGGGGATTGTAGTTGTCAGGAATGCAAGAGGTGGCATCGATATTGGTGGGGTAAGGTGATGGAACGAGGGTGGAGTTGTTTAATGGTGTATACCACTGCCAGTTAGAGCTCTGCCTTGTCTTGCACAAGGTCTTCTGTTGACTGCAGGTTGAGAATATCTCTGTCTCGGTGTTGGAATGTTGTTGCTAGCTTTTGTTGAATGTAATGTGTTGACATCCGATAGAGGTGATACCTGAAAAGGTATTATAAAGACACCAATGGGTGATCAGTCCGTGGTAGTGGTTTTAACAGTTAGATTGTTTTGTGTGTTAAAAAAAATGTAATGGGCGATGCCAATAGTAGCGCCGCGGGCCGTTTAACAGAGTCTATACTGTTACCGGAATAATAGTGTATGTCTGTTATTGGTGCCGCTAAGTTGAGGACTCAGAGGGTCTTTGAGAGTATACAGATTTCCCAAGCAGGAAGAGAATTAAGAGGTGTAATCTCTCTGTATTGAAACTATCTAAGGCTTGTCTGAACTCTGTCTGAAGTGATCTGATTTGAGAATCCTCCTCCATAAGGGCGGAACGGCTCAGTACTTATACTAGCTGCCAAGCCTCCTGGAGTCTGAAAAACCTGTTTTCTGGCCTTTCCAGAAAACCTGCTTTCTGGCCGTTCGAGAAAGCACTCCTCCATGACCATAAATACAGGTGTGGGAGGTCAGGCCTCCAGTACTCAGAAAAACAGGTATAGATGCGTAATGCATCATCACAATGGAAAAGTACATAAGGACCGGTTACGCTTCAGGTAATAGTACGTAAGGTACTATGCCCGAGCTATCTAGAATACATGACAGGTGTTACGAAATGCGTACTAAGACAATTATAAGAAACGGTCTTCCGTTACAGAAACCCCCAAGTCAATCGTTCAAACTGAACGAGACAGAGTTCTCGCCCTTAGTTCTGACAATGAAGACCTCCCCTCCGCTGCTACTTCCCTTGGAGAAGATATCTTTAATGTTTTCCTAAAGTACTGATTAGCGCTGGTTGAATTAACCTGGCAATCCAGCGTTCCTTGTTGTTGTTTTAATTGTCGTTCAGAATTAACTATTGAAGAAGGTATGGCAAACAAGGTATCTATCGGATGTTTTCATTGTTCCTTATGTCATGAATATTTACTATGGATGATTTGGAAGTTATGTTGGTCACCTACTGTTCATTGCGAAGATTGCTACTCTCATAACTATCGTGCTTGCACTTGTTATTTCAGACTACCTCCAGCTTGGGCAAGACAATAAGAGTAGGAAATCATTTTAAGTGGGGAAGTGTAACGGAAGACCGTTTCTTATATTTGTCTTAGTACGCATTTCCTAGCACCTATCATGTATACCAGATAGCTCGGGCATAGTGCCTTACGTACTATTACCTTGAGCGTATCCGGTTCTTATGTACTTTTCTTCTATCATGATGCATTACGCATCCACACCTGTATTTCTGAGTACTGGAGGCCTGACCTCCCACACCTGTATTTATGGTCATGGAGGAGTGTTTTCTCGAACGGCCAGAAAGCAGGTTTTCTGGAAAGGCCAGAAAACACGTTTTTCAGACTCCAGAAGGCTTGGCGGCTAGTATAAGTAGTGAGCCGTTCCACCCTTCTGGAGGAGGATTCTCAGATCAGATCACTTCAGACAGAGTTCAGACAAGCCTTAGATAGTTTCAATACAGAGAGATTACATCTGTTAATTCTCTTCCCGCTTGGGAAATCTGTATGCTCTCAAAGACCCTCTAAGTCCTCGACTTGGCGAAACCAATAACAGACATACATTACCACTCCGGTAATAGTATAGACTCTGTTAAACGGCCTGCGCTGCAACTATTGGCATCGCCCATTACAAGTTAGAGTATTACAGATCAGGTCTCCACCCTCATACATGACTGGGTCTGCTCCAGATTTATAGTCTGAGTCAAACCATGTTTCCCATGATCCTGTATTAATTTCTTCTTCTTCCTCCCAGATAGTGTATAAGGCATCTTGCACTAATATTCTCCTTCTTTCTGCTTCCATGTTTTTCATGAGTTCATCAAACTCATAGTCTAGCGATGTGCGTATCTCTGCTTGTTTTCTTCTTATCATATTGTTATCTCCTATCCTTGCTTCCAGATTATCTATTCTTTCATCTAGGGTTCTATTGAAGAATCTACTTTCCTTTTCTAGTTGTTTTCATTATTGAACCATGTCAGTAATTGACTCCTTGTCAGATAAGTCTTCCTAATCTATTTCATCATATGCATAATCCTTGGTTGATTCTGAGTCAGACGTTCTATCTGATTCTGCATCTGAGTGTGGGTGTACTGATGATTTATAAGCTATTTTACATGATGATTTCATCCAAATTGCTACAGATCTTATTCAGCTATTTCCAGTTTTTTGTTGTATTATGAGGTCCTCTCTGGCCATCCCTGGTGGTTGGATGCTTATCTTGTTATTATGCATATTCATTATTGCTTTTACCTACTTTAATGCCCGTTCTTCAAATATTGCTTCCCAATTTCTAAGATTGGCTGAATAGAAGGTTCTTTCTTCTTTATATCCTCGTACATTAATAAACTATGTTCTTTTTTTTGTTATAGGTGATCTGCTCCCTTGGGTTGCTGTTTCTAGGCATTTCTTTTCTATTTGTGCTAATGGGAGCTAAAACAAAGTACAGAAATTATTGGATATTAGGTCTCCCCCATATGTGCATGAGTCTAGTAATATATAAGCCTTATATCCATTAATGGTGATTTCCGCAGCCATAGTTTCTTTTCTTTCTTCAGGTATAATGAAGTTCATGGTCTAGGTAGGGCCTTTCATTACCTGTGTTAGTGCTGATTGTGTTTTTATATTAAGAGCTGCAGTTTTGACTTTGGGATTTCTATTCCTATTTTGGTATTGCTGTTGGTTGATATTTTGGTAAGATCAAGTCATGGGTTTCTTTTGTGTGCACTGTGATGCCATATGACCACTTTGTTTGCACTGATAGTAGTTACTTTACTGTTTGAGTTTTTCTCTTTCTCCAAAAGATAAGACCTTTGCCATGTCATCTTTCCTTTTCCTAGCAGTAGGGAAATTACCAGACAGTCCTCCTGGTCCTCCTTTTTCCTTAGCTGCAGGAGCTGCAATCTTCTTCTTTTCAATAGAGAATTTGTAATTTAATTCGACAAATTCCCTTGGTTTTCCTCTTAACTATTGTTTAATAGGTGGGTTTGGTTTTCTATTTTGGTTTATTATTGGTGGGAGTTTATGAGGTTGTTTCATAGTAGCTTGTACTTGTTCCTCCTTATTGCCATTTTGTTCAAACGATATATCCCTATTAACTACTAATTTAACTTGGGGTTAAATTAGGGAGGTCAGACTATGTACAAATTTCACTTTAAGTACATGGTTTGAGATAAGGGCTGTACCTTTATTGTCTCTGCATCTAAGTTGGTAGTCTTACACGTGTAGTATAAATGTGTTAATATGGCTATCTTATCCAAATTGTGCTGGGTGGTAGTGTTCACACCTTTTCCATAGTTCTTCTCTTGCTGTAGATAGGATGATCATTTTACTTAGCCCCACCATAAAACCATTAAAATTCCTCTTCCTTAGTTAGGTTTTACATATATTTTTTCAACCTTCTTCCACCCATACTAGTGAATTGAAACCTTGCTCTATTCAAAGCTTCTTAATTTTCCATATCAAAGCCTTGCCATTTCAACCATCTTACCAATTGTTCCATATATTCATCAAATATAATTGTTTCTTTCCATTTCTCTCCTTTACTATCAAAGGTTTCTGGCTCTTTTATTTTTGCCAGCCTGGTTGCCTTTTTAATGGTATCTTCTATTATTTTATTGCCATGTTGTTTGATTCCAGTAACTTTTTCTTATTCATTCTGGCTTAGTGTTATTTCTTTTACTGACATATCTCTTTCTGCTCCAGATTCCTCAGCATCAGAATTACTATTTTCATCCTTACTGTTGTCTCCACTTTCATCACTACTGGAGCTGTTGTCACATAGATCTGGTTGTGGACTTATTTGAGACTTCTTCTTTTAAGCTCAGGATTTATCTCTCTCTTGTTTCTGAGGTGTTTGTGGTTGTTTTTCAATACCTTTACCTTTATCCTAAGGTGTTGGTGGTCTATATTTTAATCCATTTCCTCTTTCTTTTTCTATGTGGGTCTAGGGTTTTATGACAAATAGCTAATCATCTAACCATTCTATTTCTTGCTCTTGTTCCTCAGTTGTTTCCTTGTCATGTGGGTGTAATATTTCTGGAGTTCCTAGTTCATATAGGGTTCTTAACATAAGGTATTGTTCTATTTCTGGCCAGTTTTTTACCAACCAAGGTATGCCTTTCCCTGAGTTATATGTTGGTTGAAGTAGTCTTGTCTTGAATCCTATTTCTAGGTCTAACTTTCTTAATGCATAGTGGTGTAGTTTAGATGCTTCCTGGTAGGTCAAATAGTTCAAACATGCTAAAAAGATTGTTCCTATATATTCAGTTTTTAGTTCCTATTGATTAAAGAGATAATATTTTTGGATTTAGTTCATGTATTGAATCCATTTATTCAGGTTGTTGTCCTAATATTGTTTTATTGCTACTGGAGTTTTAATTATTCTTCCTGCTATCAATCCTTTTGTTTCCATTATTGTTGTTTCTTGTACTGCATCTTTTTCTGGGATGTTTAACCTAGTTGAAATGGCCTTTTTTGGTGTTTCTAAAGCTACTGATTCTTTGATTAGTATTTGTGCCTTATGAGGAGTTAAAGCCTTCTTTCTTCCCTTGGTGCCACCTAGGGCACTTTTCTTATTTTTCCTATAGGCAGCAAACATATCTATCTTCCGTAATTATACCACTGATAACTTTAGAAGCCTTTGTTTCCTTCCTGGTATTCTCTCTTTTGTGGATCCTGATAATGAGGAATCCTTTTCAGTTTCCTATAATAGTCCTACAGACTATTTCTTTGGGGAGATGGGGGCTAGACCAAAGCCTTCTTCTGTCAAGTCTGATGCTTCTTTTGGTAGAGTTAGGAAGGTTTTGGATTTCAGGTTTGTGGATTGCCTCAATATGACTCTTAAGAATTTTTCTCCTACTTATGAAAAGAATACTTCTTGGAGGCTTAGGAATTGGACTACTAGGGAGGTTTATTCCTTCTTGCAGGAGAGGTATAGGTGGTGTCCTTGCTGGGAGTGTAAGAACAGGTATGATTGGTGGTTCTCTTTGGGTTTTTCTTGGGGTTGGGATTCTAGATATCCTTTGGGGGAGAACCACTCTTCTGCTTGTTGGAAATGCAGTGAGTTTTGCAAGTAAGTTTCTTAGTTACTTTTCATTCTTATTGCCTCTTTTCCTAATATTTACTATAAGGTTTGTTGATGAGCCTATTCTTGATACTGAATCTTACTAGTTCAGATAACTAGTACTTTTTGTTTTTTTTCTTCTGCTGTTGGTATATTTCTATATATATCTGCTAATGTGATATTTTTATCGACTGGTTTGTTGTTTCCCAATGGTATTAGGGGACCAAGTTTTATTACAGGTTCTATCCACTTCTTTGTTCTGATTTTCTTTAGTATATAGAAGTTGTAACATTTTGCAGTTTTTCTTCCGTAACTATCCTGAACTCTTTGTGTTATGTAATGGTTATTTCTTTGTCTGTTCCTAATTGCGGAGTTTATTGCTTGTTGCCTTATACTCATGCAGTTGTTTCAGATTTCAGTTCTAGTTCTTATGCAGGTTCTATTGTACTATTGCTTGTTGTGTATGTTGTTTCTTTGCTGACTATCAGGCTTGGTTCTGCTATGGTTTCTTATCCACTATAGATTTGTAGTACTTGGTAAGTAGTTTCCTTTTACTACTTATGCATAATCTTATAGGTGAGGGTGATTAAGCCTGCCTTGATATGAAAGTCGTTCTTGGGATAACAAAATGTAACCGGGGGCCTAAAGGATTGAGGATGGAATATTACCCTGAAGTAACATTCCAGAACTACTATGTACTTTAAAGGCAAAGTATTTGGTTTCTAGTATCGGATACCTAAGTTCTGAGTAAGAGTCTTCTTGGGACTTGAATTAACTAATGGAACTCTTATATTTATTGTATCTACTTATTTTGTGTCTGTCTTCTCCAGGTCTGATCTCCTTGTCTGGAGGCAAAACTTCAGCCCTTAAGTAGTATATGCCAAGACTAGCTGTGGTTCACTATTGTGGCTGTGCTATAGTAGTGAGTCACACATGATTTGAAATCCATCTCTTATTTATTAAATGAGTCACAACCTGAGAGTCATAAATAAGTCATAGAAGATTATTGAGTCATGCGTAACTCATAGTTAACATGTGAAATTAAAGGAATTCCATGTGATTCTTTCCACATAATTAATGAAAAAACCTTTGATATACCCCTTGCTTAACTTAGACTCCTGTAAGACACCCCTCGCTTAGTGGAACATGTTTAAGATACAACACTACACCACTCTCGCTACTAAGTCATGGCTATATGCAAAAAGCCTGTATTATGCAGAGTAGGTAACAAGCTGGGCCGATTCGGCCAGCTCTGCCTACAAGCACGACTTCTCCCCCTCCTAGCTAGCTCGGCTTCTCCCTCCTGGACTCTGCTAGCGCGGGTTCTCCCTCCTTGACTCTGCAAGCTCGGCTGCTTCCCACCAGGCTCGCCTTTCTCCCGATGACTCGGAGTCTTCCCACCAGGCTCTGCCAGCTCACCTTTCTCCAGATTACACGGCTTGGAGTTCAGCTATACAGATCAGGTTCGTTCTGCAAGACCCTCTCTAGCTCACTATGATACTCTGTGGCAGCATTATACCCTATAGCAATGTTAAACCCCTAGGCCAGCGATAGCCCTCTATTCCAGTATTATTTACCGTAGACCAGCGGCAGCCCTCTATGCTAGGGACATTGGTTAAGGCCAGCAAAATCACTATCCCACGGTTATACCACTAGGCCAGGGACATCCCTCTATTCCAGCATTATACTCCTAGGCCAGCGACATCCCTCTATTCCAGTGTTATACTCCTACACCAGCAGCAGCCCTCTATTCCAGCGTTATACCCTTAGGTCAGCGATAGGCCTCTATTCCAATGTTATACCCCCACACCAGCAGCAGCCCTCTATTCAAGCGTTATACCCCTAGGTCAACGACAGCCCTCTACTCCCGTATTATACCTCTAAACCAGCGGCAGCCCTCTATTCTAGCGACATTGGTCAAAACTAGGTAAATCCCCCTATGCTAGCGTGATACCCCTATTGCAGCAAAATCTCTCTAATCCAGTGTTATACCTATATGCCAGCGACATCCCTCTATTCCAGCATTATACTCCTAGACCAGCGGCAGCCCTCTATTCCAGCATTAGACCACTAGACCAGTGGTAGCCCTTTATACTAGAGATATCGGTCAAAATCCAGGAAATGCCTCTATTCTGGCTTAATACCCATATAACAGCAAAATCTCTCTATTCTAGCGATATGCTCCCATGCCCACGATTTCTTTCTATGCTACCAACAGTGGTCAAAACTAGCCAAATCCCTCTGTCTATGTACAAATTACCTGGTGAATACAATAGATGTATAGTTAAATACTAGGCATGCATTTCCTTCTATTATGCTCACTTTGACCACACAACGTACATGATTGACTTCCACTGCCATGACTCGGTGGGGCCTCTGTCCCATTTAGCTTTGCCTGTGCCCGAAATACATTTTTCCGTAACTCTCCTGCAATCATGCGCTTGACTTTTGGCCGTCCCATTGCTTCCCTCTCAGCTTGGGGTACCACAACAGGATTACAATCAGTGATTCTATAAGAGTTGCTTTTGACCAAGTCTAAGGAAATAGGACGTAAATTCGAAAGATATGTAAGTAGACAGGCTATAGTGGTAAAATAGTATGGCACATAATCTCGAGGCTTAGGATGTCCTGGAATGTCACTTTGAAGCGTCTGAATTAAAGTAAATCCATGCCCGCAGGGAATCCCATTCGCTTGAAAATGGCCACAACTGCAAGTCCAAAAGTGTAAATCTGTTACAATTTTTTTGTGGTTGGATTGTGTAATCAGACCAGAGGTATGCAAGGAAAGTTTTGCAGTATTTGCCATTGCCCATCGTTGGTTCTTTAATAGCTGTTCATACGCGTAAGGAGTATGGATTTGTGACTTTAGTTGTGTGGCTTTAATCTGGTGCTTAAATCGATGATTCATAGTATAGTGCCAAATAGTATCCAAAAGGTCAAGAATGGATAATTCTCTGTGATCTTTGAATACCTTTTTTGTAGCTTCTACTACATTGAAACTTTTATGTCAATAATATGGACCAAGATAGAATGCAGTAACCCGACGAGTTCGATCCATGCTTTTCAAATAATTGGTAGCACCAATATTGAAGGTTTCTAATCTTGCCATTTCTAGATTGTATTCTTGTGGTGTTTGAGCATTTGCGATTGCCCAAAAGTAAGGGGCTAATGTTTCCGAATATCGTCTGCAAACATTGCCTAAATAGGAAATATTAGTATTGTGTTGCTTGATACAGTATATTAATATAGATTGATCACACCTTTCAAATAAAAAGAACATGTATGCGCATAAATTTGATTACCATAAACTTGAGCCCAGCAGCTAGTAATCCCTTGTTTCGACTACTGATTAGAGTCATGCCAACCCAATCTGATATTGCAGTCTCTAAATGTGATAAAAACCATGTCCATGACTCGGTATTTTCACTTTCGACTACTGCACAAGCCAATGGCAAATTTTTGCCATTTCCATCAATACCAACTGCAAACAATAATATTTGTAAAAATCGCACTTTCAAAAAGTTACCATATACAGCCATAAACTTGCGCATATGAGCCAATGATTGAGCAGACTCAGCAGGGCACATGAAGATGCGTTGAAGGATGCGCTCAGTAGCTGAGCTAGCTGGGTTCTCAAATTGTAAATTGATATAGATATCCAGATGTGCTTGTTGTAAGCCGCAACATATGTAGGCATTGGCTGAAATTGTTGGAGTTGGAATTCCCGGCGGTCTTGAATTAAATTCATCTTTAGTACACGGGCTGCTTCATATGTGATCTTGTGTTGATATTCCATTCGAATACAATCCACAATTTCTTGCACCTTTGTTACTTTTGTAAGAAATAGATGATTAGGTACAACTCGCTGTAGCCAATCCTGTTCTACAACTGAAGCTCCATATCCTATGCCTGCACCAGAATGCTGTGCATGTATTCCTTTCACTTCAATTTCCCCATCATCATTATAAGAAGCATAAAGACGCCACAAGCATCCACTCTCCTTATGCTGGCATTCATATTGTTCTCGCAGTTTGTCTTTGCGTACAACTCGAAAACTATATTGTGTGCAAATTGCTCAATCATCTAGTTCCATTCGAAAATCATCCCAAATTGGAAACCGCTGCCCAAAAATCATTGGCATTGTAGTATAGATAAGGGAAAATAAACTAGTGGAATTGTATAGATAGGTCATGGCCAAGTCAATAGAGTAGGCTTCTGGGGTTGTGTATATTAATACCTATAGAGGAGAGATAGTGTAGACAATATAGAGGTAGGATAAAAAACATCAAAATATGTGAGTTAAATACATAAGGAAAGTGTTACAAAAAGGGCAGTGGAACACAAAAGGGGACCTAAACAAGCTAACACAAATGTTAGTAAGGACAAAATAGTGAACAATATCAATTCCAATGTAGTAATGGTATTAGTCCGTGACCTTTAATGATGAGCCTGAGCGGAGAAACACCAACTTAGATGAAGGACAAGATACGTTCTATACTTATTGTAGGATTTGAACTCCAAGATGTCCATGCCATGAAGAGATTTCATTGCTACTAGGCATAAAGCTACCAGTAGGAAATTTTGCTGGCCGAGACGAATATTGCTAGCATAGGGGCATTCCCCTGGTCCTGACGAATGTCGCTAGAATAGAGAGTTTTCCCGGATCTAGGGATATGAAGCTAGATTAGAGAGATTTTGCTGCAGTAGGTATATCATGGCAGCATAGGGGGATTTTCCTGGGTTTGACCGATGTCACCAGTATTGTTGGGTACTGCTGCTCTAGAGGTATAACGCTGAAATAGGGGGATGTCGCTGGCATAGGGGTATAACGCTGAAATAGTGATTTTGTTGGCTTTCACCGATGTCGCTAGAATAGAGTGCTGCTTCTTGTCTAGAGGTATAACCCTGAAATAGTGAGATTTTGCTGCAATAGGGGTATCACGCCAGCATAGGGGGATTTCCAGGGTTTTGACCGATTTCGCGGGTATAGAGGGGTGCCGCTAGTCTAGAGGCATAACACTGGCATAGAGGGATGTCGCTGGCCTAGGAGTATAACGCTAGATTAGAGAGATTTTGCTGCAATAGGGGTATCATGCCAGAGTAGGTGGATTTAATTGGTTTTGACTGATATCGCTGGCATAGAGGGGTGCCACTGGTCTAGGGGTATAACGCTAGAATAGAGGTATGTCGCTGGCCTAGGGGTATAACGCTGGAATATGTGTTTTGCTGGCTTTCACCGATATCGCTAGAATAAAGGGCTGCCCCTGGTCTAGGGGTATAATGCTGGAATAGAGGGCTATCGCTGGCCTAGGGGTTTAACATTGCTATAGGGTATAATGCTGCCAGAGAGTATTATAGTAAGCTAGAGAGAGTCTTGCAGACCAAACCTGCTCTGTATAGTGGAACTCCAAGAAAAGTAATCATGACAAAGGCTAGCTGGCAGAGCCTGGTGGGAAGACGCCGAGCCATCGGGAGAAAGGCGAGCCTGCTGGGAAGAAGCCAAGCTTGCAGAGTCTGGGAGGGAGAAGCCGTGCTAGCAGAGTCTAGGAGGGAGAAGCCGAGCTTGCTAGGAGAGGGAGAAGCTGTGCTGGTAGGCAGAGCTGGCCGAACTGGCTCAGCTTGTTACCTATTCTGCATAACAAGGGCTTTTTGCATATAGCCACGACTTAGTAGCGAGAGTGGTGTAGTATTGTATCTTAAACATGTTCCACTAGGCGAGGGATGTCTTACAGGAGTCTCAGTTAAGCGAGGGGTATTTCAAAGGTTTTCTCCACAATTAACCAAGCAGGTTATTATAACTTAGCAAGTAATTACATAGTAGATGTTAGTTCAGTGGAAAGAGTTAGGTAGTGGTAGATCAGCATACTGAAAATATTACTTCCTTCAACTATACCATTAAGGCCCCATTGGTTCTAGCTTCTATTTTTAATAGAATTTTAGGCTCCAAATGCCCCATAATCCTATGCTCTATTTCTGATACAACTCCTGGCTCTACTTCTCCTATAATTCGTAATCGCCGTTATACGACTCAGGTAAGAGACCTCCAATAGGATGTGGTAACAAGCTACGTACTAATTTGTTACATACTACTAAATTATTAGCCCGATTACCTCCTAGGCATGTGCAGATAAGTGCCTCCATAACGCCGTTATTGAAACTTGTATAGGGTAGGGTGTACTATTAGTATTTGCCCAATGCATGTTATCACTTCAACATATTTCTGTGATATTTTGAGAAGTGTCATTCATATGTTTCTATTCACTATATTGCAAGTTCAGCTTATGTATGTTAGCCTATGTTCCTTGCGTTGCAACACAGCCTACCTTGCTTACGCAGGTCAGATTATAGCATTCCTAATTGGGAAGTCCCTTCTCAGTTAGACAACTACTAATCACAAGTCTACTGACCCTTATTAGGAAGTCTTGTTGTGATGTGATAAATAGTTAACAGGTTAAGGCTTCTATACAAGTCAACGCTTTTATATACTTTTATACAATAAGATACTAGTGGTATGCTAAGTTTCATATAGATTTACTGTAATCGAGTTCGCTTTTACACATGACTTATAACTTCTTTTATACTTCTGCCCACCTAGTTACTATATCTTCGAAGCATTTATGTTGTTTACACCTCCCATATAATATTACAGCACTTATCTATTACCCACTACAGACAGAACCCTCCCCACTTGTAATGTCATGTGCACTTCCTTACCTTGAGCAACTAGATTCAAATGAAAACATGGACAATGCCCTTACCCTCACTCTATACAAGGAAGAGATTGAGTAAAAGATTCATAGTATTAAAGAGGATTAAAGAGCCTTACCTTGTGAACTCCACCAAAATATTCCAAAAGCCCCCCCTCTTCTGGAACTTCTGATGTTATCGAAGATGTTATAGCCTTTGCATCTTTACACATGCAAGGATTGACTGCAGGACCACCTCAAGTATGAAAGGATAAAGAACAAGCCACTCCATCTCTCACACTCACAATCCTATCAGCCAGATTCCGAAAACCACAAATATTGCAAGCCAAAGTACCACAGTTTGAACACGAGAGACCTGCAGCTTTGTAAATAGTTTGGCAAAATCAGAACCATCAAGCATCTATATTCTCCTTCCTGCAACAGACAGCAACTAGTATCCAGAATCTATCATCAGCTAGTACCGTAGTATACAAAGCATTCTCTCAAAGCAATGCTACCACTCTCCAACAACTAGGAACTATGATTGGGTAATAATTTGATATAGTGGATCATAACAACAATGTTCTAAAACCAGTAAGCAAACCAGGGTCATAATGAGTACCTAGCTCATTTCAGAAACAGAGAAAGAAGAACTAGCCACAATGGAAGGAAACCCAGTAGTACCTTAACCACTAGCGCCAAAAGCAAATCTCCTGCGGCTCACATTACTAGCCGCTCAAATACAACCACCCACTCCACCACTCCGAGAGGTACAAAAACCAGCACCTCCACTACCACCAACCCCACCAGGTCAGAACAATGATTACAAGGTGGTAGGAAAAGCACGCATCATTAGTAAGTTTTTGGGAGAGAGAGATCATCTTGAAGGCTGGATTCCTTAAATCGACGACTACTTATGCATTACAAAAATTCAGAACCCAGGACAACAACTATTCTTCATCAGTATGTGTCTCGCAGGTACCGCCTTAGAATGTTGGAAAAATGAAAAGTCACCCTTCTTTGCATGAGAAGAGGCCCAAGATTCGGTATGAAACTATTAGGTGGACAAGTACAAACCAGACTGATGCTACTAACAGGTCATGGATCTTCGACAAACTGTAATTGTCCAGTACTACCTAATTATAGTAGATAGACTCCAGTCCTATACTGCCATTCCTAGTCAACAGTTGATCAAGATCTTGATCCATGGATTTAACCCTAAGCCTTATGAAGTCAGGAAACATTACAAATACCGCCTCTCCACACCAGCGCCATAGAGGGATAAATTGATCAAAACGAATATCATGAATACCAAAGTTCAAAGGAGTTATAAGTACTAGGGAAGCGATAAAAAGAGGGACTACAATGGAATTAGGAAATTGGAGGATAGAGTTTGCCTTTGTAGTAGCTCAGCCTCATCTACTAATAAAAAAACACAATGAATCTCCTTCTCAATCGTAAGAAAGAAAAGGCAAGAGGAACAATGTCTGAAATGTAGGAGGAAAGGAGACTTCCCAGCAGGCTACAAAACTAGAGCACAAGATTAAACGCCCCCTTATTGAAAACTACGGAATGCTAGCCTACAACCCATAAGCAACAAGAGGCAACCTACTGAAAAAGAACACCTGTGGATCTCCGAGTTGAGAATAGAGGAGTCCGGAAACGTATTAAGAGTGTGTCTCCTGCCATTGGATGCACTACAAGACTTATGCTCCTCTTACAGCCCGAATAAGGATTGCTGGGGAAGAACCTAATACATGGCTGGATACAAGAGCTAGTTGTCCTATTATTGGAGAAAGAACTGGAAAGATATTGGGATGTTGGGAGAGAGCAAGGAAGGTTAGAGTAAGATACGGAGATGGATCAACTCTAGCTGGTGGAAAATATATAATGAATACAACATTCAAGGTTTTTTCTAAAGGATCTCACTTAAGTAGGTTTACATTTGATGCCGAGGTGTGGGATAAAGGGAAACGAGATATTGTCTTAGGATGTTCTTGGTTGAAAGAACATGGATTTTGTATAGATAAACAGGCCAGTTGCTGAAGGAAGGATCTTACTGGTTTGGTTATCCTTTATTCAATTAGATGGATTCCTTCTGTTTTAATTTTGGATGTGGATCTGGAACTATTGGAAGATAGCGAGATATTATTAATTATTAATGCAAGGGAACAATACTCTCATAACCCACAATGCTTTTCGACTAAGCAGGCAACTAGACTACTTGAAGTTCAAACCTGGGACCACAAAATCCATATACAAGACCCGAAAAGTAAGATACGCACGGGAGCTATCTACAAGACAACATGGGAAGTAGACGAAAGCCTTCAAACCTACCTTTGTAAAAATCAAACAACTAGTGAGGTTGATAAATCACAATCTGCTGCAAGTGAAGCAATCTGCTTTGTAAAGAAAAAAGATAGATACTTGAGACTCTTTGTTAACTATTGAACTTTCAACCCTCTTACGATACCCAACAAGTAACCTCTACTACTTATCAGTAACCTACTTGACAAACCCTTGGAAGGTAAATAGTTCACCAGCTGGGAAATCAAAAATGAGTATAAACTTATTCGAATTGGAGTAGTCATCAGGAACGATTTTTGAGAGCCCCAACGCCAGCACCAAGCATCTGGACGCCAGCGATTCCGGTAGGACGCCAGCAATTCCGGTAGGACGCTGGGTGCGCCCAGGGCGCCGCCAGCATTCCGGCGCCATTCCGCCAGCGTCCAGCCTCGAGCCGGAGGCGTCCCAGGGCGCCAGGCATCGTCCGGATGCCGCTGCTAGAGTGCATGCATCCATAGCTGTCAGTTTGCCCTTGCTGGCCTTCCTGGCGTCTGACGCCCCAAAGGTAAACTCACATGCTTCCTGATGGTGTAAGGAACTTATATATTTGCACGGGCATCATATAAACACCTTCCACATCTAGTAGGAACTAGTAGATAGTGACAAGTAGTTGGCGGATTATGAATCAGAAGGTGACTCATGCAAAAGCATAGCCACTGAAAGGAATATTGACGGATGTATTTCATTTGTATAGTTGTGCATGTGACTCATTGGTGAGTCACGCGAGTAAGAGTCAGAGATGGATTTCATTTCATGTATGAGTCAGAAGCTTGCGCACGGCCTTCCTACTGACTCATCCTTTCCTTGTGTGCGAAATATATAAGGGCTCTTGGTCTTCCACCAGTATTGGAGGCTGCAGAGCCGAAGAATTGTAATTAGACACAGGCAGATAAATTATAAAACCTGAGGGTCATACCTTTCAATTCAAGCCCCTAGCGGGCAGGGCTACCAGTTGACAAGTTTTAATTACAGCAGCGTGCTATAGTTACTAGGAAAATGATTGATTACTATCGGTACATTCTCCGGTTTACAGCCTGTGCGGCAGACTGGTAAACCTATCTACGTCACAACGTATTACTTTTCAAGTAGGAGATGCGTAGAAACCTGCTTACCATACCAAAAAGGTTGTATTCAAGTATATAGTTATGCCATTTAGTCTAACTAATGTCCCTGCTACATTTCAAGAAACAATATACACTATCTTCAAGGACATTGAAGGATGCAATTGTTACCTTGACAATATCCTAATCTACGTAGGAGATTCAGAAGAGGAACAACATTAGTTTGGAGAACCTGTTCTTTAGAAGATGTATTAAGCATAGTTTAGTAGTTAACCTCACCAAATAAGAATTACATGTACAAGAAACCCTTTTCCTACAACATATTATTAATGGGGAGCAAGTTCAAATGGACCCAACTAAACTAGAAGGTATGTCCAAATGGCCTACCTCTACAAAAAAGAAAGTAGTCCAAGCCTTCGTAAGCTTTGCTAACTACTACTGACAATTTATTAACCACTAATTAACCTCACTCTGTATGCACCATTCTCATAGAGACAAACTCAGCAACAATTATACCATAAACTCAAGAAACTATTTTTCTCTGGATCTATCTTCATACTATTGGATGGATGTCTTGAAACCATAATGGAAAC
>Ga0307511_10001143_pt1 | contig 28236 bp, 27 predicted proteins | sample 13_EM_MG_FD_200266 | JGI IMG/M metagenome (GOLD analysis project Ga0307511, IMG submission 200266) | Populus trichocarpa ectomycorrhiza microbial communities from riparian zone in the Pacific Northwest, United States - 13_EM | ecosystem: Host-associated > Plants > Roots > Unclassified | place...
TGCGACCATTCCTGCCATGAGGAGCGCAATACCTACGAGGAAGCCGGCCACCGCCTGGTAGACCCGTCGCCGGGTGTACGTGCGCAGCCCGCTTCCCTCAAGCGCTGTCGCGAACTTGGGATCTTCGGCGTACAGCGCTCGCTCCATCTGCTCGAGCATTCGCTGCTCGTGCTCCGAGAGCGGCACGGAGTCCTCCTCATCGTGCAGTCGCCGGGGCGACCCGGGGGGTCCCTTCAGGATAGGCAGGGAATCGCCCCCGTGAAACCCGCCCCTCTACGCCAATTGACCAACCGGAATCCGCCATGGCCGTTCCGGCTCGCTGAAGCTTCCATTCCCCAGCGGCCGTCCCGTCATGCCGGGCGGTCTCCCTCGATCATACGGCGCCGGGCCCGCGATCGGGGGGCCTGTGGCGTACTCCATGTGCGGCCGAGCCCCTGATCAGGGCTCCGTCGCGGGAGGCCACTCACGCCTCCCCGGCACCCCGCGTCTCGCCGAGCACATGAAGCTGCGTGGCCACGGAGTGGTACGCCGGGAGCTCGGCCGCCGCGGCCTCCAGCTTCAGCAGCGCGTCCAGGGCGCCGGGCTCGGTGTCCACGAGCACACCGGGAACCAGGTCGGCGAAGACCCGCACCCCGTGCACGGCGCCGACGTCGAGGCCCGCGCCCTCGACGAACGCGGTGAGCTGCTCGGCGGTGAAGCGGTGCGGGACGGGGTCGGCGGCGCCCCAGCGGCCGTTCGGGTCGGCGAGGGCCTGGCGGGCCTCCGTGAAGTGGCCGGCGAGGGCGCGCGCGAGGACGGCACCGCCGAGTCCGGCGGCGAGCAGGCTGAGGACGCCCTCGGGGCGCAGCGCGGCCACCACCGTGCGGACACCCTCGGCGGGGTCCTCGACGTACTCCAGGACTCCGTGGCACAGCACCGCGTCGTAGCCGCCGCGCTCGACCACGTCGAAGAGGCCGTGCGCGTCGCCCTGGACGCCCTTCACGCGGTCGGCGACACCGGCCTCGGCGGCGCGGCGCTCCAGCGCGAACAGCGCGTTCGGGCTGGGGTCGACGACGGTGACGCGGTGGCCGAGGCGGGCGACGGGCACCGCGAAGTTGCCGCTGCCGCCTCCGGTGTCGAGGACGTCCAGCGCGTCCCGCCCCGTGGCCTTGACCCGGCGGTCGAGGGCGTCCTGCAGGACGTCCCAGACCACGGCGGTACGGAGGGAGGCGCGGGGGCGGCTCGGGTCCGACACGGCAGTTGACTCCTCGGCGCGGCACCGCCTGTGCACGGCGGAGCGAACGGGCTGCCTCCCCGGCCCGGAGGCGGGCGGAGGGAGGGCTTCAGGCGCCCTCCACCCTATTGCCTCCGGTGCCGTACCCGGTCATGTGTCTCGCGCGGCGAACACGTACGCGCTCCGCTGGTGGAGCGGCGGTGAACCTGCGGGCCGGTGGGGGCTGGTCGCGCGCACGCGGCGGAGCCGCATATCGATACAGCCCCGCGCCCCTTTCGGGGCGCGGTAAATCACCGGAGTTCGCCCGGGCGCCGTTTACCCCGCGCGGTCCCCCGGCCGCTCCGGGTCCTGGCGTGGCTGGGGCAGGACCGGCTGGAGGACGAGCATCCGCTCCACGAGGCGCAGGAACATCGCCACGTCGCGTATGAGGTCGTCGGCGTCCCGGCGGGTCGCCGCGCCCTGGATGCCCGCCTCGGCCCGGGCACGGCGCCGGGCGCCGGAGGCGAACAGGGCGCTCCACTCGGTGAGTTCGGGTGCTATCTCGGGGAGTACTTCCCAGGCGCTGCGGATGCGGGCGCGGCGCCGGCTCGTGGGCTCCGGCTGGACGCGCGCGGCGAGCACCGCGGCGGCGGTGCGCAGGGCGGCCAAGTGGGCGGTCGCATAACGCTCGTTCGACGTTTCGAGGACGGCTGCCTCGTCCAGTCCGGCGCGGGCCTGGGCGAGGAGGTCGAGGGCGGCGGGCGGGGCCGTGGCCCGGCGGAGCACGGGGTGTACGTCGCTCGCCGGGCCGGTCAGTGAGGGGGCAGGGCCGGGGGCGCGGCGCCGACGGGCGGCGGCTGCGGACGAGTTGGCCATGACGAACCTCCTGTCGTCGTGTGACGGCACGCCCAGTCAGGTAGTGCCGTATGTGCCCATCGTGAGGTATGGCACTGACAATCCGTTCTGACCTGCGCTTTTGCTTCGATCGAAGGTTCGCGTTAGTTTTTGCACTGACCAGTCAGTTCAAAGAATTCCGGCAGCAGGGGATGGGGAACCGTGGGTGGGGTCGGAGTCACGGCCGAGGACTTCGGGGTCAAGGGGCCGCGCGGCTGGGCGTTCCGGGGGATCTCCCTGGACGCCGGGCCAGGGTCGCTGATCGCCGTCGAGGGACCGTCGGGGTCCGGGCGTACGAGCCTGCTGCTCGCGCTGACCGGGCGGATGAAGGCGTCCGAAGGGACCGCCCGCGTGGGCGAGTTGACGCTGCCGAAGCAGTCGGCGGCCGTACGGCGGGTGAGCGCGCCGGCCAATGTCACCGGGGTCACCGACCTCGACCCGGCGCTGACCGTCGGGGAGCACCTGCGTGAACGGGCCGCACTGCAACGGCGGTTCGGGGACTCCGTGCGCGCGATGCTGCGGCCCCGGTCCGAGCAGGCGGTCGAGGCGGGGCTGCGGATCGAGCGGGCGCTGACCGCCGCCGGTCTCGGCCTCGACGCCCTGCCCAAGGGCTCACGGACCGCCGTACGGGATCTGGAACGGCCGCAGGAGTTGCGGCTGTCCATCGCGCTGGCGCTGATCGGGCGACCGGCGCTGCTCGGTGTGGACGACGTCGATCTCAAGCTCTCGGATGCCGAACGGGCCGAGATCTGGGACCTGTTGAGGTCCCTCGCGGATTCCGGAACGACCGTCGTGGCGGTGTCCGCCGAAGGAACGGAGAAGGCCGATGCACGCGCCACGACTGGCCGCGCTTGAGCTACGGCGCTTCGGCAGGGGCAAGCTGCCGCGCGCCGCGCTCGTCGCCCTCCTGCTGCTGCCGCTGCTGTACGGCGCCCTGTACCTGTGGTCCTTCTGGGACCCGTACGGCCGCCTGGACCGCATCCCCGTGGCGCTCGTCAACGACGACCGGGGGACGACGGCCGACGGGAAGAAGCTCACAGCGGGCGACGACATCACCCGGGGGCTGCGCGAGAGCAGGACGTTCGAGTGGCACGAGGTGAGTGCGGCCACCGCGCGGAAGGGCGTCGAGGACGGCACGTACTACTTGTCGTTGACCATGCCGGGCGACTTCAGCCGGCGCATCGCCTCCAGTGCGGGCGACTCCCCGGAGACGGGCGCGCTCCAGGTGCGCACGAACGACGCGAACAACTACATCGTCGGCCAGATCTCCCGGACGGTGTTCAGCGAGGTGCGCTCGGCCGCGTCCACCAAGGCCTCGCGGACCTTCCTGGACCGGATCTTCGTGTCGTTCTCCGACATCCACGGCCAGACCGTGAAGGCGGCCGACGGCGCCGACAAGCTCAAGGGCGGGATCGGGACGGCCGAGGCGGGCTCCAAAGATCTCGCCGACGGTCTGAAGGACGCCAAGAAGGGCAGCGGGAAGCTGTCCAAGGGCCTGGAGAAGCTCGACACGGGCGCGGGCGACCTGGAGGACGGTTCGCAGCAGGTCGCGGCCGGGACGCAGACCCTCGCGGACACGGTCAACGGGGTCGCCGACAAGGTGGGGCCCTTCCTGAAGGACAACGAGAAGACCATCGGGGACACGGCCCAGTTGGTCGCCGACTCGGCGAAGACGATCCGCGCCAACCTCGGCACCCTGGTGAAGGCGGCCCCGGTCGCCGCCAAGGGCGCGCACGCGGCCTCGGACACCCTGGACGACGTCTACAGGTCGCGCTGCGAAACCGCCGTCCTTGACGACGCCGCCTGCCCCGACCTGAAGAAGGCCGCCCAGGCCGCCTCGGACGTGGCCAAGGTCGCCGACGACGTCGACAGCCTGGTGGCCGACCAGAACGGCGACCTGAAGAAGCTCGACACGAATCTGCGCACCCTCCAGACACAGGCCCAGGCGCTCGCCGACCGCGCACCGCACCTCTCCGAGGACCTCGACGACGCGGTGGCCAGGATCGACAGGCTGAACAACGGCGCCGGGAAGGTCGCCGCGGGCGCCAAGACCCTGCACACCGGGCTCGGCACGGCCAAGACCGGCGCGACCGCCCTGGACACCGGGGTCGGCAAGCTGAAGACGGGTGCCGTGGACCTCAGCGGCGGCCTGTACAAGCTCGTCGACGGCTCCGGGAAGCTCGCCGGCGGACTGCACGACGGCGCGGCCCAGATCCCCGACTACGACAAGCAGGACCGCGACCAGCGCACCGGAGTCATGGCCGATCCGGTCCAACTTGCCTCCCAGGACCTGCACAAGGCGCCCAACTACGGCACCGGGTTCGCCCCGTACTTCATCCCGCTGTCCCTGTGGGTGGGTGCGATGGTGGCCTACATGCTGATCACGCCCATGAACCGGCGGGCACTCGCCGCCGGTGCCCCGGCCCGGCGGATCGCGCTCGCGGGCTGGCTGCCGGTGGTGGCGGTCGGGGTGCTCCAGACGGTGGCCCTGATGGCCGTACTGCACTGGGCCATCGGCCTGGAGATGGCCCACGCGGCCGGCACGGTCGGCTTCCTGTTCCTGGTGACGGCGTGCTTCGCGGCGATCGTGCAGTGGCTGAACGCGCGCTTCGGGGCGGCGGGCCGAATCCTCGTACTCGCCCTGCTGATGCTCCAGTTGACGTCCGCGGGCGGCACCTATCCGGTGCAGACCAGCCCGGGCTTCTTCAACGCGATCCACCCCTTCCTGCCGATGAGTTACGTCGTCGAGGCACTACGGAGGCTCATCACGGGCGGCGGCCTGGAACCCGTGTGGCACGCGTGCGTGGTGCTCGTCGCGTTCACCGCGGGCGCTCTCGCGCTGACCGCGCTCTCGGCGCGCCGCCGCCAGGTGTGGACGCTCGACCGGCTGCACCCGGAGCTGAGCCTGTGACCTCGCCCAGGACCTCGACACCCGTGCCCACCGCCGGAGCCGGGCCTGTGACAATCAGGCCCATGGAAAGCAGCAACACCCCGTCGGGCGGCAGCACGCGCCGCGAGGCCACCCGGCAGAAGCTCTACGAGGCGGCCGTCACGCTCATCGCCGAACAGGGCTTCTCGGCCACCACGGTGGACGAGATCGCCGAGCGTGCCGGGGTCGCGAAGGGCACCGTCTACTACAACTTCGCGAGCAAGTCCGTCCTCTTCGAGGAACTGCTGCGACACGGTGTGGGCCTCCTCACCGCCTCTCTGAGGGAGGCCGCCGAGCAGACCGCGCGGGACGGCGGCAGCAAGGTGGACGCCCTGGACGCGATGATCCGCGCGGGCCTCGGCTTCATCGCCCGCTACCCGTCCTTCACCCAGCTCTACGTGGCCGAGCTGTGGCGCACCAACCGTGCCTGGCAGTCCACGCTCATGGTGGTGCGCCAGCAGGTGAACGCGGCCATCGAGGACGTGCTGCACGCGGGCGTGGACAACGGCGAGTTCAGCCCCGAGATCGATGTCCGGCTGACCGCGGCGGCGCTGGTCGGGATGGTTCTGGTGGCCGCCCTGGACTGGCAGTCGTTCCAGCCGGAGCGCTCTCTGGACGACGTCCACTCGGCGCTGTCCCGGCTGCTCCAGGGGCGGGTGAGCGGGGGGCACTGAGCGCACGCACAGAAGCGCCGGTCCGTTGTGGCCGCGTCCCCCGCGGGCCGCCCCGAACCGGCGCTCCCTTGTGCTTCCCCCGTACGTTCCCCCTGTTGGAACCCCCGTCGGTCAGTCCCCCTGGGTTCCCCCGTGCCTCGCTTCCGCCGATGTTCCGGCGGAAGGAGCGGCCAAGGGCGCGGGCCCCGTTCCGCCGCCCCGTGTCGGCGGTACCGGAGCCGCGCCCCTTTCCGTGTCTCCACTCTCTCGTTCGCGCAGGTCGCACCCCATCCGCGCGCGTACTCAACTCACTCCCTAGGTACGCATACTCAGCCCTGCGCACTCAGGCCCAGGACGCCCTGTTGCCGAGTGGTTACTATCGCCCCCGTGTCCGTACTCCCCCTGGTCTTCACCAGCGGCTGGGCCAGCGGCATCAACGCCTACGCGGTGGTGCTGCTGCTCGGTGTCTTCGGCGCGACCGGGGTGAGCGACGCCGTCCCCGAGTCGCTGCAACGTCCTGAGGTCCTCGTCACAGCGGCCGTGCTGTTCCTGTGCGAGGCGGTCGCCGACAAGATCCCCTACGTCGACTCCATGTGGGACTCCGTGCACACCCTGATCCGGCCGGCCGCGGGGGCCTGGGTCGGCGCGGTGCTCGCCGGGCACAGCGGATCGTTGAACGATGTGGCGGCGGGACTGATCGGCGGTTCGACCGCACTGGCCAGCCACACGGTCAAGGCCGGGACACGGATGGCGATCAACACCTCGCCGGAGCCGTTCAGCAATGTGGTCATGAGCCTCGCGGAGGATCTCGGGGTCGGCGGAATCGTCTCGTTCGCGATGTTCCAGCCGCAGGCGGCGGCGATCATCGCGGCCGTGCTGCTGGTGGCCGGGCTGACGGTCCTGTTCTTCCTGGTCTCGCGGATCCGCCGGTTCCTGCGCCGCCGGGCCCAGCTCCGGGAGGAGAAACGGCTGGCCTCGCAGGTGGGAGGGCCACCGGACCGGCCGCCGTGGTGACGGCCCGTGACCGGACTGTCAGTGGCGGCCGATAAAGTCGCAGGCATGGCACGGATTGCGGTGATCGGCGCCGGCATGGGCGCGATGGCGGCCGCTGCCCGGCTGGCCGTCGCGGGCCACCGGGTGGCGGTGTACGAGCGTACGGAGACGTACGGCGGTGCGGTGCGCCGCTTCGAGCGGGACGGCTTCTCCTTCGACACCGGCCCGGGGCTGCTTCCCGTGCCCGCGGTCTACCGCGACCTGTTCATCAAGACCGGCAAGGAGCCGCTGGAGGACCTGGTCGAGCTGGTCCAGGTCGACCCGTCGTCGCTGCACGTCTTCGCGGACGGCACGGAGGTGTCGCTGCCGAACGCCTCCCGCGCGGGCGTCGTCACGGCCCTGGACGAGGCGCTGGGCGCCGGTGCGGGACAGCGCTGGGGCGACTTCCTGATCCGGGCCCGCGAGGCCTGGGACCGCACCCGCAGGCCCCTCCTGGAGGAACCCCTGTGGCCCAACTGGTCGGTGCTGGCCGAGCAGGAGCCCTATCCGGCGGTCCCGCACAAGAAGCTGCTGCGCACCCGCCGTGCGAGCACCCTTTCCGAGATCGGCGCCTGGGAGCTGCGCGACGACCGTCTGACGGCCCTCCTGGAGAGCCACGCCCTCGCGTACGGCCTCCACCCCCGGTCCGCTCCGGCCAGCGCGGCCGTGCTGCCCTACATGGAGCACGCCTTCGGTACCTGGTATGTGCGGGGCGGCATACGGGAGTTGGCGCGTGCGGTGTACGAGCGGTGTCTGGCGCGGAAGGTCGAGTTCGTCTTCGGGGCCGAGGTCACCCGGGTCCTGGAGAAGGACGGGCGGGCGGCGGGAGTCGAGCTGGCTGGGGGCACCTCCCAGGCTTTTGGCTCTGGGGGAGGGACTGTGGTCGACGCGGACCATGTCGTGGCGGATGTGGACCCCGCGCGGCTGCGGGCCCTGACGGATCGTCCGCTGGACGGGGACAGTGATGTGCGGGCCGACCCCGAATCGCCCCGACCGGTGCGGTTGGCACTCCTGTTGGCCCTGCGCGGTGCGCGCGAGGCCGGAGCCGTCCACCGGACGGTGGTCCACGCCCCGGACCGCGAGGCCGAGTTGGACTTCCTGGCCTCCCCGGGTGGAGACGAGCCCCGCTGCCCCACGGTGACGGTGCTGCGCCCCGACGACCCCGCGCTGCGGCCGGACGGCGAGCACGAGTCGGCGGTGGTGTCCGCCGTACTGTCGAGCGAGGCCGACTGGGGGGAAGAGGGCACGGTCCGGAGGTACACCGACTTCCTCCTCAAGGCCGCCGAGTCCGCCGTACCGGGTCTGCGGGAGCGCCTGCTCTGGCACGAGGTGCGCACCCCCGATCACACGGAGAACGAGACGGGTGCCCACTTCGGTGCTGTGCCCGCCCCGTCGCTCGCCGCCGGCCGGGGCCGTTTCCTGCACCCCGCGAACACCACGCGCCTGCCCGGTCTCTACCGGGTCGGCGGCTGGTCCCACCCCGGTGGTGGGCTCGCGCATGCCGGTATGTCGGGGGCGCTGGTTGCCGGACTGATCGTGGAGGGACCGCAGTTCAGAGGGTCTCAGTAGGCTTCAGAAACGGTACTGCTCGTCATAGCCGGGGCCCGACTGCGGCTGCTGCTGTTGCTGCTGGCCGTCGCCCTGGTAGTACTGCTGATCCGGCGGGAGTTCGCCACCGTAGGTCTCGTCGTTGCGCTGCTGCGGGACCCACACCCCGCCGGCCGGGGTCTCGGCGACATAGCCGCCGTTGCCGTACTGGTCCTGCGTGTAGCCCTGCTGGGGATACTGCTGCTGGCCGTCGTAGCCCGTGTCGTACGTGGCGCCGCCGTAGGTCTGGGTGCCGATGTACGGGTCGGAGTAGGCCGCGTACTGCTGCTGGCCGGTCGTGTCGTAGCCGTACTGCTGCTGGTCGTAGCCCGAGTAGTTGTTGTCGTAGCCGTACTGCTGCTGGTCGGCCGCCGCGTAGGCCTGGTCCTGGGTCTGGCCGGCCGCCGCTGCCGCGTAGGCCTGGTCCGTGCCCGCGTAGTTCGGGTCGGCGGCGTTCGCGTAGGCGGTGGCGCTGTAGACGCCGTAGGAGCCGGTGTCGTCCGGCAGGGGCTGCGGCTCGTAGACCGAGGTGGTCTCGGCGGCTGTGGGGTCGAGCGGCCGGTTCGGGGTGAAGACGTCGTCGCGGTCGTAGTCGTCGTTCTGGCCGAAGTCGGACTTGTTCTGGCCGTACTCCTGGAAGGCGGGCTGGGCGCCGGTCGAGTCGAGGCCGGAGGCATCGAGGCCCAGGTCCTGCTCGTCCGGTTCGCCGCCGCGGCGCATGAAGCCGCCGGCGCCCGGTCGCCCGGAGACCGCCCAGCCGGCTTCGAAGCCGCGGCGGAACGACAGGGTGACGTAGGTCTGGCCGATGGCGAAGGCCACCGCGCCCAGTCCGATCACGACTACGGAGGGCATCAGTACGCCGAGCACGACGCCCAGGAAGCCGACGAAGGCGAGCAGTCGCCAGCGAAGTCGCGCCTTGTACTGCAGCAGCACCTCGCCGAGCAACCACAGTGCGACGATGCCGAACGCGATGTAGAGGACCGTCCAGCCCATGTACGCCCCTCTCCCAGTGGCCGCTACGCAGTGTGTCGTATGTCCGGGTGGCCGGTCTAGGCCCGCGGTGGGTGGTGCAGGCCCAGGTTCTCGTAGATTTCCAGCGTCGCCGTGGAATTGTTGAGCGTGATGAAGTGCAGTCCGGGCACTCCCTCGGCCAGCAGCCGGGCGCAGAACTCCGTGGCGAAGTCGATCCCGATCGAGCGTACAGCCGCGGGATCGTCTTTGGCTGTGAGGATTCGCTCTTTCAGAGCGTCCGGGATGACGGCGTTGCTGAGCTGCGGCAACCGCTCCAGCATCCGCACGCTGGTCACCGGCATGACCTCGGGGATGACCGGGGTGGCGCAGCCCGCGGCCCCGACGCGGTCGCGCAGGCGAAGATAGGACTCCGGGCGGAAGAACATCTGGGTGATCGCGTAGTCGGCGCCGGCCCGGCACTTGTCGACGAAGTGCCGCACGTCCGTGTCCCAGTCCGGGGAGCGTGGGTGCAGCTCCGGGAAGGCGGCGACGCCGACGCAGAAATCGCCCGACTCCTTGATGAGCCGGACCAGTTCGGCCGCGTACGTCAGGCCTTGCGGGTGCGCCACCCAGTCGGCCATGGGGTCGCCGGGCGGGTCGCCGCGCACGGCGAGGATGTTGCGGATCCCGGCGTCGGCGTACTGGCCGATGATGTTGCGCAGTTCGGCGACGGAGTGGTCGACCGCGGTGAGGTGGGCGACCGGGGTGAGCGTGGTGTCGGCGACGATCTGCTCGGTCTCCTTGACGGTGCCCGCGCGGGTCGAACCGCCGGCGCCGTAGGTCACGGAGACGAAGTCGGGGGCGACCGCCTCGACCCTCCGCAGCGCGCTCCACAGGCTTCGCTCACCCTTGGGGGTCTTCGGCGCGGAGAACTCGAACGAGTACGTGTTCTTGCCGGTCGCGAGCATGTCGCGCACCGTCCGTGCGCGATCGGTCCTGGTGGATGCGATTCCGAAGGCCATACCCGCAGGTTAGTCAGGGGACGGCGGTCACCCAACCGGAACCGGAAATTTGCCTGATTTGTCGTCCTCTTGTCCACCCACCGGACAACAGCGCGACACCCTGACCGCTCTCAGGGCTGCCGGAGCCGCTTCGCGAACTCGGCCGCCGCCGCGCCCGGGTCGTCGGCCTCCGTGATCGCCCGTACGACGACGACCCGGCGGGCGCCCGCTTCGAGCACCTCGTCGAGGTTGCCGAGGTCGATGCCGCCGATGGCGAACCAGGGGCGGTCGGTGCCCAGGGCGGCCGCGTACCGGACCAGGTCGAGGCCCGGGGCGTGGCGTCCCGGCTTGGTGGGGGTCGGCCAGCACGGGCCGGTGCAGAAGTAGTCCACGCCCTCCTGGACGGCGGCTGCGGCGACCTCCGCCTCCGCGTGCGTGGACCGGCCGATCAGGACGTCGCCACCGAGGATCGCGCGGGCCGCGGGGACCGGGAGGTCGCCCTGTCCCAGGTGCAGTACGTCGGCGCCGGCGGCGTGGGCGACGTCCGCGCGGTCGTTGACCGCGAGCAGTCTGCCGTGCCGGGCGCAGGCGTCGGCGAACACCTGGAGGTGCTCCAGCTCCTCGGCGGCCTCCATGCCCTTGTCGCGCAGCTGCACGATGTCGACCCCGCCGGCCAGGACCGCGTCCAGGAACTCGGCGAGGTCACCCTGGCGTCCGCGGGCGTCCGTGCAGAGGTAGACCCGGGCGTCGGCGAGTTCCGCGCGTACGGCGGCTGCGGTGTCGGTGTCGGGCATGACGGTGTCCCCCGTTGTCGTTCGTCGTCGCTCTGCGTGGTGGTGCCCGTACGGGCCGCGGGCGAGCGTGCCGCGGCCCGTACACCGGTCGGTCGTCCGGGTCGGTCGGTCGCCCGGGTCGGTCGATCGCCCGGGTCAGACGGCGAGCGCCTGGGCGCGGCGCTTCACCTCCGTGCCGCGATTCTCGCTCAGGGCCTGCGCGGGGGTGCCGGGCAGGCTGGGGTCGGGGGTGAAGAGCCATTCCAGCATCTCTTCGTCGGAGAAGCCGTCGTCCCGCAGGAGCGTCAGGGTCCCTGTGAGGCCCTTGACGACCTTCTGCTCGGCCCCGTCGATGAAGGCGGCGGGGACGTGCAGCGCGCGGTTCTCACCACGGCGTACGGCGATGACTTGGCCCTCCTTGACCAGCTGCCGCACGCGTGTCACCTCGACATCGAGCATCTCTGCGATGTCGGGCAGCGTGAGCCAGGCGGGGACGAGAGCATCGATCTTTGCGTCAATCTCGGTCACGTAAACAGCGTGCCATCCCGGACTGACAGTCGGAAGCCGGGCCGGTCCGACTCGGGGTCACGAACTAGGCGATAGCGTCCTTCATCAGGAGAGAAGGGTCCGCCAGCGGCCCGGGATTCATCGGGGTGCCCGACTCGATCAGGCGGCGGCCCTGGGCCAGGTCACGGGGCCGGCCGACCGCGAGAAGGGCCACCAGGCGGTCCCCGCGCAGCCAGCAGACGGTCCAGGCCGGGGTGGCCGGGTCGCCGCGCCACAGGGTCGTGTCGGCGGACGCGTGATGGCCGACGTACTGGACGAAGCGGCCGAACTGCTCGGACCAGAAGTACGGCACCGGGTCGTAGACCGCCGGGGTCTGGCCGACGATGTTCGCGGCGACTGTGCGCGGGCCCTGGAGGGCGTTGTCCCAGTGGTGGACGAGAAGGCGCTCGCCATACCTTCCCGAAGGGAAGGAGGCGCAGTCGCCGACCGCGTACACGTCCGGCACCGAGGTGCGCAGCCGGTCGTCGGCCACGACCTCGCGGTGGGCGCCCAGCTCGATGCCGGAGTCCGCGAGCCAGCCGGTGGCGGGGCGGGCGCCGATGCCGACCACGACGGCCCCGGCGGGCAGCCGGGTGCCGTCGTCGAGGACCACCGCGCCGGGCTCGACGCGCTCCACGCGCGTGTGCGTGCGCAGCACGGCTCCTGCGTCCGCGTACCAGGCGGCCATCGGAGCGGCGACCTCGGCCGGCAGCGCGCCGGCGAGCGGCCGGTCGGCGGCCTCCACGACGGTCACCGCGCAGCCCGCCTCGCGCGCGGCCGTGGCGAACTCCGCGCCGATCCAGCCCGCGCCGACGACCACGATGTCGTGCTGCCGCGCGAGCACCGGCCGCAGCCGCTCGGCGTCGTCCAGGGTGCGCAGCAGATGCACCCCGGGGATGCCGTCGGCGCCCGGCAGTCGGATCGGTTCGGCGCCGGTGGCCAGGACGAGCACGTCGTAGGGCACCGGGCCCTCGGCGGTGTCCAGTTCGTGGTCTCCGGAGCGCAGCCCCGACACCTCGCGCCCGAGCCGGAGTTCGATGCCGAGTGCCTCGAAGTCGACGTCGAAGGCGGAGCCCTCGGCCTTGCCGAGCAGGACGGCCTTGGACAGCGGCGGCCGGTCGTACGGCTGATGGGGTTCGGCGCCCAGAAGGGTGACGGTGCCGGTGAAGCCCTGTTCGCGCAGGGCGACCGCGGTCTGCACTCCGGCCATGCCCGCGCCGACGACGACCACGCGCCGCCCTGCCCCCGCGCCCTGTCCCCGTGTCTGCTCGCTCATCCGATCACCATAGACACCTGCGATCACCATAGACACCGGACAAATCATCAGTCAGGGGGCGCGTTCAGGGACCTGTTCCACAACACTCGTCCCGCTCCCCGACTGCGACTCCCACTCCCAGGTCTCGTCGAGACGGACACGGCCGTCGGACAACTCGACCACTTCGGACACGCAGTGCCCGGAGGACGTCGTCCCGTCCGTCTTCAGTTGTACGTACCGGAAGTCGAGGCGGTCCCCCGCGCGCGTGCCGACGAGATGCCCGCGGACGACGTCGCCGCCCTCGTACTCGGCCCAGATCTCGCCGTCCTTCTCGTGGTACGCGAACCGGGTGCGGGTGCCGACCTGACCCGGTGCCTGATCCGCGACCGGAGCGAGGACGAGACCGTCGAGCGAGCGGGCCATGGACGGAGGCTCCCTTACTGGGACATGGGGTACGGGCTAGGCTGGCCAAAGTACAAGCACTCGCGGGAGTCCGGACGCACCGGGCTGAGAGGGAGGCTGGCGGCCTCCGACCGTACGAACCTGATCCGGGTCATGCCGGCGAAGGGAGGGGCTGGACGCCCATGCCTACACGTACGTCAGACGTCCTCGTCGTCGGGGGCGGAATCATCGGCCTGGTCACGGCCTGGCGCGCGGCCCAACGCGGGTTCGCGACCGCCGTCGTGGACCCCGAGCCAGGCGGCGGGGCCGCCCAGGTGGCCGCCGGGATGCTGGCCGCCGTCACGGAACTGCACTACGGCGAACAGACCCTGCTCGCCCTCAACCTGGCCTCGGCGCAGCGCTATCCGGACTTCGTTGCCGAGCTGACCGACCTCACCGGCCTCGGCCTCGGCCACCGGCGCTGCGGCACCCTCGCCGTCGCCCTGGACGCCGACGACCGCGCCCACCTCCGTGAACTGCACGCCCTGCAGCACCGGTCGGGGCTGGACTCCGAGTGGCTGTCCGGGCGCGAGTGCCGGCGCCTGGAGCCGATGCTCGCACCGGGCGTGCGCGGGGGGCTCCGGGTCGACGGGGACCACCAGATCGACCCGCGGAGGCTGACGCGGGCGCTGGTGGCCGCGTGCGAGCGCGCCGGGGTCGCCTTCCACCGCACGTGGGCCGAGCGGCTCACGGTCGGACAGGACCGCGCCACGGGGGTCGTCACGCGCGAGGGTGACGTGCTGGGCGCGGACCAGGTGGTGCTCGCGGGCGGCAGCCTCAGCGGGCGGCTTGCCGGGGTCCCGGACGACGTCCTGCCGCCCGTACGGCCCGTGAAGGGGCAGGTGCTGCGGCTGACCGTGCCGGAGCGGTACGCGCCGTTCCTGAGCCGGACCGTGCGGGCCGTGGTGCGCGGCAGCCACGTCTATCTGGTGCCGCGAGAGAACGGCGAGCTGGTCGTCGGCGCGACCAGCGAGGAGCTGGGCTGGGACACCACGGTGACCGCCGGCGGTGTCTACGAACTGCTGCGCGACGCCCACGAGTTGGTCCCCGGGATCACCGAACTGCCGCTCACCGAGACCCGGGCCGGACTGCGCCCCGGCTCCCCCGACAACGCGCCGCTGCTCGGCCCGACCGACCTGCCCGGACTGCTGCTGGCCACCGGGCACTACCGCAACGGCGTGCTGCTCACGCCGGTCACCGGCGACGCCCTCGCGCACGCCCTGAGCACCGGTGAACTCCCGGACGAGGCACGCCCGTTCACCCCGAAGCGGTTCGCCCGCGCGGAACGCACGGCACTCGTGGAGCAGCCCGCATGAACGTCTCCGTCAACGGGGAGCCCCGGGTGATCGCGCCCGGCACGGCTCTCGACACCCTCGTACTCACCCTGGCCCCGTCGCCCTCCGGGGTGGCCGCCGCCCTCAACGAAACCGTCGTCCCGCGCGCGGAGTGGCCCTCGACCTCCCTCTCCGAGGGGGACCGCGTCGAGGTCCTCACCGCCGTCCAAGGAGGCTGACCCATGGCCGACGACCCCTTCGACCCCTTCTTCATCGGGGCTACGTCCTTCACGTCCCGGCTGATCATGGGCACCGGGGGCGCGCCCAGCCTCGACGTCCTGGAGCGCGCGCTGGTGGCCTCCGGAACGGAGCTCACGACCGTCGCGATGCGGCGCGTGAACGCTTCCGTGCACGGTTCGGTGCTGTCCGTCCTTGAGCGGCTCGGCATCCGGGTGCTGCCCAACACCGCGGGCTGCTTCACGGCGGGCGAGGCGGTGCTGACGGCGCGGCTGGCGCGGGAGGCGCTCGGGACGGCGCTGGTCAAACTCGAGGTGATCGCGGACGAGCGCACGTTGCTCCCTGATCCCATCGAACTGCTCGACGCCGCCGAGACCCTGGTCGACGACGGGTTCACGGTGCTGCCGTACACGAACGACGATCCCGTGCTGGCGCGGAAACTGGAGGACGTCGGGTGCGCGGCGATCATGCCGCTGGGGTCGCCGATCGGTTCCGGGCTCGGGATCCGCAACCCGCACAACTTCCAGCTGATCACCGAGCACGCGCGCGTGCCGGTGATTCTGGACGCGGGGGCCGGTACGGCGTCCGACGCAGCGTTCGCGATGGAGCTGGGGTGCGCGGGTGTGATGCTCGCCTCGGCGGTGACGCGGGCACAGGAACCGGTACTCATGGCCTCCGGCATGCGGGCGGCTGTGGAGGCGGGGAGGTTGGCCTTCCGGGCGGGGCGTATCCCCCGTAGGCACTTCGCCTCGGCGTCGTCTCCTGCGGAGGGCCTCGCCGCGCTGGATCCTGAACGGCCCGCTTTTTAGGCACCCCGGGCTGCACCCCCGTTCCGTCTCCCACCCAGGCACCACCCGTTTCCAGTCGGCCGAAAAGCGAACCTCTCCTGTGGGGCTTCCTCGACATCGGCGGCTGCGGGTGCGGCCGCCCGTGCGTGCGATCCGTCACAGGTCCGCTGCAGTAAAGCCCCGATCCTGGCCGAAAACGCGGTGCTGTCAGCCTCGGCTCGTACACTCACCTGCGTGGATACGACCCTTCATGACCCTCTCGTCGGGCAGTTGCTCGACGGCCGCTATCGCGTCGACGCGCGGATCGCCGTCGGCGGGATGGCCACGGTCTACCGGGCCGTGGACACCCGCCTGGACCGGGTTCTCGCGCTCAAGGTGATGCACCCGACGCTGGCGGCCGACGCCTCCTTCGTCGACCGGTTCATCCGCGAGGCCAAGTCGGTGGCGCGGCTGGCGCACCCGAACGTGGTGCAGGTCTTCGACCAGGGCGCCCAGGGGGCGTACGTCTATCTGGCGATGGAGTACATCGCCGGCTGCACCCTGCGGGACGTGCTGCGCGAGCGCGGGGCGCTGCAGCCGCGGGCCGCGCTGGACATCCTGGAGCCGGTGCTGGCCGCGCTCGGTGCCGCGCACCGGGCCGGGTTCGTGCACCGGGACATGAAGCCGGAGAACGTGCTCATAGGGGACGACGGCCGGGTCAAGGTCGCGGACTTCGGGCTGGTCCGGTCCGTGGACACGGTCACCAGCACCACGGAGAACGTGCTCGGCACGGTCTCCTATCTCGCGCCGGAGCAGATCGAGGGCGGCACGGCGTCCCCCCGGGTCGACGTGTACGCGTGCGGTGTCGTCCTGTACGAGATGCTCACCGGCCAGAAGCCGCACGACGGGGACTCCCCGGCGATCGTGCTCTACAAGCACCTGCACGAGGACGTCCCGCCGCCCTCGGCCGTCGTCCCCGGGCTGGCGTACGAGCTGGACGAGCTGGTCGCCACGGCCACCGCGCGCACGCCGGACATCCGGCCTTACGACGCGGTCTCGCTGTTCGGTCTTGTCCGCGAAGCGCGGGCGGGGCTGAGCGACGAGCAGTTGGACGCGGTGCCGCCGCAGGCGCTGACCTCGGAACATCCCGATTCCGAGAACCGTACGAGTGTGATCCCGCGCTCGCTGACCGTGCCGCGTCCGCTGCCGGTCAACGAGGACGACGAGGCAGGGGACCCGTACAACCGGACCAGCCGGTTCGAGAGCGGGCCGCCGCTGCCGCCCCGGCGGCGCGACGCGCGGCGGCCCCGGCGCGGGCTGCTGGCGATCATCGCCGCCGTACTGCTGATCATCGGGGTCGGGACGGGCGTCTGGTACATCAACTCCGGCCAGTTCACCAAGGTCCCGCCACTGCTGGCGAAGACCGAGGTACAGGCGAAGGAGCGGCTGAAGGAGGCCGGCCTCGACGTCAAGTCGGTCAAGCACGCCTACAGCGACACCGTGAAGCGGGGCACGGTCATCAGCACCGACCCGGTGGCCGGCGCCCGCATCCGGGACAACGACTCGGTGGCCCTGACCATCTCGGACGGGCCGGAGACCGTGAAGGTGCCCGATCTGGAGGGCTACGCCCTGGGCAAGGCGCGGGCCCTGCTCAAGACGGACGGGCTGGCGGCCGGCATGGTCCCCAGGGAGTTCAGCGACGACGTCCCAAAGGGCTTCGTGATCAGCACGGACCCCGAGGCGGGCACCGAGCGCCACGCGGGCTCCGCGATAGCCCTGACCGTCAGCAAGGGCAGCGCGGTCGACGTGCCGGACGTCACCGGTGAGGACCTGGACAACGCGAAGTCGGACCTCCAGGAGGCCGGTCTCACGGTGAAGGTGTCGGACACCCAGGTCACCTCGGAGTACGACGCGGGCCAGGTCGCCCAGCAGACCCCGGCCGGCGACAGCCAGGCCGCCGCGGGCGACACGGTGACGCTGACCCTGTCCAAGGGTCCGGAGATGGTCGAGGTCCCGAGCGTGGTCGGCGCGAGTGTCGACGCCGCGACGAAGCTCCTGGAGCAGTCCGGCTTCAAGGTCGAGGAGGACCGCGGGCTGCTCGGCCTGTTCGGCGACACCGTGAAGAAACAGTCCGTGGACGCGGGCGAGCAGGCCCCCAAGGGGTCGACGATCACGATCACCATCCGGTGACGGGGGCGGCACGCGCGCGTGACACCCTGGTCGGGTGAGCAGCGCGTCCCCCTCCCGCATCCCTTCCCGCAACCCCGTCGGCGGCCATGTCCCGGTGGCCGGCGGTCTCCACTCGGTGGGGCTGTCCTACGCCCGTGAGCTGGCCGCCGAGACCGTGCAGGTCTTCGTCGCCAACCCGCGCGGCTGGGCGACACCGGCCGGGAACCCGCGCCAGGACGAGGAGTTCCGCGCGGTGTGCGAGGCCGAGTCCATCCCGGCGTACGTGCACGCGCCGTACCTGATCAACTTCGGCTCGCACACCGAGGCCACCGTAGAAAAGTCCGTTGAGTCGCTACGGCACTCGCTGCGGCGGGGACGGGAGATCGGCGCGCTCGGTGTGGTCGTGCACACCGGGAGTGCGACGGGTGGGCGGGAACGGGCGGTGGCGCTGGCCCAGGTGCGCGAGCATCTGCTGCCGCTGCTCGACGAACTCACCCATGACGACGATCCGTTCCTGCTGCTGGAGTCGACGGCCGGTCAGGGTTCCTCGCTGTGTTCGCGGACCTGGGACTTCGGGCCGTACTTCGAGGCGCTGGACGCCCATCCGAAGCTGGGCGTGTGCCTGGACACGTGCCACATCTTCGCCGCCGGGCACGACCTGACCGGTCCGAGCGGGATGCACCAGACGCTCGACCTGCTGGTGGACACGGTCGGCGAGGGGCGGCTGAAACTGATCCATGCCAACGACTCCAAGGACGTCGTCGGCGCCCACAAGGACCGCCACGAGAACATCGGTTCCGGGCACATCGGCGAGGATCCGTTCCGCGCGCTGATGACCCACCCGGCGACCGAGGGCGTACCCCTGATCATCGAGACGCCCGGCGGCAAGGAAGGGCACGCAACGGACGTGGAGCGGCTGAAGAAGCTCAGGGCCTCTTAGTCACAGTTCGGGACCCTCGCCGGGGCCTTCCTGGTACGAGTACCGCTGTTCCTTCCACGGGTCACCGACGTTGTGGTACCCGCGTTCCTCCCAGAAGCCGCGCCGGTCGGCCGTCATGTACTCGACGCCCCGGACCCACTTCGGGCCCTTCCAGGCGTACAGGTGGGGGACGACCAGGCGGAGCGGGAAACCGTGTTCGGCGGTGAGGAGTTCGCCGTCCTTGTGGGTGGCGAAGATGGTGCCGTCGGCGGCGAAGTCGGCGAGCCGGAGGTTGGCGCTGAAGCCGTATTCCGCCCAGACCATGACATGGGTGACGGCGGGTGACGGCGGGGCGGTCTCCAGGATCGTGCGGGCGGGGATGCCGCCCCATTCGGCGCCCAGCATGCTGAACTTCGTGACGCAGTGCAGGTCGGCCACGACCGAGTCGTAGGGCAGCGCCGTGAACTCGTCGTGGTTCCAGCAGTGCTTGTCGCCGTCGGCGGTGGCGCCGAAGACCCTGAACTCCCAGCGCTCGGGGCGGAACTTGGGGACCGGGCCGTAGTGGGTGACCGGCCAGCCGCGCTGAAGCCGCTGGCCGGGCGGCAGCTCGGACTGTTCGACCCCTCTCTGACCCATGGCTCCATCCTGACAGACGGGGGCCGGTGCACATGACCGGCTCTGGGCGGATTCGGGCAACTCCTACTAAGCATGCACTTACTGGACGACGTCTTCGCGCCGATGCAATCATGCGGCGCAACCCGCCAGTTCCCTTGTTTTGGAAGGAGCCTCTGCGATGCAGGGCGACCCCGAGGTCCTCGAGTTCCTGAACGAGCAGCTCACCGGTGAGCTGACCGCGATCAACCAGTACTGGCTGCACTACCGCATCCAGGACAACAACGGCTGGACCAAGCTCGCCAAGTACACGCGTGAAGAGTCCATCGACGAGATGAAGCACGCGGACAAGATCACCGAGCGCATCCTGATGCTCGACGGTCTGCCGAACTACCAGCGGCTGTTCCACGTCCGGGTCGGTCAGACGGTCACCGAGATGTTCCAGGCGGACCGGCAGGTGGAGGTCGAGGCGATCGACCGGCTCAAGCGGGGTATCGAGGTGATGCGCGCGAAGGGCGACGTCACGTCCGCGAACATCTTCGAGGACATCCTCGAGGACGAGGAGCACCACATCGACTACCTCGACACGCAGCTGCAGCTGATCGAGCAGCTCGGCGAGGCGCTCTACATCGCGCAGCAGATCGAGCAGCCCAGCTAGGGTCTGCCCCTAAGCGGCCTCGTCCAGTTCGGCCAATTCGTTCAGTTCGGCGAAGACCGGCGCGCCCTCTTCCGCGAGATCGCGGCGCGGGCAGCTGCCGCGGCCGAGGATCGCCTGGATCCGGCGGACGCACGAACCGCAGTCGGTACCGGCCTTGCAGGCGGAGGCGATCTGGCGGGGCGTGCAGGCACCGCCACCCGCGTGCTGCTGGACCTGCGCCTCGGTCACCTGGAAGCAGCTGCAGACGTACACGCGGATTCACCTCCCGCCGGAACTTGATAAGGCCAACCTAACCTTACCCGGCCCGCAGGTCCTGTAAAAGTGCTGTGGGGCGGGGATCGTATGTGATCCCCGCCCCATGACACTCTGCTGTAACAGGTGAAACCCTTACTGGTCCCTGTACATCTCGGCGACGAGGAAGGCCAGGTCAAGGGACTGGCTGCGGTTGAGGCGCGGGTCGCAGGCCGTCTCGTAGCGCTGGTGCAGGTCGTCGACGAAGATCTCGTCGCCGCCGCCCACGCACTCGGTGACATCGTCACCGGTGAGCTCGACGTGGATGCCGCCCGGGTGGGTGCCGAGGCCCTTGTGGACCTCGAAGAAGCCCTTCACCTCGTCGAGCACGTCGTCGAAGCGGCGGGTCTTGTGACCGGAGGCCGCCTCGTACGTGTTGCCGTGCATCGGGTCGGTGATCCAGGCGACGGTCGCGCCGGACGCGGTGACCTTCTCGACCAGCTCGGGCAGCTTGTCGCGGACCTTGTCCGCGCCCATCCGCACGATGAAGGTGAGCCGGCCGGGCTCGCGGTCCGGGTCGAGGCGCTCGATGTACTGCAGCGCGTCCTCGGCGGTCGTCGTCGGGCCGAGCTTGATGCCGATCGGGTTGCGGATCTGGGAGGCGAACTCGATGTGCGCGCCGTCCAGTTGCCGCGTGCGCTCGCCGATCCACACCATGTGCCCGGAGACGTCGTAGAGCCTGCCGGTGCGGGAGTCGACCCGGGTCAGGGCCGACTCGTAGTCCAGCAGCAGCGCCTCGTGCGAGGAGTAGAACTCGACGGTCTTGAACTCCTCCGGGTCGGTCCCGCAGGCCCGCATGAAGTTCAGCGCGTTGTCGATCTCGCGGGCGAGCTGCTCGTAGCGCTGCCCTGACGGGGACGACTTCACGAAGTCCTGGTTCCAGGCGTGCACCTGGCGCAGGTCGGCGTAGCCGCCGGTGGTGAAGGCGCGCACCAGGTTGAGCGTGGAGGCGGACGCGTTGTACATCCGCTTCAGGCGCTCGGGGTCCGGGATACGGGCCTCTTCGGTGAAGGCGAAGCCGTTGACGGAGTCGCCCCGGTAGGTCGGGAGGGTCACCCCGTCGCGGGTCTCGGTCGACTTGGAGCGCGGCTTGGAGTACTGGCCGGCGATACGGCCGACCTTGACCACCGGCACCGAGGCGGCGTACGTGAGCACGGCGCCCATCTGGAGCAGGGTCTTCAGCTTGTTGCGGATGTGGTCGGCGGACACCGCATCGAAGGCCTCGGCACAGTCGCCGCCCTGGAGGAGGAACGCCTCTCCCTTGGCGACGGCCGCCAACCGGGCACGCAGCTGGTCGCACTCGCCCGCGAAGACGAGCGGCGGATACGACGCGAGGTCCGCGATCACTGCGCGCAGAGCCTCGGTGTCGGGGTACTCGGGCTGCTGCGCCGCGGGCAGGTCTCGCCAGGTGTTGCCAGCGCTGGCGCTGGTCTTAGCGTTCACGGTCACGGACTCAACATTACGGGGTCGTGTCGACCGGTTTTCGCACGGCTCGACAGGTGAGACACCCGCATGCTCAGGTGCGCGTGAGGTAAGGTGCCTCGCATGTTCGCGCATTCGACCCAGCACACGAACCAGAACTGGTGGTGGACCGCTCATCCGGCGGCCCACTGACTGCGCGTACTCCCAGTACTTCGCGAAGGCCGCCCGAGGGGCGGCCTTCGGCGTTTCCGGGGTCGTTCCTCCTCCATCGATGGCAGAGGAACCATGGACCTGACACAGCTGCTGAACGACGACCGACCGTTCGCCCTGCTGCGCCGCCGCACGCCGGGCCACGACGAGAACACGGTGGAGGTCTTCCTCGGCCCGGTCTCCACCCACGACCGCCTCGCCGACCTCCCCGCCGAGGGCCTGGCCCTGATCCCCTACCGCCAGATCCGCGAGCGCGGCTTCGACGTCCGCGACGACGGCACTCCCCTGGCCTTCCTCACCCCCGAGGAGTCGTACGCCATCCCGCTCGCCGACGCCCTGGACCAGCTGCCCGGGCACGACGTCCGGGTCGAGGGCGGGGGCTTCGACGTCGGCGACGAGGCGTACGGGGAGATCGTCGGGCGGGTGCTGCGGGAGGAGATCGGGCGCGGCGAGGGCGCCAACTTCGTCATCCGGCGGACGTACGAGGGCGAGATCCCGGGATACGGCAGGGCCGACGCGCTGGCGTTGTTCCGGCGGCTGCTGGTGGGTGAGCGGGGCGCGTACTGGACGTTCGTCGTGCACACCGGGGAGCGGACGCTCGTGGGTGCGAGCCCCGAGGTGCACGTCCGGATGTCCGGCGGCACGGTCGTCATGAACCCGATCAGCGGGACGTACCGCTATCCGGCCGAGGGGCCGACGCCCGAGCACCTGCTCTCCTTCCTCGCCGACGGCAAGGAGATCGAGGAGCTGTCGATGGTCGTCGACGAGGAACTGAAGATGATGTGCACGGTCGGCGACATGGGCGGGGTCGTCGTCGGACCGCGGCTGAAGGAGATGGCCCATCTCGCGCACACCGAGTACGAGTTGCGCGGCCGGTCCTCGCTGGATGTGCGCGAGGTCCTGAAGGAGACCATGTTCGCGGCGACCGTCACCGGGTCGCCGGTGCAGAACGCCTGCCGGGTCATCGAACGGCACGAGGCCGGCGGGCGCGGCTACTACGGCGCCGCGCTGGCCCTGCTCGGCCACGACTCCGGCGGCGCCCAGACCCTCGACTCCCCCATCCTCATCCGCACCGCCGACATCGACCCGGCCGGCCGGCTGCGGGTCCCGGTCGGCGCCACCCTCGTCCGCGGCTCCGACCCGGCGAGCGAGGTCGCGGAGACCCACGCGAAGGCGGCGGGAGTACTGGCGGCTCTTGGCGTACGACCGTCCCGACCGCGCGACGAGGACACGCGCCCCCGGCTGGCCGACGACCCCCGGGTGCGTGCCGCGCTCGACGGTCGCCGCACCTCCCTCGCCCCGTTCTGGCTGCGGATGCAGGAGCGGTCCGAGGAGCTGACCGGGCACGCGCTGGTCGTCGACGGGGAGGACACCTTCACGGCGATGCTCGCGCACCTGCTGCGGTCGAGCGGCCTCGATGTGACCGTGCGGCGGTACGACGAGGAGGGGCTGCGGGAGGCCGTGCTCGCGCACGAGGGGCCCGTGGTGCTGGGGCCGGGGCCGGGTGACCCCTCCGACATGACCGACCCGAAGATGCGGTTCCTGCGGGCGCTGACCGCCGAGGTGCTCCGGGCGAACCGGCACGGCGTCCTCGGCGTGTGCCTCGGGCACGAACTGATCGCGGCGGAGCTGGGGTTGGAGATCGTACGCAAGGAAGTTCCGTACCAGGGGGCGCAGACGACGGTCGACCTGTTCGGGCGGGAGGAGACCGTCGGCTTCTACAACAGTTTCGTGGCCCGCTGCGACGACGAGGCCGCCGCCGAACTGGGTGCCCATGGCGTGGAGGTCAGCCGTGGCGCGAGTGGCGAGGTGCATGCGCTACGGGGGCCGGGGTTCGCCGGCGTCCAGTTCCACCCGGAGTCGGTGCTGACGCTCAACGGGGCTGCTGTCGTACGGGAGTTGGTGGGTCAGCTGCGGGGCACGAGCACGTTCTCGGAGCGGCGGCCGGCCGTGTAGTCGAGGACGTTGCGCGCGGTGTTGAAGCCGGCCGGGCTCAGAGCCCGGCCGGCGTCGAGAACGTGGCCGGAGTTCGGCTGAGATGCCCGGTCGGCGTCGAGAGCGTGCCGGGGTTCAGCCGAAGAACACCCCGACCTCCTCGTACAGCTTCGGGTCGACCGTCTTCAGTTGGGCCGTGGCCTCCGCGATGGGTACGCGGACGATGTCCGTGCCGCGGAGGGCGACCATCTTGCCGAAGTCGCCGTCGCGGACGGCCTCGATGGCGTGCAGGCCGAAGCGGGTGGCGAGCCAGCGGTCGAAGGCGCTGGGGGTGCCGCCGCGCTGGATGTGACCGAGGACCGTGGTGCGGGCCTCCTTGCCGGTCCGCTTCTCGATCTCCTTGGCCAGCCATTCGCCGACGCCGGACAGCCGGACGTGCCCGAAGGAGTCGAGGGTGCCGTCCTTCAGCACGACATCGCCGTCCTTGGGCATGGCTCCCTCCGCGACGACGACGATCGGGGCGTACGACGCCTTGAAGCGGGAGGTGATCCAGCCGCACACCTGCTCGACGTCGAAGCGCTGCTCGGGGATGAGGATGACGTTGGCGCCGCCGGCCAGGCCGGAGTGGATCGCTATCCAGCCGGCGTGCCGGCCCATGACCTCGCAGACCAGGACCCGCATGTGCGACTCGGCGGTGGTGTGCAGCCGGTCGATGGCCTCGGTGGCGATGCCCACGGCGGTGTCGAAGCCGAAGGTGTAGTCGGTGGCGGACAGGTCGTTGTCGATGGTCTTCGGTACGCCGACACACGGCACGCCGTACTCGTCCGAGAGCCGCGCGGCCACGCCCAGGGTGTCCTCGCCGCCGATCACGACGAGCGCGTCGACCTCCTGTGCGGCGAGGTTGGCCTTGATGCGGCCGATGCCGTTCTCCAGTTTCAGCGGGTTGGTGCGGGAGGAGCCGAGGATGGTGCCGCCGCGGGGCAGGATGCCGCGCACGGCGGGGATGTCGAGACGGACGGTGTCGCCTTCGAGCGGACCTCGCCAGCCGTCCCGGTAGCCGACGAAGTCGTAGCCGAACTCCTGGACGCCCTTGCGGACGATGCCCCGGATGACGGCGTTGAGTCCGGGGCAGTCGCCGCCTCCGGTCAGTACTCCGACGCGCATGGAAAATTCCCTTCGCCGCAGTTTCCTGTGACAGCCACGCTAGTGGTGATCCAGGTCACAGAGGGATGGGCGGGAAGGTCAATTCCGAGATCAATTCCGCTGAATTGTCGGGTAGTTGATCTACCCAGTCTGCCTACGCGTCGTCGAGGCCGCGTTCTATCGCGTACCGCACCAGCTCGACCCGGTTGTGCAACTGGAGCTTGCCCAGGGTGTTCTGGACGTGGTTCTGGACCGTGCGGTGCGAGATGACCAGGCGCTCGGCGATCTGCTTGTAGCTCAGGCCCTTGGCGACCAGGCGCAGTACTTCGGTCTCGCGGTCGGTGAGTTGGGGCGCCTTGGGCTCGTCGCTGCCGGCGGCCGGTACCGGGTCCGAGGCCAGGCGGCGGTACTCGCCGAGGACTAGTCCGGCCAGCCCGGGGGTGAACACCGGGTCGCCGACCGCAGTGCGGCGCACCGCGTCCAACAGCTCTTCCGTGGAAGCCGACTTGAGCAGATAGCCGGTCGCGCCCGACTTCACCGCCTCCAGCACGTCGGCGTGCTCACCGCTCGCGGAGAGGACCAGGACGCGCAACGCCGGGTTGGCGCCCACCAGTTCCTTGCAGACCTGGACGCCGGGCAGCACCGGCAGGTTCAGGTCGAGGACGAGTACGTCCGGGGCGGCGGCCCGGGCCCGGCGTACCGCCTGCTCGCCGTCCCCGGCGGTGGCGACCACCTCGAAGCCGGACTCGGCCAGGTCGCGGGCGACCGCGTCGCGCCACATCGGGTGGTCGTCGACCACCATGACCCTGATCGGGCTCCGCTGCTCACTCATCGTGTCCCCGCCTTCCCCCGCGCTTTCGGTACCTTCAGCTCAACTTCCGTGCCCTGCCCGGGAATCGAGATCAGCTCTGCACTGCCGCCGAGGTCCCGCAGCCGCCCCCGGATCGACAGGGCGACCCCGAGCCGCCCCTCCCCCTCGGCCTGCGCGAGCCGCCCCTCGGGGATACCGGGCCCGTCGTCCCGCACGGTCACCACGACCTCCCCGGGCTCGTCCTCGACCAGGATCCAGGCACGGGCCTCCGCACCGGCATGCCTGCGCACATTGTCCAGGGCGGCACCGACAGCGGCTGCCAGCTCCTTCGCGGCGGGCGCGGGCAACGGCACCGGAGCACCGGGCTCGGCGAAACTCACCTTCGCGGCGGCGTACGGGGCGAGCAGCGACCGCAGATCGACCGGACCGTCGTCGACATCATCGGATTCCTCCTCCACGGCCCTCACGACCGCGCCCTCCGCCGCGTCCAGCGACACCCGGGAGACGGGTACGAGGCCGCCGGAGACCAGGGTGCGCAGGGCGATCTCCTGTTCGCCCGCCATCCGGCCCAGCTCGCCCGCCTCGCCGCCGAGCACGGCACCGCGCCGCTGCACCATGGCCAGGACCTGGAGGACACCGTCGTGGATGTCCCGGGCCAGCCGCTCCCGCTCCCGGGTGGTGGCCTCGATCTCCAGGGCGCGGGCGAGGGTGCGCTCGGAGGCGCGGGCGACCTCCACGACGTAGCCGATCGCGATGGAGGCGACCCAGACGAGGACGACGTTGTGGACGGTGTCGCGGGCCGGAGAGCCGCGCTCGATCAGGTTGGCGACGGCGACCGGGGTGGAGGCGAAGGCGGCCCAGCGCCAGCCGCCCTTGATGGCGAACGCGAGGACGGAGCCGGCGGTCCATATCGACGGCAGGGTGGGGCCGCCGCTGTCGATGTGGTGGTCGTTGGCGGCGAGCGGGGTGAGGACGATGCCGGTCAGCGCGATCGTGAGGTCGGCGGCCAGGAAGCGCTTGGTGCAGGCGACCGCGCTCTGCACGCGGGGCAGCGTGGCGAACGTCCAGACGAACAGGACGACGTAGAAGGCGATCGCGATGCCCGGACGGTCGAACTCGTCGTAGGCGGTGGCGAACAGCCCGACCGCGTAGAACATGGTCAGCACCCGGTAGCCGCTCAGGGCACGCCACAGCGGCTGCTCGACCGACATCCGGATCACACGCTCGCGCCTGGCCAACTCCCCCACCCCCAACACAGACCACCCCGCCTAGGGGCTCGTCTGTTCCTTCTCCGCTTGTGCGAGCGCGGCCTTGGTGGCCTTGTCCGCTTCCTTCTCGGCCTTCGCGGCGTCCGCGAGCTGCCGCTTGGCAGCGGTCGCGTAGATGTCGACGTACTCCTGGCCGGAGAGCTTCATGATTTCGTACATGACCTCGTCGGTCACGGCGCGCAGCACGAAACGGTCGTGCTCCATGCCGTTGTACCGGCTGAAATCGAGCGGCCTGCCGATCCGGATGCCCGGGCGCATCAGCTTCGGCACGACCTTGCCGGGCGGCTGGATCTTCTCCGTGTCGATCATCGCGACCGGGATCACCGGGGCACCGCTGGCGAGCGCCACGCGCGCGAGGCCGCCGGGTTTGCCGCGGTACAGGCGGCCGTCCGGGGAGCGCGTGCCCTCCGGATAGATACCGAACAGTTCACCGCGCTCCAGGACGTCGAGCCCGGCCTTGATCGCGGCCTCGCCCGCCCCACGCGCACCCGAGCGGTCCACCGGAAGCTGGCCGGCGCCCTTGAAGAACGCGGCCGTCAGCTTGCCCTTCACCCCGGGCGTCGTGAAGTACTCGGCCTTCGCGATGAAGGTCACCTTGCGGTCGAGGACCGCGGGCAGGAAGAACGAGTCCGAGAAGGAGAGGTGATTGCTCGCCAGGATGGCGGCACCCTCCGCCGGAATGTTCTCGAGGCCCTCCACCCACGGCCGGAAGGCGACCTTCAGCGGCCCACCGATGGCGACCTTCATCGTGCCGTACAACAACCGAGTGCCTCCTGTGCTCGTCGATCAGACCTTAACCCGGAGCACCGTCAAAGGACCCGACGGCCCTGGTCGGTGTCAGTGCGGTCGCGTACGGTTAACCGCACCTGGACTCGTTCACGCCTCACTGACGCACACCCTTCTTCATGAACATGAACACGCCCCTCTCATGAACAGGAGACCGAAGGTGCCGGTCTTCCCCGGAGCCGAGCCGTACCGCCACGAGGGCGGGGAGGTCGGAGTTCTCCTCTGCCACGGCTTCACCGGTTCCCCGCAGTCGCTGCGCCCCTGGGCGGAGTATCTGGCCGAGCGCGGCCTCACCGTGTCGCTGCCGCTGCTGCCCGGGCACGGCACCCGCTGGGAGGACATGCAGCTCACCGGCTGGCAGGACTGGTACGCGGAGGTGGACCGCGAGCTGCGCGCCCTGCGCGAGCGCTGCTCGCAGGTCTTCGTCGCGGGCCTGTCCATGGGCGGCGCGCTGGCCCTGCGGCTGGCCGCCAAGCACGG
>Ga0307511_10001144_pt1 | contig 28223 bp, 24 predicted proteins | sample 13_EM_MG_FD_200266 | JGI IMG/M metagenome (GOLD analysis project Ga0307511, IMG submission 200266) | Populus trichocarpa ectomycorrhiza microbial communities from riparian zone in the Pacific Northwest, United States - 13_EM | ecosystem: Host-associated > Plants > Roots > Unclassified | place...
GGACCACATACACGTATGCACATCTAGACCTAATCTACAAGGAATTGGGAATAAGACTGCTTTCCTGTTTGATTGCTTGCTGACATGCACCGGCTACTTTGTGTTGATCAAAAATAACAGTGACGAATGCTCTGATTTGACAGACTGAACTTCACTTCATTACAAGCTAATTTCACGACGTGAAGTGCCACGCGGGATTCTCGGCTATTAGGATGCTCCCGGGCCCTTCGCCCCTTCGATCCTATTCGTCCCCGCATTTCGATAGTACCAGATCTACGGGAAACTCGCATACATTTGTCGATTTGTGCATATAAGTACCTATCTTTATCCAATACGTGCATTGATTTTGAGCAGGGAGCAACGTAGATTTGTTTATTCCATTGGGCATGGAAGAAAAAAAGAAAGTACGGATAGAGGGCGATCTGATATTTTGGATGCTGGATACTGACTTTTAATTACATGTGATCATGGTAGCAGCCGCGCGCAAGATGGATATACGCCTTTTCCGTTTTACATCACTACCGCATTTAGTCATTCATTCACATGGCCGGTCATGGGAACAGCCGGATCGATCCGGGGGGGCAGGTGATTAACTTTGATAGTTGACCCCCATCCATTATCATCAAATCTAACCTGCACCTCACCATGTTCTCCGCGGGAGCGGAGACCCGGTGGATTTGGACCAATCCTTGGGCATTGGTATGGCAATTGCCGGCCAGATCGCCAGTTGAGATATCTAAAGGTTATGCAGGTTACGGCAGTTTTTGTTCATTGCAGTTGTTTCATTGCTTTTTTGGTTCTTGGTTCAGGATTCTGGATTCAAGATTCAGCGTTTCTGCTTCAGCCTGTATGTGTATCATGTATGGATATGGACATATGTGCTTCTCCACTGAGGACCGACGGCTCAATTACACATATCATGCGTACATACATACAGACTTGGCAAAGTTCAACAAAGAACGAGGCGAGACGAGGAAACCCCATCATCATCATACCTACCATACCGTAGGTTAGTTCTCGGCGCCACTAATAATACCGCAATGTTTATTATTGAAAGGAATTGCAAGTTTGCTTTTTTTCGATTATCTTTTGGGTGTGATACCGCTTTTCACTTGCGATTCCACATCCATACCACCGCATGTACCGATACATACACATTGTCAGTGATGTCTGATCCGCTTTGCCTGCTTGAGTCACGTCACGTACATTACATATTTACACAAGGTCGGCAAGAAAGTAAGAGGGCAGGAGAAGTCCTTTTTACTTTTTTCACTTTTTTCACTTCCTAATCTGTATATATGTTTTCTTCTTTCGCAATAAGTACGTGGGGGGGGGAGGATCGGGGGATCAAGGGATTATCTGCCAGCCCGCATACATATTCACAACATTGAACATAATGAAAGTACATATGTATAGATGAACTCCTCAACTTCAAACTTGGGGAAGCGGCAGTGAAGTAAAGTAACGCCCCTTAGGTAGCCGATGTCTGCGCTGCAGAAGGCATCGGGACTTTGACGGGTCCAAGAATAACCGGGTAGAGAGGCCACGACAGTCTGATCAAAGGTCATGGGTTCTTTGCGGCTGCAAACCACTGGCTTGTAACAAAAAAAGCAAATATATAGGCAAAGCAGGCAAATTAAGCGACCCAACGACGAGACTAATTAAAGCAAGGCAGCTATGAAGGATAGGTAGAGCAGACAAGATAGGTATTTTGTTCTGCAGTGTGCAATCCATTCGTTCATATCTGGTGCTATTAATATGGTGATCCGCACTTGCAACATTAGTCTGGCGAGCACCGGCCTCTCGTAGGCAACATATGTATTAAAGAGGTAATGAGCGACACTCACGCTAATCTATACGCACAGAAGAGTTGGCAAGATAGATTGTGCATGAAGAGGCGAGAATGGAATGCTTATTGTTGAATGCAGATGGGTGCCAGGTAGGCTGGTAACTGCCATTATGTTTCATTCAGGTTACGCGGGCAAGTACTGTACAGTTGCTTAGCTGGCCCTTCTCCCTCCTTCCATCGTACATGTACAGAATACTTTAGGGGGTAAAGTGCATAGTGTTATGCATGTTGCAGCAAGAGGCAATAAAGTTTAAGTACCTAAACAACAACGCATGAGCGGAATGAAGAACAACGCATATGGTATCGGGAGGTTTTCCTGATATTTGTTTGGTGCTTTAACAAATGTAAACCCCAATGCAAACCCCGCAGTCTCATTAAACACTAAAGACGACTAAGGTGGCGATACCCTACCTCTCCCTTAGTCAATCTACCTCCCTTCCTCTTCAATCGGTGTTGCGGGTCCCAACAACATTTTCAAATTTGGGGGCTGCAATTGGCCGACCGCATCCAGACCGTCAACCTATGGGGCCTGGCGGTACAGCACAATTTCAGACTGTTTGAAGTATCGCCTGGCATCTGTAGGGTGTAATAGTAACCTTGTCAGCTTCTCCTTTTGATACACTATACTAAACTATACTCGCAAGTACGATTTCCTCAGGGCTGCCGTTTCAAGAAACTCAAGCTGAGAGATATCAGGGGGTAAAGGCGATGTCAAGCGCCGAGGATATCCCTGGGAATCGACCCCCCCCCCCCCACACACACACACACACAAATTTCGATGATGTGGAGTGTGGGGGGTCTCAACCCTTGCATGCCATCTGGCAGAATAACAGGTGAAACCAGGGGAGCTCTCGAACAATTCGGAGAAGAAAAAAAAAGAAAGGGTGTAAAAAGAAATACGCATTAGAACAAGATGAACATACCTTCATCGATCAATACCAAGCTCAAGTAATATCGAGTTGAGTACTTTTTATTAACCTCACGGAACGTGGGGGTCAGATCAAAACCGCCCAGAAACAACCGAATTGGAATTGTTTCGCCTGTGTGACACACAATTTTAGAAACATAAATACGATTGAGCAAAATATGTATAGATCGCCAATAGATAAAGTTGGGGCTGGGATAAAGAGCTCTCAGATACATACCTCGTGATGGCGAGCCGTCCATGATCTGCGAGATGGGTACATGCATTGTCAGTACTTATAAACCTAATAGCTAGCAGTAGAACATCCAGTGTGAGGACTTTGGGCATCAATTTGACAAACCTCGAACCGTACTAGGGTTTCGCTCTCGTTGTATTGATTTGGTGCTGTGCCGGTGGTCTCTCGTCGAATGATTGACAGCTCCATGTGTTTTATTTTGAGTCGGACCAAGAGGAAGTATATACGCCCAACGATGACGTCTTTGAGGTGGTATTTCGATTTTGAGTATTCAAACTCGATATGCAAACAATCCTCAATACCAACATCCATCTTGATAGAGCTATTTGTCTCTGGTGGAATGCGGTAAGAGTATACCCAGATGTCCTTTTCCCGGACAACATCAGCCATGCGGCGGGAGACTGTGACCCGCACAAAGTACCGCAGCTTGACATTGATACCATTATAGGACTCATACTGCTTTTCCACATTCTTGAACTCAAAGTCGAAGGTCTGGGGGTGCTGCAGGTCTCCGGGGGCGGCTAGCTCCTGGCCAAGTGAAAGAAACTCGTAGTGATTTCCCCGGTCGAAGAACATCTCTGTAGGTAGCATTCGACAGAGAGTCAGCTGCTTTGAAGCGAGATCATAGCAGGGGCTGTGAGCCTGCCCAACCTATCGTCCCAATAAACTGCACCTTGATGCCTGTGTGCTCCAACCTCTTGCCATCTTTCGGCCGGATCGTCACTGCTCCTTTGACCGACTCTCCATCCATGTATAACGGGACCTTCTCCCTCCTATTCTTATCCAACTTCACATCGATCATCTTCCTGTCATCGTCCGAGTCCTCCAGGCGGATGTCGATGTCCAGGGGTGTTGAGAAGAAGTAAGACATCTCGGCTGTACTGCGGGAAGGCAAGGGTGGTAGCTGGGTGTGGGTGGAGGCAATCCGCCGTACACTTTAGCTGGCTGTCGAGGAATTTGATAGAGTCGGGATCAGGTACAGTGTGTTGAGTTACCGCCTGCCTGTACCTACGGCAACGCTTGTATGTAACGTCAGTCGTCAGCAGTCGCGAGCGTAAATTCTGCGGGCAGCCCGTGGCAGGCGTAAAGTGTGTCACTACTACATACATCGGTCATGTGGACCCTGTGCTGCGCAGGCCCCGCGTATGGTTCTGCCCAAGACGCCCGGCCCGCTGCTTAACTAAACGTAACACAAGTAACCAACCGCCCCCCCAAAGATATCCCTACCAGCGTATGGTAGAGGCAGACTAATGCTCAAGATCTATCCCAGGACGTCGCCGAAGCTGAATGGCGTGAAAAAACAAACACCTGGCTGCTCGACATACTCGAAACATCGATCGCACCCCCCACTCATGCATCTGCCCCAAAGTGTTCTGACGTCAGGTAGCCAAAGCCCCTCCGCGGAGCTGCGAATGAGGGAAAAGGGCCCTAACTCTGAAGGAACCTGTGTGAGGGACTGCATGTACTTGGGACCGTCCCTTTACTTCGGTCATGCACTCCACATTTCGGCCCTCTCGCACTACTCTGCGGCAGCAAATGCTCGTCGTGCAATTGGTCTCCCCACCGCTTAGCGAACTACTATGATCACCCAACCAACAGGTAAGGAGTGGATCCTTCAGCCTTGACGTGAGCATGACTCGGAAAGGGTTTACATTCTATTTCAAAGCATTTGGTTCATCAGAGGCCGGGGAAGCTGCATGGGACGAATGGTGTAGCTGTACCCCAGCCCTGCGGTGGCTCTACAGATTGGAAGGTTTATCTGACAAAAGCTCGGATGTTGCTGCCAAGTAACTTGACTGTTTACTGGAACAAAGAAAAAAAAGAGGACCAGACAGTCGGGTTACATTGACCGTTGTCTGAGGATCCGCTAAGGCTAGAACATTCAAAGCCACTTTAGCACGAGCAACCCCTGGGTTAGAAAATTCTGTAGATTGAGCTTTGGGACGCGAAAAAAGCATGGCTGGCTTAAGGCAGCCCCGGGCGTCTGCAGCTTCGCCCAACCATTCTGGCATGTTCTTGTTGGCCACCCTCCAAGCAGCTTATTACAATTGCACGATACTCTGAGAATGTAGGCATAACTGTAATGTTAATGCCCCGCAAAGGGCGAGTGCTTGCTACCCTCGGTAGGTGTGCACTCTGGTGTCCCCAGTGCAACATACTGACAACTACCTAGTTGCAGCAAGAGGAATTGCCATGCCCTTGCCATGCGAGACGTTTCGTTTTTGTGTCCCACGCTTGGACCGAACACCCCACACCAATCCCTGTGCGTTCCACGGTCCTGGCATTTTGGTGGGGTTTGGGGACCCCCAACCCTCTAGGTAGCTCATGCGCTGTTAGTTTCATACCTGTGGCCGTTGGGTCTAGGAATTGCTACGTTCCCTCTTCCCCGTTCAAGCTTCACCCTTTTGGGTCGGCGGCAATGATCTGGGGCCAAACCGGGGCCAATGTAGAGTACAGATCCTGGGAAATACTCCAAACAGCTTGTGTTATCTCTTTAGAGAAAGGTCATAGTTCAAGTCGCAGCTGCCTCTGTATTTCGTTCTGTGATTTACTCTTGTATTCGCGTTTATGTAACACTCCCTGAAAGCACTATCGGGTAGCCAGCATGGTGGCATGCGAGCCTAAATAAACACCAATATATCACAGCTGGAAGGGGACGTCTCGAGCTTGAAGAAAAAAAGGCCGGTTCTCCCACCACGCTATCGCCGCCTTAGCAGGGACGGAGCTCTTCACTGACGCTGTTGGCCACAGGAGCGGTCGTGCCAACCAGACTAGCTGTTGGCGATGGTGGCGGGCCAGATCGGGTTTCCCTGGATTTTCGGGCTTGCTCTTCGTCATTTCCTTCTGAGCTGCCCCTGTTTCCCAGTCGTTACTTTTTCTGCAAATTGCCCATCAAGCAGGAGACTGGTTTAGCGAGGCGTCCATAAATACACCAAATTTGAATAAATTGAGAGGTAAATGTAATAATAATCAAGAAGTCTCGGCTTGTCTTGTCGAACACGATCCCAGTCCCCCCACGCCTCATTACCACCCCTCGAACTGCTTCCCCCCTTTCGACGCCTGTTTCCGTAATGTCTTTGCTTTCAGCACTTTCAACAGCAGTTCTGACACTACATCATTACATGCTTGTTGGATTCAAACCAACCAGATCCGATCCAATTGCTGCGGGATTATTATGTCTCGTGATACTGCCAGTTACTGCACTGTTGAGGTTACAGGTCCCTAGGTACCACTGTTCTCTGCACGTCGTCTGCAAATATTCCAAGCCTTGAGCAGCCCCATGCGGTTCGTCCAGTGGCGTGCGGGGTTAGACATGGCCGCGAACTTATGCCTGAGGTGACTCCATTGGTGTTGACCCAGAAGTAGGCAGAATGCAGGTATGCCCTTGGCCAGTTCACACAACTTGATGTAAGGTCTGGGAAGAGGGAGTGAAGGGGGGTGGTTGGCTCGGCCCTGGATAGCCCTGTCCGGCTGTGAGGTGGGATGGATCGACCGCCAATGCTACACTATGATGGGAGATGAATGGGGTGGGAGGCGCAAACCCAATTTGTTGGTTTGCGCTGGGAACCACCGTCGCGTGACTCTTTCTTGTTTCTCTATCCCTTCGCAGCTCACTGGCCTTCTTCAAGGCAGGACAACTATATATCTCGGGCCCCGTCCCCATCGTCCAGATGGATTCACAACCCAGTCCACCACAACTAAGCTTAAGGTTCAGATCACATCCATAACACACACCCATAAACTACTTCATACACCCATCCTCAATGGCAACCTATCTCAACGTCTCTTCCCCAGCCATCAGGCACATGGGACAACAGCTCTCTCTTCACCAGCAGAAGCCATCTAAGCCAGTCCAACGATACATCTTCATCATTACAGGCCCAGCTGGTTGCGGCAAGTCCTCAGTAGCAAAATATCTTGCTCAAGATTTGGACCTTCCATACATTGAAGGAGACGATGTAGGTTCACCCAGCTCCCCAAAACCAACCTTGAACTAAAACTAACATGCTTCAAGTACCACAGTGAAGCCAATGTCAAGAAGATGTCTAACGGAATCCCTCTTACCGATGACGACCGATGGGACTGGCTAGAAACTCTACGAGAAAAGGCTGTTGAGGAGCTTGAGGGCGGTGCTCAGGGGTGTGTCGTCACCTGCTCAGCACTCAAGCGAAGATACAGAGACGTTATTCGAAAGGCTGGTCAAGAAGCCGACGATGTCGTTGTCCGATTCGTCTACCTACGAGCCAACGAGGCCCTACTTCTTCAGCGAGTCAGGCACCGACAAGCAACTACAAACCACTACATGAAGGACGATATGGTCAAGTCCCAATTCATGGCTCTTGAGGAACCAGATGCGACCGAAACCGATGTTATCCCAGTTGATGTTAGCGGAACACTCCAGCAAGTGCAGTCAGCTGCCTTGGACAGGGTCAAAGGCGTGATAAGAGAGCAATGATTGACGATCGATTGGCTTTCCGGCTCTTATTGTTTTTCCTCTGTTTTACTAGCATCAGTTGCATCGGTTGGCCTTTTCTACATTGGGAGCGGGTGTTATCATTGAGTAAATCAATTTGGGGCTGTCATTACTACAGCTTTTTTACTTTTTACCCTTTGCTTTTTCGGTATGAGGTTTCTGGCTCAGCTCTGTTGGTCCCTTTTCTACTTATCTCCGTCAGGTGTCACGGATAATCTCTGGGTTCACAGCAGTTTTCTTTTTTTCTGGTGATCAAGGGTAAAATAAATACATCATTGGTTTTCACAACTTTACTGCGACGTCAGGCTCGTATTCTGGTGCAGGCACTGTGATGTAACTCAGTTGCAGAACCAATAGTTCACATGATGTAGAGCCTCGCCGTAGGGTTGACATGGGGGAAAACCACAAAGTGACTCTAAAATTCATGGCCAAATTAAAATCCGCCCTCACAATAATAGAACGCCTAATTCACAATCCGGCCAGGCCCAGCTGGGTGTATCAAAAAAATCTACCTCATCCTTGCCAACATCAATTCGGGTTGCTCCACAAATTCCTTCATTAACGTAGCCATTCTCGCCATAGTAGCCCCGTCGATAACTCTGTGGTCCGCGGACCAAGAAAATACCATTTCGGTCTTTGGCACCACTGCTCCATGACAGTCAAATGCAGGCGATGTTTTCGCCTTACCAATACCTAGGATAGCGACTTCACTGCTAACAACCACGGGGGAAACCACGCGACCGCCGATATTTCCAATGTTACTTATCGTTATGGTTCCGCCTTTGAGGTCTGCTGGTGATAGTTTACCTGCTGCCCCGGCTTTCTGGAGACGCAGTAATTCCCCGCCGATTTCAAGAACGCTCAAGTTTTGAACATTCTTGATGTTGGGGACTATTAACCCCGCAGGTGTATCCATCGCGACACCGATATTGTGTTGCAGTCGCATAACCAGGCTCGGTTTGTCGCCGTCAGTGTTTAATCTAGCGTTGAGGATGGGGTATTTCTGAAGGGCGAGGGACATGGCTTTGATGAAGAATGGCATATATGAAATTTTCTGGGCTGATTGAGAACTATTACCAGAGGCTAGTTCGGCATTGATTCGCGACCGACATGTTGTTAATGGGTCCAAATGGACCTCGTCACTGAACAAGAAATGGGGTATCGAAAGACTCTTCGTCATGGTCTTGAACATCTGCATCTGCATTGGGGTGAGCTGGGCAGTGGTCTCTCTAGCTAGTGGTGGAATAGCTATTGAGGGTGGTTGAACAGATGCCTCTGTGGCGGTTTGACCTGACTTTAGACGACCCGCAAAGGCTGCAACGTCCTCCTTCAATACACGACCGTCTTTACCGGTCCCTTGAATGTGGGTTATCTCCACACTAAGCTCTTTGCATATCCGCCGCACTGCAGGAGTTGCCAGTTTGCTGTGCTTGTGTTCTAGGGGTATATCAGGCGTTGTAGTAGTTGAAGCTGTTGGTGGTGTTGGGGGTATCAGACTCTTGGGGTCCTCTGCCGGCGTGGGTGCTGGGGTATCTTCCAATTTGATAGGAGCTGCCACCTCTCCTTCTATATCTATGTCCACGAGTGGCTGATTCGTCAGTTCACTGCTCGTCCATTATTGCCGTACAGGGGACCAACCTTCCCCACAAGTGCCATCTCCCCAGCATCGTAGTATAGCTTCTTGATAACTCCATCGAATCGTGATGTTATCTAATTCGGATTGTTAGCCCTGAGCTATCCCAACTAGCTAATTCAGCTGCTACCTACCTCCACTGAAGCTTTATCTGATTGCACCTCACATAGCTTATCGAATTGCTCCACCCGGGCCCCCGGTTGTACGAACCACTGAATGACTTCACATTCCCGGATGCCTAGTTACCAAGCGTAATTTAGTATATATCTGACGACGAATTTCTTGTGAAACCCATACCTTCTCCTATATCTGCTAGCAAAAACGGCTTAATAGCAAATGGCGCCGGTGTAAAATGCAATCTTCGGCGAGCGAGCTTTGGAATGTAGGCAGCAGCTAACCTCCTTGACGTCACTGTGGACGGATTCAATGCCCTGGCCCACATCGAGGTACACAGGCGGCTACTTAATTGTTCGTGCGAGGTTTCAGTCCGTATCGTAAGATAGCTTGGGAATGACTGTCAAATTAATTTGAGAGAATTGATAACACTCGAAACAGTGGCAGTAACGTAACGCGGAAGTATATAACAGTTGTATCCGCATGGTCATCGGAGTCAATTGTGGGGGGTGATATGTAACTATTTGCCCGCATATAACCGCGCCAAGTTACGGAACACCGTCATTAGATTCGGCTCGTATCTGACTGAGCGCCTCCAAAACCCTACTACTCCCAGCCTGCTATCTGGAATATTGTATGTTGCGGATCTTCTCCAAATATTTCTCGTTATGGGTAAAGGTAAAGGTAAGGTAGTACTAGTGCCACTGTACTAAGATAGGGTATGCCGGCCTTTAAGTACTTAAGTACAGCATAGTTCTAGGTAGCACGAGGCCGTTTTTACACAAAAAAAAACTGAGAATGAGACCCTATCTTCCACAAATCCAGGGGTAACTAACAAAAGCTAACTACCATCAGGCTTTAATGACATTTGATTTACTGGTAAAAAAGAGTGGGTACGTGGATACAAATTTGTAAGGGCAAGGTACTTAGCAACCACTGACTATATATCGCAGAAACTTTTAAGGACCACGCATTTGGAGTACTTCTAAAGTTGCTTTGAGTATATTCCAAATGCAATCAACTACCTCACAAATTGCGTGCATAAAGATAGATGGCAGTGTGCTCCTTGACTCAGTTAGGTTGTTTCATCAATCCCAAGTCCACATCTACCAAGAATTGACCTATCAAGCAAACTGAGGGTAACCCGACCCAGATGATGAGTTTGGGATATTGAGCTTAAAATACTATGCTGGCAACTCTGCTACCCAATGTCATCTTGAGCACTCTTACTGTCTGTTCTAATCCTTCATATGTAAATTCCCGACTGTGCTGTAACGATATCCGTGATGCTCCTGACCCTGACTATACACAAATCATTGACGCTCCGGTTTTCGGGAAGATAAAAAAAAGCGTGGAATCTACTATACAGGAGAACCATAGAGCCATAAAGCGTAAGAAACGAAACAAAATAAAGACTGAATGCAACGAGAACTTGAAATTAGGGTGAATGGAATACATTTACAATTAAAGTCCAAGAGAAAGAAAAAGAAAAGGAGGAAAAAACTAAAAAAAACTAAAATAGACTCGTAAATCCCATTACTAAGTCTAACTGAAACTCGAGATATCTCATCATACGCCGCTTTCTGTGTTCACCCAAGATTTGCAAATGAATGATACCAGTAGAAAACAGAGCACAAAACAAAGTCAAACGCTCTCACCCAAACCCTCCGCGTATAAAATCACTCAGGCAATACCCCTTTCCTTTGCCACCAGTTTGCTGAACATACTTTGAAGCAAAGACCACTCAACCTCCTTGGGCCAAAACGCGCTGGCAGCTTGCCATAAATACTCTGTTTCCTTGGTATTTTGCGAGTTGAGGTCTTCAATGAACTTGCCAACCTTCGTCAGTTCTCTCCGCAAGAATGCACTTCTGTCTAGAACCGATTTATATTCAATGTCCTTTGATGCTCGTAGTTCGTTGAGGGTTTTGCGAATGGGGCGCAATTTTCGCTGTGATTGCAGTTAGCACTCATGGTACACAGCATGTGAAGTAGAAGGAGGTCACTACCTTCGCTGCCTCAATTGCATCCATTTCCTCCTCTCCCTCCCTCATAGGAGCTTTGGGCTTCTTCTTTACCCGCTTCTCGGTTTCTTCCACATAGTGCTTCTTTTTACCTGCTACTTTGGGAGTGCTCTCGGCACGGGGTGAGTGCTCGGGTTTCCCGTTCACTTTCATCTTCCCTTTCTTCATCCTTGGAGCGGGCGATGCTGATGCTGAAGTCTTGCCAGGCCGTATTGCAACATGAGTACCATTTTTTCTAGGCTTCGGCGGTGCGTCTGGAGAACGCTTGCTAGATATCTCAGGAAGTTCGTGCGCTATACGATCTCGGAGGATACCAAGCAAATACTCTGCTCTCCTAACCAAGTGCACCGCGCCAGGTGACTTCACACTTCCATTCATGCGCGCTTCCTTTTTCTCTACTCTGTGTTCTTCGAGAAAAAGTTTGTCCTTCATATTGAGGTCAGGATCATCTCTAATCGCAACCCAAGCGCCATATCCATGTTTGTTGATACCAACACATAGCATTCCATCCTCTCGTGCGCCCCAAGGGCATGACCACCCATGGACCGGCTTGACATCTGGTATTCTGAACTTGCTAATGTCCGAGAACGCTTGAATGGCTCTCCGCAAAACCTTCAAGTCCTCTGGTCTCTGGACAATCGTCTCCGCATTCAGTTTCCGTGCTCCCTTGAAATCGAAAAGAATAGCTTTCTTCTCCTTTTTCCCTGGCTTTGAATCGTCCTCCTGTTTTGCTTGCGCAGCTTCTATTTCAACCTTACCCAACCGTATCATTTCCATAATTGTATCCTTGATGAACTGCATATTGCGGTCTGTGAGGCCGGCATCACCAACTATCTCATTGTACCGTTCATCCAAGGAGCCATATCTGGTGTATGCCCTGTAGAGGTTTCGTATTTCACGCTCGTTAAGCGGGCGTGAGCCATCTTCATCTGCGTCGTCGTAAGCATCATCGATATTGGCAGAGGCCAACTCTTTCGCTCTCTTTTTGGCCGCACGCTGTTCGGTGTCACCATTCGCTGCTTTGCGCTTCCTCTTGGAATTTTGCGCAATTTGTTCACTGCGATAAAACATCAGCCACTTTCGTGTAGAATTGCCAGCGAAGCATACTCACTTCAGATACGACTCCTCTTCTTGGCGAAGTTCAATTTCTTGGATAGCCTCTAACTCAGATTTCGGTATTATATCTTCCCATGAGATGTCTGCCTTGTAGTCGGTGACCTCGAACTGCTTCAGAAATTCTGTACCTCCTTCACCACCAACACCCACTTCTACTTGGGTTACATGGTCCTCAGCATGTGCTAGGATGTCGTCAATGTTCAGTTCCTCGAGCTTCTTCTGATTATCATTTGCCTCAAACATTTTTGATGCTCGAGCCTACAATAGTTAATGTTAATCCGAGCGTATAAGAGAACAGAGGTCTACCTTTAGAATTGCTGATAGCTCAGCAGAGGTGGGACCATCTCTTCCCTTCTTCATTTTGTCCGTAACCTCTTTGTCAGTCACGCCCATGGAAATAACAAGATGCTCAAGTATCATCTTGTTTCGAGCTCTTTCCAGAACTTCCTCTTCAATTGTATCTATATTCATGTCAGAAATAGCTTCCCAAAGAGCTTTAGTGACACATACCCTTGGAAACTAGCCTGTACACCATGACATGGGACTTCTGGCCTATACGATGGGCTCGGGCCATAGCCTGGAGATCGGCTTGGGGATTCCAATCCGAATCAAACAGAATGACTGTATCTGCAGTCATGAGGTTGATTCCCAGTCCTCCAGCCCGCGTACTGAGCAAGAAACAAAAATCCGGGCTCCCAGGAGCATTGAAATGATCAATGGCTACACGCCGAGGTCCTGCTGCAATGGTACCATCTAAGCGCTGAAAGGGAAGACCTCGCAAATTAAGATAGTCGGCAAGAATATCAAGCATTTGGACCATCTGACTGAAGATCAGCACTCGATGATTGTCGGCACGTAGTTTGGTCAGAAGCCGATCGAGGAGAACCTGTACACGTATCAGTTCTGAGCTGAGAAAGCAGGCAGAGGGGGCGAACCATTTTCCCACTGCTCATAATTATTGCCCTCAGAACGTCAGGGCGATGGACACTGCCCTTCAGTATGCGTTCTTCTGCTGCTGGAAACATGAAGGGATGATTGCTTGCTTTCTTCAACTCCATGACAATATTCAGCAGCGATTGACGTGCCCCACCAGATGCACCTGCATTCAATGCAGCATAATTCCGTGTTATAATATTCTTGTAGTACTCTGTTTGGACATCCGAGAGCTCGACTCGCACGATTTTCTCAGTCTTTGATGGCAATGACTTTTCGACCGATTTCTTGACTCGTCTGAGCATGTAAGGTTGAAGCGCATTTTGGAGCTTTTGGATTTGTTCCCCGGCATCTTTTGATTGTAGATCAACCTCGCTGTTTAGTTCAACTTGCCCAGGCATTAGAAAGTCAACTAATGCCCCAAGTTCCTTAAGATTGTTTTGCAGGGGAGTTCCTGTAATCAAAAGCCTACTAGGAGCTTTAAACTCATTCAGCTTGTCATAAAGAGCAGATTCTTTATTTTTCAACCTGTGAGCTTCGTCAACAGCCAGGAACTGCCATTTGATTTGTTGTAGAATATTCGCATCGAGTAGGATATATTCGTAGGTGGTAATGAGGACATTGAATTTCGTCTTTCTGCCATCAATGAAAAGCTCGTAATCACGAATATTCGCTCGAGCTTTAGCATTCCCAGTATATATCACGTAATTCATCTTAGGGGCCCAGTTATCCAACGTATCCGCCCACGATGGTACTGTAGATAAGGGCACAACAACAAGGAATGGCCCATTTTGTCCTCTGTCATGGCGTAACTATGAAGAACAAAGTTATACTTAGTGAATGCTACGGGTTTAATTTGGGGCGTAGTGGACTTACCCAGCTCATGAAAGCAACAGTTTGGACAGTTTTTCCGAGACCCATCTAGCGAAACATATATTAGTAAGTCCAATAACAATGCCCCTGAGAACAAGACCCCTACCTCATCTGCCAATATCCCGTTTTTACCCAAAGACCAATTGTATGCGAGCCAATTCAGTCCTTTCAACTGGAAGTCGCGTAGCTCACCCCCAGTGATGTAATGCGGCTGTGTCTCCAACATCTTATGTTTCCGCCTTGTACGAGGGTCACTCTCAGTTTTGTTGGAAGTTTTGATGGAATTCTCCCGATCAAGGAAATTATCGACGCATGCTTGACCGATCTTGCTAACCAACTCGGCATCCTCCCAAGTGCAGTGATCGTACGAGAGGCGTTTCCCTAATTGTATTGTTAGCTAGGAGCAGATCAAACATGCATTAAAATCAGTGTACAAACACTTAACAAGGTATTCTCCATCTTGATCTCGAAACCCAATGACTTTCTCGACGACAACATAGTCCTCCAGAGCGTCCCGCTCTCTTTCACGGTCGATATCCATTGCTTCAATATCTTCTCTAGTTGTATTTAGATCAGCGCGTATGGAGCGGTCTGTATGTATTTTCTTCATGTAGTTGTCTATTTTCCTCTGGCCCTTGTATTCTGCCAATGATTCCGCAGTTTCCCATGTGGCATGATAGTGGGATAGACCTTGCCATTTGATCTACTACAATTAGAAACTGTTATATAAAAGGTTGACTAGGGGAGCCCATACGTAAAACTCGAAGTCATTCTTGCTTGGGAATAACTCTTTGGGATCTAAAACTACATGTCAGTACACCGCACGACACAGTGGATTCTCAGAGTCCTACCAGCGTCTTCCCTCAATCGGTAATCCAGTATCAGGTCAATGCCCGGCACCTCAGTTTCGTATGTAGTCTGGACAGCCGTACTATAGTCATAATCGTCCACCTCATCACTGAAATTATCTGACTCGTCCTCATTATAGTTTGTGACCTTGCCTACACTACGGGAAGAGAAGCGGACTTCTGCTGTTCGTGAGACGTCACTGACATGGAGCCGCCGGCGTTTCGATCGACCTTTGCTTTTCCGTCGTCCATAGTTGTCGCTATCATCCTCTGAAGATTCTTGCTCAGACGGGGATAGGCGTTTCGTAGCTTCACCCCATGGTAAGTAGTGTGCTCGTGAAAAGCGTTGGGCTCCAACTTACCTTTTCTTGTACTCGTACTTGGTATGCGCCTTTTCTTCTTTCGGGGCCTCTGCCCCACATCGGAATCCTCTGAGTCGTCGTCCAGCTCGGAGCTGTCGTCGATCTGCCGCATGAGGTCAGCCTAGATACCTATGAGCCACCTAGGGTAGGAATAACTCACAACCGGCCTTGCCGCGGGTCGGGCACGTCCCTATAGAAGCTTATTAGAATTCATCATGTTCAATGACAGTGCGGGACAACAAACACTTCTTCTCAAGCCATAGAGGTCTGGATCCAATTCATAGTCCTTGATGCCAGGCTTGCCCTTTGCGTAACGCCTGGAAGGTTTAGAAGTCTCATGCGACTCTTCGTCTTCATCATCGTCTTCGTACTCGTTTCCCTCTTCTTGTAGAGACTCTAGCTCAAAATCTGCATCCTCCGATTGGCCATCTACCTCGTCCGATGAACTGCTTGAGATATTAAGTCCATCATCATCATCTTCTTCTTCGTGGGGCTCAGGGGTGGAAATAGATTCCACAGGGTTTGCCTGCCCTTCGCCATCGGAAAGCGCACTGTCTGCATCGGAATTATCGCTGTCGGAGACGGGATCATTGACGATTGCTTTGGGCTTCGGCTGCTCGAAAACGAGTGATGGCATCTCCTCGAGGGGGGCTGTGCCTTCCATGGCTCCTACTATATGTATACATCAGTGAGTCTGCAGGCACGAAAACTATCTCTGGCCAGGACACAAAGCATCGCAATCAATAACGGAGGATTTATCGAGGGTGCGAAAGGTGACAGAGGGTTTGTGTTAGGGTTTGGTGATGAATCATTGGTTCAACAAGAAGGTAAGCCGAGGAAAGAGCTTGATCTATGTTGGCGTGCTAGGTAGATTTCCTAGATGCCAAAAGATACTTATTGCAGTAAACCCATGGCGGGGTGGAGGCTGATGCTGCTTTGTAGTGTATAGGGGGATGATGACCATCGCCAACACCGAATAGCCAAAACAACACAAAACGGCAATGGAGACAGGAAAAACTAGAACTTACTGCACCCTTCAAGCACGTTCCGAAAAAAACTATTCAAACTTAATGACAGATGTCTGATCGCGTTCTAACGCTGGGGTGGGCAACAGTCAGGATGTTGCGGACGTGTCTCTGCAAAAGTGGTGTAGTTACGGAGTAGTAGAATAGAGAGAACGAGGTTTCGGCGGCACAAAACGACACAGGGAGTGAAAGGTACTAAACCTGTTAGGGCTGAGGGCACAACATTTACTTCGGCGGAGCAGCAGCTCAGAGTACTATTGAGCACAATGGCTCATTCACAAGCAGCTGGATAATATTCAAAGTAAATGTATAGAGATTTTAATTGAGGTTAATGCTATATAAAGCACCAGATTGATAAATAGAAGCTGCACCCAACAACAACACCGATTGTCTGTAGAGAACCACCAGTATATTGGGCCCATGAATGGAGGGACATGTCCAAGCCTAATGTATGGCTCAATCCAGCCATGGGTCCGCTTGAAATAGCGGTGAACTTAGTGAAGTTTGATGTCTTAAAGATCCGAGCCGAATGTAAGTTCCGATATATGTAATTCACCACCAATGTTAGAAGTCGAATCTGAGAAAGTTGATGAGTTTCCAGTTTGCTGATCCTGAAAGTCAACACCATTATTCTGTTAAATTATATAAACCATATCAACCTTGGGTGCACGTCAACCGAACTACATGCATTTGATGTTGGTTATCCGCGAAAAACCCTACACACAATTCAGCCATGCCCGTATCGAAGTGTGCTATGCCGATACCTTCGCGAAGCTGAAGGGGTCGCTGAAAATTGCTGTAGAAGGCGCCTGTAGGTAACGAGGCAATCCTGTTCGATGCCGACAGCTCTTGATGACAGTCGCCTTCAGCGATATCGACGGTGCGCGCGGCGAATTTAAGACACTCGTAGCAATATAAATCTTCGTGACCGCTGTAATTCCCCGATTTCCTGGGTGTGCATGTTGAAGACCTCCATATTGACAGTCACGAGTATGACTGACGAAGTGTCCCTGGACCAAAAGAACAAGTCATACACATTTCTCGCCACATCATCTGAGGATCAAAGTTGAGCAAGAACCTCTGGAGTCAAGAACCGTAATGATAGATGACATGCGATATGAATGTAGACTGATGCTAGGGTAAATTTGGATGGAGTGACGTCTAAATAAATTCTTGCCCATGTTGAAACGGGCCTCAGGGCGGCTATGGCGGGTGGTTGCTGCTTTTCTCGCCCAACCAATTTGGCAAACGTGTACTTGTCGTTAATGATGCGTCCTTTGGTAGACAAGAAAAACAAACAAATCAAATTGGAAGCGTTGGGTATTAGAAAAGAATGGTGATGATATGAGAAAATGCTGTGAGCGACAGTCACAGGAAGTGGTTGTTAAGGGGCGACAGCGAGGAATATTGATGAACCAAGTAGACGTCGGTATGCCAGGGAGACCCAAAGCGGGGCCGTGTGGTGTGAACACAATAGAAAGAGGGATAGGGTTTTAGTCGAGAAATGGGAATATCGGGGTGAGTGACACCGTGTCCCGCAAGAAGGAGATTTTTGGCAAAGGACCCATACAATCTGAATGAGAATGAGTGCTGAAAGAAATTGGTTGAGAAACGGAGCGCGTGAGTGAACAGAAGGAAGAAAGAAAAGGGGAGAGAGAGGAATGAAAGGAGGAAGAAGCAACTGGGGCTTGAGGGCAAAAACCTGCCGGCACACCACGCAATTTATGGGGAGCCCTAGTAAGGGTCTTGGCAAAACCCGAGATGCATCATTCAACTGAAAGGTTACACTGAGAAGGTACCGTAGTGATCCGCCCCTGTCTTTATGAGTAAGGACGAGTACCGGTAGTAGAGCACCGGTATCTATGGATGTATTGCGAGAACTAAAGCAGATATGGAGCATCTGTAGCTGTAGTCTGGCGGTATGATATTCAGACAAGTACTATGGATACCACGAGTTGACGTATTGGTGTTTATTTAGCCACTAGACTATATCTTCGCCAAGAAAGATTGAACTGTCTGCAAGTCCCGTGAGCCAGCGTTGTGTGAATAAGCAATTTATAATTGGTCACTGTACGGAGGTGCGGCACAAAAGTCTTTTCCTCCTTCCTATTTGGGAAAATGGGCTAGGCGCGCATAAACTTGGCATATGGACGGCCTATGCACCTCCTGCGGCTTGGATACCTTGGACTGGGTTTACATGGTAGGCGATGACAGGGCTATTGATAACAGATATGTGGTCATGCATTGAACCTTTGCTGTTACTCATACGATGCCCTAAATACAGTGCCTAGGAGAAAGTTATAACGCACTTCAGACATGCATGAGACATGCATGCCCAGGCTCAGATATGCAATAAGGGCCCTTCGTATACCTCTGCATAGCAACTATATTTCAGGTTTAATAGCCCTCAAAAGGTTCCGATATAGTCCCCGTAATGTGAAGCCCTCCCCCGCAATTTAGTAGCCCTCAAAGGCTTTATTTTGGTGGGTTTATGCAATCTTATGCCTTGTACATCATTCACGCTAGAAGGTTGGCCTGAGACAAAAAAAGATAAAAATGTGAGTGCGTTATAACTTTCTCCTTGTGCCAACCAGACTAACTTTCTCCCAGGCACTGTAGCTTATTTGGGTGTGGAATCTCGTAATTGTTGCCAACAATGTTGCATATGGGAACTGTGAGAGGCATGCCAAGACTACTACTCTGGTAACGCATATGCCAATTATGCCTCTATATTCCTGTGTATTAATGCATATGCGCGCCAAGACCGTCTTCCCAAATAGGAAGGAGGAAAAGTACCTTACTTAAAGGCCAATAATTAGTTGCGAGGAAAACCGTCGAACGTATTAGAGTAACAGATAAACCAACCAGACTACAGATAAACCTTCAATAGTCTGGTTGGCACAAGCCACTAAACCTTCAATAGTCTGGTTGGCACAAGCCACTAAACCTTCATAGTCTGGTTGGAGAGCTTGTGCCGACCAGACTAAAACCTTCATAGTCTGGTTGGCAGTCGGAAACCTTCAAGTCCTTGAGGCAGTCTCGTTAGGCTTAGCGCCCCGCTGACTACTGTAAGAGAGCTTAGTCAGCGGAACGCTAAGCAAAACGTCTGGTTCTGGGAGTCACATCGTGGAGGAATTGTGCCTTCATCAGTTCATCAGTCACTTTTCCTCTTGGCTATAGCTAGGTGGTACAAAATCCCAAAATATAGCCTCTTTATGCTATGAAACTTTTTGCTGTACAATCTCAACGACATAGACTTGGTACAGCGTTCTGAGGTCACACATACCGTACTACCCAACAAAGATGGCTTTAGACCGGTCGCCAGGGAGAAATGTATTTTTCTACGATGCATCCTCACCAGCTGCAGCTCTTGGGGGCCTTCTCCAAAGTGGTTCTGTGTCAGAGGCGAATTTCCTTCAGATGTTGGACATTGTTCTTCTCAACCAGCCTATCAGAGTGCTGCATCGTGTATCCGGTGAATTTGTGTCTCACTGTAACATTGTGCTCGCTCTAGGCGACTATGATATTCATTCTAATGGTATGCCCTAGCATGATTTATACATATACCCAGCTGACTCTGGTAAAGGTCCAATTCAAGTAAGCAATGTGCCTTTTGTTCAACGTCTCACCTCCCATAGCATCTCGGGACGTGAAGATAGATTCCGGGATATTGTCCGCCACAGAGATAGGAGATGCGTTATTTCTGGGGTTCGCCATTCCGACCTCGCTCTGGCTCGCAGAGAGTGGACTTCGTTCGAGGCTGCGCATATCTTCCCAGTCGAAAAGGAGTCGATATGGGTCAACTCCCACCTTAGCAGATGGATCACAGACGCTGGAGTTCCGCTGGGTTCAACTAAAATTCACTCTCCACAAAATGGGATCCTGTTAAGTTCGCATATCCATAGACTTTTTGACCAATACCTCATTTCTATAAACCCAGATGTAAGTTGTCTTATCATGCGCAAGAAACTCAGGCCCCTCATACTAAGTGACCATCAAGGATAACTATAAAGTAATTGCCTTCAATGATGATCCCTATGGAGTTGGAGGGCGAATCTTGGATTCCTGCTGCCGAAATCCTGAAGACCCCTTTCCTGTTCCGGATCCCCTCTTGCGCTGGCATTTCCGGCAGTCTGTTTTTGCAAATATGAGGGGTAATGGTGAACCAATCTTCGAGGATGATTTTGCAGGGCTCGATATGGTTCGTGTTATTACTGAGGGGCCATCTGGCAAAGAGAGGTTTGAAATGGAGTTGCAATCACGATTGATGGGTTGGGAATAGATTGGTCTCAAGGAGTGAAGTCTTTTACCTCTAGACCAGACAATTTACAAGCTAATTAGTAATACTAATGAATGCCCATGGCAGTGATATGTATACTCCTGTAGCAACGATATACAGGTAGGCAGCGTTATTCCCTTTGGCAGCAATATCCTCTGGTAGTAGCGTTATACCCCTGTGCCAGTGAAGTCACTCTACGGCAGTGATCTCCCCCTCTGCTAGCGAAATCACCCTAGAGCCCATGGCGGCAACATATTCCTATGGCAGCGTTATAACCTCATGGCAGCGATATATTCTGAGAGCAGCGTTATACCCCCATGGCAGCGATATACCCCTGTGGTAACGAAACCACCTATAGCAACGATATACCCCTCCTACAGAAACATACCCCTATAGCACTGTTTTACCCCTATGGCAGTGATGTAACTCTATGGTAGCGACATACTCCGATGGCAGTGTCATATGGATATAGCAGCGATATTGAGGGAGGAAGCGTTACGATAGAGATCTTATATCTAGTTAGATAGATAAAATATATAGGTGAGTTTAAACATATGCATGGCGAGATTGAACGTGTTAAGGTATGGTATACTCATCAAGCTCCGTACTTACCTGACCCAAAGCAGCGCGGGTATTGGGATGACTTTGCATGTAAGTAGGGGTGATTTTAAGTACCACAAAACGTTCACTCGCAACCAAAGTTACACTCGCAACACCGAGGAGGCCATGAGATTTCAATATGTTGCAAAACATCTCTTACTACCAATCGCCCTAAACGAGCGTGCCTCGTAAAGTAGTACTTAGTGATTGTAGATTTATTACGCTACGATATGCTACACAGAGTCCTATCCGCAGCGGATTACATAACCCGTAATCAGGAGTAAATCACTTAACTCCAACAAAGGAAATACATAACTTGGTAGTCTGGTTGATAACTTGGCGGGGCGGCTGTGACCGAACTAGGATTTATTACAATACGATAACTTTTGTGATACGTTGTATTTCCCCATTGGTTCCCCCACCCCGCTGTAACACTAGTCCTGACCTCCCCTTCCGCTAGTCTGGTTCCCTTCCGCCAATGCAATCGTTCTGCTGGCCAAGCTGCATGCAACCTGCCTCCCCCTGCAAGTGATACGGTACAGTCTAACCTTACTATACCGGACGACTAAAATCTGGCCTTTTCAGTCCGGTATAGCAAGGTTCTGGTATAAAATAATACAGGGGTATGTGGCACAAGATACAAGTTACTAAAGAAGGAAATTCGTTCAATATCCGTATGTTAGAACATTAACCTCAAGATTCATCGGTCAAAATGTTGCGCGCAGGACGACAAAAGCGTCGAGCTCTCACCATATTAGAGAAGCACCAGATCTGTAAAAAGAAAATCTCACCTGATATCATCAGCATTACAGACCTTATTACCGACATGCAAAATCAAGGTGTCAGTGAGGATCTGGAAGATGATATGCCTACCGATATACAGTGCCTGGGGGAAAGTTTACTACGCCCCTTATTTTTTTAATTCTTTTGTCTCAGGTCAACCTGCTAGAGTGAATGATATCCAAGGCATAAGGTTGCATAAACCTCCCAAATAAAGCTTTTGAGGGCCACCAAATTGTGGAGCAGGGCTTCACATTTGGGGGATTATATCGGCATCTGTTGAGGGCTATTGAGCCTGAAATATAGATTCTATGGAGAGGCATACGAGGGGCTCTTATTGCATATTCTGAGCATGGGATGCATGTCTCGTGCATGTCTGAGATGCGTAGTAACTTTCCCCCACGCACTGTACCTATAGTTGAACTTTCACCTCCTCCGACTACTCCTGAGGCTCTCCATGCACTTACGACTTTAACCAAATACTTTGAAGCACTGCCGGTATCCTCCCTTCAGCGTCCTACTACCATGCGCAATACATTTGAAGTCCCGGACATAGTTTCAAGCCTTCAGACCATCGCGCTCTCTCTCAAAAGCTATCAACTGAACAACCGACAGCAACAGACTTTGCATGGGTGGCTTCAATCAGATTCTAGCACGTAGTTGTTGTTTGGAGAGGAGGTAGGCCAGAGCGGGTTTTTTTTTTGGCATGTATCTACTTAAGGATTCCGTTATAGCAAGGGCAAAGTGAAGGCAGGCTATGCTCGGGGCTGCATGTATTGTGGTGATGATCCTAGCAGGGTGAGGCCCTGGACTACAACTACCTAATGCTAAGACCCAAAGTGTCTGACTAATCTACATATGCTGGGCATATAGTACTATGGCCCCCGTCCAAACTTCTCTGTATTCCGTTGCCCGATTCGGTATAAGCACTAATCCGTTATAGCAAGGGTGATTTAGGTGAATTTTGGTGGCGGGGCCCAAGGGTAGGTATTCCGGTATAGCAAGGTTAGACTAGGGAAATTACGGTTTTGAGACATCACTGTAGAATTAGTCAGAATCCGAGCCAATCTTGGTAACGTGGCTGCCACAAAAGGCAAGATCAAGATTTTCGACAAGGTATCATACTCAGTTAGAGGATGGATGACTAATACGTCATAGTTTGGCTTAGTCATCGGAGCGCTAAGCATAACTTGGAGGCCACTCTCTTCTTCTCTATCATCGTCACCCCATTATACCACCCAACAAAGATGGCTTTAAACCGGTCGCCAGGGAGAAATGTATCTTTCTACGATACATCCTCACCAACTACAGCTCTTGGGGGCCTTCTCCAAAGTGGTTCTGTATCAGAGGCAAATTTCCTTCAGATGCTGGACATTATTCTTCTCCTCAATCAGCCTATCAGAGTGCGGCATCGTGTGTCCGGAGAATTTGTGTCTTACCGTAATATTGTGCTCGCTCTAGGCGACTATGATATTCATTCCAATGGTATGCCCTAGCATGATTTATACATATACTCAGCTGACTCTGGTAAAGGTCCAATTCAAGTAAGCAATGAGCCTTTTGTTCAACGTCTCACCTCCCATAGCATCTCGGGACGTGAAGATAGATTCCGGGATATCGTCCGCCACAGAGATAGGAGATGCGTTATTTCTGGGGTTCGCCATTCCGACATCGCTCTGGCTCGCAGAGAGTGGACTTCGTTCGAGACTGCGCATATCTTCCCAGTCGAAAAGGAGTCGATATGGGTCCACGATAACTTTAGCAGATGGATCACAGACCCTGGAGTACCGCTGGGTTCAACTAAAATTCACTCTCCACAAAATGGGATCCTGTTACGTTCGACTATCCACAGGCTTTTTGACCAATACCTCATTTCTATAAACCCAGATGTAAGTTATGCGCAAGAACTCAGGCTCCCAATACTAAGTGACCATCAAGGATAACTATAAAGTAATTGCCTTCAATGATGACCCCGATGGAGTTGGGGGGCGAATCTTGGATCCGTGTTGCCGAAATCCTGAAGACCCCTTTCATGTTCCGGACTCCCTCTTGCGCTGGCACTTCCGGCAGTCTGTTTTTGCAAATATGAGGGGTAATGGTGAACCAATCTTCGAGGATGATTTTGCAGGGCTCGACATGGTTCGTGTTATTACTGAGGGGCCATCTGGCAAAGAGAGGTTTGAAATGGAGTTGCAATCACGATTGATGGGTTGGGAATAGATTAGGTTGTTGGCATGTTAACCTAGGGCTCAAATAGAATTATCGCATGTTGGGTTGTTGGGATGACAACTTGTTCGCTTGGTTTTTAGCAAACCACACTACGTCTGAAGGAGTATGCAATGGAGGTCTTTTACCTTACCTCTAGACCATCAGGGCTGAAGCTGTGTTCGACTGGTCGCAACTAATTGCACTTCACTGAATCTTACTGGTGCTATGGTCATAAGTAATGTGTCTCGAATGACTTCTTTTTCTGCATCAAAAACCCATGAAACCATTGTACAGGGATTTGTACAGATTCTCACCTCTGTAGGATGCTATTACAGGGGATTGAGGGGCGATGAGAAGGATTTGATTGATTCAATATGAGCTCTCGCAATTGCCCATTTTGCACACATTTTTGCCCCTCACTGAGACCATACTTTTTTGCCATTTTGCAGGCTCCCCCTTCAGTGCTGATTTGACATGGATATGGTAGGTAAAGGTCTACTAGCGGTCTAGCATGATATTCAACCTATGGGGGGGTGTCTATCTTCGGGGAGGTCATATTGCAAGAGGGGGGTTATTGCTAATTTTTGTGGGACGTGAGGGTAACCATATTGTAGAGCCTAGTTGTTTCCAGAATGGCTTCTCACCTAACTTGCCTGGGATGGCTAGTGGTTTAACCCCGGCCATACTAGGGTGGTCGTGTAATCAATAGCTATTGTTGTACAGAGTCCTTGTCTGTACTGAGACATTTCTAGCACTAATACTAATACTATGTACATACTTGTGAGACATGCAAGCCGACATCTGAATATGACAAGCCAGAAAACACTGGCAGGTATTTCTATATCTCCTGATGGGACTGAAAATGCAAAGCTTTATGTATGTGGCTTACCAGATATAACAGTTGGGCCATGGCAGATGGAAGATATGTTGGATTCTGATGGTTGCAGACGGAGCTGATCCTTGTCCAAGTATTAGTATTACTGCTAGAAATGTCTCAGTATAGACAAGAGCCCCGGTTTAAAAGCGCCTGCTATACCAATAATTAATATTCAAATCACACTCAAACTCATCTCGCGCCTGTTAACTTAATATTCACTTTCGCGACAAATAAAATAATATCTTCTTCCTTTCTCCTCCACACAGGCTACGCCCCTCACCTTCGGCGGGGCCCCCCTAATTAAATAATAAAGTAATCGGTAATTATAGCACTCCTTCCGAAACAGAAACAACCCGACCGTAAAACTATAGAACCCACCCTCAGACAACAACATCCTTCTTTACAATACCTCCATTACTCAATGCAAAGTTGATGCAATCCACCAACACGGCGCCCTCCTTCATCCATTGAATCAAATAACACGACAATGCTATTTGTCTTCCGAAACACGTTGCCATCGTATTCGAGCATTTGCCAGCTCTTCCCCGTCGTAATAAAGCCATAGGCCTTGCCTTCACCATTGTAATCTCTCATATCTTTCATCGCCAGCGCGCACTGCCTCATCGCCTTTCCAGGAGAGCTTCTCTGCTTCTACAATGAAAACATACTTTTCTTCTTCTACCGAAATCAAATCCATTACGACAAATTCCTCCTCGCCTCCTGTCTCTCCATCACTAGAGAGAATCTCTCTCTCGCTTCGTAAACGTAGGTTCTTGCGTCCGGTCATATGTATTAAATCGTCGATTACTGGACATATCGTTGCAAAGACCAGATTAGTGATGCTGGATTCTTTACATGTCGGCTCTGCTCACCCTTCGACTCGAATATATCTCGTAATCTCCCTATATACCTCTTCCTTAGTGTCATCGGCCTTCAAGATCGCCTCTGATTCAATGCTATCCTCTGCATTTTCCAACATTCTTTCAACCGGTATGCCTTTCAGTGATTGAAACCTGAAACCTAATCTTGACTGTGCTTGGGCAACTGTCATATTGGAATACGAAGTCTTCGGGTTCGACGTCGACTTCCTCTTCTTGTTTGCGTTATCTTTTGGCATTTTTTGATTATCTAAAATGCCGACCGATCAATAAGTACTTCGCGTGCACCAGGTAATCACTAACCTACCCTTAGATGTCAAATACTGACAATGGCAGTCCTGTCCAGAGTATTGAAGCGGGGTCTCTCTGGGGACTGCCTCAGAGTTTGCGATATACCCGAACTTTTGACAGTCGCTCTAAACAGGGCAAGTAGTTTTAACTTAGAAACTGATGGTACCACCACATGTAGAAGGAGAGTTTATCATGTGTGGACTTGGTATATATCTTTAGCTAGAGTTCCGGAGACATCACGTCTCCGTAACCTGAACATCATTATCCCACATCATCTCATCCTGCGTTCCATCAGAAACAACCATACTGCTGCACAACTATAACTATTTATGGTAGTCCGGTTTTTAGATGCCACTACTCTGTAGTCTTCCCATGCTTAAGCGCTGTGACACAAGCTAATTAGTGATGGTTTACAATATTTGCTGCTTTCTTAGACTTTCTGTATATTGTGTGTTTAGCTACAATTGTGGTTTGTACTTGGGTAGGTAGATGCATTTAAGTTATCGCCCGCCTGGTCTGTAAATACCTTTGCCTTTTCCTACGGTTCCCCAAATCTCGTCTAAACTCCAGAACAGCGGGCACTTGAGGAGCGCATTGAATGTGGGTGCGTTGTCTTCAGCACGGACTCCCTCACCGGATTGTTCCTGAACCTTTCGGGCATTCCCCTAAGAATTCTTCATATTTTGTACCTTCTCCCCAGCCCGTTTCGCTGTGATATCTTCGTTGTCGGCTGTAGGAATTACTCTCACGTGCTGAGATCACGGGAGCTGCAGGAACCCAGGGATTCCTAATATGGCTGATTGGAGGATTTCGAGAAGGATAAAAGAGCTGAATATTGGAAGAAAATAACTAGAGCACTAGGACCATAGCATCAAGACTATAGCGATACTTAGATAGCTCTACCGTTGAATATATCTCTCTCTCTCACTCTCACAATTACTCCGCTCGTAACCTCGTAATCTTACATTGGCAAACACCTGCTCTTTCGTGTGCTTGCTTGCCCCGGAGGCTCTGCTGGTTCTCCTCCATCCAACATACCAGCCGTTCCACGTCTTATTTGAGCCAGTCGCGACTTCATGGGGTCTTTTGGTGGTCGGAAGCCATTTTCTTGTGCTGAACCTCGTGAACTTGAGGGGTGGTGTTGGACTGACTAAGTGGGTTGAAGATAATTTAACCCATAAAGGGACTCTATGCGTTTAGAGTGGAAAGACAGGGGTCTATCTATCTCACCGTTTATGTGGTGCGACGGATGATGATCCCTCAACGTCAGCCATCGTTGTCCTCTGATACATACGCCAGCTACCAGCGCCAACTTGAAGAAGATAAAGTTCTTGATTTTTGTGCTTCGATAAGTTCCTAGAAACGTCACGACCATTCCGTTTAGTCAATAGCGGGGAAACAGAGCTTGCTCGCTTCGTCACTTGCCTTGTGCTATCATGATCTCCCGGGTTCTTAGGGCTCTAAACGGCCGTTATCTCTGTGGACATATTGTGAGCAGCTTACCCGACTTGACTCCTTACCCTGTGCACTCGATCCGAGCCCTGGAGATCTCTGTATCTCATTGTATCGACGGCTGTTAATTATTTGGAGCTCGGGTTCGGCAGCCTTTATTACATACGATTGTTATTTGTATTCAATTCTTCACCATGGCGAGGTTGATGGCCCGGTTCGATCATTACTATGAGACGAGACCGTTGTTGACCATGATGATCACCAACTCAGTGAGTTCACCAACCTGCCTACCTACCTACCTAGCTTTGTTGGTTTATATGCGCTAATTTGTCGTGATAGATACTAGGTGGGATCGCAGATACCTGTGCTCAGACACTCACCTCGATACGAGAACGGGCTGTCCGGAAGCCAGGTGGTGCCACAGAAATGGATGTTCTTGCGAAAGGGA